>Ga0326728_10013632_pt1 | contig 17580 bp, 14 predicted proteins | sample MB3enrmetagenome_FD_207602 | JGI IMG/M metagenome (GOLD analysis project Ga0326728, IMG submission 207602) | Lab enriched peat soil microbial communities from McLean, Ithaca, NY, United States - MB31MN | ecosystem: Environmental > Terrestrial > Soil > Wetlands > Peat | place: USA: New York... | reverse complement strand
ATGCGGGCAGTATGACTTTCTGCGGTTCCAGTCGCTGGCACTTCTGTCGATTCTCAGTACTGTAGGCGCGACCCTGGCGGTTGCCCGGGGCGGCCCCAGGATGAACGTAGCGCCGACCTTTAGGTCAGCAGATGCTGGCCTCAAGGCCAGCGCTACGCTGAAACCAGGACGCCACACTACAGCGCGTGCTACTCGATGTACGCCGACTTAACGTAGTCCCTGCTCTTCCCTTCCTTATGGCAGTTCCAGCAGTCGGTCATGCTGGTCAAGCTCGGCTTCTCGTCGCTGCCCGGGAAGACTTCAAAGCCCCAGCCGCCGGTATCGGCATAAAGCTTGGCGTTCTTCTTCATCACGTAGACAGCCTTGTGATTCGGGCGAGGCTCGATAGCTCCCATTGAGTTGCTGGTGTCAAACAGCTCGAGGGCGAGAATGGAGCCGTCGGGAAAGAGCTTGCTCTTGGAGAGCGCGGGCCAGCCGACGTCGTTGACATAGACGTTGTGGAGGCCGCCAAAACGATCGAATAGTTTGTTCTGACTGCTGAAGATGACCATTGACTTGACGTGCCGCCAATGGCGGAAATCGCTGGGATAAGCAATGGCGGGTTTCTTCGGAGCCTGAGCGATCAAAGTCCCCAGGCTCACCACCACCGCGACAACTAAGAACACAATCCTGGTGCGGGTTGTCATGGGGAGATTCCTCCTGATGCTACGCTCACATAAGCGATCGACCTCGACAAAGACTACCAAATGCTGGCCCACATTCTACTGCAAGAGTTTTGAGTGTCTAGTGGAAATTTCGGCAAGGGCAAAGGCAGATGGCAGGGGCGGCCCTCGTGGCCGCCCGCAACAGTCACGTCATTCCCGCGAAAGCGGGAATCCATTGGCTTTTGGACCAACGATGGGCCCCCGCTTGCGCGGGGGTCCCCAATCCCTCGATAACGACCGGCAATGTAGGGGGACGGCTTGCCGTCCCCGGCGGGTTGCTAGGCCGACCAGGGTAGGGCAAGCCCTACCCCTGCAGCACCTGGGTGCATCCAGGTGAGGCGAAAAGGCGCATGGCTACAGGTCCTACTCGTTCCGTACGAGCTTGGCCAGGGCCTCAATGTGGTAAGTCTGCGGGAAGAGGTCGAACAATTCGAGGGACTCCAAAGCGTAGCCGTGGGCGGTCAGGAGCCTGAGGTCGCGAGCCAAGGTTGGTGGGCTACAAGAGAGGGAGTGGATTCTGAGGGGGCGCAGCCCGGCCAGGAGCTTCAGCGACCCGGCATCGACCCCGGCGCGCGGCGGGTCCATCACCACGAGATCGGGCTCCGCCTGGGCGAAGCGGCGCAGAAAATCGTAGGTGGTCTCGCCGGCGGTGAGGAGGTTCGAAAAGCCGTACAATTCCGCATTGGCCTTCAGGTCCAAGGCCGCGATGGGATTCGCTTCCGCAGCGACGACGCGCTCAAAGCGCCGCGCCAGCGGCAATGAAAACAACCCGACGCCCGCATAGAGGTCTAGAGCGAGGCCGCCGCGCTGACCGCCCGTCACCGACTCGACGAGTGCCGGCGTAAGAAAGCGTGAAACCTGGAAGAACGAACTGGGGCTGACCCGATATCGGATGTCGCCCACAGAATAATGCAGCGCGGCCTTGCCCAAGACACGGGTCCGGCCCTTCCCTGCCAGCGCCGCGCACACCGCGCCCGGCATCTTCTCCAGCAGGCTGCGCGCCACCTGTTCCCCATCGGCCTCGCCACCCTCGCTTTGCAGGGTGATCATGACTTCCTCATCGCGGTCGTCAGCCACCACATCAATTTCCCGAAGGCCCGCCAGCCCGGCAGCCCATTCCGGCTGCCGCAGTTGTTCCAGCACCGCATTCAGGCGCGGCGAGAGGATCAGGCAGGCGTCGACAGGAAAGACTCGATGCGACTGCGCCTCGAAGAAACCCAATTCGACTCGCCCGCCGGCTTGCCAGGCCACTTTGAACTGAGCCTGGTTGCGATAGTTCCAGGGCGGGCCGGAGTGCAGCAGAATGTCTTCCTTCCAGTCGATGCCGCCCAACCTGCGCAGAGTTTCACGCAGGATTTCCTGCTTGCTTCGCGGCTGGAGTTCCGGCTTGAGGTGTTGGTAGTGGCAGCCACCGCAGCGGCCAAAATAGGGGCAGGGCGGGTCGGTGCGCTCCGGAGAGGCCTGCAAAATCCGCAGAGGCCGGGCGTGGACCACTCCTTTGGCTGCGCGCACCTGCTCCGCTTCGACGCGCTCACCCGGGAGGACGCGCGGAACCAGAACCGTGCGGCCCGCGTGGTGGCCTAGGGCCTCGCCACCGTAGACCAGCTTGGTTGGCCTAAGCTCGAAAGACCGCATAAAATCCAAAATGGAAACTGGAAAATGGAAAATGGAAAATGGAACTTCTCGGGTGGCGCATACGTCTCGACGGTGTTTGTCGGGATGTATGCGCCTCCTCAGGCGCAGACATGCCAAAGAGCGGCACGTCTGCGCCACCCACGATTATTTGCGTCGAGTTTCCATTTTCGATTTTCCAGTTTCCAATTTCCAGTTTCGATTTTCCTTTTCACATGTAAAACAGGCTCAGCCTGGGTATCTGGTAATGCTCCATCAGGCACCGCTTCCGGAACTGCCGCTCCAGCGATTCGATTTGCGGTCCGGTCATCTTCCGGCGATAAGGCCCCAGGCCGCGCTCAACCTGTTCCTGGATTCCGGCCATGCGTTCCACGGAGGCGGCGCGAGTGAGAGAGGCGGTCAGCTTTTCTTCCAGAGCCGTCAGGCGTATTTCAAGTTGTTCCAAACCGGCAAGCAGCTTGGTGGGGTCCTCGGCGGCCATGGCCTGAAGTTCCGGTGCTATGGCCGCAAGGTCGTCCGCAAGCACCTGCTGCCCTTCCTGGCGAGCCTTCCGAGAGGCCGCCTCCACACTCCGTGCGTTGCCGCCCAGGAAACGGACGATCTCTTCGGCGGTAAAAGGAGGAGGCGAATCTTTTCGCGCCACGCTCTGGGCTTGGCCCGCCTGCGCTTCCTCGGCGGCACGCAGCACCTCCTGGGTGCAGTACGCCAGGGCGTTGACCATTCTGTATTTGCGCTGGCGCGCCTTGTACTTCTCGAAAGCCCGCGCGATACCGGTCAAAACCGCTTGCAGCGGAAGGCCGGCATCTTTCCAGGATTCGATCAGAGCCCAATCGAGAGGAGACAGGAGCGTGCGCGTGCCACGGCATTTCTGGTAGCACTCTTCGATTTCGGTGAAGTAGTTGAAATAGTTTTCCAACGTTGTCAGTGGTCCGTGGTCCGTGGTCAGTTGTCCGTCATATTTGCGTCGTCCCCCCAATGAAGCAGCGGCCCCTTGCGGCGGCACGCTGTCCATTTCCAGCGGGCCAACGGACCACGGATGACTGGCGACGGACTACTTCTTCCGATTTCGTTCGTAGATGATGCGCAAGCCTTCCAGCGTAAGCCAAGGCTCGATGGGGGGCTTGTATTTCGAGGCGCCGGCGACGAGCGCCGCCTGGCCGCCGGTGGCGATTACGGTGGTCTTCTTGCCGAGCACCTGGCAGAGGCGGTCGAGGATTCCATCCACCAAGCCCACAGCGCCGTAAAAGAGCCCGGACTGCATACTGGCCACGGTATTGGTTCCGATCACACGCTGCGGCTCGCGAATCTCCACCCGGGGCAGTTTGGCGGCGTGCTCGAAGAGGGCGTCCGCGGAAATCCCCAGGCCAGGGGCGATGGCTCCGCCCAGATACTCGCCTTTCTCGGACACCACGTCGAAGGTTATGGCGGTGCCGAAGTCGAGCACAATACAAGGGCCACCGTATTTCTCGAAGGCAGCGACAGCGTCGGCGATGCGGTCCGCACCCACTTCCTGAGGGTTATCGTAGTGGATGGCCATCCCGGTGCGCGTGCCCGGAGTCAGAAAGAGCGGCTTGAGGTGAAAGTATTTCCAAGCCATTTCTTCCAGAACGGCGTTTAGCGGAGGAACAACGCTCGCCGCCATGATGCCCTTGATCCGTTCCGCCTGGATGCCGTCCAGCATGAAGAGGTTCCGGGTCAGGATGCCGTATTCATCCGCGGTCTGCGACTTGTCAGTCTTCAGCCGCCACTGGGCGCGCAGCTCCTTCCCCTCGAAGACACCCAGAACTGTGTTGGTGTTGCCTACGTCGATTACGAGTAAGTTGTCAGTCATTACTTTACTTCCGTCACCTCTCCCGCCACCAGCGCTTCTTCCCGCCCGTCGTCGTAGCGCACCCGCAGGGCGCCGGTCGGGTCGATGCCGGTGGTGGTGACAAACGATTCGGCCTCGGCGTTCACAACCCGGATGCGCTTCCCGGCGGCATAGGAGGAGGCGGAGGCCCAGCGCTCGGCGATGGCCGCGCTTCCCTTCTCGAGCAGCAGGTGGTAGTGCCTCTCCAGTTCTTTCAGCAGAGCAACACAGACCTGAACGCGGGACCAGGTACGTAGGCTCTCAATACGCAACGAAGTGGCAATGGGCCTGAGCGCGGCGGGCATCTCGCTGTGATTGACGTTGATTCCGATCCCCAGCACGATGGCGTGCAGCCGCCCCAGCTCAGCATTCATTTCCGTCAGGATGCCGGCAACTTTCTTCCCGTTCACCAGCACATCGTTGGGCCAGCGGATGTCCACGCTGAGTCCAGTCAGCGCGCCCAGCGTTTGTTGGGTGGCCACGCCGGCCATCAGGGTCAGAATGGGAGCCGCCGCAGGCGAGAATAGCGGACGAAGTAACACGGAGAGATAGAGCCCGCTGGATTTCTCCGAGTGCCACTCGCGGCCAAAGCGCCCGCGTCCGGCCGTTTGTTCCTCGGCCACCACCACCGTTCCGTGCGCTGCGCCCTCCTGCGCCAGGTACATTGCGGCGGTATTCGTGGAGTCGATCCGGAAGTGGTGGACGATGGCGTGGCCGATCTCACTCGCCCCCAATTCCCCTTGGATCAAGCTGGGCACGAGGATGTCCGGGATCTTCATAAGCTGATATCCGGTCCCCATGTGGCCCCTGATCTCCACACCCAGCCCGCGCAACATCTTCACCCACTTGCTGACCGCAAAACGCGTCACGCCGACTTGGGATGCGATCTTCGGTCCCGGAACCACTACCGTGGCATTCTTCACCAGCAAGTCAATCATCTTGTCGATTTTGTGCTCGGTGCTCGGCAGAGACATGTGTGGCACTCCCCACCACCCCCGGCCCCTCCTCGACGAGGAGGGGAGTTCTACGCCGGCTCGATGCGAAAGTTGATGTCCACGGCGGGAGCGGAGTGCGTCAGCGCTCCCACGGAAATATAATCGACGCCCGTCTCGGCGTAGGCGCGGATGTTGGTGGCGTCGATGCCCCCGGAGACTTCCAAGCGAATGCGTCCCGCCGCGCGTTCGACGCACCGGCGGACTTCGTCGGGGGTCATGTTATCGAGCAGCACGCCGTCGGCGCCGCACTCGAGCGCTTCTTCCAGTTGCGCCAGGCTGGTGACTTCCACTTCGATATGATAACCCGCCGGGCGCTGGCGCTTCGCGGTCGTCACCGCCGCGCGAATTCCGCCGGTCAGTTTCAGGTGATTGTTCTTGATCAGGATTCCATCATCCAATCGCAGGCGATGGTTCTGGCCGCCTCCCAACCGCACGGCGTACTTCTGAAGGGTGCGAAGTCCCGGCGTGGTTTTGCGCGTATCGAGGAACTCCGCCGGAGTTCCCGCCAGTTCTTCTTTGAGGCGCCGCGCGTAGGTGGCCACCCCGCTCAAATGCTGGAGAAAATTCAGCGCCACACGCTCGCCGGCCAGCAACGTCGCGGCCGGACCGCAGGCGCGCGACAACTCGGTCCCCGGGGCAACCTCCGTGCCGTCCTCGAGCGTGGGAATCCACTCCGCGGGTGGCTGGAGGACTTGAAACACCATGGCCGCTACGGGAAGCCCCGCCACAACCAGGCTCTGCTTGCTGCGGAAAGTCCCGCAAGCCAGCGTCTCGGGCGGCACTGTGACCGACGTCGTCAGGTCGCCTTGGCCAAGGTCCTCCGCCAGCGCCCGCTCAACCAGATCGCGCAACTCTGCGGAAGATAGGTCCTGGGACCCGGAAAGATTGCCCATGCTCAGAGGATTGAGATATCCCACGGTTCAGCCAAGCCTTTCCAAAGCTTCCACCACTTTCGCGTAGCGATCGTCCAATTCCGCGCGACGGCGCTCCACGCCCCGCACCACTTCCTTCGGCGCGCGGTCGAGAAACGCTTGATTCTCGAGTTGCGCCTTCGCCTGGGCCAGCGCCTGCGCGAGTTTCTCTTTTTCCTTTTGCAGGCGCGAGCGCTCCGCCTCGTGATCCACGGGCGTCTCCTGCAATACACGCAGGTCGAATGTAGCTCCCCGGCGCACGCCCGGCAGTGTCGCTTCCAAGCGCTCGCGAACGAAGGTCAGAGCCTGATAGGTGGAGAGGCGCAGAATCGTCTCCAGGTGCAAGCGGAAAAGTTCCAGCCAGCGGAGGTCTTCACACCCCACCTGCGCGCTGGGCTTCACTTTTTGCAGGCCCATCTCGGCCTTCGCATTGCGCAGGGAAACCACCAATTCCTGGATCAACTCGAATTGCTTCTCCGAGACCGAGTCGGCCGCGCGCTCGCTCACCAGGTTGAAAGGCGTTAAGGAAATTGAACTCCCTCGTCCTGCGTGCGGCAACCTCTGCCACAGTTCCTCGGTAATGAAAGGCATGAAGGGATGGAGCAAATGGAGCGCGGACTCAAACACTCGAGCCAGGTTGATCCAGGCCGGAGTGACTTTCGCTCCTTCGGCGGGCCGTGTGATTTCCGGCTTGACCCACTCGAGGTACCAGTCGCAAATCTCGTGCCAGAAAAAGTGGTAGACCTCGTAAGCCGCCTCGTGGAAGCGGTAATCGGCCAGGGCCTCCTCGATTTTTCGGGTCACCGCCTGCAAGCGGGAGAACACCCAGCGGTCGGCAAGCGCCAACGACTCGAGCGAATTCACCGGGCTGAAACCCAATTCCGGAACCGGCCGCAAGGCCTCCGCAAGTTGCTCGCGCCAGGCCTCCGGCAGCTTCTCCAGGTTCATCAGGATGAAGCGCCCGGCATTCCAAATCTTGTTGGCGAAGGCGCGGTAGGACTGAATCTTCTCCACGCTGAAAGCAATGTCGGTGCCGGGAGCGGCGCTGATGGCCAAGGCAAAGCGCACGGCATCGGTGCCGTACTCTTCCGTGACCTCGAGGGGATCAATTACGTTGCCCTTCGTCTTGGACATCTTCTGCTTTTCCGCGTCGCGCACCAGGGCGTGAATGTAAAGCTCGCGGAAAGGCACGTCGTTCATGAACTTCATGCCCATCATGATCATGCGCGCGCCCCAGAAAAACAGGATGTCGAAGCCCATGATCATGAGGTCGTTCGGATAGAAGCGACGGAGGTCCGGCGTCTGGTCGGGCCAGCCGAGCGTGGCGAACGGCCAGAGGGCGGAACTGAACCAAGTGTCAAGCACATCCATCTCGGGACGCAATTTCTCGCCGCGGCATTTCGGGCAGGCGGGCGGCGCCCCGTGCCCCACAATCACTTCGCCGCAAGCGTCGCAGTACCAGACCGGAATGCTATGCCCCCACCAGAGCTGCCGCGAGATGCACCAATCGTGGAGATTACCCATCCAGTCAAGGTAAATCTTCTTGTAATTATCCGGTGTAATACGGATGCGGCCTTCCTCGACCACGCGGATGGCGGGGCCGGCCAATTCCCGCATCTTCATGAACCACTGCGTGGAGAGCAGCGGTTCGAGCACTGTCTTGCATCGCTGGCAGGTTCCCACGCTGAGCGGATAATCTTCAATCTTCTCGAGCAGGCCCTGCTGGCGCAAATCATGCACGACCTTTTCCCGCGCCGCAAAGCGGTCCAGGCCTTTGTAAGGGCCGGCTTCCTCCGTCATGAGTGCGGCGGTATCGATTACCTCGATGCGCGGCAAGTTGTGGCGCAGCGACATGTCGTAATCGTTCGGGTCGTGGGCGGGCGTCACCTTCACTGCTCCGGTGCCGAACTGCGGGTCCACGAATTCGTCCGCGATGACGGGAATCACGCGCTTCAAGAGCGGCAGAACCAGCTTGCGGCCAACCGCTGACCGGTATCGCTGGTCGGCGGGATTCACGGCCACTGCCGTATCGCCCAGCATGGTCTCAGGCCGCGTCGTCGCCACGCTGATCGAGCCCGAGCCATCTTCCAACGGATAGCGGACATACCACAGGTGCCCCGGGCGATCTTCGTGAACGACTTCCAGGTCAGAGACGGCGGTGCCGCAGCGCGGACACCAGTTCACGATGTACTTGCCGCGATAAATCAGCCCTTCCCGGTAAAGCCTGACGAAAACCTCCAGGACCGCGCGCGAATAGGCGGCGTCCATCGTGAAGCGGTCGCGAGTCCAATCGCAGGACGCGCCCAATCGCTCCATTTGGCGGCGGATCCTCCCGCCGTTCTGCTCTTTCCATTTCCAGCAGAGTTCGAGGAATTTCTCGCGGCCCATTTCGAGGCGCCGCCGCTGGCCTTCCCGGCGCCAGGCCGCGCGCCCGGAGGAATCGGCTTCGAGATTGGGCAACGCCTGGCGGCCGATGTCCTGCTCGACGATCAGTTGGGTTGCAATGGAGGCGTGGTCCGTGCCCGGCAGCCACAGCACATTCTCGCCGCGCATGCGATGCCAGCGCATCAGAGTATCGATCTCCGTATGCTCGAGCATGTGGCCCATGTGCAGCGAACCGGTGATGTTGGGCGGAGGAATTGTCAGGCAGAAACGCGGGCCGGCAGAGTCGTCGGATGGACGGTAGAGCTTCTCGGCAATCCAGGTCCGCGCCCAGTGCGGCTCGATGGTCTCGGGGGAATAAACCTTGGGAATTTCGTGGTCCAATTCTGACCTCTTCGGCTGTATCGGGAACGGCGGGGCTAAAGCCCCGCCCTTGCACTCCTCTGCTGCCGACCTGAAGGTCGGCGCTACGCGTGCTGCACAAGTCTTGTAGTCAGATTACTATAATCGGCTTGGCGGAAGTGAGTCAAACCGGCAGTAGTGTCCTAGTTTGGGCGTAGCGCCGACCTTTAGGTCGGCAAATGCTGGCCTGAAGGCCAGCGCTACGATCGAATTAGGACAGTACCAAACCGGCAGAAGGCAGGATTCAAAACTCAAGCCACCTCGCCCATCTGCATAAACCCGCACACTCTCAAGCCGGCCTTGGTCAACGTCCCGCGTGAGGGCACGTTGCGGATGCTACAGCGGGCGGCCGGAACCCTGCATGATCGGCGTCCGAGAATTCGACCGGCGGCTAATTTCCGCCATTTATTTCTCCTTCCTCGTTAGGGTTCACTGGAACCGCGTGTCCGGTCATTTCTTCAGGCGGCTCGCCTCCCGCCAGCGACTGCGCCAGGATAAGGCGGCGTGCTTCGCCGCGCATACCGGGCCAAGTCAGCGCGAAAGCTGCGCCGCCCGCCAGGCTGACGATTCCTCCCAGCCTGACGGTCAGCGGCGCGCCAACATGCTGGGCGATGGCTCCCGAAAGCAAAGCCCCAAACGGGGCCATGCCCATGAACATCATCGAGTAAACGGCCATGACGCGGCCGCGCAATTCATCCGGGACCATGGTTTGGATCAAGGTATTCGAGGAGGCCATTTGCAGAATCATGCAAAGCCCGACCGGCATGACCAGAAGCACAGAAAGCCAGAACCAATGTGAAAAGGAGAACAAAATGAGTGAGAGGCCGAAGCCCATGGCCGCGAACATTACCCAGCGCCCGAGGCCGCGCACGCCGCGGCGCGCGGCCAACGCCATAGTTCCCGTCAGCGCCCCCATTCCCGCAGCACCCATCAGGAGCCCCAGGCCGCGCGCCCCGCTGTGCAGGATCCGGTCCGCAAAGATCGGCATCAACACCATGTAAGGCATGCCGGTCAGGCTGACCAGGCCGAGCAGGAGCAACAGAGCGCGGATAGGGGCGGTGCGCGCGACCCAATGGAAGCCCTCAACAACACTGCGCAGGCCGGAACGCTGGTTGTCCCGCGCGCGTGGCGTGACGACCATCAACAACAGCCCGACGATCACGGCAATGTAGCTTACCCCGTTCGCGAAAAAGCACCAGCCTTCCCCGATCGCCGCCACCGTCACGCCGGCCACGGCAGGCCCCAGAATGCGCGCCCCGTTCACCATAGCGGAATTAAGAGCGATGGCGTTGACCAAGTCCTTCGGGTTCACCATCTCCACCACGAAGGCCTGCCGGGCGGGAATGTCGAACGCGTTCACCAGGCCCAGGCACGAGGCCACCACCATGACTTCCCACACCTTGATGTGACCCAACAGGGTCAATGCGGCGAGGATAAACGCCAACAACATGGCGCTGGTTTGAGTGCTGATGACAATGCGATGGCGGCTGCGGCGGTCCGCCACCATGCCGCCAATCGAAGCCAGCAGGAAAACCGGGATTTGCCCGGCAAAACCCACCAGGCCCAGCAGCAGCGACGAACCCGTAAGCCGGTATACCAGCCAGGACTGCGCCACGGACTGCATCCAGGTGCCGATCAGCGAGATGACCTGGCCGCTGAAGAAAAGCCGGTAATTGCGGTAGCGGAGACCCCGAAACATCGCCGGAACGCGGCTCTGCGCTGCGCCCGAAGCGGCGTTATTTCCGACCGGGGCTGCGATCTCAGGACGCCCCTGCCCGTCTTCACTTGCCGTGGCCATAGTCTCATGATACCGAAATTGTTCGCTTGAAGGCGAGCTTTGGCATAAAATGCTGGGCTTTCCAGTGTCATGTGGCATGAATCCATTTCTCGGGTAAGGTTCATGCCATGCGTGGCGCTTAGCCCCGACAGGGGCGGGATAACTTAGCCCAGGGCGAAGCCCTGGGAAGAATGGCCCCTACCCCCTTCTGGTCCCCCTCCCCCGCCGCGCGGGGGAGGGGGCTGGGGGAAAGGGTTGCACTCGGGACCCACGGCTCGCGCCGTGGGCTACTCTCTGTCGGCCCTCCGGGCCTGCGCAGGACGCCATTAACGGAGAACAACTGTGAATCACACAACATACAAAGGTAAATTGACTGTAACGCTTTGCTTCAGCGTACTTGTCTTTGGCACACTCGGTCTGCGTGCCGACGTGAAGCTGCCCAGTCTGTTCTCGGACGGCATGGTGCTTCAGCAAGGAATGAAAGTGAATATCTGGGGAACGGCCGACCCGGGCGAGCAGGTCACTGTCACTCTAGGAGATCAGCGCGGGAGCGGCACGGCCGACAGCGGCGGCCAGTGGAAGGTGAAATTAGGGCCACTCAATCCCGGCGGGCCTTTCACCATAACTATTGCCGGGAAGAACACGATTACCCTGCACGACGTGCTGGTGGGCGAAGTCTGGGTTTGCTCCGGCCAGTCCAACATGGAGATGCCTGTGCAGGGCTGGGGCAGCGGCGTGGTCAACTACCAGGATGAAGTGGCGCACGGCGATCACCCTATGATGCACTTGTTTACGGTGCAGAAAGCGGTGGCCGCGAAACCGCAGCGGGATGTCCAAGGCTATTGGGTCACGGCGCGTCCGCAGACGGTGGCTGACTTCTCAGCCGTGGGGTATTTCTTTGGACGCGAACTGCTCAGGGTGTTGAATGTGCCGGTCGGCCTGATTCACAGTTCCTGGGGCGGAACTCCGGCAGAAGCCTGGACGAGCCGCGGCACGCTCGAGTCCGACCCGACCTACCAATCGATCCAGGACGCGGGAGTCAAGTTGCTGTCGCCGTACCCGAAAGACTTTGAGGACTACGCTGAACAGCTTGAGCGATGGCGGAAGGACTCCGACCAAGCCGAATCCGCTGGGGCGCCAGTCGCCGCCCCACCGGCCGTCCCCGACGATCCCCGGCGAAATCCTTGGCGTCCCGCCGGCCTCTTTAACGCCATGCTCATGCCGTTGACCTCTTACGCGATCCGCGGCGCCATCTGGTACCAGGGAGAGTCCAACGCCGACCGGCCGGCGCAATATCGCAAGCTCTTTCCGGCGATGATCAGCGACTGGCGGCGCGCCTGGGACGAGGGTGATTTCCCATTCCTCTTCGTTCAGCTTGCGAACTGGGGAATCTATAGTCCTCACTCGAATTGGCCGGAGCTGCGGGAAGCGCAACTCAAGACACTCTCGCTGCCCAAGACCGGGATGGCGGTCACCATCGACATCGGCGACGGAAGCGATATTCATCCCAAGAACAAGCAGGACGTGGGCTATCGCCTCGCACTGGCCGCGCAGGCGATCGCTTACGGGCGAGACGTGATCTACTCAGGCCCGATCTATGAGTCGATGGCTGTCGAGGCTGAGAAAATCCGGCTGCGCTTCAAGTATGTTTACGGCGGGTTGGTGGCCAGGAATTCGTCGCCAAATGTGAGCGGCTTCGAAATTGCCGGCGACGATCATAAGTTCAGCGGCGCGCAAGCCAGGATTGATGGCGATACGGTCGTGGTGCGCAGCGACCGCACGCCACATCCCGTGGCCGTGCGCTACGCCTGGGGCATGAACCCTTCGCGCAACCTGTACAACCGCGCCGGCTTGCCCGCCTCGCCCTTCAGGACGGATGACTGGGAAGAATGACAGGATCCGGTGATCGGGAGATCGGGTGAACAACAAGCTGTCAGCCGTCAGCTATCAGCGTTCAGCAAGCATCTCGCCGAAAATTCGTGGCATGTGCAGGCTGCGGAAAACGCCTGCTACACTGGCCTGGATGGCAAAATCGAAATTTCTGTCGCTGGAATAAAAGCTGTCTATCGGCCCCATATTGGCTGTATATTCATAGGTGTAAACACCTGAGAAAATCCAGGACCCGCCCGATGCTGCGATGCAAATCGGAGATGCAGGGCCGGAGACTACACCACAACGCGCTTCGAACTCCACCCAAGGGGCGAAGCTGAGGAGGAATTCGCATGTTCAAAGAATTCAAAGAATTTGCCATGCGTGGGAACGTGCTCGATATGGCGGTAGGCATTGTGATCGGCGCGGCCTTTGGCGGGATCGTGACCTCGTTCGTCAACGATATCCTGATGCCGCCCATCGGATTGCTTCTGGGGAAGGTCGATTTCACGAACCTCTTCGTCAACCTCAAGGGGAATTACCCCAGCGTGGCGGCGGCCAAGGCTGCGGGAGCGGCGACGCTCAACTACGGCATCTTCATGAACACGGTGATTAACTTCATCATCGTGGCGTTCGCCATTTTCCTGCTGCTGCGCCAGGTCAACAAGCTGTTCCCCAAGCCTGCTCCGGCCCCCGCGCCTGCCGTGAAAGATTGCAAGTTCTGCTTCTCGTCGATTCCGGTGCAGGCTACGCGCTGCCCCCACTGCACGTCGGACCTGAAGACCGCGTAAAACAGGTGTCAGGCGCCCCGTGCGGCGTGAGTTCCATGGGTCGCGCAGACGTCCCGACGCTTCTTTGTGTGGATGGGTGCGCCTCTGGGTTTGGGTCCGGCACGAAGCGCAGACATGCCGAAGAACGGCACGCCTGCGCCACCCGCCTGTTTGCTGAAAGCTGCGGGCCGAGGGCCGAGACCGCAGCCCTTCATGATATAATTCCGACTGCTGCGGGCATAGACTCGCGAATATGACCCCGCGGCGCCCGCCAACGCGCTTGCCTGGCGGCCAGGGAGGAATGAATGGCAATAAAGTCTTTTGACAAGGTCTGGCACAACGGGGAATTCATCCATTGGAACGACGCCACGATCCACGTCGCGTCACACGTCGTCAGCTACGGATCCTGCCTTTTCGAGGGCATTCGTTGCTACGACACCCCGGCAGGCCCCGGCATCTTTCGCCTCAAAGAGCATACAGACCGCTTGGTGAACTCCTGCAAGATTTATCGCATGGAGCTTGACTTTACACGCGATCAGCTTTCCCAGGCGATGGTCGAACTGGTGCAGGTGAACGGCATTAAGCACTGCTACATTCGCCCAGTGATCTTTCGCGGCTTCGGCGAGGCCGGGGTGAACCCGCTGAACAACCCGATCGAGATTTACCTGCTCGCCTGGGAGTGGGGAAAATACCTGGGCGACGAAGCGCTTCGGCAGGGAGTTGACGTCTGCGTCTCCTCCTGGCAACGCATTGCGCCCAACACGCTGCCGGCCATCGCCAAGGCTGCCGCGAATTATATGAACTCCCAACTGATCAAGATGGAGGCGATCACCAACGGGTACGTGGAAGGCATCTCGCTCGATGCCTCGGGCCAGATCAGCGAAGGGAGCGGCGAGAACCTCTTCCTGGTGCGGGGCGGCAAAATTGTTACGCCGCCGCTGTCTTCTTCGATTCTTCCCGGTATTACGCGCGATTCCGTGCTCACGCTCGCTCAGGAGCTTGGTTATCCGGTCGTCGAGCAAGTCATATCCCGCGAGATGCTTTACATCGCTGACGAGGTGTTTTTCACCGGCACCGCGGCGGAGATCACCCCCATCCGCTCCGTGGACCGCATCGTGGTGGGCAAAGGCGAGCCGGGCCCGATTACTCGCAGCCTACAGGCTCGCTTCCTCTCCATCGTACAGGGCCAGGCGGAGGACAGGTACGGCTGGCTCACGCTCTGTAACCAGCCGGTCGGCGCGGCGCGCTAGTGCTCGCTGACGAAAGTCCGCGTCATAATGCGGAGTGAGGGGAAGGGCGGGGCTTTAGCCCCGCCGCTGATGTTGGTAGGTAGATAGGGGGCTTTAGCCCCTGAAGCGAGGTGGTTTCAGGGCCTAAAGGCCCATTCAACTCTTTGCCCCTGGGCGGCGGGGCTAAAGCCCCGCCCTTCCGATCGCCAACGGAGGAGGCCCCCGGGTCGCCTCGCGACGAGGATCAATGATGGGCAGTGAACGAGTGACGGTTGACACTCTACTTCGGGTCGCCTGCGAGGACGAGGCTTCCGACCTGCACTTGAAGGTGGGGAACTTCCCTTACGTCCGCGTGGACGGCGAACTCCGCCCGCTCGAACAATATCCGCGCATCACGCCTGAAGACATGCTGGACTACGCGTTCAGCATCATGAATGCCCGCCAGAAGGCCCGCTTCAAGGAAAACACTGAAATCGATATGCCCTATGGCATTGCGGGCCTGGCGCGCTTCCGCGTCAACATCTTTCAGCAGCGCGGCAACGTCGGCATGATCTTCCGCGTGATTCCCAGCGATATCCGGACCTTCACCGAGCTCTCCCTCCCCAAGGTCATGGAGAAGATTTGCCAGGAAACGCGCGGCTTGGTGCTGGTGGCTGGCACCACCAGTTGCGGCAAGTCGACCACCCTCGCGGCCATGGTCGATTACATCAACTCTACGCGCACCGAGCACATCATCACCATTGAAGACCCCATCGAGTTCTTGCACGGCGATAAGAAAGGACTGGTAAGCCAGCGGGAAGTGGAAGTGGACAGCGCCACTTTCGCCACCGCCCTGCGCGCCGCGCTGCGCCAGGACCCCGACGTGATCCTGGTGGGCGAGATGCGCGACCTGGAAACCATCCAGACGGCGCTGTTGGCGGCGGAAACCGGCCACTTGGTATTTTCCACGTTGCACACCACCGATGCCACGGAGACGGTGCTCCGCATCATCTCGGTCTTCCAGCCGGCTGAGCAGAAGCGAGTGCGGCTGCAACTGGCGAGCACGCTCAAGGCCGTCGTTTGCCAAAGGCTGGTCAGGAAGAGCGACGGCATCGGGCGCGTGCCGGCGGTGGAAGTCCTGCTCTCCACCGAGTACATTCGGGATTGCATCGTCACCCCGGAAAAAACCCGGCTGATCAGAGAAGCCCTGGCCGCCGGAACTTCCCAATACGGCATGCAGACGTTCGACCAGTCGCTTTATGAACTCCACTCACATGGGCTGATCACGCTCGAGGAAGCCCTGGCGAACTCCTCCAACCCCGACGAATTCAAGCTGCGCATCGCCGGCGTCCGAAGCACCGCGGATGCCGCGCGCGACGCTATGGAAAGGACCATTGAGGTGGAAAGGTTTGCGCAGAGATAAGGAAGCCCCGCCCGACCCGCTCAACGCCGCCCTGCGCATGCTGGCTCGCCGTCCCTACTCGCTGGCTGAGATGCGCCGCGCGCTGGAGAGGAAATTCCCCGACTCAGACCAAGTCCGCACCGCCATCACCCGCCTGCGCGAGCTTCACTACCTGGACGACAAGAAGTTCGCGGAACAGTATGCGTCCTCGCTGGCGCGCAACCGCGCCTTTGGCCGCGGGCGCATCCGCCGCGAGCTGAAAGCCAAGCTCGTCGACTACCGCCAGATCGAACCCGCCCTTTCACAAGCCTTCGAAGAAACCAGCGAGCACGACTTGCTACAACAGACGCTCGACAAGAAACTCCGCACCCTGCGCCTGCCCCTGACTCGCAGCAAGCTCGCCACGCTTTACCAAGGCCTGCTACGCCGCGGATTCCGTGCCGACCAGATTATGAAGGCAGTCCGCGCCCGGCCGGAACTCGCCCCCGTAGCTGACGAAAGCGTTGAATTAAGCGAAGGTGGGGAGGTCGAAGAGCGAGGGGAATAGTGAATGGTGAATTACCACTTGGATTCGATACTGAAAGTTCACGAAGACGGGAGATCAAGCCGATGAGCGAGCGTGAGCTGCTGGACATCCGCAAGCGGGCGTACCAATACGCACTTCGGGCGATCAGGCTCCACCAATATCTTCAAAAGCAGAGGGATTCCGCAGGATGGATCATCGGGAAACAGTACCTACGAGCCGCCACTTCAATCGGGGCGAACCTAGAGGAGGCTCAGGCGAGTGAAAGTCGAGCCGATTTCGCTCATAAACTCGGCATCGCCCAGAAAGAAGCCCGTGAGTGCCTGTTCTGGCTTCGGCTGCTGACGGACTCGCGGATCTTACCGAACGCTCGACTGAAGCTACTGACGAAGGAAACCGACGAGCTGATTGCAGTCATCACGGCTATCGTCGTCAGCACAAAATCGAGACGAGCTGCGTAAACGCGCCGTCTTGGAATTCACCATTCACTATTCACTATTTACTATTCATCATTCATAATTCTCGATATGAAATCGAGTGAGATTAGAACCCTATTCTTGAAATTCTTCGAAGCCCGCGCCCACCGCGTCCTGCCTTCCTCGTCGCTCGTGCCGGCGAATGACCCGACGCTGCTGTTCTCGAATGCGGGCATGAACCAGTTCAAAGACGTCTTCCTGGGCCGCGAAAAGCGCGACTATTCGCGCGCCACGACTTCCCAGAAATGCGTCCGCGCGGGTGGCAAGCACAACGACCTCGAGCAGGTCGGCCGCACCACGCGCCATCATACGTTCTTTGAGATGCTGGGGAATTTCTCCTTTGGCGATTACTTCAAGAAGGAAGCTATTCCATGGTCCTGGGAGCTGGTCACCAAGGGCTATGCAATTCCCATCGACAAGCTTTACGTCACCGTCTTTCGCGAGGACGATGAGGCCGAAGAAATCTGGGCCAACGACGTTGGCGTGGCGCGCAACCGCATCTTCCGCCTGGACGAGCACGACAACTTCTGGGCCATGGGCGATACCGGCCCCTGCGGGCCGTGCTCGGAGATCCACTACGATCTGGGGCCCGCCGCCAGCAGCCTGGGACACACCGACTGCTCCTTCCCCTGCCCTCAGGACTGCGGCCGCTACGTCGAACTCTGGAACCTCGTGTTCAT
>Ga0326728_10013630_pt1 | contig 17582 bp, 18 predicted proteins | sample MB3enrmetagenome_FD_207602 | JGI IMG/M metagenome (GOLD analysis project Ga0326728, IMG submission 207602) | Lab enriched peat soil microbial communities from McLean, Ithaca, NY, United States - MB31MN | ecosystem: Environmental > Terrestrial > Soil > Wetlands > Peat | place: USA: New York... | reverse complement strand
GGCGTGCTCCTCGCGCCACTTGGGGCCCAGGTAGCGGTCGTAGAGCTGGTTCATCTCGTAAGAGATCCAGGAGCGGAAGTGAACGCCGTTGGTGACCGAGCCGATGGGGATCTCATCCTCGGGAACCTCCGGCCAGAGAACCTTCCACATACGGCGCGACACCTTGCCGTGCAGCTTGCTGACGCCGTTGCTGGCGGCGGCCATGCGCAGGGCCAGGACGGTCATGCAGAACTCCTCGGAATCGTTATCGGGGTTCTGGCGGCCCAGCCCGAGGAATTCGTCGCGCGAAATGCCCAGGCTGCGGAGGTAGTCGGTCAGATAACGGTCGAGCAGGGGCGCGGGAAAGTAGTCGTGGCCGGCGGGCACGGGAGTGTGGGTGGTGAAGATCAAACCGGCGGAGGCGGCCTCGCGGGCTTCGCGGAAGTTGAGGCCGCGGCCCATCAGCCGGCGGACGCGCTCCAGCGAGAGGAAAGCCGAGTGGCCCTCGTTCATGTGATAGACGGTGGGTTCCAGGCCCAGGGCTTCCAGAGCCCGGAAGCCGCCGATGCCCAGCAGGATCTCCTGCTTGAGCCGCATCTCGATGCCGCCGCCATAGAGCTGGTTGGTGACTTCGCGATCCTCCGGACGGTTTACGGCCATGTTCGTATCGAGCAGGAACAGCGCCACGCGGCCCACTTGCAGGCGCCAGATCTGGGCGGCCACCCGGCGGCCCTCGTAGAGCACTTCGATCGTGAGCGGCTGTCCATCGGGCCGCCGTTCCAAAACCAGGGGCAGGTTATGGAAATCGTTATCGACGTAGGATTCCTGCTGCCAGCCGGCGGGATTGAGATACTGGCGGAAGTAGCCCTGCTGATAGAGCAGCCCCACGCCCACCAGCGGCACGCCCAGGTCGCTGGCGGATTTCAGATGATCGCCGGCCAGCGCGCCGAGGCCGCCGGCGAAAATGGAAAGACATTCGGTGATCCCGAACTCGGCTGAGAAGTAAGCCACCGACAGGCCCTCGGCTCCGTAGCTCCGCCGGTACCAGGTGGATTCCGCGGAGACGTACGCCTTCAGCGCCGCTACCGTGCGCTCCAAATGAGCCAGGAAGGATTCGTCTTTGGCCACCAACTCCAATTGCGCCTGGTCGATCCGGCCCAGCATCAACACGGGGTTGTGGCCGGTGGATTCCCAGAGGTCGCTATCGAGGCGGCGGAAGAGTTCGACGGTGTGGTGATCCCATGCCCAGCGCAGGTTGTAGGCCAGCAGCCGCAATCCTTCCAGGGGGGCTGGCAGGGAGGGCACCACGTTGAAGCGATGAACAGGGCGCATGACCCAGTATAAGAGCCGGGGGTCCGGAATGGGCAAGGGCCCGCGCGCCGGAATCAGCGGGCCAGAATGCAGGGGAATACAATGAGCATATCCGGTCGAGGGAAGGTGTCATGAAAGAAGACGAGAAGGAAAGAGTCGAAACGGCCGCCGTGACAGGTGTTGGCGCGGGGGTCGGCGGCGCCGGCGGCGCCACGGTGGGCGTCCTGGAACTGGCGGCTTCACCAGTCGCCGTCACGGGACTCTCCGCGGGTTTGGTCATCGGCGCGGGCGCCCTGGCAGGCGCCGTGGCTTTTTTTCTGGGATACAAGGCGTTTCGACACTTCACGAAAGCGAAAGGCTGACGCCGGCTAAACGGCTGCGCCCAGCCCGGAACGGCGCCCCGTGGCAACCGCGGATACCGCTCCATTGTGGTTGCGGCGCCGCGTGTCGCGTTGCTGGTAGGTGCATTCGGCGCGCTTCACATCCCGCATCGGACAGCGCTTCTGGAAATAGATTCCGCACTGCAGACAGACCTCCTCGCCGTTGCCGCTGTGCGTGACGATGGCCTTGGTCAGGCGCTCCAGAAGGGCGGCGGTTTGCCGCAACTCGGTTGCGCCGGCGCCGGCGAAGGCTTCCCCGAGCTTGCGATTCCTGGCGGCCTCGTAGCGCTGGAGCAGTTTGTGGCCGGCAGGGGCGAGCGAGAGTTCGCTGGAGCGGCGATCGGCGAGGTCCCGGACGCGGCGCAGGTACTTGCGGCGTACCAGGCGATCCGCGGTCTTGGAAGCGGCCGCGTCGCTCACCCCGAGGAACGCGGCCACGTCGCCGATGTTGCGGGCGCCGGTGACGTCCAGCAGTTTCAGAACCTTGAGCTGAGAAAGCGTCAGCCGCTTGCCGGCGATATCGATGAGCAGCCGCCGCTCCATGATGCCGCTCAAGGCGGAGACGAACACGTTGGCATTCCCCAAAAGCGCGCCGATGAGTTGTTCGTTGTGGTGGCTGTCCATGCGATCGCTCCCCCGGATTTCGCGGAATGCACCACGACCTAGGCTAGGGAGACGTCCGGCTAGCCCCGGGCCGCCTGCGTCTGCGCCGCGCCGCTCAATGCCTGGAGGCGGGCGCCTGGACCGCCGCCAGCGCCTTGAGCAGCTCGAGGCGCGTGGTTTCCAGGCGCGCCGCCGCCACGCGGAAAAGCCGCTCGAGAAAGGCGCAGCCAAAATGCGGATTCGCATCGCAGGCGTCGCGCAGCCGGGATACCTCGAAGGACATCGCCGCCACTGGGTCCAGGGCCCGCGCCTGGAACTGCCGGCGGCCTCCCAGCACGGCCGACCAGCCCAGCTCTTCACCGGCAAACAGCGTTTGGATGTGGAACAGCCGGCCGTTCACGCTGGCCTCCAGCCCCACGCGGCCCGAGAGGATCACGTAGAACAGGCCGGATTCCTCGCCCTCGCGAAAGATGATCTCGTCCTTTTGAAAATGCAGCTCCGAGCCCAGAGACATCAGTTTGTGCATGTGCCTGGGGCGGAATTCCTCGAAAAACGCGTATTCACTCAGCGTCGCTATCGCACTCGTTGTCACGGATCGGCTCCTGATGCGGACGTTCGCGGCGGAGTCCGGAAAAGTCTTCGCCCGATTGCGTCCGGCTCTAGATGGACAATATTAAACGCCCGTTTCTTGAAATAGTCAATGCGGTTAACATTCAATTTGGTTAAATAATTTTAGTTCGCGAAGCGATGGGTAAAACCGCGCAGGGAACACGCGAAGCAGGCCGCACGAAAACCGGTTGCGTAATTTTCCCCACATCGAAGCGGCTGAGCGAAGCGCCTGCGGGGTGGGTCATATCCCCCAGGCTGATCTCCCGATGAGATTCTGAGCGCGTCGTGGGGGATATCTCACATTCCTTCATGGGCGTTCGAGGCCATACAGGCTGGGGCAAATTGCCCGTTTGATTTCAGATATTTATGTCTTATAATCTTAGTTGGATACCATAAATAGAAAGACCCGTGGCAGGTTAAGGAGGCCACAGTGAAGATCCTGAAGCTCCCCAAAGAGAAGCTCGATCTTTTCGCTTCCGTCGTCCAGCAGTTCGGCGAGCTGCATGCGCCGGTGGAGCAGGACGGCAAGTACGTTTTCAAACGTCTGACCCGGTGGTCGGATGCGCGGCTGGAATACGACCGCACCATCCTGCCGCCCAAGAAGTATTTCCTTCCGCCGCGCGAAACCCTCTTCCGGTACCGTCCGGGCGAAGGCTTCGTACCCTCGACGGACGGGATGGATCAACGCATCATCCTGTTCGGCGTGCATGCCTGCGACGTTTACGCGATCAACATTCTGGATCGCGTCTTCGCGGGAAAGTACCAGGATCCGTACTTTCATGCGCGGCGTAAGAACATCGCCATCATCGGAATCGACTGCACCCCGGACAAGCACTGTTTCTGCCGTTCGATGCGCGCGGATTTCGTGGACCACGGCTTCGACCTGTTCTTCTACGACACCGGCGACTATTATCAGGCTCTGGTGGGCACCGCGCTGGGCGACGACATGGTGCTGGCCACCGGCAGTTTATTCGAAACGGTGGACGCCGAGGACATCGACGATTACAAGGCGCGCTCGCTCGATAAGCGGCGGGCTTTCCAGCTCGAAGTCGAGATCCGCGACCTGCCGGAAATCTTCGAGATGGAATACGAGAGCGAGATCTGGGACGAACTGGGCCGCAAGTGCCTCTCGTGCGGCAGTTGCAGCATGGTGTGCCCGACCTGCTATTGCTACGACGTGGCCGATGACGTGGAGCTGGGTTCGAAGGCGGGCAAACGGATGCGCTCGTGGGATTCCTGCCTGTTCGCCTCGCACGCGCTGGTGGCCAGCGGCGAGAACTTCCGCGGGCCGCGCGCCAGCCGCATCAAGTTCCGTTTCTATCACAAGCAGCGCGGGTTCGTGGCGGAGTACGGCCGGCCGAGCTGCGTGGGCTGCGGGCGGTGCGTCAGCGCCTGCCCGGTGGGCATCGACGTGGTGGAAGTGATCGACCGCCTGCGGAGGGTTCAAGATGTTGCTAGCCGATGAAGTCGCAACCTACCATCCGGTACTGAGCGACAATCCGTATCAGCCGCACATGGCGCGGATTGTGCGCATTTACAAGATGGTGGACAACAACCACCTCTTCACGCTGCGCTTTCTCGAAGACCACCTGGCGCACAGCTTCCGGCACCAGCCCGGACAGTTCATCATGCTGAGCGTGCCGGGCGCCGGCGAGATGCCCATCTCCATTTCGTCCTCGCCGTCGCGGCCGGAGGTGCTGGAATTGTGCGTGCGGCGCGTGGGCCGCGTCACCAATGCGCTCTACCGCCTGCGCACCAACGATGTGGTGGGCGTGCGCGGGCCGTATGGCAACGGGTACCCCATGCAGGAAATCATGGGCAACGACGTGCTGCTGGCGGCCGGCGGCCTGGGCATGGCGCCGCTGCGCTCGTTGTTGTGGTATGCCCTGGACCACCGCGATAAGTTCAACAACATTACCTTGATGTATGGCACCAAGCGGCCCGAGGACATGCTCTTCCGCGAAGAGCTGCTGGCCCTGGTGGACCGCACCGATATCAACTGCCTGCTGACCGTGGACGCGGATCCGAGCGGCACCTGGAAGAACCACGTGGGCCTTCTGCCCACCTTGTTCGACCACGCCAAGATCGACCCGGCCCGCTCCTACGCGGCCGTCTGCGGCCCGCCGGTGGTCTACAAATTCATCCTTCAGCGCCTGCTCGACCTGGGCTTCCCCAAGAACCGCATCCTGATGTCGCTCGAGCGGCGCATGAAGTGCGGAGTGGGCAAATGCGGGCATTGCAGCATCGGCTACAAGTACACGTGCCTGCAAGGCCCCATCTTCACGTATTGGGACGCAATCAATTTGCCGGAGATGATCTGATGGGCAAACCAACCGTTGGCATATTCGGTCTGACCGGCTGCGCCGGCGACCAGCTCGTCATTTTGAACTGCGAGGACCGGCTCCTGGACCTGGTGGCGCTGATCGACATCCGCGACTTCCTGATGGCCTCTTCGGACAACAACACCCAGTGCCCGCTGGACGTGGCGCTGGTGGAGGGCGCGGTGCTCACCACGCGGGATGCTGAAACCCTGCGCGCCGTGCGCAAGCGCTCCAAAATCCTGGTGGCCCTGGGAACCTGCGCGGTGTGGGGCGGCGTGGCGGCCATGGACCGCGGCACGGACCGTGGCAAGCTGCTCGATGAAGTGTACGGCGAGCGCGGCTGGGAGTACGATTCCTACCCGGCGCAGGCGCTGCACGAGATCGTCAAAGTGGATCTCAACATCTCGGGCTGCCCCATCGAGAAGGAACATTTTATAGGGACCGTCGCGTCTCTGCTGAACGGAGACCTTCCGGTCTTCCCCGAATACCCGGTGTGCACGGAATGCCGGATGCGGGAAAACAATTGCCTGCTGATCGAGCGTGGAGAGATCTGCTGCGGTCCCATGACGGCGGCAGGTTGTAACGCGCGCTGTCCGGAACTGCGCGTGCCCTGCGTGGGCTGCCGCGGGCCGGTGCGCGATGCCAACGGCACCGCGCTCCAAGACCTGTTTGCCGAAAGGGGCTTCGACAAGCAGACCATTGCCGCGCGTCTGCGCACGTTCGCGCCCCTGGGAGGCTTCTGATGAGCACCATCGTCATCGAGCATCTGGCCCGCGTGGAGGGCCACGGCGGCATCTCCGTCGAACTGGAAGGCGACACCGTCACCAACGTGCGCTTCGACATCTTCGAGGGCTCGCGGCTTTTGGAGCCGCTGGTGCGCGGCAAGCGCTACGACGAAGTGGCGCCGGTGCTTTCGCGCATTTGCTCCATCTGCTCGGCGGCCCACACGCTGACCTCGCTCAAAGCCACCGAGGATGCGTTCGGCATCCACGTCAGCCCGCAGACGGAGTTGCTGCGCGAGCTGATGTTCCGCGGCGAGAGCATCGAGAGCCACGCCCTGCACGTGTTCCTGCTGGCCGTGCCGGATTACCTGAACTATCCGAGCGCCACCGCGATGGCCGCGGACAAGCCGGCCGCCGTGCTGCTGGGTTTGCGCCTGAAGAAGCTGGGCAACCAGATCCAGGAGGCCATCGGCGGGCGCGCGGTCCATCCGGTGAATGCCGTGGTGGGCGGGTTCGGCCGGGTTCCCACGGTGGACCAGTTGATCGGGCTGCGCAGCAGCCTGCTGCAGGCGGCTGCCGACGAGGACACCGTGATCGACCTGATCGCGTCTCTGCCAGCCACGGATTTCTGCCATTCCGACACCTTCTTCGCGGCGCTGCGCTCGCCCAGCCACGACAGCTACTATGGCGGCGACGAAGTCATGGTGATGTCTAACGGCAACCGTGCCATCGTGCGGGCTCCCGATTACCGCTCGCTGACCAACGAGCGCTCGGTGCCGCACTCGCATGCCAAGCACAGTACCTTTAAGGGGAACCCGTTCATGGTGGGGTCCCTGGCCCGGCTGACCGTGAACCCGCGGCGCCTGACCGGAAAGCTGGCGGTGGCCATGAAGCGCTTCAAGCTGCAACTGCCGTCCGACAATCCCATGGACAACAACAAGGCCCAGGCGCTGGAGCTCATCAACGACCTGGAGCGGTCGCTCGAAATCATCGAGCACCTGCTGCGCGACGGCATCAAGGACGAGCGGGCCATGTCCGTGCATCCCCGGGCGGGCACCGGCTCGGCCATCACCGAGGCCCCGCGTGGGCTGCTGATCCATAGCTATACATACAACGAAGAAGGCCGCATCGTCTCGGCGGACGTGCTCACACCCACCTCGCTGAACGCCGCCTCGATCGAGCTGCACCTGCGCCGCGCCGTGGAGCAATGCGTGGACCGCGACGAAGCCACCCTCACCAAGCGCCTGCAGATGATCGCGCGGGCCTACGACCCCTGCATCTCCTGCTCGGTGCACCTCGTGCGCAAGTGAACGCCGCCGCGGGGCAGCCGCCTCCGGTCGCCCCGCAAGACCGCCGGCCCGTGCTGATTCTGGGGCTGGGCAACCCGCTGATGTCCGACGACGCGGTGGGTCTCCGCGCGGCCGAAATGCTGGCTCTCGATCCGGAGTTGATCCTGCGCGCCGATGTGATCGCGGGCGGCGCCGACCTGCTCCGCCAGATGGACCAATTCGCGGGCCGGCGCCGCGTGATCCTGATCGACGCCGCGGAAGGGGCCGGCGATCCCGGCGAAATCTCCGTCGTGGAAGACATTCCCTGCGGGCAGCGGCCGGAATCCGCGCACGCGCTTTCGGCGCCGGACGCTCTCGACCTGATGCGGCGGCTGATGCCCGAGCTGGCGGAGACGCGTTTCACCTGGGTGCTGGTGAGTATCCGTTCCGCCGATGCCCGCGCCGGTCTCTCGCCGGAGATCGCGGCGGCTTTGCCGAAAGTGGTGGAGATAGCGGGGGCGCTCGCCAGCCGGGCGGTACATTGAGTATAATCAGGCCTGTGAAGCCATTGATTTTGAGTCTCTTTATGGGAGCGGCCCTACTGGCCCAGGCGCCGGCTCCGAGCAAAACCAACGTAACCAAGCAGCCTGCGGCTCGGCCGGCCGGCACCTCCGCGCGCCTCATGAATCCGGCGGCGCTGGTCGCCAAAGCCCCGGATGTCTACCAGGTAAAATTCACGACCACCAAAGGCGATTTCACCGTGGAAGTGCATCGCGACTGGGCGCCCCTCGGGGCGGACCGCTTCTACAACCTGGCGCGGAACGGCTTCTTCACAAATGCCAGCTTTTTCCGCGTGGTGCCCAACTTCATCGTGCAGTTCGGCATTCCGGCGAGCCCCGCAGTAGCCAACGTTTGGCAGAACGCCAAGTTCAGAGACGATCCCGTGAAGCAAAGCAACAAGAAGGGCACCATCGTCTTTGCCACGGCGGGACCGAACACGCGCACCACGCAACTGTTCATCAATTTGGGAGACAACGCCGGACTCGACCGGCAGGGCTTTGCGCCGTTCGGGACTGTGGCCGAAGGTATGGATGTCGTGCAGCAGTTGTATAGCGGCTATGGCGACGGTTCCGACATGGGCGGCCGCGGGCCGTTGCAGGATCGCATCCAGAAAGAGGGCAAGCCTTATCTCGATAAGGGCTTCCCCCTGCTGGACAGCATCAAGACCGCGACTGTGGCCGCGGCGCCGGCCGCGGCGGCTCCGGAAGCCAAGAAGTAGATCCGCTCGTTACGGACGGGAGTGTCCGTCCGGCGCCTTAACCCAGCTGCGAAGGGCTTGCGGAATTTGTGTGTCCCGAGAAGATCGACACACCCGTGAAGGCCGAGTTCGATCAGAACAGCAACGGTATTTCCGGGAGGATCGGACGCAGCGAGGACGACGAGGCGCAGCCGATTCGCAACGCTCGGCTGGACGGCGAAAGCCGGTAGCCCTTCTATAGTGCCGTCACGCGCAGCAAGACTACGCCATGCGCGGGCACTTTCGCCGAGTAGCCGGAGCCGGAGGTTTCCACCGGCTGGCGGCGCCACAGGTCGCGAACCTGCAACGGCTTCCCGCCAAATCCCAGGGCTTCCCACTTCAAAACCACGGAGGCCGGCCGGTCGCCGCGATTGAAGAGTCCCACGGCCCAGGAATTATCCTTGAGCAATCGCGCGAGCACCACCGCTTTGCCATCCTGCGAAACCTGCTTGACGGGGTTGACGGCGGGGTCCTGATCGATGGCGATGACCTCGCGATTCATGAGGATCGACTTGGTTTCCGGGGTCATCTTTCGCAGGTCATTGCCGGCCAGCAAGGGCGCCGCCAGCAGCGACCAAAGGCTCATGTGGGTGCGGTATTCCTCGCGGTTCATGCCGCCATTGCCGATCTCCAGCATGTCGGGATCGTTGAAGTGGCCGGACGTGGCATAGGGCGCAATCTCGACCTGGTGGAAGCCGATATTGTCCACGGATTGCCAGTGGTCGCTGATATCGCCGGTGGTGCGCCAGCAGTTGCCTCCCACCTTGGCGCCCCACTCCCAGACGTCCGCCCGGCCGTACTGGCAGAGGCTGTAGACAATCGGTCGGCCGGTCTTCAGCAGGGCGTCCCCCATTTTCTGATAGACCCCCTGCATGTCCTCGTCCTTATAGATCTGGGAGGCGCTGCACCAATCGTATTTGAGGTAATCGATGCCCCATGCGGCGAAGGTCTGGGCGTCCTGCGTTTCGTGGCCGTAGCTGCCTTCGTAGCCGGCGCAGGTCTTGGGGCCGGGAGAAGAGTAGATGCCAATCTTGAGCCCCTTGGAGTGGACGTAATCGGCCAGAGCCTTCATATTGGGGAACTTCACGTTGCTGGCGATGTTGCCGCGGTCGTCGCGATGGGGAGCTTCCCAGGTGTCGTCGATATTGACGTAAACGTAGCCGGCTTCGCGCATGCCGCTGGAGACCATGGCGTCGGCGATCTCCCGGACGGTGCGGTCGTCCACTTTATCGGCGAACAGGTTCCAACTGTTCCAGCCCATGGGCGGCGTGCGGACCAAGCCGTTATCGGGCACCTGGCGCAACTCGGGGAGCGGCAGGCGCGCCGGAGGGAGCATGGCTTCGCGCCGGGCGTGTTCCGCAACGCCCGTGGTGGGCGGCCGGTTGCCGGATGGCGATAGCGCGGACATTTCGATTCTGCCATTGGCCAGGGTGCCTTCGTAGACCACCGGGCGCGCCATGTTTTCGTTGCCGAGGTTGACCACAAAGCGCAGCTTGCCGTCCTTGAACGTCCCCTCCGTGAGGGGAATCTGGCGGGTTCCCGAATAAAACGTGCCGCCGACGGACTCGCCGGACTGCGTCAGCTCGAAGAAGGTGTCGCGGAAGTTTCCATCGCCGGTGGGGACGCGGTAGACCCACAAGCCGGAGACGCCGGCTTGGGCCAGCAGGCCAAGTCCGACCGCCACGAAGATCACAGAGAACCGCAGGGTGCCGAGGGGCCGGGAACTGAAGATCCTCATAATGGATCATTTGACAGCTATTGGGGCCCGTTCGCAAGGGTGCGTATCGGGAATCTTCCTGGTCCGGCCGGTCGATCACCGCTCTTCGAAAATCGCTAGTTAATGATTCCAGGCGCCTTCGACACACGGTGGAGGGCTGGCCAGGCTTCCTGGGCGGCTACTCTGTGGTGTGGAACGCCTACAGCGACTCGATCGCGTCAGCACGCTCGCCGCGGCCACCGCGCACAGCTTGAATGACGAGCTCACCGTCATTCTGAGCAGCTTGACCACCTCGATGCTGGCCATGGAGCCGGGGCACCCCGCACGGCTGCCGCTTATGGAATTGGAACGGGCCGTCCTGCGATGTGTCACGACCGCATCGCGGCTTTTGAGTTTCAGCGCCAGGCGCGGCGCCCGCCCGGTCTGCGCCAACCTGGACGCTGTTCTGGAAGAGTAGGCCCGGCCTACTCCCCCGCAAGGCGGAACGTGCCCACGAAACTGCTGCGCCGGTAGGGGCTGCTCCAGGTTTCGCCCAAGCCGTCGCCGGAGTAGGAATCGGCCATGGCGTAGGTCGGCATGGCGTGTTCCAGTTCGGTGAGCGGCGGATAGTACACGTCCTCGTTGCCGCAGATGTGGTCGCCTTCAGTCAGCGCGCGCGTCTGCACCGCCGCCAGCGACCCAGCCGTCAGCTTCGCGACGCCGCTATGGATATTGCCGTTCTGAACGGTCAGCTCGATGGGCATGTAGTCCACCTTGACCACGTGATCGAGCAGGCCGCCAGCCATGCGCCTCGCGAAACTCTCGAGCGCGGCGCGCTGGGCGGGATCGGCGCGCTGGTCAACAATCAGGACCGACTTGGCGGGATTGATGGGGTACGTGACATCGCCGAGCGTGTGTTCCGTGCGGATCACGCCCACCACCGAGAGTCCCTCCAGGCTGACGCCCTGCCAGCTTCCGCTATTGATCTTCCAGCCGAAAACGGCCTCGCGCCCGTTCATGGCCACCTCGCCGTTGGCGAAACATGGGCCGGTATAGACGTCGGCCGTCCGGGCTTCGATATAGGTGCCATTGATCCCGCGAGCGGGAATCGCGGCGGCCAAGGAAATGGAAGCGCTCGCCGCGGACACAACCGCGGCGGTACACAGAATTCTCAGCATCCCAGTAATCTCCTCTGGTTTGATTTTAGCTGTTTGGCTCCGGCAGCGGGGCGGACCGCGGGCACCCCCGGCGGGTCCGGCCCAGTGCAGACAGACGGTCTGTCCTTACAGCTCTTCGTAGCAGCGCCGGGCGGGGCTGCACTCGAACTCGTCCACCAGTTGGCCGTCCGGGCCAATCGGTTTAAAAGTGTGCTGGCACCACAGGGCGCCGTCATTGCTGGGCTGGATGGTGGGGTCGGGAACGGTCTCGATCTGCAACCCCTTCCAGCGCAGTTTGGCGCAGCGGTTCATGCCGATCTTGGTCAAGCCGGGATATTCCATGGATCAAGCCCTCGCTTTCGCCGCTTCGAGCAGCGCGCGCTTCACCGCTACGGAGGCCAGTTGCACCTTGTAGGCGTTCTGGCTGAGCGGCTGCGCGCCGGCTACAGCGGCCTTGCCGGCGGCCTCGGCGGTCGCGGTGGTTAGGGATTTGCCAACCAGCGTCCTGGCGGCGTCGGGGGCCTCCCAGGGCGTGGGCGCCACGTGTCCCAACACTACTTTGGCGGCGCTGACCGTGGCGCCCCGCATCTGGAGCGTGACCGCCGCGGCCGCCAGAGGCCAATCGAGCGCCTCCTTCTGGCGAACCTCGTAGGTGGCGCTGTGGGTAGCGCCGGCCGGCACCGTGACTTCGGTGAGGATCTCATCCGGCCGCATGGCGATCTCGCGTTCGTCCGGGGTGCGCGGCGCCACGAAGAACTTGGCCGCATCGATCTCGCGCGTGCCCTTGGCGGAAGCCAGCTTGATCTTCGCGCCCAAGGCCACCAGCGCGGGTCCCAGGCTCGAAGCGCTGACGAAATAGGCCGGCCCGCCGCCGAAGATGGCATGGTATTGATTTTCGCCATCCGGAATCAGCGGCTGGCCGTTGTCGGTCGCCAGCAGCCCGAAGCCCTGCCGGTAATACCAGCAGCGCGGGCGCTGGCAGAGGTCGCCCCCCACCGTGCCCATGTGGCGAATCTGCGGGCTGGGAATGCCCTGGGCCGCGTCCGCCAGGGATAGGTACTCGCCGCGGACATCGGCGCTTTTGGCGAGCTCGTCCATGGTGACCAGCGCGCCGATGCGCAGCCCGGCGGCGCTCTTCCGGATGCCGCCGAGCTCTTTGATGTTCTTGATGTTCACCACACGCCTGGGCGTGTGGAGGTTCTCCTTCATGAGACTCAGCAAATCGGTCCCGCCGGCCAGCACGTCGGTCTGGCCCCAGCGCGGCGCGAGGAGGCCGAGGGCTTCCTGAAGGGTTGCCGGGTTGGCGTATTCGAAGTTCTGCATCACGCGATCCTCCCTGCCAGCGCGTTGAGCACGTGGCGCGGCGTCATGGGGATATTAGGCACCCGTACCCCCGCGGCATTGCTCACCGCGTTACCGATCGCCGCGCAGATGGCCACCGCGGGCGGTTCGCCCAAGCCGATCACGCCGCGTTTGTCGTTCTCCGGCCGGATATCCATGTGCACGACGATCTCACCGATATCGCCGATGCCGGCCAGCTTGTAGAACTCCATATCGGGGTTCAGCATACGCCCGGTCCGCTCGTCCATGATGCGCTGCTCGAACAGAGCCGAGCTGATGCCCATGATGATGGCCCCATAGACCTGGCTTTCGGCCAGGCGCGGGTTGATGACCATCCCGCAATCCTGCACCGCCACGTAGCGGTTCACGCGTACTACGCCGGTTTCCGGGTCCACCGAAACATCGGCTATCTGCACGCCCGCCGCGCCCTGCGAGATGAGGCCACCGGGTTGGCGCGGGTTGTTCACGCCGGTTTCGGAGATCTTGCCGCTCCCCATCTTGCGGCACGCCGCCGCCCAGGTGAGGCCCCTGGAAGGTTCGCCCTTCACCTGGATGCGGCCATCCACCGCCTCGAGAAGGTCCGCGAACCCTCCCTCGGCTCCGGGCGCCGTGCGGGTGGCCCCGTTGGTATCGGAACCCACCAGCATCGGACCCACGGCTTCGAAAAGCTTGACGAGCGCGTTCATGCTGGCTTTGCGTGTCGAGGCCGAGACTCCGCCTACGGTAGTGGAACCGCCCGAGGCGCTGTCCGGCGGCAGGGAGTTACTGCCGATGACCAGCTTGATGGCATTCATGGGAAGGCCGAGGGTCTCGGCGGCCACCTGCGTGATGATCGTGCGAGTGCCCGTGCCCAGGTCCTGAGTGCCCAGTTCCACCAGCACCGAACCATCCGGATTGATGGTGGTGCGGCACTGGCTCTGATGGCCCAGGCCGCCCCAGGCGCTGAAGCCGATGCCCAGACCGCGCTTTACCGGGCCGTCGCTCTGGCCGCGCGGCTTCCATAGTTTCTTCCAGTCGGATAGCTCGAGAGCCTTCCCCAATTGATATCGATAGGTCTCGATGCGCTCCTTGGGCGCGTACATGAAGTTCTTGTCGAACACGTCGGCCGGATCCATCCCCACCTTGGCCGCGAAATCGTCCAGGGCGCTGCACGTGAGATAGGCAGCCTGCTGGTTGTTGGGAGCGCGCCAGGCGCGGTTCGGGCCGGCATTCACCGAGACGGCCGTGTGGGTGAGGCGCTGGTTGGGAATGTCCGACAGCACGTAGGGTAAAGGAGGCGATCCGCCGCCGGTCAGCCCGCCCGTGGCCCACGATTCGGAGTGCCAGCCGGTAACCGTGCCATCCTTGTTTCCGGCAATGCGAATTTTGGCGAAGGCCGAGGGACGGTTCCCGGCGATCAACTGCTCGGTGGCGCGGTCGAGGAAGAGCTTGACGGGCGCGCCGCCGGCTTTCTGGGAGAGGCGCGCGCCCGCCTCGCCCCAGGCGTCGGGCGCGAACTTGCTGCCGAAGCCGCCGCCGATGTAATCCATCGAAACCTTGATGTTGGTGGCGGGCACTTTCAGGTTGGTGGCCAGATCGGGGGCCCAGCGCGTCACATCCTGCGTGGAAGGCCAAGCCATCACCTGGTCGCCCTGCCATTGGATCACCTGCCCATGCGTTTCCAGGCAGCAGTGGGTGATGACGGGGATGCCGTACTGGCCTTCGGAGACGGCCTCGGCCTCCTGGAAGACTTTGTCGGGATCGCCGGTGACCTTCTCGCCCGCCGCCTTGGCGCGCGCCCCGGCTTTGCCCAGGTCGTCTTCGCTGACCAGGTGCGGAAGAACTTCGTACTCAACCTTGATGGCCCGCACGGCGTCGCGGGCGTGCTCTTCCGTAGTGGCAGCCACGGCCGCGATCTCGAAGCCCTGCCACTGGACCTCCGTGCCGGCGGGCGCGGCTACGTGCACGGCTTTCACGCCCGGCAGTTTCTCGGCGGCGCTGGTATCGATGCTGGTTACGCGGGCGTGGGCATGCGGACTGGTGAGGTAGACCGCGAACAGCAGGCCCTTGGGATTAATGTCCGAGGAATACTTGGCCCGGCCGCTGGATTTCTGCGGGCCGTCCAGGCGTTTGAAGCGCTGGCCGATGATTTTGCGCTGCTCCATGGGCGGCCAGCTATACTCCGGAGTGTCAGCCACGCTGGCCTCCTTTCATTTGTTGGGCGGCTTCGAGCACGGCCCGGCGGACCCCCATATAGGTCCCGCAGCGGCACAGGTTTCCGCCCAGCCCGTGTTGGACCTCCTCCATGGTGGGGTTGGGGTGCTCGTCCAGGAAGCCTTTGGCGGCCATGACGAAGCCCGGGGTGCAATAACCGCACTGCTGCGCGTCGTTGTTCCAGAAGGCTGCCGAAACGGGATGCAGGTTGTTGCCCGCGGCCAGGCCCTCGATGGTTTCAATGTTCTTGCCTTGCGCGTCGATGGCCAGCACGCTGCAGCTATAGACCGTCTTGCCGTCCAGGATGACCGTGCAGGCACCGCAGGTTCCGCGATCGCAGACGCGCTTGGCGCCGGTCAGATCGAGGCGGTTGCGCAACGCATCGAGCAGCGTCACGCGCGGCTCGAGGTTGAGATTCGCGGGCTTTCCGTTGATGGTCAGAGTGACCGGTACCGCGCCGGGCCCCACGGTTCCAGAGGGGGCCGGGGCGGCCTCGGCTGCCTTCTCCAGCAGGCCCGTTCCCAACGTGCCGCTTCCGATTCCCACGCCGATAAATCCACGGCGCGAGAATCGGCGTTTGGGTTTGTCGGGGATTTCCGAGTGCTTTTTGGAGCTCACCAAGCACCTTCCTTTCGCGTTTTCGTTCAAATCTTTACAGAGAGTTACCCAGTCTGGTGGCGTCTGGTGGTTACTATATCAGGACAAGGCGCGGGGAGATGTAAAGAACCGTCCCTAGCAAGCGGCGCGCAACGAGGAGCCACGGAACCCGCGCGTGGGGGCCATGCGGGCGCCCTCGCCGGCCAACCCGGCGCAATGTTACGCGTGGTGCGCTTCGTGGCCGCCGGGCTGGTTTCCGGCGATCTCGCGATGGATAGCGTCCAGCACGCCGTTGACGAACTGGACGGATTCCTCGTTGGAGAACCGGCGCGCCAGTTCGAGAGCCTCGTCGATGGCCACCGCGGGCGGTGTGCCGCCGTGGGTCATTTCGTAGACCGCCAGGCGGAGTACGTTGCGGTCCACGGCGGGCATGCGCTCCAGGCGCCAGTGCTCGGCGTGGCGCGCGATGCGGTCGTCCAGTTCGGCCATGTGGTCCACGGCGCCGCGGACCAGTTCGGACACAAAGGGATCGCGCGCGGGTTGCTCCTCGGTGTAGAGCGTATCGTAATAAACGTCGATCGCGCGATCGACGGGTTCCCTCCGGCTATCCCAGAGAAACAGAATCTGAAGGGCGCGCTGCCGGGACCTGCGGCGGGAAGGCATTACGTAGCCTGGCGGAGGGCGCGCAACAGATTGGCCATCTCAATGGCGGTCATGGCGGCGTCGAAGCCCTTGTTGCCGCCCTTGACGCCGGCCCGGTCGATGGCCTGCTCGAGCGTGTTGGTGGTGAGAACGCCGAACGCCACCGGGACGCCCGTATCCACGGAGACGTGGGCCACGCCCTTGGCCGCCTCGGCCGCCACGTAATCGAAGTGCGGCGTCTCGCCGCGGATCACTGCGCTGAGACAGATGATAGCGTCATAGCGGTGCTGGTGCGCCAGCTCGGATGCGGTCATGGGCAGTTCCCACGAGCCGGGAACCTTGACGATATCGATCTGCTCGGTATCCGCGCCGGTGCGCTGCAGGGCGTCGAGCGCTCCGGCCAGCAGGCGCTCGGTGATGAAGCTGTTGAACCGGCTGACCACGATGGCGAAACGCAGGCCGACGGCCGATAGCTGGCCTTCAAACGTTCTGGGCATGATTCACTTTCCGGCGAAAGCCGGCCTCCTCTTTTCCAAGAAGGCGCGCGTGCCTTCGCGCCGATCATCGGTGGCCGCCGAGACTCCGAAGGCGGCGGCCTCAAAACGCAGTCCCTGGTCCAGCCCGGAATCGAGACCGCTGTCCACGGCTTCCAGGACGAGCGCCACGGCCAGTGGGGCGTTGGCCAGCACCTTGGCTAGCCAGGCGCGGCTGTAAGCGAGCAGCTCGGGCTGAGGCACCACGGCATTCACCAGCCCGATGCGATGGGCCTCGGCGGCGCCGATGGGTTCGCCCGAGAGCAGCAGCTCAAGGGCGCGCCCGCGGCCCACCAGGCGGGGCAGGCGCTGCGTGCCGCCAAGACCGGGGACGATTCCGATTTTCACTTCGGGCTGGCCCAGCCGCGCGTTTTCAGAGGCGAAGCGCACGGTGCAGGCCATGGCCAGCTCCAGCCCGCCGCCCAGCGCGAAGCCGTTCACGGCCGCCACCGAGGGCTTGCCGCAGGTTTCGAGAGCTCGCAGGACGCGCTGACCGCGCTGGGCAAAAGCCCGCGCCTCGAGGGGCGAAAGTCCCCCGATCTCGCCGATATCGGCGCCCGCCACAAAGGCCTTCTCGCCCGCGCCGGTCACGATGGCGGCCCGGATGGCAGCTTCTCCGGCGATACGCCCGAAGGCCTCCCGAAGCTCGGCCATCACCGCGCCGGAGAGCGCGTTGAGCTTCTCGGCCCGGTTGATCGTGACGAGTGCGACGCCGCTCGCATCGGTCTCGAAGAGGATGTGCTGGAAGGGCATCCAGGATCAGTGTAACATCCTCAAAATCGATCGTCCGCGAACACCACTAGCCTAGCGGCGAGTGGATATTCTAATTTCCCCGGCGGCCGCCATTCCCGCCAGCACCGCCGCCCATCTGCGCGCCCGGCAGAGACGAGCGCACCGCGAGAACGAGATCGTGGTCCTGTCCCTCCTTGGCAT
>Ga0326728_10013628_pt1 | contig 17582 bp, 18 predicted proteins | sample MB3enrmetagenome_FD_207602 | JGI IMG/M metagenome (GOLD analysis project Ga0326728, IMG submission 207602) | Lab enriched peat soil microbial communities from McLean, Ithaca, NY, United States - MB31MN | ecosystem: Environmental > Terrestrial > Soil > Wetlands > Peat | place: USA: New York... | reverse complement strand
GTGGTTGGCGACGTCACACGGTTGCGTCAGGTGATCGTGAACCTCGTCAGCAATGGGATCAAATTCACCTCCGCCGGCGAAGTCGTCGTCCAGGCCAAAGTGCTGTCCGCTCCCCAAGCGGGCAAGGACAAGGAACCCTGGCACCTGCATTTTTCTGTCCGCGACACCGGCATTGGGATTCCGGTGGAGCGGTTGGCGCGCCTGTTCAAATCGTTCAGCCAGGTGGATGCTTCAACCACGCGCCAGTATGGCGGCACCGGGTTGGGCCTGGCCATCAGCAAACGGCTGGTCGAACTGATGGGGGGTAAAATGTGGGTGGAAAGCCTGCCGCAAAAGGGGTCCACGTTTAATTTTACGCTGCCCCTGCAGGCCGCCCCGGAAGAGCAGCCGCCCGCGTTGGAAGGGCCGCAGCCACAACTGGCCAGTTTGCGTCTGCTGATTGTGGACGACAACCCGACCAACTGCCGCATTCTAACCCTGCAGACCAGCAAGTGGGGCATGATCCCGCGGGACGCACCCAGTGCTTCCCAGGCTCTGCAATGGCTGCGCGCCGGCGAGCAATTCGACCTTGGCATCCTCGATATGCAGATGCCGGGCATGGACGGTTTGACGCTGGCCGGTGAAATCCGGAAATTGCCCGGCGCGACGAAGATGCCGCTGGTGCTGTTGACCTCCATGGGGGTGCGCGCGGATGCCCCGGAATTCACCGGCGCCGGTTTCGCCAGTTGCCTCACCAAACCGATCAAGCCGGCCCAGCTTCATGAAGTCCTGCTCCGGGTTGTGTCGGGTTCCAAGCCGGCCGCCAGGAAGGCGCCGGTGAGCGCGAAGCTGGATCCGGCACTGGCTCAACGGAAGCCTTTGCGGCTGCTGTTGTGCGATGACAACGCCATCAACCAGAAGGTGGCACTGCGTCTGCTCCAGCAAATGGGGTACAAGCCTGAGATCGCAGCCAACGGCCACGAAGCCCTCGCGGCGATCGAGAAGCAGCCGTTCGACATCGTTTTCATGGATGTGCAAATGCCTGATCTGGATGGACTGGAAACCACCCGCATCATCCGCGAACGACAACGGGACCCATCCCGGTTCCCGAACTATACGTCCCCCCTCATCATTGTTGCTATGACCGCCAATGCCATGCCGGGCGATCGTGACCGGTGCCTCAAGGCCGGAATGGACGATTACCTGGCCAAACCGGTGCGCCCCGAAGACGTGCGCAAGATCATCGAACGCTGGGCAGACACGGCGAAGCTTCCGGAATCCGCCAACCCGGCCGGCCCCAAGGTTTCCCCAACCGCCACAGCGACCGGACCGTTGGCCACGTCGTCAACTCCGGCCAACGCACCGGTCGAGGAACCTCCCGTGGACATGCATCGCCTGAACGACTTTACGAATGGCAATGTGGATGAACTCCGGGACTTGATAACGCTTTATTTGACGCAGACGACGGGCCAGGTCCAGGAATTGGCCGCCGCGGTCAAGGCGGGCTCGGCCCCGGACGTGCGGCGGGTGGCTCATAGCTGTGCCGGGGCCAGCGCCACGTGCGGCATGAACCGGATCGTGCAGTTCCTGCGCCAGCTCGAACTTGAGGCCGACGAGGGAAACCTGGCCCAGGCTCCGGAGCTGACCCATCAGGTCGAGGAAGAGTTCAAACGCATCCGCGCCTATCTCGAAGCTCAATTGGGCAGGCCGTCCGATCTGGCTGCCCAAACCTGAACATGAACAAAAAGATCCTGCTTATCGAAGATGATCAAGTTTTTGGGAATGTTTATCGCAATAAACTCCTGTTGGAAGGGTTCCAGGTGGAGATTGCTTTCGATGGCGAGGCGGGTCTTAAGATGGTAAGGGGATTTCGTCCGGATGCGGTGCTTCTGGACCTGATGCTGCCCAAGGTGCCGGGAGTTGAAGTCATAAGGAAACTCCGCCTTGAACGTGAATTTCAGCAATTGCCTATCCTCGTTTTCACCAACACCTATCTTTCCAGCACCATTCAGGAAGCCTGGAAAGCGGGAGCCACCAAATGCCTGGCCAAAGCCGATTGCACACCCCGGCAGGTCATTGGCACTCTCCACCGTGTCCTGGACGGGGAGGGCCCGGTCAATAAACCCGGCGCGCCCGCTGCCGTTCGGGCCCGGGCCCCCGCGGGTCCAGTCTTGAACCGGCAGGAGCAATCGCACGCCGGGCCGGCGGCTGCCGGTGATCCCGACGGGGAATTCCAGGCCGAACTCCGGAAGTCTTTTGTGGAGGGATTCCCGGTGACGCTGGCGGCCTTGCGAGTCCTGCTCCAGGGCTTGATCAAGGTGGAGAACGAGACCGCGCGGCTGCAACAGCTCCAACAGCTCTGCCAGCGGGTCCGCTCGATAACCAGCAATGCCGGCATTGTGGGCATGTCGCAGATAGCGCACATGAGCGATGCGCTCGAGGCCCTGCTGCGGGAGCTTCACGAAAAGCCCGAAAACATCAACGCCTCCACGCTGCGAACCGTCGCTTCGGCCATCGATTTCCTGGGGATTCTGTTCGAGCGAGGTGACGCGCCCGCCAAACAGGCGATCCCGGCCAACGTTCTGGTGGTGGATGATGAGGCGATCTCGCGGCGCGCCCTCATTTACGCCCTGGAAAAGGCGAAACTCAAAACCGTCAGCGTGGAAGACCCGCTCCAGGCTCTTCAACTGTTATCACAAAGCAAGTTTGATTTGATTCTGCTCGATGTCCACATGCCGAACATGAACGGGTTTGAGTTGTGCAGCAAGCTGCGAAGCTTGCCCGCCTATCAAAAGACGCCGGTGGTCTTTGTGACCAGTCTGAACGACTTCGAGAGCCGCGCCAACTCCAGCATGAGCGGCGGCAATGATTTCATTGCAAAGCCTTTCCTGTTCATGGAGTTGGCCGTCAAGGCACTCGTCCACGTTTTGCGCGACCAACTGGAGCCGGCCAAGGCGTAGTGGTGCAGTTCGGTGGGGCGAGACTCCCGGCGGGCCGCTGCTCAGGCAAATCGTTCGGTTTCCGGCTCGCGAGGACGCTCGTCCCAGCAACTTTTCGGCTGAACTGTACGCCTGCCTGTCGCGGTGAACTTTTGACTTTTCCCCGGGCTGTTACTAGTGTGTGCGCATGGAACCGTTGCACGCTCCCTGGCGGATCGAATACATCCTGGCACCCAAGCTCGCGCTCGACCCAAGCCTCTTTGCACGCATCGCTCAGTCGAACGAGGATGAAGCCAATTACGTGATCGCGCGCGACCGGACCTGCTTCGCGCTCCTGAACCGATACCCCTACACGGGGGGGCACTCGATGATCGTTCCGTACAAACAGACTCCGGATTTGGAGGGATTGACGGATCAGGAACTCGCCGATCTCATGAGGCTCACCCGCCGTTGTCTTGACGCGCTGACTCAAGTCATGAAGCCCGACGGATTCAACATCGGAATCAATCTCGGCAAGTGCGCCGGCGCCGGCATTCGCGAACACGTTCACATCCACGTTGTGCCGCGCTGGGAGGGGGACACCAACTTCATGCCGGTCCTCGCGGACACCACGGTGGTGCCCCAGGCCTTAAGTGAACTGGCCGCCAGACTGCGCTCGGCCCTCGCGCAATGAACCGTTGCATCGTTGCATCGTTAAATCGTTACAGCGGAACAGTCCCCGCGCGCACCAAGATCGGCAAAGGCCGCGTGATCGATCTAACGATTCGACGATTCGACGATGCAACGATTCAACGCGGCAACGAGCTGCAATTTTCCACGTCCCACCCGGTATGACCATCGGCAATCCACAACCCGCAACCGGCAATGGCCACTGAAACCCTCCATTTTGAGAGCGCCCGCCTGGCCCAGCAATTGTACAACAACGACCCGCGCAATCTGCAGGCGCTCGAAGCCCAGCTCGGCATCAAAGCCACATCCCGCGAAGGCTGGATCAAACTCGAGGGCGACGCCGATGCCTTGGACCGCGCCAAACACCTTTTTCTGCTGCTGGAGAATTCCGTAAAGGCCGGATTGGCCGTTCGCAGCCGCGAGTTTTCCCAGGCCCTCAGCATCGTCAAAAACGAAGGCGTCTCCGCGCTCAAAGACATTATGAGCGACCGCATCGTGACTTCCGACCGGAAGGCCGGGGTGACCGCCAAAACCGTCGGGCAGAAGAAGTATGTGGACGCCATTCGCCATCACGATCTGACCTTTGGCGTCGGTCCGGCGGGCACGGGCAAGACGTATCTGGCCGTGGCGCTGGCCCTGGCCGCCCTGCGCGAAGGGAAAGTGTCACGCATTATCCTCACCCGCCCGGCCGTCGAGGCCGGAGAAGCCCTGGGGTTCCTGCCGGGCGACCTTTACGAGAAAATCATGCCCTATCTGCGCCCGCTACACGACGCCCTGCAGGACATGCTGCCGGCGGAAGAAATCCAGAAACACACCGAACGGGGAGTGGTCGAAATTGCGCCCCTGGCTTACATGCGCGGCCGCACGCTCAACCATGCCTTTATCATTCTGGACGAAGCGCAAAACTCAACGACGGAACAGATGTTCATGTTTCTCACCCGGCTCGGCATCAACTCGAAAGCGGTAGTCACGGGCGACGAAACGCAAGTGGACCTGCCGCCGCCGAAACGATCCGGGCTGATTGAAGCGCACCGCGCGCTGAAACACGTCGAAGGCGTCGCCATTGTGGAACTCACCAAACGCGATATCGTCCGGCACCCTTTGGTGCAACGCATCATCGCCGCCTACGAAGAGCATCGCGGCAAAGCGCGTTCGTCTCGCGCCGGGGAAGAAGCGTGAACGGCAACCTTCACATCGTGCACCGCCGGCGCGCGGCCCCCGTTGACCTTGATTGCCTGCGCCGGTTCATCCGGTGCCTGCTTCGGGATGCCTTGCACGAGGAGGATTTTGATCTGGGGATTTGTCTCGTCGGCGCGAAGGAAATGGCCCGGCTCAACGAGACGTTCCTGCGGCACCAGGGCCCAACCGATGTGATTACGTTCGACTATGCAGACAAAGCAGGACGGGCGTCTCGCCTGTCACGTTGCCCTTTGGGGCCGGACGGGCGAGACGCCCGTCCTGCTTTATACGGCGAAATCGTCATCTGCGTCGATCGGGCGGTTGTTCAGGCACGGCGCTTCCGCACCAGTTGGCAAAGCGAACTGGCCCGTTATCTCATTCACGGCGTGCTCCACTTGCGCGGTTTCGATGACCGGCGACCGGCCGGCCGGCGCCGGATGAAGCGCGAGGAGGATCGCCTGCTTCGGCAGCTCGGCCGACGCTTCGCGCTCTCAACGTTGGCCGGAGACGGCCGTTCCCGGCGCGCCTGTGCAATCGTAAATCATAACTCGTGAGTCGCAAATCCCCTCGCTTTCCCTTGAGGAAATGATCGAGGAACCCTAGACTGAGTCTGTGAAGCGAGGCTTTTGGGCACGACAGCGAGGCAACTTCTTTGCCGGGTTGGCGGTGGTGCTGCCCGCCACCATCTCCATCGGCGCGGTGATTTGGATTTTCGGCACGGTTGCCAGCTTCACCGATACATTGCTTTTCTTCCTCCCGCGCGAACTCACACACCAGGATCATGGCGCGGGCCCGATGGATTGGTATTGGAGCACCATCGCATTCCTGGTGGCGATCTGCCTGATCTGCGCGGTGGGCGTGTCGGCACGGCATTATTTCGGCCGGCGAATGATCGAATGGGTGGACGCTGCGCTCCTGCAGGTGCCGTTCCTGAACAAGCTCTACGGAGCCACCAAACAGATCAACGAAGCCCTCACTTCCGGCAACAGGAACGCTTTCAAGACGGTCGTGTTGGTCGAGTTTCCGCATCCGGGCACCTACGCGCTGGGGTTCATCACCAGCGAAGAACAGGTCGGGGCGCCGGCCAGATTGAATCAGAAACTGGTTTGCGTGTTCGTGCCAACCACTCCCAACCCCACGTCCGGTTTCCTGCTGCTGATCCCTGAAAACAAGGTCACCCGGCTCGAAATGTCGGTCGCGGAGGGCATCAAATACATCATCAGCCTGGGCTCCATCACGCCGGAATCGACACCGGCCAAATTGAAATAAATCACGCCCCGGATGAAGGCGGATGCCAGAGAGCCATAACGCAAATTTAACGAATGATCGCGGATTTGACTCATGTAAATTCGCGCCGTTCGCGTCCGTCCATTCCCGGGATGTCCTGGTTCGCGTTCATTCCTGGTTCGAACATGATTGAATCTGCTCACGGCATCGTCTTGCGCGCGCGACGGTTCGCCGAAACGAGCCTGATTGTGAACTGGCTTACGCCCGCCTGCGGCCGTCTGAGCACCATCGCCAAAGGCGCATTGCGCCCAAAATCGCCGTTTCGGGGAAAACTGGACCTGTTCTACGAAGCGGATATCAGTTTCGCGCGGAGCCGGCGATCCGAACTTCACACGTTGCGGGAAGTGAGCGTGATTGATGTTCACGGCCCTTTGCGACACGAACTGGGGTATCTGCGGCAGGCCGCCTACGGCGCCGCGCTCATCGAACAAATCACGGAAACAGAGACTCCGTTGCCGGCCATTTTCGGTCTGATGCGGGGATTTCTCGAAGCGGTCCCGCTGACGGCGCCGCAGCCGCAAGCGGTTTTTGCCTGGGAACTCAAGTTGCTCAATGAACTGGGATTGAAACCGGATTTGCGGCGGAGCCCGCTGACGCCGGGCACACGGCAAATAGCCGCGGCTCTGACATCGAACGAGTGGACGATGGTCGGGCGTTTGAAACTCAGCGAAGCGCAAGCCACGGAGCTGCGACAGTTTCTGCAAGGGTTCATGGCGTTTCACCTCGGACGAATCCCGAAAGGCAGGAGTGCGGTTTTGCAGTGATGCTCACAACTCAAATCAGGAAAGCACTTCCCGGATCGCTTCGCGCAGCGCTGCCACCATCGTCTCCGCTTGGCGCTGCGTGGTGCAATACGGCGGCATCAGCACAATGACATCGCCGATGGGGCGCGTCAGCACGCCGCGCCTGGCCATGGCTCCGCAGACCCGGATGCCGGCGCGCTCCCGCAAATCGAACGGCTGCCGCGCACGCCAGTTCCGCACCAGTTCAACCCCGACGATCAAACCCACCTGTCGAACATCGCCCACCGGCGACAAGCGCCAGAGACTCTGTAATTCCCGGTGCAAAATTGCCTGCAGCCCGCGGCGTGTTCGAAGGCAGTCCGCACTCCGCAGCAATTCGAGGTTCGCCAGGGCTGCCGCCGCGCCGAGTTGATTGGCGGTGTAGCTGTGGCCGTGGAAAAAGGTCTTGAACTCTTCATAGTCACCAAGGAAGGCGTCGAAGATCTGTTGGGTGGTCAACGTGGCGGCCATCGGGAGGTAACCGCCGGTCAGGCCCTTGGCCAGGCAAAGAAGATCGGGGTGAACGCCCTCCTGCTGGCATGCAAATGCAGGTATCGTGTTACGGGTTTCGAGTCCTGGTTGCGGAACGCGCGACCCGGAACCCGGCACTCGGCACTCGGAATTCGGAACTCCCGTCCTTCCGAACCCCGTCAGCACTTCGTCCGCGATGAGCAGCGCGCCGTGGGATCGCGCCAGCCCTGTCACTTGCCGCAGCCAGCCGGGGGGCTGTGGAATCATGCCGGCGGCGCCCTGGATCAGCGGTTCAAAAACGAAGCCTGAGTACCCGTCGCCGCGCTTCCTTTGCGCAGCGAACTTCCGTTCGACTTGATCCACGCACTCCCAGCGGCACTTCCGGCAGGTCCGGGCGTCCGCCCGATCCGGCCGGGCGCGGTTGAACGGGCAACGATAACAATACGGCGACATGACTTCGTCCGTCTTGAACAGCAGCCCGGAGTAGTTTTTGTGAAACAAATCGATGTGGCCCAGTGCGACTGCGCCGATGGTGTCGCCGTGATAGCCGCCCGCCAGGGAGAGAAACCTCGGTTTGCTGCTTCGGCCCGCACGACGCGCAAACTCATAAGCCATCTTCAGGGCGACCTCGATGGCCGTCGAGCCGTCGTCGGAGAAAAAAACCTTCGACAATTTGTGATTTGCGATTTTCGATTTACGCGCTGTCCTGCCTGTTGGCGCGTCAATCGGAAATCGGGAATCGTAAATGGAATTTGCGAGATCAACCAGTTTCCCGGCCAGCAACGAGGCGGGTTCATTGCCCAGGCCAAGCGCGGAGGAATGCGCGATTTTCTTCAACTGCCGCCGGAGGGCGGCATTGATTTTTGGATGGTTGTGCCCATGAAGGTTCGTCCAGATGGACGAGTTGGCGTCCAGATACTCCCGGCCTTTCAGGTCCCGCAAGACTGCTCCCCGGCCTTCCACGATGACGATCGGCTCCTGCCTGAGCCAGTCCCGCATCTGGGTGAATGGATGCCAGACGAATTGCCGATCCAGTTGGGAAAGCCGATGCATTGGCGATTTGCGATTTACGATTTGCGATTGACGAGCTGCAGGCGGACGAGGGCCGCGGCCAGTTCGCAGATGTCGGCCGTAGAGTGTGCCGCGGTTACGCTGACACGAAGACGGGCTTTGCCGCGCCCCACGGTTGGATAACGGATGGCCGGAACGAAAATGCCCTGTTCCCGGAGCGCCGCTGCAGCTTCGACAGTTTTGCCTTCCGGGCCAACGATCACGGGAATGATCGCGCTGCGATTCTTTGAATTTTGAATTTTGAATTTTGAATTCAACTCCTGCACCCGGTCCCAAAGCGCATTTCGCCGATTCTCGCCGGCGTTCGATTGGATAAATCGGACGCCCGCCGCAGCCGCCGCGGCGGCGGCCGGCACGGGTGCGGTCGAGAAAATGAAGCTGCGGGCGCGGTTGATGAGATACTCAATGAGCGTGCGTGATCCGCAAATGCAGCCCCCCGCAGAGCCGACCGCCTTGCCGAGCGTGCCCATCTGAATCTCGATTCGACCGCTCGGACCGCATTCTTCTGCGAGGCCGCGGCGGTGCTTTCCGTAGAGCCCCGTGGCGTGCGCTTCGTCGACCATCAGCCACGCGCCGTATCTTTCCTTGAGCGCGATCAACTCGCCCAACGGCGCCTGGTCCCCGTCCATGCTGAACACGGACTCGGTGACTACCAGGGCGCGGGGTGCCGGATGGCAGGCGCCAGGTCTTCTTCGGGCCCATTTCAGGATCTTTTCGAGGTCGTTAAGATCGTTGTGGGCAAAGACACGCAGTTTCGCTCCCGAGAGCCGCGCTGCGTCCACGATGCAGGCGTGAACCAACTTATCAACGACGATGACGTCGTCTTTGCCGGCCAGGGCGCAGAGGGTGCCGATGGCCGCGGCGTATCCGCTGGAAAAACTCAGGGCCGCCTCCGTGCCTTTGAAGCTGGCCAGGGTTTCGTCGAGTTCGTGATGGGGAGCCAGCGACCCGCACAGCAGCCGCGACGAGCCGGCGCCGGCCCCGTAACGCTCGACAGCTCTGACCGCCGCTTCCTTGATTTGTGGCTCATTGGCCAGGGCGAGGTAATCGTTGGATGAAAAATTGAGGAATATCCTGTCGCCGATTTTGACCCGGGGCGATTGCGGCGAATCCACGCGCTGCAGTTCCCGATGCAGCCCCAGTGCCCGCAGCGCGTCAAGGCGTCGGCTCAGTTCGGTGTCCAGGTTGTTGAGGTTCCCGGTTCCAACCACAGCGGGACACAAATAAACACCGCCGGGCATCGCCGCAACCAAAAGTCGAGAGTCCGGCCATCCGGCGGTGCCTCCGGACACCGCCACGACGACGCGAGACTGTAGCCGCGTGGAGCGCCGGATTGATCCGTATGAAGTGTTGTTCGCGTTTGCGCGTCAGCTACCGGAGATTCAGGGCGACGGAGATTTCATGGATCGCCCGGTTGACGCGCTTCAGCGGTTTGCCACTCAGCGCGGGGCGTGCCTGCTCCAGCAGGTTCTGCGCGGCGCGGAGTTGGGCGTCCGAATCACCCTGTTGTTCGTGTCCTCGGCCGTGTCCTCGGAGTTCGACGCCCAGCAGTTTGCCCGCGGCCTGGACATGCTTCATGGCGGCAACCCGATGTCCCTTGTAGTCGTGATTGGCCGCCGAAAGGGTGGCATAGGCCTGGCGCAGCAGGTCCCCCGGAGCCGAAGCTCCGGCGAGGAGATTCGGACCGGCAAAGAGGATCAGGCTGACAACGGCGGCGGTGACAAAGAAACGTGGAAGTAGTTTTTTCATACTGTTTTTCACTTGCATCAATTCTAGAGACGGGTTGTTTCCGGGAGCGGTTACAGACCAAGACTCCCTTTTTTGCCACTGGCGGGCCGGCAACGGCTGTCAGTTTGGCTCCACGACCCAACGCCCGTCGATCATGGACGCCGACACCTCCCCGCGATGATCGAGAACGGCGTCGTAAACCTCGGCCGCGGTTCCGCGGAACGGGATGGCGATGACATCGGCAAACGCGCCTTTGGAGAGTTCGCCGACCTCGCCCGCCAGACCGAGCGAGCGGGCGCCGTTCGTGGTTGCCATCTGGAGAATTGTCCTGCGCGAAGAGCGGCGGTGAATCTCGGCAAAACAGCGCATTTCCTCGAACATGCTCAGTTCGACCGAGGTTTTCCGGGTTCTATAGACCGTGGCGAGGCTGTCGGTTCCGAGGCAGACGTTAACCCGGGCCCGGGTGAGTTCGCGGTACGGGAACTTATGGTGTCGGAAATAGAAATGGCTGCGCGGACAATGGACGACGCTGACTTTGTTTCTCCCCAGCAGCGTGGCGTCCTTGTCACTCAGGTAATTGACATGCACGGCCACCAGGTTGTCGCTCAGGACGCCGCTGCGCTGCAGGTGCTGGACGGGGGAACCCATGCCGCAATCCCTCATGTCGCGCTCATTGCGCCGAAGCCAGTCGAACATTTCGCCGCGCGCATGCATAAACATGTCGAATTCCTGGGTGGATTCCGCCACGTGCATGGACATCGGCCACCGGCGATGGCGCGCGGTTTTGGCGGTGAGCCGCAGCAACTCCGGACTGGTGGAGTAAGGCGCGTGCGGAGCCAGGGCAGCGCGGCAACGTCCCGATGGCAGGGATTTAATACGCGCGATGGCCTGGCGCAGAATCGCTCGCGGGTCGCGCCGGCTCTTTACGCCCGTCAATTCCAGGAAGGAAATGACGCGCAATGGTGTGGCCGTCCATGCTTCGGGCAGCAATTCGGGCACGGCTTCGAAATCCGCAACCGTGGTGGTCCCGGTGCGCTCGAGCATGCGGGCGCCACAGAGCCACGATTCGGCAAACTCGGAATAGTTCCACCCGGCTTTGGCGGTCGTGATAAGCTTGATCCAGTCCGTGAACGATTTCTGCGGAGGCACCGTCCCGGCCATGCGGGTGTAATCCAGATGGCAATGAGCGTTGACCAGGCCAGGCAGCAGAATGGAATCACCCAGATCGACCATGGTGTTGCCGCTTAGGCGCGAAAGATCGGTCCTGGATCCGACGGAGGCGATCCGGTTGCCCGAAACCAAAACCGCTCCGTCTTCAATGGGCGGTTGTGAGACGGGCAGGACGACGCGGGCGCGGAGGAGCAATCGAGAGTTGAGAGTTGAAGGTTGAGGGTTGAAGGAGGACACGGTTAGTCGGTCATTTCCGGGCTTTCAACCGGCAAGTCTTGAGCGCCGCATGCTTCGGGGCCCAGTCAGGCTGAAACTCTGAACCCTCAATTCTCAACCTCGAACCTCTTACAGCGCCGCTTCCTGGCGCGTGCGCTTCGAGCGGGCGCCGACTTTGTGCTTGCGCGCTTTGAATTTGTTTTGCCGTTTCCGTATCTGCTGTTCGATTTTCTTGGCCACCAGGTCGATTGCGGCGTAAAGATCCCTTTCACGAGCCTCGGCAAACAAATCCGGCCCGCGCACTGCCAGCCGGATCGAGCAGGAGAACTGCCGCTCGGGAATGCGGGTGTGGTCGTGCTCCAGTGTTACCCGCGCGTCAACGGCCCGGTGATCCAGGCGTTCCACTTTGTCGAGCTTGCCGAGAACGTGGTCCTCGATCGCCTTGGTCAAGGTCACGTTATGTGTCGAAAGGATCAATTTCATGAGTGTATGATGCAATCGAAGCGCCGCAAAATCCAGCGAAAGGTTCGAGGTCCCGCCTGCGGGGGCGGCGGAAGGGCGATTTTGGGCAACCGCCTGAAGGCGGAACTCCCCGCCGACCCGGTCACGATCCTCTGCGTGCTCCATGCTTGGTAGTGGTATCGCTTAGCCAAAAAGTTGGTGGGGCGAGCATCCTCGCGAACCGGAAACCGGACGATTTGCCAGACCCGCGGCTCGCCGGGAGTCTCGCCCCAGCGCACTGTGCCACGACCCAATGCTTGAATCGGTGGCCCGGATTCATTAAACCTGCTGCGTGCCAGCCAAAGTTGTTGCCGTCGCCAACCAGAAAGGCGGTGTCGGAAAGACCACCACCGCGGTCAACTTGGCCGCGTGCGCAGCGGCGGTGGGCAAGCGTGTTTTGCTGTTTGATCTGGATCCGCAGGCGAATGCCACCAGCGGATTGGGTCTGGAGAAAGTCGAAGGGGGGAGCGCTTACCGGCCCCTGCTGGGAGAGGGGAGCCTGGTCGAAAAGATCCAGAGCACGGCTTGGGAACGGCTCAGCGTGATTCCCAGCGAGATGGATTTGTGCGGTGCGGACATCGAACTGGCGCGAGCGGACGGCCACCTGGTCCGGGTGGCGCAAGCGCTGCGGCCGGTGCTGGCGACGGAGCGGTTTGACCTGGTGCTGATCGATTGCCCGCCGTCCCTGGGAGTGCTCACCCTGAACGCGTTCGCGGCGGCGGATGGGTTGATCGTTCCGCTGCAATGCGAGTATTACTCCCTGGAGGGCATGTCCATGATGAACCGCATCCTCGGACAACTCCGCCAGAACGGCATCAATCCGCGGCTCGAGATTCTGGGCGTGGTGATGACGATGTTCGACGGGCGGACCAACCTGGCCAACCAGGTGGTGAGCGAAGTGCGGGAGTTCTTTGGCGATCGTGTGTTTGAAACGGTGATCCCGCGCAGCACGCGACTGGCGGAAGCGCCGAGCTTCGGCAAACCCATCATTTATTACGACAAGTACAGCGCCGGATCAGCGGCGTACGAACTGTTGGCCCAGGAATTCATCGGCCGGCTGGGAATTTGATTTTGTAGCAGCCGAGGTAACGAGGCTCAAATCGAAAGCCCGAGTTCAGCGCTAAGAGAACCGCGGACCACGCGAAATACGCGAAAAGAATTTTGGAGCTTCGCAGAGCGGCGGGGCGAGCGTGCTCGCGAGCCGACTGTCCGTGGGAAAATGGCCGCTCGCCAGTAGCCTCGCCCCACCAGGCCAACTTAATAAAAACACATTCCTCGCCCTGAGAAGCGGGCAGAAAGCCCTGGTCCGTTTATTAGACCAATGCCAACACGGCTGCCTGTTCCGCCGACTTCACCACGTTATCAAACTTCCGCTCCCTGGTGTTGGGTTCTTTCAGCTTCGCGGTAACTTCCGGCACGGATTCCAGGAAGCCCAGCTGAAAACTGCTCCTCACCGCGTAATTCACGTTTTCCGGCAACGCCCCGCTCGCGGACAGCGCCGCCCGCGCGCTCAACTTGGCCGATACCACGCCCCCATATTGCCATGCTCATCCACCAGCGCGCCGCCCGAATTGCCGGGCTGGACCGGCACGCTGATCTGGAAATATCTCACATCATCCTGTGCGCCGGAGAGCGACACGATGTCGCCCTTGGCAAACTTGGGCGCAAACCCCTGCAAACCGATGTCAGCAGCGCCAAATCATTAGCCGAATCAATTTTCACCGCGTTGGCGGCAATGAAACCCGCGCTCGTGACCAAACGAACCGGTGCCCGCTGCTGCCAGAGATGATCAACCGACCCAACCAACGAAAGAGTCCAGTACCGTTCCAGACTGTCGGATTGAAGGCAAAAAAGGGTCAGGCGCTCCAGCCCCAGGAGCCCCGGATTCATGACGGAAGGCGAACCTGCCGCTCGAGCAAACCGACACTGGCAGCCGGCCAAGCGATCCTGGCGCGCCCAGCCCGGCAAACCAGGCAAGTGCAAGGGAATGAACTGGAAAGAGCGGATTGCCGGGCAGAGAGCGCCTTTGGCCGGGGCGGGAATGGATAAGGGTGTCCCCTATACCTCTAAGGCATGATGGCCTGCTATCAATCAGGGGATTCCCCAATTGTTGTGCCTTTCGATTGCTCTTAAATTGCTGCTATGCAAACAACATTTGTAAGGCGGGACGCCGCTCAGCGGGTGGAGCCGGGGGAATTCGGCGCCGACGCCGGTGAGGGCCGGAACCCGCCGCGCGCCTCGGACTTCAAAAAGGAAGCCACCCTGCGTGCCCGGAGCCCTTATGCCGCTCCCGGAGGCAATGGGAACGGCAATGGCAACGGGAATCGGGCCTTGGTGGAGGCTTTGGTCGGTTCCAGGATTTACCAGGAGTATGAACGCGCCTTCAGCGATACGACCGGTCTGCCGGTGGCGTTGCGCCCGGTGGAATCCTGGCAACTCCCGCTTCACGGCAAACGGAACGAGAGTCCGTTTTGTCAGATCATGGCTCAGAAAAGCCGCGCGTGTGGCGCTTGTTTGCAAGTGCTGGAAGGTCTTTCCCAAAGAGCGAGCCAGGAGCCGCAGACTGTCGTGTGCCCGATCGGCATGTGTGACACGGCCGTGCCCGTGCGCCTGGGCGACCGGCTCATCGGTTTTCTCCAGACGGGCCAGGTTTTCCGCAAGCGCCCGACCCCGGCCCAGTTTGAGCGCGCGGTCCGGCTGGTGGGCGAATGGGGAGTGGAATTGGATCGTGAAACATTGAAGCAAGCGTACTTTGCGACGACGGTGGTGGCGCCGAAACAGCACGAGGCGGTGGTCAAATTGTTGACCATCTTCGCGCAGCACCTCTCGATGTTGAGCAATCAGGTGGTCGTGCAGCACGACAACGCCGAGCCGCCCGTCATCACCCGGGCCAAGGAGTACATCCACGAACACCAGACCGAGGAACTTTCTCTCGGCCAGGTCGCGAAGGCGGTCAATACCAGCACGTTTTATTTCTGCAAGATGTTCAAAAAGGTGACCGGCATCAATTTCACCGATTATCTTTCACGCGTGCGCATCGAAAAATCCAAGAACCTGCTGCTCAATCCCAACCTGCGTGTCAGCGAAATCGCCTTCGAGGTCGGTTTTCAATCGCTGACCCACTTTAACCGCGTGTTCAAAAAGATCCTGGGCCAGTCTCCAACGGAGTATCGGGCCCAACTGTTGGGCTCTTGAAATGATTGGGGCGCCTCCCGGCGCCTGATACCCCCGCAGAGCCTCCACGAACCGCGGGCATTGGCGCCCGCGGCTCTTCCCGATTGGCGGCGTCCTGACGAAAGCCGCCACGCGGTTCATGGGAAATGGTCGGGGCCCACTTGGAGGTTGGAATTTGCGCCCCGCTCTCCGATATTGGATTCGTTCCATATGAACGATGACGCGCGAATTATCGGAGACGAGTCGATGGCGCCGGCGAAACGTCGCCAGGCCGACAGCGCAGGAACCGGGACAAAGCAGCTCTCCGGGACGACGGCACGGCAAGAATGCCCCCACAGAGCGTTGTCCGACACCGAGGAACGGTTGCGCGCCATTCTCGAGACCGCCGTCGAAGGCATCATTACCATCGACGAACACGGCCTAATCGACTCCGTTAACCCCGCGGCCGAGAGGCTCTTCGGCTACTCCGCCGCGGAACTCATAGGCGGGAACGTCAGCCTTTTGATGCCCTCACCCTATCGGGAGGAGCATGACCGTCATCTTCAGGACTATTTGCGCACCGGCAAGGCGAAGATCATTGGGATCGGCCGGGAGGTGGTGGCGCGGCGCAAGGACGGAACCGTTTTTCCGATCGATCTCTCCGTCAGCGAGGTGCGTCTGGCGCAGCGGCGCTTGTTTACAGGCTTTATTCGCGACATCACGGAGCGCAAACGCCTGGAGAAAGACATCCTGGAAGTCAGCGATCGCGAACAGCGCCGCCTCGGGCAGGACCTGCATGACGGCCTTTGCCAGCAGTTGGCCGGCATCGAATTGATGAGTCAGGCGCTGAAACAAAGGATCGCCGGACGCTCCAAGGCGGATGCGGCGCGCGCCGGCGAGGTGGCCAGACACGTGCGGGCGGCGATCCGCCAGACACGGTTGCTCGCGCGCGGACTTTCCCCGGTGACGCTTGAATCCGAAGGGCTCATGTCGGCGCTGAAGGAACTGGCCTCGAACACCGAAACAATTTTCCATGTCCGTTGCCGCTTCGAGTGCGAGCCGCCCGTGCCGGTGCGGGACCACGCGGCGGCGACCCATCTTTTCCGCATCGCCCAGGAGGCCGTTTCCAACGCCCTCAAGCATGGCGCCGCCACGCGCATCGGGATCCGCCTGGCCCGGCAACCGGGCAGGATCAAACTCGCCGTGAGCGACAACGGCACGGGTTTTCCCCAACACGTGCCCAAGCACAAAGGAATGGGCTTGCGCATCATGGAATCCCGTGCGGGAATGATCGGTGGAACGCTGGCGATGGAGAATCCTCCGGGCGGCGGAGCGCGAGTGATTTGCGAAATCCCCGCCGCCGGCGCCAACAAAAAACACAATGACTGCGGCCGAAAAAAGGAAAAGCCAGAAATCGAAAAAGCGAATTCTCATCGTTGATGATCATCCGATGATGCGACAGGGTCTGGCCCAGTTGATCAGCGACGAGCCCGATCTGGCGGTTTTGGGCGAGGCGGCCACGGCGAGGCAGGCGCTCGACCTGGTGACTGCCCGCAAACCTGATCTGGTGTTGCTCGATATTTCGCTGCCGGACAAGAACGGCCTGGAACTGGTCAAAGACATTCATGCTCTGAGCCCGGAGGTCCTTATCCTGGCGGTTTCCATGCATGACGAGGCGCTTTTTGCCGAACGGATGCTGCGGGCCGGGGCCCGCGGCTACATCATGAAGCAGGAGGGCGGCAAAGAACTCCTGGCCGCCATCCGCCAGATCCTGCGCGGACAAATCTATGTCAGCGGAAAAATCTCAGCCAGAATCCTGGAGCTCTTCTCGGGACAACGCCAGGAAGGCGCCGACTCGCCCGTCGAACGGCTGTCCGACCGGGAATTCGAGGTGTTCCAACTGATCGGCGACGGGAAAGGCACGCGCGAAATCGCCGGCCACCTGAATCTGAGCGTCAAAACGATCGAAGTGCACCGCGCCAACATCAAAGAAAAACTGCGCCTGAAAACGGCGACCGAGCTGGTCCGTTACGCGGTGCGTTGGTCCGAGGCGGAGCGCATCGGGTAGCTGCGCTCTTCAGCGCGCGGCTGATTCCGGCCGCCCTGATTCCGGCCGGCCGCGCGCTGACGAGCGCAGCCACCTACCCATATAGGCAATTCCTTTAAAACTTTTAAGGCTATTTAAGGCTTGCTACCCTCGGGCAGCCGCGCAGGGTTGAACTGTGAGCATTGAGCTTCCCCACCGTCTGGCCGCTGCCGCCGAGCTGAAGCCGGTGTTCCGGGTGGTGATGGCTTATGACGATTTTGCCGCGGGCAAACGCGCGATGGACACCTGCAATTTCCTGGTCTCCCAGTTCGAAGGCGAGATTGAACTGCGGAGCAGCATGTGGAAGTTCGATGTGTTGCGAAGCACGAAGCTCAGCCAGATCGCGGCGGA
>Ga0326728_10013627_pt1 | contig 17584 bp, 11 predicted proteins | sample MB3enrmetagenome_FD_207602 | JGI IMG/M metagenome (GOLD analysis project Ga0326728, IMG submission 207602) | Lab enriched peat soil microbial communities from McLean, Ithaca, NY, United States - MB31MN | ecosystem: Environmental > Terrestrial > Soil > Wetlands > Peat | place: USA: New York... | reverse complement strand
CACCCGTTTGGCTGTCGTGTACCAATCATGGTGAAGGTGGGGAAGAACAGCGCCGTCAACAATCAACACGTCGGAATCGCGACAGCCCTCCCGAATCCCGCTGAGTTGGCCGTCAAATACAATTACGCGATGACCAATGTAAGCCATGCCGATCAGGATACCGGCAAAGGGAATGGTTTTGCTGATCTCAGGAACCGAGCCGGACACCCGGGTGTCGGCGATAGCGGCAACCGTGCGTGGAGGATTTGGTGAAATAATTTGGGAAATCTGAGCTATGTGGGCATCTGAAACTACCGCCGCCGGAGGCGCCGGGATGACAATCACGTTGCCCGAGGGGCTGATAATAGCCACTCGCTTTCGACCTGAATTACCGGGGGAAGTGTCCTCGGTTGCAGCCTTAGCCTGGGCGAATACCCGTGCACAATCATATTCCCCCGAACCGGTTATTCGGAATTTCAAGCCTCTTAATTTGTCTATAAAGCTGTGCATGAAATCGCCTTTTCCCGTTTCCACAGGGAATATCACGGTATTACGAGTGACCGTGTCGCTCACCAGTGTGACCACTGGCTGCTTGCGCGTTTGACAACCCTCTCCACCCGCTTGACCGTTTGTATATTTCTCTCCAACTCGGCGGACATAATAGTCCGCGGAACTATTGGAGGAGAAACTGCCGGAGCCGTCGAAGGAACATGCGCGTTTTCCGTTCGAGCCTTGAGGGAATGTGGGAGGGAGGTTTAACATACAGATAGCGAAAGGTATGTCCCGCACCGGCCTCTTTATAATGAAAATACTCAATCGAGCGCATTTCTTCACGGCGACTAAGAAAGCCCTCAAGAAGTCTCTGGAATGGCGGGCAGGCAATCGTCGCGGTGTTGCGGAAAAGGTCTAAGGCGCTAACATTCAGCTTGCCAGCACTGTGGTAGATAAATGCGAGGTCAGGGAGAGTGTCACGCCAATCTGTTTTCGTGTTCTCGATTGCCAGCGCGATCAACCCCCGCTTCAGCAACTCGGGGTCATTCCGCCGGACCGCCCCCTCAGCGGCACGTTGCGCGTAATCCGGAAAGACGAACGCGAATGATCGGTCGACCTGCTGGGCCATTTCCTCCCTTCCCGCTGGGTCCGAACTGATATAGGCATCGATGAGACGATCAATGGCTTCTACTGTCTCGGCGGGCGGCACCCGGAGAAAGTAGTCTTCCCAACGAACGCTCCGAAGCAACTCGAAGGCCCTGTCGACGACATCTGTCAAGCGATTATCCTCCATGGCCCAGCAGCGCCAATTATCCGCCGATTCCCGCCGTTCCACTCGTACCTCAGATTAATGAAGCTCGTGAGCTTACAGTGGAGCGAATGGGGAAAGGTGTCAGGTGCCTTTTTCCTTTATCAGGTACCTTTTTCCTTTCTCTTCACGCCCCGCACCACCCAGTATACACTCCTATACGGTTCTACCGCCGCGCTGGACGGTTGCAAGGGTCGAGCGCACCTGGGCGCGTTGTACGCTTTCTGCACCGCTCCGCGGCTCTTAGCAACAAGCCCCTATCGAGGTCTGGGCCTGCGCGCAGCGCCTTGGAGTGCGGCCGCGAAGCTGCCGCCTTTTCAATCCCTCTCTGCATCTCTCTCTTGAGAGCCAACTTGACGTCCTCAGTCTTGAACCAAATCGAATCTTTATGCGCAGGAACGAAACGGAAAGCGGCACCTCCGCGACCGCACTCCAAGGTCGGCGGCGCCGGCAGGCAGGGGGGACACATCGAACCCCAATACCCGCGACCGGTTGCGCCGGCTGACGGATACGTCTGCACTACCTCGCAACCGGTTTGACCAAACGCCATTCGAGGGGTAATATAGATTCATTAGCGGTAGGCTCTTCAAACCGGATGGGGTTCCTAATGGCAGCCAACTTTCCACCCGTTCCCCGTCGATGGGATCGGCAACCAGCAACCATCCCCATCAACCTTGTGTTGGAGGCGGAGAATTTCGGGGTTGACGACGCAGCGGCCATTCTCGACTTTTCGCTGCGCGGCTTAGGCGTTCTGACCACGCTGGCGCTGGCTCCCGGCGACCGAGTCAGAATCCTTGCGAAGGACGCACTCCCGGATGCCATCCCTACTCGCGTCGTTTGGGCACGGGAAGATGAGGATGAGTCCAGCCATTGGACCTTTGCGGGGCTGGAGTTCTTACCAACCTCGGGAGATTAGAGAATGCCTTTCACGGCCCGCCCATTCGGTATTTGAATAACTCCGACCACCACACATCTGGATCACCACCGGCGTTTTCAATTCCTAAAGATGCGAAAGACATGCCCCTAGTCACTCCTTGATCCGCCCTTTGGGGGAGCGCCCGGGTCTGGCAAGATAAGGTAGAACACAACGGCCCAAATGACGCTTGAGAAGACGACGGAACCCCTCATGAAATTGCGGTCGTGTATCCCGAACACAAACGTGGAGACAATAAAGCCAGGCCAGAGAAACGCCGCTGAAGCTTCCCCGGTCCGGTCTGAGAGCGCGCCTGCAAGCACGCTGAGTGCACTCCCCGCGCCCATTGACAGGAGCACTCTTAGCGAAGGCCCTCGTCCACGGGTCAAACGTCTCCACATCCGATTTGCGTCAGCGTAGAAACCCATCTGCGAATACCGACAATAAGTACGCAAGCCTATCCCACTTTGATAAGTACGAGCAAATTATGTTGGTTTGTGAAAGGCATAATCGCGGAATTATTGGCTGAGGTTTGAAGGGGGCGAGCTCGGTGGGCTTGCGCCCGCCTCGCAGCCGGATCGGTTCATGACCGCCCAGCACTGTCGTCGTTGGCGTCGCCAATGCCCGCACTTAAGCTGGCGAAGTCGTCGACTGGGGAGGGGAGAAATGCCTTAATAACGGCATTGTTGTTCCTTGGGTTTCGCGCTGTGCCGACATTTTGGCATACATTTCCCAAGAGTGGGGGCTTCTGCCGTCAATCGCGACCCCTAGCAGCACCCTGCGGACCCCTTACCAAATCTCCCGTGAGGGTTCAGCACCCCCCGTCAAAAAAAACCGCCCACCGCAATGAGTCGCGGTGAGCGGTGAAGTCCGGGAGAGATAAGTTAAATTCCCGGTAAAAAGCAGACTCACGCGTAGGCGTGAAGTCCAGGCAGGAGGTAAGTCACGCCAAAGAACGTAAACATCACGATGCCGAAGCCGATGATGGCAAAGTAGGCGGAGCGCCTGCCACGCCAGCCTCGAGTGAGCCGCATGTGGAGGTAACCCGCGTAAGTCAGCCAGGTGATCAGCGCCCAGTCTTCCTTGGGGTCCCAGCTCCAATACGTGCCCCAGGTGCGATTGGCCCAATAAGCTCCGGCAATGATCATGAACGTGAGCAGGGGGAAGGAAATGGCCACGGTCTTGTAAATCAGGCTGTCCAAAGAATCCCGGGTGGGCAGCGAGCCGACGATGGAATCATATTTCCAATCGAGCACCTTCCAGGCCACGCAGGCAAACAGTGCTGTCACCACGCCTGCCAGCAGGAACGGGCTGTCCATCAGGCGCACGTCAAAGCTCTGGGAATAATCCGCGAGATAATGCGGGCCGCTACTCACTTTCACCATCAAGAGCACCAGGGCCAGTGCCTGTGCGCCCAGCGCCCCCAGGAACGCCCAGCGCGCAGGCTTCTCCCAGCTATCGCTCTGCTTGGAAAAGGTTGCCGCAAGGTTCAGAGCCAGGGTGGCGGCGGCCAGCGCCAGGGCGATGACGAAGGGCCAGCCCAGTGATTCGAGGGGCACCATCAAGGCCTTATGCTCCGCGATCATCACTTTCTTTTGGGTGGTGGGGTCCGAGGCGGCCATGGTCAGCGCCATACTGCTATTAACGCTGGTGGCCACAATAGTTCCGTACACCGCAACCACCAAGGCCGAACACCATGTCAGGAAACTCCGGGACGTCACGCCGTCCTTAATCAGAAAGAGCAGCGCCACTGCAAACGAAATCGTAAAACCCGCGTAGCTCAGCATGGCCAGGGTCACGTGGATTTGCAGCCAGGTGGACTGCAAGGCCGGCACCAGCGGGCGGATTTCCCCCGGCAACACCTGCATCAGGATCAGCGCCAGGGTGGCGATGGGGAGAGTGATGGCTCCCAGGAAGGGCAGTTGGAGTTTCCATTCTGCCAGGGTGTGCAAAGCCACGACGGCCCAGGAGAACATCAAAACCATTTCATAAATGTCGGACAAGGGCGCATGCCCGGAGCTTGACCAGCGCGCCACAATGGCGATGGTGTGCAGCAGGAGTCCGCTGCGGGATAGCAATACTGCGCCCGCCTGCAAATGCCCATCGCGCAAGGCGACGGAAGATCCGTACAGCACCGAAGCGCCGAGATAAGCTATGAGCGCGACGTACAGGAATTTCTCACCGGCTCTCTCCCCTGAAAACCACCCGCCGGTGGTGATGAGATGGGGCACAGAGATCGCCAGTACGGTAAGCGCTGCGACGCTGACCACCAGCAAAATCCAGCTTGCCGCGCTGTGCTGGGTGGGCTCTGTGGTGTGAGTGATTGCTTTCGCCATAGTTAGCTTCTCCATTTCTCTTGGCCCGGTAAGGCTGCCAGCGTAGCGCCGCCACCCCTTGCCCCTGCTTTGCCAATTTCCGGCGGGGAGGGAGTGGCGCCGTCAATGCTTACGCCGCCGGGGCGTCCTCACTGACTTCACCGGGCACTTGCACCAAGGCAGATTCCACTTGATCCGTCAATTCGTGGAACCGGCGCTCAAAATTCTCGCGATACTTGCTGGGCTGCCCACCGAGCAGGAGGGCCGGCTTCCCCTTCCGGTCCGCCCCCACGACACCCCAGATGCGGATGTGGGAAAGATATAACGCCATCATGAGTCCGGTGGTCAGAAGGAGGCAGCCGGCCCAGATCAGCCATTGCCCGGGCTCGTGCGCCACCTGCAGGCCAGTGGTGGCCTCCATTTCCACACTCACAAACCGGAAGTTGATGCCGGTGTCGTTGGGCGGATGCAGTCCCGGGGATTTCGGCAGCACCCAGGCATTGGTGACGCCGCTGCCGGGACGCCCCACTTGCAGGTGAACGGCGGGATTCCGTGGCTCCTCCGAGCGCGAGGTGATTTGATTGCCCTGCAAAACATAGTCGGGAAGGAAGTCGACCAACGCGATGCCGGCCCCTTGCTCACCCAGCAGCACTGGGACGCCAGGAGCCATATTCAGCACCTGATGTTTCTCTACCATGTTTTCCTGCCAGCTTGCCTCCATAACGAGCTTGCGGGGAACACCCGAGGGCACGTAGGATGCCTGGAAAAACCGTACTCCCTTGTAAGTCAGAGGGTCATTCACGTAGATCTTCTTCCGCGCCACCTCGCGGCCGTTTTCGAGTACCGCCAACTGGCTCCAGTATTGGCGGGGCGAGCCGTCAGCATAGGCCTCCATGCCCGTCGCATCGCACCGCACGGTGAAATCGAGGTGACGGCGGGGACCGGGCTCGGTCAGGGGGTCAATCACGTCCGTGCTCATTCCCGGGCGGAGGTTTACGAATCCTTTGTAGCCGCGGGTGCCATCCAAAATGGCTCCTGCGAAGATGATCAATAGGCTGGCATGGACAACATAAGGCGCCAGACGCACCAGCCGGTGCTTTTCCACGTAAAGCGTACCTTTGGGAAGAATGTCCGCGCGGGGTGAATAGCCCAAGTCCTTGAGCTTGTGCGCGGCCAGGCCCATCGCCTCCCTGGGAGTATGCGCACCCAAGGGAATCTCCCGCTGAAAGGGCAACGCACGAATGAAAGCCGCGTCGGCCAGAAAATGCGGACGTGCATACAGGCGCCACACTTGGGGGAAGCGCTCGATGGACGCGAGCGTGATGTTAGCCCCCAGCAGACCCAGGAGGAGGATGAACCACCAGGCATGGAAGACGTCAAACAGCCCTAACGCATTCAAAAGGCTGACAACCTGCGGAGCGTAGACCTGCTCGATTTGCCCTTCCTGGGCCATAGGCCGCTGGAGGATCAAGGTGCCCAATATCATTGCGGTACCCAATAAGCCGAGGAGCGTTAACCCACACTTCAGCGAGCTGAAGAATTGCAGAAGCTTGTCGAAACTGGATTGACGACTGGCCATGAACCACTCCTAAGTAAAGAGGCGTCCCCGATTCTTACTGGTCCCTAGAGCACGCTATTCGGCATCTCGGATGCCAGCTTGGAGAAAATGTCCGATCACCCCAACCCCTTGAAAATGGGTGGGAAACCGGCAGAGTCTTTCCTTCTTTGGGGATGACCAGAGTTGTCCCAGGACGAAATTTGGGGCAAAACCCACATAGAATTGCGCGGGGATACGCAATTTGTCCGATTTTCGTTCAGTGGGGGGCGGACGCCCATTCACTATGAACAAAATGTAGGCGGACGAAAAGGAACTCAAAATGCTGACAAAAGGGCAGCTTCGAAGGTAAGTCTTATATAGCGGGAGGCTATGATGAAACCTTTTACTACTGTTCGTGGCCCAGCCGACGTCAAAGAATTCGTTGCTGGTCCAAGGCCGGTAACTCCCTTTAAGGAGGTTACTCCCATGGAAATGCAACCCACTTTTACGCTGACTTTTTCGATTGGGACCACCATGAAAGAAATCCACGACTCGGTGATCCGCACCGTATTGCAGTATACGCGTTGCAATCGGCTGCGCGCTGCGCAACTGCTGCAGATTAACCCCCGGACGATCCGGCGTCGTTTGGGCAAGAAGGACGGCGCCTCGTCCGCCACGCGGGCGGCCTAACCTCCTTCCGTTCTCACGTCCTCATATGTAGAACTCGCGTCTTGCTTGGCGAGGGGGGCCAAGCCCTCGCCATCCCTCCTTTAAGGCCCCGCCCTCGAATCGTTATTCGATGGGGTGCGGTTTCGCTTGGCGACATCATGTCACGCACCCCCGGGCGCAGGATGTTCACACGTAGGTTCTGTTTAAATCCTAAAAATGGTGACTTACGTGCTCCATGCAAGCTTGAGTGGACGTGACGACCTGCACGCTGCATAGGTGCTATCTAATGTGGGACGCTGTTGAACATTCCGAGCAAGAGGAAAGCTTGGGGGCCGGGGAGTCGGTGGCCGAGGAACTCAATGGCCGAATCTTGATCATTGACGATGACCCGCATTTCCTGCGCGTGCTCAAACGGATCTTGTCCAGTGAGAAGTTCGAGGTCACGGCTACCTCGAACCCCTGCGAGGCCATCGGACTTCTGCGTTCCGGCAGTTTTAATTTGATCATTTGCGATTTACGGATGCCTGATTGCGACGGTCTTAACCTGCTCACGGCCATTCGTGGCGCTGGCGACGAAATTCCGGTTATTATTCTCACCGCATATGGTGAGGTGGACACCTACCTGGAAGCGATGAATGCCGGCGCAACCGAGTATTTGAACAAGCCCATTAAGTCCGATGAACTCGTGCAAGTTGTCCGCAACTGCCTCCGCAAAGGCAACCATCGCCACAATTCCAAGCGATCGAGCAGCGTCTAGACCTCCTCCCTTTTAAGATAAAAATTCTCTCTAAATCGCGGTTCCACCCACATAGTCTGCGTGAAGACCCACGATACTGAGCGTATTCATGGAAGCTTATGTTTTCAGCTCCACAATCGTCGCCCCGCTACCGCCTTCGGGGGGTGGGGCTAAGTAGAATTTTTCAACCTGGGGATGATGAGCAAACATCTCATGGAGGGTTTTGCGCAGGATGCCTTTCCCATGCCCATGGATAATGCGCACCCGGGAGCGGCCACCCAGGAAGGCCTGGTCGAGAAACTTGTCCACGCGCTCCCGAGCCTCTTCCGCGGTGTTTCCGATGACGTTGAACTCTTCGGGGACGTCTTCGCTATGCGCGGTGGACACCGTGGCATTCCCGGTGGTCGCGCCTCCCGGCATTAGCAGCCTGACTTCTCCCTTACCCACGCGCATTTTCATGAGTCCAACGGCCACTTCCACTTGCCCGTCCTGAAGCAGGGCTGTAACCGTTCCTGGTGTTGAAACATTCAGCACCTGCACGCGGTCGCCAACTGCCATAAGGCGCACCACCGGCGATTCTTGCGGCGTCGCCACGGGTTCCCCCAGCGCTTCCAGAACCTGGGTGTTCCATTCCTCCCGCGCTTCCCGCGCCAGGCCGGTGGCTTTTCGTTCCCCCCGGTTCACGACCTTGGCAGGCGCGGCTTGTTTGCGCAACTCCTCCAGGGATTGTTCCCATGTCTTCGCGTACTGGCGCAAGGTGTCATCCAGGCGGGAATCAAGTTCGCGCAGTTTGTTGCGTCGCTCCTTCTGGAACTCGAGTTCCAACCGCTCGCGGCGCTTTTCCAGTTCCTGTTTTTGGACTTCCATCTCTTCCAGCTTACGTTCCATTTCCGTGCGTTGCTGATGCAGGCCTGCCACCAGGGCAGCGGCCTCAGCATCGGCCGGATGGAGCAGGGAACGCGCCTTTTCCACGATGCTCGGTTCGAGGCCCAGGCGCGCGGCGATGTCGAGCGCGCTCGATTTTCCAGGCAAGCCGACGAGCAGCCGATAGGTGGGTTCGAGCGTGGCCTCATCGAACTCCATTGCGGCGTTCACGGCCTCCGCGGTTTCGGCGGCGTAGGCTTTCAGGCGCGAATGGTGGGTGGTCACCATGGTCATGGCGCCGCGCTGGCGGAAGTGTTCGAGAATGGCGACGGCCAGCGCCGCGCCTTCGTTGGGTTCAGTGCTGGCGCCAATCTCATCGAGCAGCACCAGGTCGCCCTTGCCCACCACTTCGGCCATGGCTTCGATGTTGGTTACGTGGGCGGAAAAGGTGCTGAGGTTTGCGGCAATGGATTGCTGATCGCCGATGTCCGCCAGCACGCGCCCGAACAGCGGCAGCTTGACTTCGGCAGCGGGCACGGGGATTCCCGCCTGCGCCATCAGCACCGCGATGCCCAGGGCTTTCAGGGCTACGGTTTTGCCGCCAGCGTTTGGCCCGCTGACGATCATCAGCGATTTTGGGGGTTTCAGTTCCAAATTAAGCTTGACAATAGCTGTCTGGGTACTCTGAAGGGCTATTAAGAGCAAAGGGTGGCGGAACCCGTTGAGACAAATTGCCCGTTCTTGATGGATCTCCGGGGTGCAGCAATCAAATTGTCTGCTGAACTCGCCCTTGGCGAAGGCCCAGTCGATTTCGGCCAAAATGTCCGCCGCGCGCGCCAAATCCTCCCGCCGCTCTTGCAGCTTCCGCGTGAACTCACCCAGCAGGCGCTGCACTTCCGCGAATTCCCGGTCCTGCAATTCCACCAGGTCGTTATTGAGCGCCAGGGTTTCCAGCGGTTCGATATAAACCGTGGCCCCCGACGAGCTGGCCCCGTGCACGACGCCCTGCACGCGGCGCTTTTCCTCGGCGCGGACAGGGATGACGAAGCGGTCGTTCCTTATTGTAACTACTTCATCCTGAAGGACATTGTCCTGAGAGAAGCGCCGCAGCATACGCTCCAGGCTCGACTGGATTTCCAGCTTGGCGCGCTCGATGGCCCGGCGGACGCGCCCCAATTCCGGACTGGCGGAGGATTCCACGGTGCCGTCCGGATTGATCTTGCCGCTAAGTTCCGCGACCAGGCTGCGGAAATCCGGCAGAGCGCGCGCCAGTTCCGATAATCGGGGCATGCCGGACGGGGTGGTTGACGGTGTGGCCGACCGCGTTGTAGGGCCGAGCAGCGCTCGGCCGCCCTCTCCAGGTCGCGGGGTTGCCGGGGTCGCGGCGGCGCCCGTTCGGTCCGGTTCGGTTCCGCCCCCCGTGCCTTCGTGCGGGGCGGCGCGCGGTGTTGTAGGGCCGAACGGCGTTCGGCCCGGTTCAGTTCGGCCCCCATCCGAGGCGTGCGGCGCGGAAGGTCTCGCAAACGTCCGGTATATGTCGAGCCCCGCCCGCGCCACTTCCACGAGCGCCAGAATCTCCAGCGCGGCAAGCGCCAGCCCTTCCACCCGCAATTTGTCAAGCAGCGCGCTGGGCTGGCCAATCCCCGCCAGGCTGGGACGAGTCCCCTCGCGCAAGTACTCGCGCGCCTCGCCCGCCAGTTCCAAATCGCGCCGAATCTTTTCCAAATGGGTGTGCGGCCGAAGCCGCTCGAGCAGCGGCTCGCTGATGGGCCCGGAAAGATACCCGTGCAACAGTTCCAGAACCGCCGGAAACTCCAGCACCTCGCGGGAGAAGGGATCAATCGTTCGATGCGTCGTCAAATCCGAGTCAGCCATAGTCGTGTGCAATTGTAGCAGAGCTGGAGGGCAAGTTTGGGAAGCGACGAGTTAGCGGCTAGGATTTAGGATGCACGATTTTGGGTCAAACCCGGCGGATGGCGGACAAACACTCTCGGGTGACTTGTGCTGGATGCTCGCATCGGAGTCGGCAGCCCAGACATAGAAGCCGCGGGGTATCAAGACCAAGTGTGGCGGAGGGGTTTCTCAGGACCGAACATGTTCTTCCGCCACTTTTCGGATGCCCTTTTCGACATCCAACCATGCCGAATCCCTGTCTGGCCACAGCGTCACGGGTTGGCCATCCTTGGGGAGCGATTGGAGTTTGGCGAATGGTGCGGGGTGCCAGTCAACAGCGCGCAGGATGACGGGAATGACGCGGGCCTCGTTGGCGTTATGGCGTGCTAAGGCTCGCGTCATCTCCAAATCGTAGCAGTAGTCGGACGCGATGAAATCGGCACTGACGAGTAGCAAGATGATGCGCGCTGACTCCAGATTATCGTCGATTTTACCTTTCCATTCCTCCCCAGCAGCGATCTTGCGGTCGGTCCACACCGAAATCAGCCCCTGCCGCTGCAAGAGCTTCAAGTGCGTTTCGAGTTCAGTCCGCAAGGTCTCATCTTTGTGCGAGTAGCTGATGAAGACCCGAAGCGGTTCGCCGCGCTCAGAAGCGACGGCTCGCCGCCGTGCGCCTTCCAGATCCACCCCGTTCAGCATTTCCTGGACGTCTAATTTCACCACTGCGCTGCCGATAACTTTGGGGAACTCTGTCACGCCGCTATGCTCCAATACCTTCAGTTCGTCATAGGAAATGGCCACATCAGGGTTTTCCTTCGCAGGCACCATTTCCATTACTTGTGGTTTCTTAATGTCCCCGTGAATCGCCTCAAAATCGGACCGAATCACCGCCAGCAATCGGCGCCTTCCTTCCACCGGGCCGGCCACGGAGATCGTGACCTTGCGGTCGTGCGCGTCCGCTCTCACCAACGCCCGGTTCCCTTCAAATTCCAGCACCACGCCGCTGCGCCAGCGCGGCTGCTTCTCGCTTAAGACGTGCGTGCGCACAATGAATCGTGGGAGCAGCCCTTCCGGCACTATTTTGTATAGATACTGGAAGTTCAGGCATTGTTCCGGATGGAATTCTCCCTTCAGGTCCGGTTCCTGCTTGTCGAGCAGTTCGGGGACAAGGTAGCGACGGTCAATATCCCCGGGAAACTCAAAACAGAGATCGAATTTCTTCATGAGGTCGACAAGAAAGAGGTGTTTCGACTCCGGGTAATTCTCTCGATCGAGAATGTGGCCAAGGTCGGAGAGGCGCAAAACGCCCTTTTGCTGTTCGAGCCTCTCCGCATTCAGGATCTTGTAAATGCCATTAGTGATCCAATGCGGATTGAGCACCTGGGTATCGCGCAGTCGCGGGTCGTCCTTGAAGTTAAGGGCAATACCCAGCCTATGCAGGTTCGCCGCCAGGTGCTCTTGGGCCTCTGGCTCACGTTCGCCGAGTTGCTCGCAGAGCTGGCGGTAGCGGTCGAAGGTCAGGTAATTCTCCTTCATGCCTGCCAGGCGATCCTTCACTGCGAACCAACTGGCCGGGAATTTAGCACGCAGGTCTTCCAAGCCGTCCGTCTCTCGCCGAATCGCCACGCCCAGCTCGGCAAGTCCGGTCCGGTCGGCACAATCGGTTTTGACGAAGGCCCGGATTCCGGGATACTTCTGGTGCAGCGCGCGCCGGTTCAAGTCAAAGGGCTGTTCTTTGATTTTGTTCAGCACCACGATTACGGGTGACTCGCCCCCAAAGCTCTCGATGAATTGCAGCCAGTACTCGGCATCCGCGTCCTCGCCCCCCTCGCGACCCGTAAGCACGAGCAGGTAGACGCTGCGCTGGTTGAGGAAAAACTGGTGTGTGGAGTGCATGATCTCCTGCCCACCGAAGTCCCAGATATTGAGCCGTACGTCGTCGGTCCCCTTGAGCGTTACTTTCCATTGGGTGATGCGGATGCCGTCGGTCTTTTTCTCGTCCTTGTCAAACGCGTCGCGCACCAGGCGGTTCACGATGCAAGTCTTTCCCACCACGCCGCGTCCCACCAGGATCAGCTTGGCCTCGTTGAGGGGACGACTGTCACCGCGGGTACGAAAGTAGTAGTCCAGAATCTCACTCGGCTTGGCGGGCTTGGCCTTGCGATCCCGCCAATCAGGCCCAAGTACCTCCGCTGGGAGCCCCAGAGGCTCGTTGCCGTGGAGGTAAAGCTGCCTTAGTGAAGGAAGCTTGCGCGTCCCTTCCGGCAATTCTGAAAGGAGGTTGTTGTCAAGGTAGAGAACTTCAAGTTGGGTCAGTTCGCCCAACGATTCCGGCAACGCCGTGAGTTGGTTGTCAGAGAGATCCAGCCGGTCAAGTTGGGTCAGTCGGCCCAGCGACTCCGGTAACATAGTAAGTTGATTGTGTGCAAGATTGAGCCGCGCAAGGTGGGTTAGTTGGTCCAGCGACTCTAGTAATGTCGCGAGTCGGTTATAGGAAAGGTCCAAATCGTAAAGTTGGGCTAGTTGGCAGAGCGGTTCTGGCAACGCCACGAGTCGGTTGTGGTATAAATTGAGATTTCGAAGCTGGGTCAGTTGGCCCAGCGATTCCGGCAACCCCGTGAGTTCGTTGCTCCAAAGGCTGAGTGTTCGTAGGTAGGTCAGTTGCCCTAGCGACTCCGGCACGTTACTGAGTTGGTTACCAGCAAGATCGAGCTCCTCAAGCAGTTTGAGCCGGCCCAGCCATTCCGGCAACACCGTTAATTTGTTCTGGAAGAGGTCGAGCTCCCGAAGGTGGGTCAGTTGGCCCAGCGATTCCGGCAGAGTGGTGAGTCCTAACTCTCTTAGATCAAGGCTCGTCTCACCGCGGCGCAGAGCCTTCTGGATGCGTTCTTCAGCGATCTCCGCAGGTGATTGCACACGAGGCGATTGCGCAGCAAGAGGTTCCACAACTTGGTGGCTCTCACCGCGGCTCGGAGCATTCTCGATGCGCTCTTGAGAGATCACCTCAGTTGATTGCGTACCAGGAGATGGCTCAGCAAGAAGTTCGACAACTTTCTTAATCCAGCGCTTCGTGGATGACCAATCCATGGGGGGATCCCGTCCCGCCCGATGATGCACGATTCCGAGCGACCGTGCAAGCCGAAATGGCGTGGTCCAGCGGTTTCAGTATGTTGGTGGGGAACGACGCAGGGGAGGCAGAAATAGCGTAGTTCGGACGGTTCCGGTGGGGTGTTGCCAGGTTGGGTGCATTTTCAAGGGCACTTCACCGGCAGCAGGGAGGTGGAAACGCGGGAGCAAGTTGTTAGGGGGCCAAGCAGGAGGGGAAGATAAAAGCTAACTGGAGTCGTGGGGGGCCGGGTACGACAAGCTGAGCCAGAGGAGTTGCCAAAGGGTGACGGCGGGACGGATGGGGTGGGTACCGCGGTGGAGGTAACGGATTCGGTAGAGCCGCTCGATGGTCAAGGCCAAGGCGGTGAGCAGCCAAACCACCAGCAGGCTGCGGCGCTCATGGTGGCAGACATGCTCGAAGCCGTAGCGGTTCTTGGCGTCATTGAAGCCTTGGTTCTCGACCTCCCAGCGACTCTTGGCCATGCGGAAGATGGCGCGGCTGCTCACCCGCTGGCGGGGGAAGTCGGTGAGCCAGTAAGCCTCGTACACCGTGCCATTGGGCTTGTGCTGCCGATAGCGAACCACGCGCACGGTTTCCCAGCGTAGAGTTTCCCAAGGGTCAAAGTCGTCGGCGTCCCAGATTTCCACCCGGTCCTGGCCCTGGCGGAAGAGCTGGTGAGAAAACCGTTTCTGCGCCGCTCCCAACAATTCAGGAAGATTGTCTTTCAGCCGGGCGACGACGGGAAGGTCCAGGTCTCCCGCCTCGTGCAGGAAGGGGACGGTGGCGAACTCTCCATCGACGACCACATAGTCGGCAAAGCGGGGGCCGAGGTTGCCCGCGGTGCGGCGCAGCAGTCTGCGACCGGCGGTGTACTCGCTCTCCCCCGGGCCGTAAGGTTCCACATCCAAGGGCAAGGTCAGGCCGGTTCCCACCACACTGATCATGACCAACTGATGATGGTAGCCGAGGATCTCCCGCTGGGGGTTGCGGTAAGGACGGCACCAATCACACGCCTTTTCGTGGGATCGTCCGACGCTCGTTCCATCCAGGGCCAGTCCGATGAAACGGCAGTTGTCGAAGGCCTTATTGCGCTTGGCATGACGGACGGCGGTGACGGTCGCTTGGCGGGTAAAGGCGGGGTCGAGGCGTTCGGTGAAGTAGCCCAAGGCGTCATCGCCGAAGCTCTGGGAAACGTCGAGGGCACGGCGGGCGCGCGAACGCACCAGCGCTTCAATCCCGGCAAAGGCGGCACGGCGGAGCAAGGCGCCCATCAACAAAGCCCACAGCAGGGCGGCGGCGGGAATGCGCCCTTGCCGGCGGCCATCCCCCGGAGATCGTAAGTAGGCTTGCAGTCCCAGACACTTCGCGGCGTACTTGCGCAGGCGACGGGGCGTCGGACCTCTCACCGTGGTGGGCGCCTTTGCCGGCGAGCCAACGCCAGCAATTGGGCGTTGGCAGCGAAAACCTCGGCCACGGCTTGTTTAAACTCCCGTCCCGCCTCCACCAACCTTTGCACCTCCTCGACCCATGCGTTGGGGATGTGTTCGACCCGCTTCTTGCCCCCCGCCATGAAGGTGAGCGACCAAACAGGGTGCCCCTTCTTGTCCTTGGCGCAATGGCAGGTGGGCTGGCCACAGCGGCGGTGAGTGAGCGAGAGCGCGCCAGGAAGCAGGTCGGGGGGGATGGGAAAGCGCCGGAGCAGTTCGAACTTGCGTTGGCGGAGTCGTGCGGCATGGGGGCCTTTGGGTGCGATTTTCATATGCATGTAATAATACATGCAGTAAATGAAAGTCAAGCCCTCCTTTCAGGAATGCGAAAATAGGAAAACCTCAGGAGGGCGGGAGCCACCACGCTAGGAGGTGCGCGGTTACTAGCTCGGATCGAGAACGACTATTTCCCCTTTCCGAAGCTACTGGGCGTGGTCACGAGGTGCCATCGAGCGGGTCAGTCACGATCAGTGGTTTGCTGAGCGTGGGTTCTTTCATTCACAGCGAGGGCACAACTTGGTGGAAGAACTGAATCCCGTGTGAAACCCACGCGGTTACTCAGCCAGAGCCTCGACATACTCATCACGATGGGACCATACGGCTGGACTGACGCGATAGGCATTCAATGCTTCGATCACGTCCCCGCCAACGGCATTTTCCTGATCGTTTAGAAAGGCGTAGGCTTCCGCTTCATCGTTCGAATCCCCAGAGCGAGCCGCCCGCTTGTCGTTTAGAGTCCAGAGGTAGGCAAAAATATTGTCCCTCTTGGGAGTCGCGATGGCTTCCAGGATTCGCTCCGGGCGCTTTTTCGATTTTGGAATCAAGAAGTTGAGGCCATGATCGTATCCGCTCTTACCAGCAAGCTTCACCCTGGATGTGTAGCGAATGTCATGGCTGTCGAGAAAAGCCTGCACATCTTCAAAGAAGAAACTGGCTACCCGGGGCTGGGCCATTACGAACATGTCGTTGACAGCCAGCATGGCTTGAACCAGCGAATGCAGCCGCTGCGCCAGATTGTTGGCCGAGGCTTCAACGAGCAACTGGTTGTTCTCCACGCGCACGCCCAGACCGTTGAGCACGCTATCGAGGACCATCTTCCGTTTGGGCGTGTCCACTTCGAGTCCGCTTGTTCGCAGGTCAGAAAGAGTATACCCATCGTCAGAGAGGACGATCTTTCCGTTCTGCCTTATCGCATACACCTGAAGGTGGTCGTTGTGGCGGTCGAGAAATGGAGTGGTCAATTCGCAAGCGCCGCCCACCTCTTCTACGGAAATTCCCTGGCGGAGCCAATCCACATAGGAATTGATCAATTTCTGGCACTCGGCCCGGTTCATTGGGCAAAAGCATAGCATTTGTTTGTAAGCGGCGTCCGGCCTTTTTATCCGGCTTGCCTGTAAACGGAATTGCGGGACTAAATTGTTTGCTGCCCGTAGGTTCTTCTCCTAATGGCGAAGGCATGGCGGGCGGGAATCATTGCCTCCGGCGCGGGATGTGCGCGTGTGCGTTCTGCTGCAAAAATACTTTCATCCTCCCGACCCCAACCGCCGATAACGATACGGGGGAGTGTCGGGGGAACTGCGAGGGGGGGCAAAGACCGGGACTCGGGATACGGATTACGGGACGTGGGACACGGGCGGTTTGCTCTTCACTCGTCACTCATCACTCGTCACTCTTCACTCGGTCCATACCCCCCGCGATGCTTCGGAAAAAATACGGTATAATTCACCCACGCGCTATCAGCAACTGCGGGAAAACCAGCGGCCAGGTGTCAAAGCCGGCCGGGATTGTTTAAGGAGACGCCCCCATGCCCCTGCACCGAAAAATCGATCTTGGACCTGAAAAGTGTGACGAGATTTACGCCTCGCACGATCTCTCCATCTGCGTGCCCAAATATAAATTCCCCAAGAGCGCGCAGGATCCCCGGCATGCTTACGCCATCGTTCATGACGAACTGATGCTCGATGGCAACTCCCGGCAGAACCTGGCCACCTTTTGCCAGACGTGGTCGGAGCCGCAGGTGGCCCAGTTGATGGCCGAATGCATCGACAAGAACATGATCGACAAAGACGAGTACCCGCAGTCGGCCGAGATCGAGGCACGCTGCGTCCACATGCTGGCCGACCTCTGGCACAGCCCCGAGTCCGCGCGGACCATCGGCACTTCCACCACCGGATCGAGCGAGGCCGCGATGCTGGGCGCCATGGCGCTCAAGTGGAAATGGCGGGAGAAAAGGCGGGCGCATCACAAGTCCACGGACCGTCCCAACATCGTGACGGGTCCGGTGCAGGTGTGCTGGCACAAATTCTGCCGCTATTGGGACGTGGAACTGCGCGAGATCCCGCTCGAGGGCGACCGCTTGCTGCTCACCCCGGAGCAGGTGGTGCAGCATTGCGACGAGAACACCATCGGAGTTATTCCCACGCTGGGCGTGACCTTTACCTGCCAATATGAGCCGGTGAAGGAGGTGAGCGAGGCGCTGGACGAATTGCAAGAGCGCCGCGGGTTCGACATTCCCATCCACGTCGATGCGGCCAGCGGCGGGTTCCTCGCGCCATTCATCCAGCCCGAACTGGTGTGGGATTTCCGCCTGCCGCGGGTGAGGTCTATCAACACTTCCGGACACAAGTACGGGCTTGCGCCCCTGGGAGTGGGCTGGGTGATCTGGCGCGAGCAATCTGACCTCCCGGATGACCTGGTCTTTAATGTGAATTACCTGGGCGGCTCCATGTCAACGTTCGCGCTCAACTTCTCGCGGCCGGGCGGAGAAGTGATCTGCCAGTAC
>Ga0326728_10013626_pt1 | contig 17585 bp, 13 predicted proteins | sample MB3enrmetagenome_FD_207602 | JGI IMG/M metagenome (GOLD analysis project Ga0326728, IMG submission 207602) | Lab enriched peat soil microbial communities from McLean, Ithaca, NY, United States - MB31MN | ecosystem: Environmental > Terrestrial > Soil > Wetlands > Peat | place: USA: New York... | reverse complement strand
CGAACCCGACGCTGGATCAGAACGTGAATCTCACTCAAAACCTGGAACTCGCTCAGAACCAGACTTCCGGCAGCGCGCAGCAGTCCCCTCAAGAGACTCAGGGCGAGATCAGCGTCCAGGAGCGGATTCGCCTGCGCCGCGAGCAGCGCCGCAGTACGGCGATTCACGATGCCTACGACCACCGCTGGGAAACATACCTGGACATGGGCTATCTGCGCTTCAAGCCGGGACCGTCGCTGCAACGTCTCACCTACTATGCGTGGGAAACGGGTCTGACGCGATTTTCGACCGAACGGCTGGGCTATACGCTTATCGGCCGCGGTTACTTTGGAACGGCGTATTGCAACATCACGACCTACTGCACGGGCTATTTCACCAGACCCGCGATCAGCCAGTACGATGTGATCGGCGGCCCGGTTTACCGCTTTTACCTGCAGCCGAAGTTCGCCATTTCGGGCCGCGCAATGGCGGGCTGGGCCTATGGCAACTTCTCCGGCGACACAAATGGCATTCCGCCCGTCGATAAGGGCCTTTACCCCGATGCCAACACGTTTGCTGCGAGCGCCAGCGTGATCGGCGAATTAAATGTCACTCCGAACCTGGCGTTGAAACTGGCTCCGGAATATTTTTTCACCGGATTTGGATCGACAATTCAGGCCAGCCGGGGCTTTACAGGTGGACTGGTGTACCGGTGGGGAAAACAGTAAAACACGTTTCAGGAATCAGGGGTCTGATACCAGAGATTGCGTGAGCCGCGGGACGCGAGTGGTGGCATGCGGCGCGGCAGGACGCATAGAAAGCGTTGGAGCGATGAAAAACGAATTGTCTCGCCGGGGATTTTTGCAGTCGGGCGCGGTTACGGCGGCCTGCGCAACCACAGGGATTCTGCCGGCGTTACTGGGCGCCGCGGCGGCGCGGGCGGAGGCGATCCCGGCTTCGGGGAAATTTTCGCCGCTCAGCCTTGGCCTGGCCAGCTATACCTTTCGCAATTTCACACGTGCGCAACTGATCGGCTTCATGAAGCAGTTGAACCTGACGGCGCTGAACTGCAAGGACGTGAAGGACCATTTGCCGATGGACCCCACGCTGGAGGCGCAGGCGCTGGCCGACTACGCCGCCAATGGCATCAAGCTCCATGCCGCGGGAACGATTGCCTTCCCCAAGGACGATGACGACGACATTCGCTCGAAGTTCGAGTACGCCAAGCGCGCGGGCATTCGCGTGATCGTAGCCGGCGATCCAGCGCCGGCGACTCTGCCGCGGATCGAGAAGTTTGTGCGCGAGTACGACATTCGCATCGCGATCCACAACCACGGGCCCGAAGACAAGCTCTACCCTTCACCGTTCGATGTGCTCAGGGTGGTCAAAGACATGGACCCGCGCATCGGCTGCTGCATTGACGTGGGACACGCGGCACGGGCGGGCACAAATCTTGTTGAGGCGATCCACGCGGCAGGTTCGCGCCTCTACGACATGCATGTGAAGGACCTGACGAGTTTTTCGAGTAAAGAGAGCCAGGTTCCCGTGGGCGAGGGTATCCTGCCGTTCCGCGAAATGTTCGAGGCGCTGATCAAGATCGACTATCAAGGCTTCATCGATCTTGAATACGAGATTCACCCCGACGATCCAATGCCCGGCGTGATCGAGAGCTTCGCCTTCATGCGCGGCGTGCTGGATGGGATGGGGTATCTGACGCATGCGTGAGAAGCGGCGGAGTTCGCGGAGCTGGCGGGGTTAGCGGAGCTCGTTAGATCGAGTGGCGGCCTGCGACGAGTCTGAAATCATGCCGATGGTTTCGAGCCAGGTTTCAACCAATTGCGGCCATGCGGTGATGGGAAGCTTCGTCGGCCGCAGTCCGAAAGCGTGATTGCCTTGTGCGTACAAATGCATCTCCGCCGGAACCCCGGCCTTCTTGAGCGCAATGTAGTAGGAGAGCGAGTCGTACACGCTGTCGACGTGGTCGTCCTCGGCCTGCAAGAGAAACGTAGGCGGGGTCTCACCGGTGACGGCTAGATCGGGATTTAAACCGAGGTTCTCATCGACGGCCGCGAGCGGATCGGGCGGAGAAAGCGCGACCTTCTTTGTGCCCATCCCGGCATCGTACTCCGCTGCGGCGCGCGAAAGATGGCCAGGATAAATGGCGACGGCAAAGTCGGGACGGCAACTAAGCTGGTCTGCGGCGTCCATTGGAACATAGATGCGCTTGTCGAAATACACGCTGGTCACCACGGTGAGATGGCCGCCGGCCGAGAATCCGAGGACTCCGATCTTGTGCGGATCGATGTGCCACTCCGCGGCGTGAAGGCGCACCAACCGCAGCGTCCTTTGCGCGTCTTCGAGCGCCATCGGCGACTCGGGATAGGGTCCCGATTTCGGATAGGGCCCAACGTCAGTGACACGGTACTTCAGCAGCACGCACGTGATTCCTTTTTGCGTCAGCCAGTCGCAAACTTCCGTTCCTTCAAGATCGATGGCGAGGATCTGATAGCCGCCGCCGGGAAAGACGACGACCGAGGCGCCAGTGTTTGTGCCGGTTGGCGAAAAGACCGTCATCGTGGGCGTGGTCACGTTGCTGACGGCGGTGACCGTGCGCCCTCCGATCAGGTCTCTTGGATTGGTAGTGACCGTCTCCGGTCCACTGACCGGCTGCGGATCGGGCACTGCTTCGGGCCAAATCGGAATCTGTGTGTGGCCGGGCGACGGCTGCCAGCCGGTTGACTGTGCAGAGACGCTGGCGACGGAGAACGCCGCACAGAACGCAAGAAAGATGAGTCGATTCACAGTTCTCGCAGGTTAACAGCTAATTCATCACCAAGCGTTGCCTAGGCTGGTGCCAGGCCTTTCAATCTTGTTACGCGGAAGGTCGCCAAGCCAAACCACGGCGGGCTTATTGCAGAATCGGAATGCCCGCGATGCGCTGCTGCCACTCGGCGGGGCCGGTCTGGTGCACGCTGGTTCCCTTTGAATCGACGGCCACGGTGACCGGCATGTCTTTGACATCGAATTCATAGATGGCTTCCATGCCCAGGTCTTCGAAAGCCAGCAGGCGCGAGCCGCGAATGGCTTTCGAGACCAGGTACGCAGCGCCGCCAACGGCCATCAGGTACACGGCGCCGAACTCGCGGATGGCTTCAATGGCCTCCGGGCCGCGCTCGGCCTTGCCCACCATGCCCAGCAGTCCTGCCTGAGAAAGCATCTGGCGCGTGTACTTATCCATGCGCGTGGCGGTTGTCGGTCCTGCGGGGCCGACAACCTCGTTGCGTACCGGGTCCACGGGTCCTACGTAATAAATAAAGCGCCCCTTGAGATCGACGGGCAGCTTTTCGCCTCTGTTCAACATATCGCTCAAGCGCTTGTGCGCGGCGTCGCGGCCGGTGAGCAGCTTTCCGCTCAGCAAAATCACCTCACCCGGTTTCCAGGACGAAACCTCTTCGCGCGTAACCGTATCGAGGTTGACGCGGCGTCCGCTCGACACGTCATAGGCGAGCTTCGGCCAGGCGTCGAGCGGCGGCGGATCGAGAAAGACAGGGCCGGAGCCGTCGAGCACGATGTGCGCGTGGCGCGTGGCGGCGCAGTTGGGGATCATGGCGACGGGCAGATTGACGGCATGGGAAGGTGTGTCGATTACCTTCACATCGAGCACGGTCGTGAGGCCGCCCAGCCCCTGCGCGCCGATGCCGAGGCGATTGACCTTGTCGTAAAGCTCGACGCGAAGTTTTTCGGCGGTGGTTTTGGGGCCGCGCGCGATCAGGTCCTGAATATCGATGGGGTCCATAAGCGATTGCTTGGCGAGCAGCATGGCCTTTTCCGCCGTCCCGCCGATGCCGATGCCGAGCATTCCTGGCGGGCACCAGCCAGCTCCCATGGTGGGCACCGTTTTCAAAACCCAGTCCACAACCGAATCGTTGGGATTGAGCATGACGAACTTGGATTTTGCTTCAGACCCGCCGCCTTTGGCCGCGACGGTGATTTCAACGGTCGAGCCGGGGACCACTTCGACAGAGACAACGGCCGGCGTGTTGTCTTTGGTGTTGATGCGCTTGCCGGCGGGGTCGGACAGCAAAGACAGACGCAGCTTGTTATCGGGATCGAGATAGGCGCGGCGGACGCCCTCGTCAACCATCTCCTGAAGTCCGAGCGAAGGGCTGCCGCCCGCAGGTCCCTCGAACCGCACGTCCATGCCCAGCTTGACGAAGGCGTTCACGATGCCCGTGTCCTGGCAGAGAGGCCGATGGCCCTCGAAGCACATGCGGCTGTTGATGAGGATCTGCGCCATGGCATCGCGTGCGGCCGGCGACTGCTCGCGCTCGTAGGCCTCGGCGAGCGAGCGGATGAAGTCCTCGGGGTGGTAGTAGCTGGTGTACTGCAACGCGCCCGCGACGCTCGCGATGAAATCTTCCTGGCGGATGACGGTCATGAAAAACCCCTCTGAACTCTCTAGGGTATTCGATTCCATAGGACGTGTGTAAGCGGCAGGGATTTCGCTCGGACGCGCAGGCGGGCAAGGGCTTCGCGGCGGCCAACGGCCACTTCAACCGCCATGCCCAGATGATTTTGGACGACATCGGCGCAGTTGCGCGCGCCTTCGATTCCGGTGACTAAAGGTTGCTCATATTCAGCTCCTAGCTCCTAGCTACTAGCTTCTAGCTGCTAGCTTTGGATGTTCTTGCTTCTGCCTGGTTGCTGGTGTCTTCCGCTGGTTCTTGATTGAAACGATCTTCGAGGATGACATCGACTGTCCGTGGCTGCAGGAAAGGGCTGGAAGCTAGAAGCTAGCGGCTAGAAGCTTTCTCTTTTACTCTCCCTGCAGCGGGTCGGCGATGCCGTATTCCTTGAGCTTTCGATAGAGAGTGGTCTTGCCGATGCCGAGGAGCCTTGCCGCCTGCAGCTTGTCTCCGTTGAGGGTGCGGATTGCGCTTAGGATGGCGTCGCGCTCGAGGTCGGCCAGAGGTTTCACTCCGGACGCGGCAACGGCTCCGGCCTCCTCGACGTCGCCGGCGTGGCGCGCGTCGAAGTCCTGCTGGGGAGCCTGCTGCTGCAACTGCGTGGGCAGATCGCCCAGTTGCAAAACGGGGCCGGAACAAAGCGCGGTGGCCCGCTCGATGGAGTTTTCAAGCTCGCGCACATTTCCCGGCCAGTCGTGGCGCATCATGGTGCGCAGGGCTTCGTCGGAGAGCGTGAACTTGCGGTTGTGCTCGCGGCTGATGCGGTCGAGAAAGTGCGCGGCGAGCAGCGGAATGTCTTCGCGGCGGTCACGCAGCGAGGGCAGCCGCAGGTTGACCACGTTCAGGCGATAGAAGAGGTCCTTGCGGAAGGTGCCCTTCTCGACCATGGTGGCGAGATCGCGGTTGGTGGCGGCCACGATGCGCGCCTTGATCGGAATGCGGTGCGTGGCGCCGACCGGGCGAACCTCCTTTTCCTGGAGAGCGCGCAGAAGCTTGGCCTGCAAGTCGAGCGTGAGCTCGCCAATCTCATCGAGAAAGACGGTGCCTCCCTCGGCGGAGACCAGTAAACCATCCTTGGAGCGGTTGGCCCCGGTGAAGGCGCCATTGACGTAGCCGAAGAGCTCGCTTTCGATGAGCGCTGGCACCAGTGATCCGCAATCGACCGGCAGAAAGGGCTTTTGGGAGTTGGGGCCGTAGGCGTGAATGGTGCGCGCGACCAATTCCTTGCCCGTGCCGCTCTCGCCGAGGATCAGAACGGGATGCGAGCTCTGGGCGACTTTGGAGAGGATACGGTAGATCTTCTCCATCTCGGGCGACCGTCCGATTATCGATCCCAGACCTTCCGACAGGCGCAGTCGCTCCCTCAATTGGCGCCTTGCGGTGTCGGTCATGTGCGACTGCGCGGCGCGATCGAGGACTGTCGACAGCTCGTCCATGGCGAAAGGCTTGGTGAGGTAGTCCGAGGCGCCGCATCGAATGGCCTCGACCGCCGCGTTCACTGAGCCGGTAGCCGTCATGGCAATCACAGATGTGTCGGGATAAAGGCGCTTCACCTCGGAGACCAGTTCGAGGGCTTCATTTGAACCCGAAGGCAGATTCACCAGCAGGATGTCGGCGATGTGGCCGCGCAAAAGGCCACGCGCTTGGGTCTGGTCGCCCGTACTGTCGACCGCATAGCCCAGGCTCTCGGCGATCTCTGCGCAGGCCGAGCGCACCGCTGCGTCCGCATCCACGACCAGAAGGTGCAGGCGGATCGCCGGCTCGGAAAGTTGCGGAATGAACTCCATCTCTTGTGTCGAAGACTGTATCCCGCATTGTATTCGCCTCTTGGGGGTTTGGGTAAAACATGAGGTGAAGCGCTTAGCCTTTCGCTCGTAGCAGTTCGCTTCTTTCGTGTTATTCCGACCCTTGAGGAGCGCGGCAGGAACTCGGTTGGCGCATCCTCCCGGCACCGCTATCGGAGACGGCATCGATTTGCGAGGGAGTTCCAAAATGAAACAGCCCGGCCAGTGCTGCAGAGTATACGATGTTTATTATCATCTACTTATGGAGCGAATCCCGTTGCGACACTTGCACTTCTTGAATTCCCATTGCGGAACCGCAAATCCCAGGCCACCCGATCCAGGCGCCGCTCTCGTACAATCCGCTTATGAATGCGACAGGAAACGTAACAGGAAGTGCCAAAGGGCCCGCGGGCACTCTTTCGCTTCGGCCCGGCGGCAGAAGCCCAGGCCAGCTTCGCCCGCTTTTGCTCACGCCCGGCTACGTGCAGACTGCTGAAGGCTCGGTGCTGGTCTCGCTCGGCAACACCCGCGTGCTGACCAACGCGACCATCGAGCAGGGCGTGCCCGGATGGCTGCGCAACTCGGGTCGCGGCTGGGTGACGGCCGAATATGCGATGCTGCCCCGGTCGACTGTGACACGGACGCCGCGCGAGAGCGAGCGGGGCAAGATCGGTGGGCGCACGCACGAGATTCAGCGCCTGATCGGGCGGAGCTTGCGGTCAGTCATCGACATGCACGCGTTGGGCGAGCGCACGGTGATCCTCGACTGCGACGTGATTCAGGCTGACGGAGGCACACGCACGGCGGCCATCACCGGCGCGGCGGTGGCGCTCGGGCTGGCGCTCAATGCGCTGGTCAAGGCGGGCACCCTCAAGAGTTCGCCGCTCAAGCAACTGGTGGCCGCGACGTCGGTGGGGATCGTGGAAGGCGAAGCGCTTCTCGACCTTTGCTACGAAGAAGACTCCCAGGCCGAGGTGGACATGAATGTGGTGATGACCGCCGATGGGGGTCTGGTGGAAACGCAGGCGACGGCGGAGAAAGGGTCTTTTTCGAGGGCGCAGTTGATTGGATTGATCGATTTGGCGGAGGCGGGATTGAAGGAGATCTTTGCCGCGCAGAAAGCGGTATTCGCCGGCAGCTAGTCGCGTTCGCCGTTCGCCCCAGACTTCCTGTTTCAGCGATCGGTTTTGAACTGTGCGCGAAAATTGTTGCATCGGCCGCGCGTGTGAATGAATCTCTCCATGGGTACAGTGTGGGGTGCAAGTGTTTTAGGGATATCGCATCACGGATAAGCTGTTCCGGCCGGGAGAATCAGAATGCCAACGAAAACATTCTCAGCAGCGCATGGCCACGACGGGGCCCTTCGCCAACACCTGCTCGAACTGCTCCACGGCGGCCATGCACATGCGGACTTCGACACCGCCGTCCGCGGTCTCTCGCCGGCTCTCCGCGGCAAGCGGCCCAGAGGCGCCGAGCACTCGCCGTGGGAGACTCTGGAGCACCTGCGCATCGCGCAGTGGGACATTCTCGAGTTCTCGCGCGATGCCGGCCACAAATCTCCAGACTGGCCTAGCGGCTACTGGCCCAAAACGGCTGCGCCTCCTGACGCGAAGGCGTGGGACAAGAGCGTGCGCGCATTCCGCCGCGACCTGAAGGCGATGTGCGATCTGGTCCAAAACCCTTCGACCGATCTGTACGCGCGCATTCCGCACGGCAGCGAGCAAACCATTTTGCGCGAGGCGCTGCTCGTGGCTGACCACAACGCCTATCACCTGGGCCAGTTGGTACTGGTGAGGCGGCTCCTGGGGGCTTGGAAGGGATAAGCATGCTACCGCGCAGGATCCCTGTTCAGGCTCCCGGTTCCCTGTCCGCAATTCGCAGTTCAGGGCTCGGGATTCGCTCTTCGCTTTTTCACCTTTTCACCGGTTCGCTTCTTCACTCGCTTCAGGTGTGCTGACACCTGAAACCCGGCCCTGAAACCTAGTATTCTGTGCCCATGCCCCGCTTCCCTGCCGGCCAGACGCTGCTCATCGACGCCGACGATACGCTTTGGGAAAATAACATCTACTTCGAGCGCGCCATCGCCGCCTTCATCAGCTTCCTCGACCACCACGAGTACTCGCCCGCCGAGGTCCGCCAGGCCCTCAACGCCGTCGAGCGCGAGACCATCGTCACGCACGGATACGGCCTGTCGAGCTTCACGCGCTCGCTGGTCGATTGCTTCGAGCGCCTCAGCCCCGCGCCCGTCACCGAGGAAAAGCGCGAACGTATCCGCGGATTCGCGCGCTCGATCGCTGAACAGGAGATCGAGTTGCTGCCCGGCGTCGCCGAAACTCTCGCCGACCTCTCCACGCGCCACCATCTCATCCTGATGACCAAGGGCAACGAGGCCGAACAGGCCGACAAGCTGTCGCGCTCGGGGCTCGCGCCTTATTTTGCCGCAGTAGAGATTCCGGCCGAGAAGGATCCACCCGCATATCGCGCCGTGATCGCACGGCATGAACTCAAACCGCACACGAGTTGGATGATAGGAAACAGCCCCAAAAGCGATATCAACCCCGCGCTCGCCGCCGGCCTGCACGCGGTGTTTCTTTTTCACCCTGACACCTGGATTCTCGAGCACGCGGCCGTCGACAAAGCGCCCGAAGGGCAGCACCTTATCGAGCTCGACGCTTTTTCAAAACTCCGCGAGATCCTTTAACGAGGCTCAATCCCGACAAGTTAGCTCGATTGAGCATCTTGACGGCGGCCACTCTGGCAAATATGATCGGCTCATCTTTTTCAGGCCCCTTCGCTTCATCATCATCGCCATTTTCCCGGATTCATCCATCACCTTCAAACGGAGTTTCTCGATGTCGTCTCGATGCGCACTTGTCTGCCTTTGCCTGCTTGCATCCTCCACGCTTCTCCCGGCTCAATCAAAGCCGCCCACGGACTACGCCATCACCCAAGCCGGCGGCTCTCCCGGAGCAACGACCACCATCTACCGCCGCGGCTCGAAGGCGCTCATGGTGATCTTCCTTCCGGCTCAGGGTGCAACCCCCGCATCCACCACCGACAACCTGATCGATATCGCCGCCGGCACCAACTTGACCTGGAATCCCAACGACAGCAATGTGGGATGTAGCGCCGGCACTTTCTCAGGCGACTGGGGTGACCCCTTTGCCGCGATTGCTGATCTGTCAGCCGACATCGCCAACGGCAATCTCAAGCCCACTGGAACCGAAACTTTTGACGGGATTTCAACCACCATCTATACCGGCAGCGCGCAGGGAGTGAATGTCAAGGCCTGGATCGATCAAAAGGATTCCCTCCTGATCCGCGCCGAGTCAAATGCGCCGAACAGCCCTCCGACGACGTTCGTCGACATCACAAAGGTCTCCTTTGCGCCGCCGCCAGCCTCCCTCTTCGTGCTTCCCGCCATCTGCGCCGGCGTCAAGCCGCCGCCCACTCCGGCACAGCTGATTGCCGATGAAACCGGTGACGATGCGTCCAATTATGTCAGCGCCTTCACTGGCCCCGGTTCGCAGAATTCCTGCAACGTCGTGCTCCGCGTTGTGCAGGCCAAAACCATGGCTCCGCTCACCCATCTCCAGGTGGCGATCGACACCCAATATGACCAAAATGATCCCAACCCGCCGCACTACACCTTTGGCGTGGGGGACGACGGCACCGAAACCTTCTCCGGCGGCCACCTTCGCCAAATCACCACCGGCATTCACGGCGGCACGGTGAGCCTCGGCACGGTTCCGCCCTATTTCAACCTCGTTGTCAACGCCGTACACCCCGGGCATTCCGGCGGCCCAGGACTCATCTACCGCCAATGCTTCGCGCCCACGACCGTACTGCTTTTCCTCTATAAAGACTACGGCCAGCAGGATGAGAGCGTAGACGCGCTTTGGGTAAAGGCCGGCAAGAACGCTACGCCGCCGGCGCAATGATTTGCGCCAGCTAGCGGCTCATCGGCCGATTCGCCAATGGAGCACGCCTGCGACCCCTGCAGGATGCGCCCCGTAGTAAGGCAGCAGCCGCGTGGGGGTAGTGTAAAGCGTGGCCTGCGCGCCCAGTTCCAGCGCGCTCCAATGGCCATTCCAAATGCGGTGGGCGTAACCACCGGTATAAGCCTGCACGCGGCCCACAACACTCTCTTCGGGCGGAGCCGCTGCGCCCAGCAAGTCCGTGGTCCGGTCGTCGTTTTCGATGCGCGTCCAAATCGAATGCTTCGCGTGTATCCGCATCTCGGCCTCCACCAGGTAGCCGTTGGCGTTCACATCGGTGCCGATGGTGTGATTGCGGCCCCAAACTGCCGTCGCATCGAGTTCGGTCGACGTCCATGTATGATGCATGGCTATCGATGCCGTTTGCCGCAGAACATCCTCCTGCGGATGCAATTCTTCGGGCGAATGCAAGTGTCCCATCGAGTATTGCGCTATCCAATCCTTGGCCGGCGAAACGGTCAACCGCGTTGACCATGAATCAACAGCGCCGGCTTCAATCGTCCAGCGATTCTCGCCGGGCTCGCGCCCGTGGAACCCTGAAGCCTCAACGCGGGCCGGGCCCCAGGTAATCCCGCCCGTTACCACGTCGTATGCGATATGCGTCGAGTCCTGCAAGTGATGCGCCAGCGGCGCCAGCGGATCGCTCTCCGCGCTCATGCGATGCGGAAAAGCCACCGGACCCAGCGCCGGATCGCCCACGGGAGCTGCGTAGAGCGATGCCAGACCGCGCTCGCCAAGGTTCAAGTCGTACATCGCAGCCAGCTCCATGAAGAGATCGTGCGGATGCTGGCCGTCGACAATCGCTTTTCCAAACGCCGTCTCGCCCTGCTGAAAAAGCTCCGGATAATAACGTCCCGTAATCGTCGCGGGCTCCAGGCTCAGCATGCTCGCGAACGTCCATTCGCCATGCGCGGTCGACCGCTGCGCCATCAGCATCGCCCAGTTCACGCTAAAGAGCTTGTCGCGGCCTCGTGGGTCGCTCTGCTGCTGCTCGGCCACGTTCACCTCGCCATGCAGCATCTCCATCCATTTGCCGCTCATGCGCATCAGCATCGGCGGTGCGCTCGAATCCGGCTCGAGACTTGTACCCGACGCACTATGCCGCAGCACATTTGCCTTCAGCGAAGCTGCCGCCCCGTCCATCTGCATTTGTCCGCTCAGATACACCGGTGCAGACACCAGCGTTACGGCAAGCCACCAACACTTCATCTCAACCTCCCCGGGGAACTCCGATTCGAATCACAGCCCAATGCATCGCCGGACGGAGCGGCACGTAAGCATGCGCAATCCATGCACCGCCGCAACGCACGATCGTGTTGGTACGTGCAGGTTCCGGCTAGCTCTGTTTACGGATGGGAGATAGGAAGCGAAATCAGGTGCGCAGAACAACGAGTGGCTGGGGACGACCGGCCACGTTGGCAGATAAGGAAGCTTGTGCCTGACTGCCCCTGTCCTGCGCAGGCCCCAGTGCACGACAGCGAGCGCCAAGCGCTATCGCTCTTGCGTTGGACCTGGCGTTGTGTCCCGGTAGCCCCACCGCGACCGTACGCATGCAGCACTCGGCATGCACCGCGCCATGCACCGGGAGGCAGCAGGCGCTGGCCGACCCAGGCTTCAGCCGGGCGCAGCAAGCGCCGCACGGTGCAGGGGCCAGGCTCAAAATCAGGGCCAGAAGGGTCGCGAAGAACGGGGCACGCCGCATGACGTCATTCTAGCTGAACCTCCGTATCGCCGGAGGCCCGCAACTGCGGTGCGCTCGTGAGAAAATAAGGGAGCCGAAGTCTTTTTGAGTAACTGCTTGCCAGCACGTTTCTCGTGAACCACAAATCAACCCGCTCAAATCCGGCCCAGCGGCGCGGCAGCCTGAGTGTGGCCTGGGCATAGGAAGCAAGAACAAAGAATGATCAGCGTCAGCAACGTCACCATGCGCTACGGCTCAAAGATTCTCTTTGAAGACGTCAGCACAGCCTTCACCCCCGGCCGCCGTTATGGGCTAACCGGGCCGAACGGCTCCGGAAAATCAACCTTCATGAAGATTCTGGCCGGCGAACTGGAGCCGCAGAAGGGCACGGTCGTCCGCCCACGCAAACTCGGTGTCTTGCGCCAGGATCAGTTCGCATTCGACGCCTATCGCGTCATCGACACGGTCATCATGGGCAACAAGCCGTTGGGGGCGGCGCTCGAAGAGCGCGACCGCATTTACGCCAAGCCTGAAATGTCGAATGAAGATGGCATGCGCCTGGGCGAGCTCGAAGGCACCATTGGCGATGAGGACGGCTACACCGCCGAGAGCGATGCAGCCGTGCTGCTCGACGGCCTCGACATTCCCGAGCCGTTCCACGAGCGCAAAATGGGCGAGCTGCAGGGTGGGCAAAAGGTCCGCGTGCTGCTGGCGCAAGCGCTCTTCGGCAAGCCGCCGGCGCTCCTGCTCGATGAGCCAACCAACTACCTCGATCTCGACTCCATCCACTGGCTGCAGGATTTTCTGTTGAGCTATGACGGGACCATGATCGCCATCTCGCACGATCGGCACTTTCTCAACTCCGTCACCACGCACACCGCCGACATTGACTACCAGACGATCATCACCTACACCGGCGGCTACGACGACATGGTGATGGCCAAGACGCAGATTCGTTCCACGCTGGAGTCGCAGATCGCGCAGCGCGAAAAGAAGATCGCGCAGCTCAACGAATTCATCGCGCGCTTCGCAGCCGGCACGCGCTCCAGTCAGGTCACGAGCCGCCGCAAAGAGGTTGAGCGCCTGCAGACCAACGAGCTGGCTCGTTCCAACATCCAGCGCCCCTATATCAAGTTCGACCAGGTTCGGCCCAGCGGCAAGCACGTTCTTGAGCTCAAGCATTTATCGAAGTTTTATGGCGATCTGAAAGTCATCGATGGATTTACGGCCAATCTCCTGCGCGGCGAAAGAATCTGCCTGATGGGACGCAACGGCGCCGGAAAAACCACCATGCTCAAGAGCCTTCTGGCCAACTATCCAGGCCTCGCCGAGCCCGGCTTCACGCTCGATTCCGGTTCCGTTTTCTGGGGCCACGAGGCGCAGGTGGGTTACTTTCCGCAGGACGTCGGTGCAACCATCGAACACGGCATGACCGTCACCGACTGGCTGCACCAGTGGAACCCCGCTGCGCACGTCGAAGACATCCGCGGCATCCTCGGCCAGATGCTTTTTAGTGGCGAAGAGGGCTCCAAGCCTACCAAAGCGCTATCGGGCGGCGAGCAGGCGCGGCTCGCGTTTTGCAAATTGATCCTCACCAAGCCCAACATCCTCATCTTCGACGAGCCCACCAACCACCTCGACCTCGAAGCCATCAACGCGCTCAATATTGCACTGCAACGCTACGAAGGAACCGTCCTGCTTGTCACGCACGATCACGACCTGATCGACGAAGTCGCGACGCGCCTCTGGATCTTCCACGACGGCGGCATCGAAGATTTCCAGGGCCCTTATGAAGAGTGGAAGGGCAAGCACAATTGAACAAGGGGACCTTCTGATCGCAAGCCGCCCTCAGGATTTTCTGTCTTACTCGCATGCTTCTTGATTCCGAATCGCCCGGAATGCGCGATCCGCGCTACGACTCCAGCGCTTCGCTACGGTCCTGGATTGGGCTGGTATCGATCGCCGGCCTCATCAGTGCGTCCACGTTTGTCCTCTTGTTGTGTCCATGCGACCGTCCGGCTGGAAGCTTCTATTCCGTCTTTCTGGTGTCGCTCTCAGGCTTTTTCGCGTTAGCCGCGACAGGCGTACTCTATGGTCGCCTTCGAAAAGATAAGGCCGCAACTGCATTCATCAGTGCTTTCGAGGCAGTGGCGATGGTCGCAATCGCGGTTTACGCGGAGCTGCGAGTTGCTCTCTACCTCATCCAATGGCTCGCCTTGCACCGGCATTGAGGACTTCCGGTCGGCCATGGGAAAGAGCAAGTAGCACGAATCCCGGCCAACTCTATGCTCGCCGCAAGCGTCCATTAGCATAAGAACACATGGCCAGGCTAGGCGCATTCTGTTTTCCAGGAACGGGGCACCTGAACCCACTCACCGCGTTGGCGCGTCGCCTCCAGCAGCGCGGACACACCGTCATCATCTTCGGAATCGCCGATGTCGAGTCCCGCGTGAGAGAAGCGGGAATCGATTTCTGCCTGATCGGCCAGAGCGACTACCCGCTGGGCACCCTTCAAAAACTGGACCAGCAATTGGGCGAGATGACCGGCGTCGCGGTCCTTCACTTCACCATGCAAAGAGTGTGCGACACAGCGCGCATGGTGCTTCGCGACGGGCTCGAAGCGGTTCGTGGCGCCAACCTTGACGCTTTGTTAATCGATGAAACAGACATGGCCAATAACATTGCGGAATGTCTCGGCCTGCCCTTCATTTCACTCGCGCTCATTCCGCCTCTGGTCAACGACAATCGCTATCCGCCGTTTTACTTCGGTTGGTCGGGCAGCCAGCGCTGGTGGTCCCGTTTGCGCAATGAGATTGCCATCCGCGTGCTCACGCGAGTGGCCAGACCCATCTTCGCCACAGTCAATGAATACCGCGTGGCGTGGGGACTGCATGTGGGCCGAGTTCCCGGCGAGGGGCTCTCCAAGCTCGCGCAGATCACGCAAGTGCCGCGGGCGTTGGAATTCGAGATCGATCCTCTGCCTCCCAACCTCTACTACACTGGCCCGTTTGTCGACGCCGCGCAGCGCACCCCCATCGACTTTCCATGGGATCAGCTCGACGGACGGCCGCTTATTTACGCTTCGCTGGGCACACTGCAAAATCAGTCGCGCGAAAAATTTGCTATCATTGCCGACGCGTGCGCGCCCCTCGATGTGCAACTTGTCATGTCACTCGGAGGCGGCCTCGACCCAGAGCAGCTTGGATTCTTCCCCGGCGATCCCCTGGTGGTGAACTACGCTCCGCAATTGGAACTCGTCAAGCGCGCAACGTTGGTCATCACGCACGCCGGGCTCAACACGGTCCTCGAGTCGCTGTCTGAAGGCGTACCTCTGGTGTGCATCCCGCTAGGCAACGACCAGCCGGGCGTCGCGGCGCGGGTCAAGGCGCACGGAGCAGGGGTGGTTGTGCCTCCACGCCGAGTGAAAGCGAAGCGCCTGCGCTCCGCAGTGCGAACGGTCCTCGAAAACGATTCGTATCGGCTTGCCGCCCGCAAAATCCAGTCCGCTATTGCCGAGGTCGACGGCCTCAACTGCGCTGCAGACATCATCGAAGACGTGCTGAAGATCGGGAAGCAAACCTCAAGCTAACTCCGCGCGAAAACCAGCGCCTCATCCTATCTTGCGCTGGCCGGCGGCACAATTCCGTTCATCCGCAAATACTCCACCATCTGCCCGTAGTGGTCGAATGCGTGCGAGACGCCGAACCCCGCAAGCGTTCCGCGCGTCCACATGCCCGGCTCCGGCAGTTTAACGACTTCAAACACGTTGGCCGGCGTCAATGTGGCGATGGCCTTGTGCGCGAACGCAAACGAGCCCGCCAGCGCGGCCACAACGTCGTCCTTCTTGGTCAGCTTGGCCAGTCCATCCATATCCACGTCGGGCTTCAACCCGCTGACGGTACTGTAGAAAAAGTAATTGGCCTGCGCCACGTGGGTCGCCTGCTGCGCGAACGTCCTAACTGTGGCGAACTCGGTTTTCTGCCCCGGCACGAAGATCGCCTGGCTTGGAGCAAAGTCGAACTTGTCGGCCGGCATGGCCTTCACCGCGCCCATCATCTCAAATTCAATGATGCTCAACTGCGAATCAAAAGCGGTTGCCGGGTTAGCAATTGTCCCGGCAGCCGGCCCGCTCGCCGCGCCACCCGCTTGCGCCACAGCCGTAATCGAACCCACGCCTAACAAACAACTCGCTGCCATTAACCGAATATTCATCGTCAGCCTCCACATCGAAATTCGTTCCAAGCTCTCGCAGCGTATCACAACCAAGCCGCAACAAAGAATCCACACCGGGTCGGCAGCCCCAGTCGATTAGTCCCCAGCTCCTGGTCCCCGCTTCTGCACCGCCTCCTCGTACACGCGCACATATTTTTTCGCAGGGCCTCGCCAGCTGTAATCACGAGCCATCCCGTTCCGCATCAGGCGTTCCCACGCTTTCCTATTTTGGAATGCATCCAGTGCCCGATCGATCTCCGCGAGCAAGTCCTTGGGATCGAATCCCTCGAATTTGAATCCTGTGCCCGTTCCCTTCTCCGCGTCCCACTCCTCGATGGTGTCATCCAGGCCGCCGGTAGCGCGCACGATGGGCACGGTGCCGTACTTGAGCGAGTACATCTGGTTCAGGCCGCTGGGCTCGTAGCGCGAGGGCATGAGAAACATGTCGGCGCCGGCCTCGATCTTGTGCGCAAGGGCGTCGTCGTAGCGAATTTGCACGGCGACGGTGGCAGGATGGCGGAAGGCCCAGCCGCGAAACAAGTTTTCGTAGTAGGGATCGCCAGTGCCAAGCGCGACCACAGCCAGATCGCGATCCGCCAGCTCTTCAACGATCTTCGCCACGATGCCGAAGCCCTTTTGCGTGGCCAGGCGCGAAACGATGCCGATGACGGGAGTGGTGTCCGCGACATTTCCAAGGCCAAAGGCGTGCAGCAGATCGGCGCGGCAGATGCGTTTGCCGTCGAGATTCTCAGGCGTGTAGTGCGCGGCAAGGTGGCCATCGGTAGCGGGGTTCCACTGCGTGTAGTCCACGCCGTTCAAAATGCCGTGCAGGTCGGCGGCGCGCTTGTGCAGAACGCCTTCCAGCAACTCGCCAAAATCGGCTGTCTGGATTTCCTCGGCGTATTTGTGGCTGACCGTCGTGAGCAAATCGGAAAAAACTACGCCGCCCTTCAAAAAGTTGAAGCGATCGAACTGCTCCACCTGGTCCATGGTGAAGACCTCCCACGGAAAGAGAAGTTGCTCGGTGGTATCGGGCGGGAATTTGCCCTGGTAGGCGGCATTGTGAATGGTGAGTACGGTGGCCGCACTGTGCAAGACGGGATCGTCGAGGTAGGTGGTGCGCAGATAGACGGGAATCAGCGCGGCCTGCCAGTCGTGAACGTGAAAGACATCGGGCACGCCGAGGAGCTTCGATGCCTCGATGACGGCGCGGCAAAAGAGGCCGAAGCGCTCGGCGTTATCGGCATAATCGGCGCCGGCAGGACCGTAGAGTTCCTTGCGGTCAAAAAGCTCTGGGCAATCGATGAAGAAATACTGCACGCCGTCGCGCTTACCGCCGTCGACCACGCCCGCAAAACGGTTGTAGCTGCGGAAGGGGATGGTGATGGAGCGAACGGTATAATTCGGCTCACCTTCGATGAGCCGCCGGATGCGCGCATAAAACGGTAAGTAGACCGTGACCTGG
>Ga0326728_10013625_pt1 | contig 17585 bp, 6 predicted proteins | sample MB3enrmetagenome_FD_207602 | JGI IMG/M metagenome (GOLD analysis project Ga0326728, IMG submission 207602) | Lab enriched peat soil microbial communities from McLean, Ithaca, NY, United States - MB31MN | ecosystem: Environmental > Terrestrial > Soil > Wetlands > Peat | place: USA: New York... | reverse complement strand
TCCAGGTCCCCATCATCAATCACTCCACCCTCCAATCCAACAAGTTCTTCAACGTGATTTTGTCCAGCCCGACCCACGGCGCGATTCTGGACACCAACGCGACGCCGCTTCTGCTGACCACCGCGGTCGTGACCATTGTGGACAACCATTTTCTGCCGGGCCATTTGAACTTTGTCGCCACCAACTACAGCGTGAACAAGGGCGTGACGGCGACGGTGAGCATCCAGCGGACCGGCGGGGCGCTGGGGATCATCGCCGCGGCCTGCCTGACCCAGAACGGCTCGGCCCTCAGCGGCCTCAACTATACGGCGACGTCCAACTGGCTGGTGTGGAATGACAGCGACGTTTCGGTGAAGACGGTGAGCATCCCGACCCTGGAGGACAATGTGGTGGAGACCAACAAGACCTTCAGCGTGATCCTGACCAACGCGATTGTGGCCAACAACGGGACGGGCGCGCCGACCAACAGCCTGGTGCTGATCTACCCGACCAACGCGGTGGTGACCGTGGTGAACGATGATTCCTACGGCCAGCTCAATTTCTCCCCGACCAACGTCAACGTCCTGCAAAACGGCGGCCGGGTCACGGTGACGGTGGTGCGCACCGGCGGAACGGTGGGGACCGTCTCGGTCAATTTTTTCACGGGCAACGGCAGCGGGCTGCCGCCGTTGCAGCCGGCGCTGGCGGGCACCAACTACGGGGCGACCAACGGCACGCTGACCTTTGGCCCCGGCGTGACCAGCCAAAGCTTTACGGTTCCCATCTACTATACGCCGTCGGAAGCCAGCGCCGCCAACCGGGTGATCGCCCTGACGCTTTCCAACCCCAATCCGGCGGCCATCACCAATGGAAACCCGTTCCCCAAGACCGGAACGGTTACCATACTGGACAACCAGTTGGTGACCGGCGCTCCCGGATCGGTGGACACCACCCTGCTGACGGGGAGCGGTTTCAACAACGTGATCAACTCGTTGTGCATGCAGCCGGATGGGAGTGTGCTGGCGGGCGGACTTTTCTCCGTCGTCAATCAGTATCCGTTCAACCAGGTGGCGCGGCTCAATCCGGATGGTTCGGTGGACACGACTTTTCTGGCGCAGATGGGGGGATCGGACGGGGTGGTGCAAACGGTGCTCAGCCAAACGCCTGCCGCGGGCCAAACCAATGGCCCGATCATGGTGGCCGGCGACTTCGCGCATTTTAACGGCGTCCCGCGCAACAACATCGCCCGCTTGAATCTGGACGGCTCGCTGGACACGACGTTTAACCCCGGCGCGGGAGCGGACAGCACCATTTACGCGCTGGTGGAAACCATGCTGGGCGCGGGAACCGCCAGCCAGACGTCCGCCTATCTGATCGGCGGCAATTTCGCCAGTTTCAACGGGGCGCCCAGCAGCGGAGTCGCCCGGCTCACCAGCGCGGGCCAGTTGGATCCGAATTTTAATCCCGGCAACGGCGTCACCAGCACCAACGGGGCGGTCCACGCCCTGGCGGTGCAGGCGTCCGGCCAGGTGATCGTGGGCGGCGATTTCACCTCGTTTAACAATTTTTCGTATCACCATTTGGTGCGCCTGAACCTGGATGGCTCGGTGGACCCGACGTTCAACGCGGACACGGGCGCCGACGTGAGCGGCTCGGTCCACGCCATCGCCATCCAACCGGATGGGCAGATCCTTATCGGGGGCGTCTTCACCAACGTCAACGGGGTGAGCATGAATCACATCGCGCGGCTGAACACCGACGGCAGCCTGGACGCCAGTTTCAACGCGGGTGTGGGGGCCAACGGCACGGTGGAGGCGGTGGCCCTGGACTCGCAGGGGCGAATCCTGCTGGCCGGCGAGTTTACCACGGCCAGCGGCGTGACCCGCAATGGCCTGACGCGGCTGAATCCGGACGGGACGGTGGATCCAACCATCAACTTTGGGGCGGGGGCCAGCGGCTACGTTCGCGCCATTGCCATACAAAACAATGACGAAATCAACGTCGGCGGCTCGTTCAACAGCTTTGGCGGGTATGTGCAGAACAATTTCACGCGGTTGTTTGGCGGGGAGATTTCCGGCCCCGGGATTCTGCAATTCGTCCAGGCGGTTTACGGGGCGGTGGATAATCAAACCAACGCGGTCGTCACCGTTGAACGGATTGGCGGCACCGGCAACGCCACCTTCCCGGTGGTCAGCGCGCAGTTCACCACGGCGGATGGCACGGCGCTCAACGGGGTGGATTACCTGGGAGTGACCAACACGGTGAGCTTCCCCATCGGCGAGACGTTCACCAACGTGATCGTGCCGATCATGAACAACGGGGTGGTGGGCAGCAACAAGTTCTTCAATGTGCAATTGTCCAACCCTTCCGGCGCGACGCTGGGGCTGCAGGCCGGCGCCGAGGTGGTGATCACCAACGCCAACTCGGCGGTGGCTTTCTCGGCGCCGAACTATCGGCAGGCGGAAAACATCGCCGGCGGGGCCGCGGTCATTCCTGTCGTGCGCCTGGGCAATCCCATCAGCACGCTGACGGTCAGCGCCTATACCGGCACCAACGGCAGCGCTGTGCCGGGGGTGAATTACATTCCCACGACCAACGTGCTGGTCTTTTATCCGGGCGTGACGACCAACCTGTTTCTGGTTCCCTTGCTCAGCAACCCCCTCATGTTGAGCGATCAAACGGTGGACCTCGAACTGAACAATCCGGTGGGCGGCTTCCTGACCACGCCCAGCGAGGCCACGCTCACTATTGCCACGACCAATGCCGGTCCCGGGGTCGTCACCTTCGGCCAGCCCAGCTATATTGTGAGCGAGGGGGTGGCGACGGCGCTCATCACCCTCTTGCGGACCAACGGCCTGACCGGTCCGATTTCTGTCACGCTTTCCACCAGCAACGGCACCGCCATCGCGGGCGTGAACTATCAGGCGGTCAATCAAGTCGTGAGTTTCTCCGACGGCCAATTCGTGCAGACCGTCGGCATCCCGATCATTCAGCAAACCAACGTGACGGTGGATACCACGGCCTATCTGATCCTGACCGACCCGGTCGGGACGACGATTAGCGGGTCCAACGTGGCCACGCTGACCATTCAGAACGACATTCAAAACTTTACCATGGGCGCCGCGGATTATTTCGTCAGCGAAGGCGCTGGCACGCTCACGGTCACCGTCCTGCGCAACGGACCGACCAACGGCACTGTCTCGGTGAATTACTCCACTGTTTCTCCGGCCAATGCCTCCGGCGCCAACGGCTACGCCGTTCCCGGGCTGAATTACAGCAATGTCACCGGCACGCTGACCTTCGCGCCGGGGCAGGCCTTCCGCCCCGTTCCGATACCGATTATCCAGCAAACCACGGTGGACGGGCCTCTGACCTTCCAGGTGGTCCTGAGCGACCCCAGCGCCGGAACGCAAATCTCCAGCCCGGGTGCGGCCCTGGTCACCATCATTGGCAACGTCACCGGATTTGCCATGGACACCAACCAATACTTCACAGGGGAAAATGCCGGCAGCGTGGTGGTGACCGTTGACCGGACCAACGTCAGCACGGGGATCGCTTCGGTCAACTATTCCACCGGCGGCGGCACCGCCGTGGCGGGGGTTGATTACGTGGCCAACAGCGGCGAGCTTATATTTGAGGACGGGCAGGCCAGCACCAATGTGACCATCACCATTCTCACCGATCCCAACGTGCTGGAGAGCAACAAGACGTTCAACTTTGTCCTGTCCAATCCGCTCTCCACCATTTCCACCAATTGCTACCTGCTGGCGCCCTCCAACGCCATGATCACCATCACCAACACCATCACCGCCATCGGCTTCTCCAGCCCGGCTTACTCGGTGAGCGAAAAAGGGGTGCAGGCGCAGATCACCGTCCTGCGCAGCGGCGTGACCAATACGACCGTGAGCGTCCAGTATGCGACGGCGGATGGAACAGGACGGGCCGGGACCAATTACATGGCCGCGTCTGGAACGCTGACCTTCGCCCCCGGCGTCACTTCCATGACATTCGCGATAGGTATCATAGACGACGGCATCATCACCGCGAACCACACGGTTTACCTGAACCTGAGCAATCCGCAGGGAGGGGCGATCCTCAGCTCGACCGCCCCCTCCATTCTCACCATCCTGGAGGCGGACGGGTCCTACATCATTACGGCGGGCACCGCGCCGGTTTCCGGAAGCAGCGGCGGGCTGATCCAACCGGGTGTGCCGGTCACTGTGGACTTCGCTTTGCGATGCGCCGGCGGCCCCAACACCACCAGCAACTTCACCGCCACGATGCAGACCAACAGCGCGGTCACGCCCGGGCCGACCAACAGCATAAAATACGGCGTGCTCATGAACGGCGGCCCGGTGGTTTTCAGGCCGTTCACCTTCACCGCCAACGGCACCAATGACCAGGTGATCAATGTGACCTTCCAGCTTCAGGACGTTTCGACGAATCTGCAATTCGTCGTCTTTTCATTCACCCTGGGCAGCACCACCACCACCTTCTCCAATCCCGGGCTGATTTCCGTTCCCGCCGCCATTTACATCCCCGCGCCGGCCGAAGGCCCGGCCGGCCCGTATCCATCCGTCATCACCGTGACGAACTTGGCGGGCAACATGAACAAGGTGACCGTCACGATCAGCAATCTGAACCATACCTCGCCGAGTGATATTGAAATCATCCTGCAATCTCCCGCCACCAATGTATTGCTGATGAATTACGCCGGCGATGACAGCCCTGTGACCGGCTTGACAGTTACCTTCGACGATAACGCCTCCAACTACATGTCGCCCACCCAACTGGCCAGCGGCCTGTCCACCAACAACAAACCAACGCCCTATATCGAGTATGGTGCGAGCACCATTTTCCTCGGAAACAACTGGCCCTATCTGCCCGTCATGCCGTCGAATTTGACCGCCAATATCACCGCGCCGTTTCCCACCAACCTCTCCGTGCTCTCCGGCACCGCCGCCAACGGCAATTGGTCGCTTTACGTGGCCGACAACAAGGCCCAGGATTACGGCGCGATCAACGGCGGCTGGAGCTTGAATCTGAGCATCGGCAACCCCATTCCCTCCTACACGGATTTGGAGTTGACAGTCACGCAGTCGCCCGCCTCGGCCACCGTCGGCAACACGAATTTTTACACGGTCGCGCTGACCAACTACGGGCCGGCCGCCGCCACCGGTGTCGTCATCACCAATTTTCTGCCTGCGGGCCTGGCCTATGTCAGCAACAACTTCCCCGGCGCGTTCACCAACAACAACGGAGTGTTGAGCTTTGGCGTCGGCTCCCTGGCCGTCAGCAACGGCATCTCCTTCAACGTCACGAACCTGCCCGCGGCGCAAACGACCGTGACCAACACCTTCATCGCCATCTCCGACCAGATTGAATCCAGCACCAACAACACCACCAACGTCGTCACCCCGATCAACTCGCCGAGCGCCGACTTGGGAGTGACCCTCAATATCGTCCCCAACCCGGTGATGGCGGGCGAATTGGTGACCATCACCGTGGTCGTCACCAACAACGGTCCTTCCACCGCCTTGGGAACCATGGTCACCAATTACCTGCCGGAGGGGCTGGTTCTGACGGGCAGTTCCACGTCCTGGCAGGCTGTGGCTGGTTCCGGCGGGACGAATGTCTGGAGCGGTTCCCTGCCCCCCAATGCCAGCACCACACTGATCCTGACCGCCCAGGCCACCGCCGCCCAGGGGGCCACCGTCGAGGACACCGTCGTGGTGGGGTCCCCGGTTTACGATCCGTTCAAGCTGAACAACGCCGCCTCGTTCAAGATTGACATCACTCCAGTCACGCTCTCCATTGTTCCCGGCGCGCGCGCCATTACGTTCGCCTGGCCCGCCTCGGCCGCCAATTATGTGCTGCTGGGCGCGACCAACCTGACTCAGCCGATCATTTGGGTGCCGGTGACCAATCCCGCGCCATCCATCGTCAACGGCCAATACTCCATCAGCCTGCCGAACACGACCAACGGCCTCCATTTCTTTATGTTGTCAACGCCTTGACAACCCGATTGCCTTGAGAACAACCCTTCCCACAATATCATGAAACCAGAGACTTTCCCGCCGGCGGGCGGCCCGCCGAGTGGAACCCATGAGCCTGCCTGCCCGGTTGTGTCTTCCGCCGCCGCGCGCGGCTGGTTTTTTTACGGCAAAGATGGTTCCCGGTCATGGGCGATTCTTTTGGCGTTCCTGGTTCTATTCGGCTCCAAAAAGGCTCTGGCGGACGAAAGGCAACAACTCCAGGGCCATCAGCCGGAGGCGATTCGGCGGATGAACTTGCAACCCGTCGGCGAGCTTCCCGCCACCAACCGCTTGAATCTGGCCATCGGCCTGCCCGCGCGGAACCGCGGCGATTTGACCGGCTTCCTGCGCCAACTCTATGATCCAACCAGCGCCAACTATCGCAAGTTCATCACGCCGGAACAATTCACCCAGAGGTTCGGCCCCTCGCAGGAGGATTACGACAAGCTGAAGAACTTTTTCACGGCCAAGGGCCTGAAGGTGACCGGCCTCCACCCCAACCGGACCCTGCTGGATGTCAATTTGTCCGTGGCCGACATCCAGAGAGTGTTTCATGTCAACCTGCGGGTTTATCAGCACCCGGCCGAACCCCGGACTTTTTTCGCGCCGGACGCGGAGCCGTCCATTGACTTGGATTTGCCCATTTTGCATGTGAGCGGCTTGGACAACTATCAGGTGACGCACCCGTTGATTCGCAAAGGGGTCCCGCTTGGGCAAAACACGACGAACAAGGCGTTGCTTGGTTCGGGACCGGATGGCAGCTATTTTGGATATGACTTCCGCGCCGCCTATGCTCCCGGCGTCACGCTGGATGGGAGCGGACAGTCCCTGGCCCTGGTGGAATTCGACACCTACTATCCCTCGGACATCGCCACCTACGAAGCCCAGGCCGGACTGCCCAACATCCCCCTGGTGAATATACCGGTGGATGGATTCACCGGCGCTCCCGGAGCCGCTGACCTGGAGGTTTCGCTGGACATCGAAGTGGCGGTGGCCATGGCGCCCGGACTCTCCAGCATCCTCGTCTATGAGGCGCCCGAGGCCACCTACCCCATGAACGACATCTTGAACAAGATTGCCACAGACAATCTGGCCCATCAAGTCAGCATGTCATGGGAATTGTTCGACGATCCCAGCACAGACCTGATCTTCCAGCAAATGGCGGCCCAGGGACAGTCCTTTTTTGAAGGCTCCGGCGATGAGGGAAGTTTCAATTATGCGAGCACAAATCAGACGCAGCAATCTGACGATCCTTACATTACGCTGGTGGGCGGAACCACTTTGAGCACCGCCGGCCCGCGCGGCGCCTGGAAATCCGAAACGGTCTGGAATTGGCAGGTCGAGTATCCGGGCCAGGGCATCACCGGGGCGAGCGGCGGCGGGATCAGCACCAACTACGCCCTCCCGGTTTGGCAACAAGGCATCAACATGAGCAGCAACAGCGGATCCACCAACTTTCGCAATGTTCCGGATGTCGCAATGGCGGCGGACAATATTTACGTCGTGGATGAGGACGGAGTGCCGGAGGTGGGGGTTGGCGGAACCAGCGTTGCGACACCGCTGTGGGCCGCCTTTTGCGCGATGGTCAATGAGAAAGCCGCTTTGACGGGCGGCTCGCCGATGGGGTTCATCAATCCGGCCATTTATGCGTTGGCGAAAGGACCGCTTTACACTAACACCTTCCATGACATTACCACAGGGAACAACACGAATATTGCGGATCCAACCAATTACTTTGCCGTCCCCGGCTACGACCTCTGCACGGGGTGGGGCACCCCGACCGGCCAGGCCCTGATTGACGCGCTGGTTCCCACTCCCGTTTTCTCGCCCATCCTTGCCGACGTGACCAACATATTGTCGGGCGGCAACGGCAGCGGGAATATTGACCCGGATGGGTGCTACAATTTGAATGTTCTGGTGACAAACCAGGGCAACGCCACGGCGACCGGCGTGCAGGGCATCCTGAGCAGCCTGACCCCCGGGGTGGTTATTGGCACCTCCACGGTTTCCTTCACCAATATCCCGCCGGAAGGGTCCGCCCAGAACCAGACCGCTTTTACCGTCAGTTCCGAACCCAGCTTCCTCTGCGGCACGCCCGTCCTTTTGCAATTGGTGCTGAAATGCAATCAAACGATCCAAACCAATTATGTCGAGTTTGTCACCGGGGCGATCGGGGCGCCGGTGCGGTTTGATAATTCCACGCCCTTGTCCATCCCCCTGGACGGCGCCTTCTCGCCCATCACCGTCAGCAACATTGGCATGATCGGCAAGGTCACGGTTTCCCTTTATCTCACGACGCCGGAAGATGAGTTTATGGAGCTTTATCTGATGAGTCCCGGCGGCACCTTCGTTTACCTTGCCCTGGAAGACGGAGGCACGGGCGCCAACTTCGGGATCGGTTGCTCGCCGGATGCCAACCGCACCACTTTTGACGATGCCGCCACGCAGTCCATTTTGACCGGCACCGCGCCCCTGGTCGGGACTTACTCTCCGGTAACGGCGCTTTCGTCCTTCAGCATGTTGAGCGGGCCGGAGGCCAACGGCATCTGGGAGCTTTACGCCTACAACCTGGAGGGCGAGGCGACCACTCTGCAATGTTGGTCGCTGTTTATTTCCCCGGAGCAATGCCCGGATGGCGGCGGCCAATGCCCTGGCGCCGACCTCTCGATCACCATGTCGGCCAGTCCCCTCACGACCCCGACGGGCGGCCCGGTGACCTATACGTTGAGCGTCTCCAATGCCGGGCCCAGCCCGGCCCCGAACACGGTGGTCAATCAGACCCTTCCATCGGGCATTGTCTATGAAGGCTCGGTCAGCAGCCAGGGCACGATTTCCCAAAATGGATCCATTCTCACTTTTTCCCTCGGCACGGTCGGGATCCAAAGCAATGCCACCATTACGGTGACGACTCAGGCCGCCACCAACGGCCTGCTGACCAGCACCGCCATTGTCGGCTCCACCGTTCCAGACCCCAATCCGGACAACAACCAGGCTTCCGCCTCGGTCCTGGTGACCAAGCCGATGGCGGACTTGGCGGTGACCATGAGCGCGTCTCCCGTCTCCGTGCCTGAGAGCGGCCAGGCGACCTTCCTGGTCACTGTCACCAACAACGGGCCGGCGACGGCTCTGGGGGTGACCCTGGCCAATTCGCTCCCCCCCAACGTGAATGTCGTTTCGGCCGGCGCCTCTCAAGGCAGCGTTTCGGCGAACGGGACGCTGGCTTCCATAGGCCTGTTGCCGGCAGGTTCCGGCGCGACGGAAACTCTGGTCCTGAGTCCAACCGTGGTTGGCACCTGCACTCTGACCAGCACGGCGGGGCTGGACCCCTCCGAGACCGATCCGGTGCTGGGCAACAATACCGCCAGCGTCTCCATCAACGTGGTTCCGGCGGCGGACCTGGGGGTTTCCGTGGCCGTGTCGCCCAGCCCGGCCATATCTGGCGGGGATATTGCCTACTTGGTGACCGTCACCAACGGCGGGCCGGCCACCGCCACATCGGTGATTATGAATCAGACGCTGCCGGCGGGCGCGACCTTCGTTTCCACCAGCCGGGCCTCGGCGGTGGACCAGAACGGCGTGGTGACGTGGACCATTACCAGCAACATGCCCGGCGGAACCAGCCAGATGCTCACCACCACCGTCAAGGCGCCGACTCTGCTTCAGGGCGTCGTTTCCAATGTTTTGGTTTCCACATTTAGCGTGTTCGGCCAGCCGGGCGATCCGAACACCAACAACAATTACCTTTCGGTCAGCACCCTGGTGTTGCGGCCGACAGAAATTATCATTCCTATTGGAGACCAGTTGACCTCGGAAAGCTCCCAGCCGCCCAATGGCGCGGTGAATCCCGGCGAAACGGTTGGAGTGAAATTTGAGTTGCAGAACATTGGCAACATCCCCACCACCAATCTGGTGGCCACCCTGCAGACCAACGGCGGGGTCATTCCGATGCAGACCAACGCCGCGGGCGTTCCGGTCCCCGGCCAAAGCAGCGCCAGTTACAGCCAACTGGCTCCGGGCGGCGGCTCCGGGTACGGCCAGTTCCTGTTCTCGAACAACGCCGCCTACGGCGGCACGATCGTCGCAACCCTCCAATTGCAGGATGGCCCGACCAACCTCGGCGCGGTCAGCTTCACGTTCGTCCTGCCGGTGGTTTCGACCTTTTGGAACACCAATGTCATCTTCATCCCCGCGACCAATTTCGTGCCCTTCCCGGCCGAAGGTCCGGCCGGTCCGGATCCATCCAGCAATCTGGTTTCCGGCATCAGCGCCTATGTCTCGGATGTGGCCGTCACGGTGTCGAACCTGGAGCACACCGATGTCAATGACATCAACCTGTTGCTGGTGGGCCCGGGCGGGCAAAGCTCAATATTGATGTGTGGCGCCGCCCATGTGTCCACCGCATCCTCTCCCGTCACCCTGACTTTTGACCAGAAAGCCGCCAACGTTGTGCCGGGCGGATATGATCAGGGGCTGATCAGCGGAATCTACATGCCCGCGGAATACAATTCGCCCGTGTTCACCAATGCGACCAACCTTTCGCCCCCCTATAACACCAATTTGTTTGTTTTCGAGGGCATTCCGCCCAATGGATGGTGGTATTTGTACGCCTATGACGGCGCGGAGGGCGATTACGGGGCCATCTCCAACGGTTGGTGCGTGGCCATCACCACCATCACTCCGGTCAACCAGATCACCGACGTGGGTGTGGCCATCGCGGCTTCCGCCACAAACGTCACCGTGGGCAGCAACGTGACCTTTACCATAACCGTCACCAACTCCGGCGCCAATGCGACGTATGTCTCCCTGACCAACGTGCTGGCGGCGGGCCTGAGTTTCGTTTCCAACACCATTCCGGCCTACACGCCCTATCTGCAAACCAACCTGACGCCGACCAACCAGGAGCAGATTTACAATTTGGGCGCTTTGGCCGGCCAAACCAATCTGACCTTGGGCTTTGTGGCTGAGGCCACGGCCATCAGCCTTCAGACCAACACCGTGGTGGACGTCGGGTCCTCGCTGACTGATCCGAACACGAACAATAACACGGCCGTCGCCTCGGTCACGGTGGTCCTGCCCAATGCGGTGGTCTCCCCTGCCATCACAGCCAGCACCGGAAGCAACGCGGTGGTGCTGGGGAGCAACGTCATCTACACCCTCACCGTCACCAACAACGGCACCAATTTGGCGACCGACGTCATCGGCTTGTTGACCCAGGGCGTCCCCGGCTCGTCCACCACGGTATTTTCCAATGAGTTCGCCAGCATCGCCCCCGGCTTCATCGCCACGGCGCAGTTCACCAACGCTCCCGTGCTGACCGGCTTGCTCACCAACACTTGGACGGTTTATACCACCAATTCCACGGATACCAACCACAGCGCCGCCAGCCTGGTTCTTGCCATCACCGCTGCCGAACCCGTTATTGTCGCCAATGGGGCCAGGCTGATTTCCGAAAGCTTCGCGCCGCCCGACGGGGCGATTGATTCCAACGAAACCGTCACCATTGCCTTCACCCTCGAAAATATCGGCGCCGCTCCCGCCACCAACTTGACGGCGGCGCTGCTGTCCGGCAACGGAGTGGTTCCCATCACCTCCAGTCAAACCTACGGGGTCATCGCCCCGGGCGCTTCCGCCGCGGCAAACTTCTCCTTCACCGGCCAGGGGGCCCCCGGCTCGGCCATTACGGCGGTTCTTTCGCTCAAGGACACGGCCTATTCATTGGGAACGGTTTCATTCCCGTTCACTATTGCCAATCCCATGAGCTTCACCAACAGCGCCCTGATCATCATTCCGGACTCAGGCCCCGGCACGCCTTATCCATCGGAGATCGCGGTTTCCACCACCAACGGGGTCGTTGGCGGGGTCACGGCCACGTTGCAGGATTTCACCCATAGTTTCCCCAGCGACGTGAACGTCCTGCTGGTCAGCCCGTCCGGCCAGCAAACGGTGCTCATGGCCCATGCGGGCGGCCCTTACAGTGTGACCAACCTCGTGCTGGCCTTTAATGGCGCCGCCACAAATTCATTGCCGCAAACCAGTTTGGTTTCGGCAACCAACTCTCCCAACCATCCAACTCAGTACCGGCCGCTGGATTCCTTCCCTGGCATTTCCGGCCAGCCCTCCAACACCAATCTCAATGTGTTCTATGGCGGCAATCCCAACGGCATCTGGTCGCTTTATGTTTATGACGACAAGCCTGGAAACGATGGCAGCATTGGCGGCGGCTGGACTCTGGGCCTGACCCTGGTCAACCCGATCAACCCTCCGGGCAGCTTGAGCGTGGGCATGACCCATGCGCCGGACCCGGTCTTCACTGACAATTTCCTCACCTTCCAGATCACCGTGACCAATCTCGGCCTGTCCGGCGCGACCAATGTGATCCTGGCCGATGCGCTTCCGGCCGCCTCCAGCCTCGTTTGGGCGGCGTCCACCCAGGGCACTATCAATACCAATGTGGCCGGCGCCGTGGCCTTCAATCTCGGCGTCCTCACCAATGCCGGCGACACCGCCGGAGCCACCATCGAGGTTCAACCGCTCCTTTCCGGTTTGGTGTCCAATTCCGTCACGGTCACCAACGCCGCCGGATCTGGGGCCGCGGCTTCCAACACGGCGACCGTCACCAACGCCACGCCCTTCTCCCTGGAAGCTGCATATCTGGCCGGCAACCTGACACTGACCCTCGAAAAAGGCTCGGCCGGCCAGCTATATATCATCCAGGTTTCCACCAACCTCGCCTCCTGGACCAGCCTTTCCACCAATATCGCCTCCGGCGCCGGCCAGTTCACGATCACCAACAATGTGGCCAACGCGCCGGCGCGCTTCTATCGCATCCTCCATTTGCCCCAGTGATTTTCACAGGTTCCGAGGCCTTGCGCGCCGGGCCATTTTTCCAGTTGCCCTTTCTCCGGGTCTCTGCCTTCATTGGGCGCGGACTCGCGCCAGTTCCACCATGAAACTTTTTGGCATCACCGGCGGAATCGCCATGGGCAAATCCACCGCCGGCCTGCTGCTCCGGCAACACGGCGTGGCGGTCATGGATTGCGACGACATTGCCCGCCAGGCTGTTGAGCCTGGGCAACCCGCCCTGGCGGAAATTCGGGAGCGATTCGGCCCCGCTGTTTTGCTTCCGGACGGGCGGCTGGACCGGGAGCAACTGGCCCGGCAAATCTTCGCCCTGGCGTCCGCCCGCTCCGATCTGGAAGCCATCCTCCATCCGCGCATCCGGGCCGCCTGGAATGCCGAAGCGGACCGATGGCGCAAAGCGGGCCGCCCCTGCGGCGCGGTCGTCATCCCCCTGCTCTTTGAAACCCAGGCGGAGCCGCTTTTCGATGCGACCCTCTGCGTGGCCTGTTCCGCCGCCGCGCAGGCCCGGCGTTTGCGCGAGCGGGGCTGGGATGCCGTCCAGAGCCGCCAACGCCTGGAAGCCCAATGGCCGGTCGAAAAGAAAATAGCCCGTTCCGATTTTGTGGTTTGGACGGACAGCACCCTTGAGGTCCACGCCGCCCAACTGCGGAGAATCCTCGGGCCCTGGACCGGGGTATGGGACAGCGGAGCTACTTCATCAGCAACATCTGGCGGGCGCGCTTGATCGAGCGGTTGAGTTGCCGCTGATAGTGGGCGGGCAGGCCGGTGTATTTGCGCGGGAGAATGCGGCCCTGGTCGGTCACAAATTGCCGGAGGAGGGCGACGTTCTTGTAGTCCAGCGCGTCCACGGTGAAATCAATTTTCGGCTTGGGCCGGGGAGTGCGGACTTCCAGGGAGCCGGTGGTTTTGCCGCGGCTGCCGCGGGCGCCGGGTTTGTCGGTATGGGTCTTGCGTGGCATAGGTTATTTGATTTCGCGATGGAGCGTGTGGCGGCGCAGGGCCGGATTATACTTCTTGATCTCCAATTTCTCGGTCTTGAGTTTTTTGTTGCGGGTGGTGGTGTAGCGGGAAGGGGATTTGCCTTCCTTGCGCGCTTCGGTGCATTCAATGGTGATGATTTCGCGGGGCATGTTATTCCTTCTCTTTGACGGGTTTTTCTTCGGCCTCTTCCTCTTCTTCCGGCTCCAGGCTCCCGCTGTTGTCCACCGTGCCCAGTTGGCCCAAACGGCGCTGGCGCAAGGCCCCTTCGCGTTCGAGCTGGCTTTGGGCCTCCACGGTGAAACGCGTCCACGGTATGGCATCGAGCCGGGTCCGGGGAATGGGCTTTCCAGTCAATTCGCAGATGCCAAAAGTTCTTTTCTCGATGCGTTTCAGCGCCTCCTCAATCTCGTAAATCGCATCCTGGTCGGACGAGAGCAGGCTCAACGCAAAATCGCGGTCGAAATTATCCGTCCCCGAATCCGCCATGTGCAGGCTGTAATTGGTCATCTCCTCCGCCGATTCCTTGGCCAGGCCGCTCATTTGGGCGAGCAGGCGATCCCGCAATTCCAGCAAATGCTGATGGTATCTGGTCCATTCCGCCTTGATCTTCACCGGGCTGGCTTTGTTGCCTTTGGGCCTGGCGACGAACGTGCCCAAAATGGAGGCGGAGGTGGCCGAAGTCAGGGCCTTTTTCGCCCTGGCCGGCTTTTCAATTTTCTTCATGGTCTGTTTTCTTCTTCTCACACGATCCGACATTTTCAATCGCCCGGCCGCGGGGCAGCCGTCCGGCCGCCGCCTCCGCCTGTGGCGGGGGGGGACTGTAGCAAAGGGCGCGAAAAACGCCACATTTTTCTTCAGAAAAATTCGGGCCGGACGCCCTCCTCCCCAAAGACGTTTTCCGGCCCTATTCTTTTTCGATGCAGGCGTAGGCGTTATGGTGGTGGATGCTCTCGAAATTCTCCGCTTCCGCCTTGTACCAGGTCACCTCCGGATGCGCGTTGAGTTTGAGGGCCACATTGCGGACCAAGTCCTCCACGAAGACCGGATTTTCGTAGGCCCGTTCCGTCACCGCCTTTTCGTCCTGCCGCTTGAGCAGTGAATACAACTCGGAACTGGCCGAGCTTTCCACCAGCGCGATCAAATCTTCAATCCAAATGGCCCGCCGGGAACGCACCTGCACCGTGACCAATCCCCGCTGGTTGTGCGCGCCATGCCGGCTGATGGCCTTGGAACAGGGGCAAAGCGTCGTCACCCCCACCCGCACCGTCAGCACAAAATCAATCTTCCCGCCGATCGCCGTGGCATCGAACCGCGCCGTGTAATCCATCACGCTTTCCATCCCCGAGACCGGCGCTTTTTTGACCAGGAAAAAGGGAAATTCCATCTCCAGGTGCGCGGCGGCGCTTTTCAGCTTCGCCTGCATGGCGCGCAGAATGTCCGTAATGTTCTCCACATGAACGACGCTCCCGTGCGAGTTGAGCACCTCAATGAACCGGCTCATGTGCGTGCCTTTGAATTCCTCCGGCAGATCCACGTACATGCCGATGGTGGCGATGGTGTTTTGCAGCGTCCGCTCCTTGTCGCGGATTTGGATGGGAAAGCGCAGCCCGCGCACCCCGACCTTGGCGATGCGCAATCGGCGGTGGTCCCGCTCGCTTTGTTTGTCCGTCATGGTCTCGGGTTTTAGCTCGCGTTTCGGCGGTGATGCGCTCAGGGTCCCCATAACAATATGCGGGTGAAAACATAACAGCGCGCCGCCCGGTTGGCAAAGGCTATGTTGGGGCGAAAATTCTCCTCTTTCCACCGAATCGTTTCCGGGCCATAGTGGGGCGCTTGACATTCATGGACGATCCTATCCTCAAATTGCTGGGGCGGCACGACTATGTGCCCTCCAATGTCCCGGAGTTGCTCCGCCGCCTGGGTCTGCGCCCCCAGGAGCAACAGGCGCTGCAGCACGCGCTGCATCTGCTGGAAAAAAGCGGCCGCATCGTCCGCACCAAGGGCAATCGCTATATCCAGGCCCAACCGGCGGACCTGGTCGCCGGAGTCCTCCGCATCAACCGCCAGGGACGCGGCTTCCTCCAGCCCGATGACCGGACGGTTCAGGAAATTGTGGTGGAGGCAAACGCCACCTCCACCGCGCTGCACGGGGACCGCGTGTTGGTGCGGCGCGATGTCCGGCCCGGAGCGCCCCGGCCGGCCGGCGGCCCGATGACCGGCGCCGTCGTCCGCGTGCTGGAGCGCAAACGCTCGCACATCGTCGGCACGCTCCAGCAGGGCAAACAGTTTCTTTTCGTCATCCCGGATGATCCGCGCATCCCGCACGATTTTTACGTCAGCCCCCCGCGCGACGCGGGCCGGCCGGCGCGGGCCGGCGACAAAGTGGTGGTGGCCTTGAGCCACTGGGAATCGCGCCATACCAATCCGGAAGGCGAGATCATCGAAGTGCTGGGGCCGGCGGACGAAGAGGGCGTGGACATGCTTTCCGTCCTGCGTCAATACAATTTGCCGCTGCATTTTCCCAAAAATGCGCTGCGCGAAGCGGAACTGATTGCCCGGGGCCGGCTGCCGGGGGACACCGCGCGCGCGGACCTGGCCGGGCGCGCGGATTGCCGGGCCCATCCGGTGATCACCATTGATCCCGATGACGCCAAGGATTTCGACGACGCCATCTGCCTGGAGCGGCCGGGTCCGGGGCGCTGGAAAGTGTGGGTGCATATCGCGGACGTTTCGCACTACGTCAAACCGGGCGGCCCGCTGGATGAAGAGGCGCGGCGGCGGGGCAATTCGACTTATCTGGTGGACCGCGTCATCCCGATGCTGCCCGAGGCCTTGAGCAACGAGCTTTGCTCCCTCAAGCCGGGGGCGGACCGCCTGACCAAATGCGTGGAGTTCCTTCTGTCCGACGAAGGCCAGGTGCTCCACGCCAGGTTTTATCCCGCCGTCATCCGCTCGGCGCGCCGGTTCACTTACCAGGAGGCGCTGGCGGTCATCCAGCGCGCGCCGGCGGGCGACGCCATCGAACGGATGCTGCAACAAGCCCACGCGCTGGCCCAACAAATCCGCCGCGCCCGTTTCAAGGCCGGCTCGCTGGATCTGGATTTTCCCGACTCGAAAATCCGGCTGGACGAACAGGGCCGGCTGTTGCGCGTGGACAGGATCGAGAACGACGTCTCGCACCAGTTGATCGAGGAGTTCATGCTGCTGGCCAACGAGGCGGTGGCGGCGCGCCTGATGGCCTTGCGCCGCCCGGCGGTCTATCGCGTGCATGAACCGCCCGACGAGCGGCGTTTGCGCGAATACCGCGAGGAGGTGGCCAGCCATCAAGTCGCCTGCGGCAATCTGGCCCAGCGCGGCGAGGTGCAGAAGCTGATGCGCCGCCTCAACGCCCTGGCCATTGGGCCGGCCTTGAAGGTCGGATTTCTCAAATCGCTCATGCGCGCCCGGTACGCGGTGGAACCGTTGGGCCATTACGGACTGAGCAAGGCCAAGTACACCCATTTCACCTCGCCCATCCGCCGCTACGCCGATCTGCTGGTCCACCGCGCGCTCTTTGATCACGCCGGCCCGCCCCTCACTTCCCTCCAGGAAATCGCGCGGCACATTTCCGAAACCGAGCGCAATTCCGCCGACGCCGAGCGCGACAGCAAGGATGTCAAACTGTTTGCCTTCCTCAAGGCGCAGTTGAAATCGGGCCGGCGGGAAAAGTATGAGGCGCTGGTGACCGAC
>Ga0326728_10013624_pt1 | contig 17586 bp, 16 predicted proteins | sample MB3enrmetagenome_FD_207602 | JGI IMG/M metagenome (GOLD analysis project Ga0326728, IMG submission 207602) | Lab enriched peat soil microbial communities from McLean, Ithaca, NY, United States - MB31MN | ecosystem: Environmental > Terrestrial > Soil > Wetlands > Peat | place: USA: New York... | reverse complement strand
CAAATCCATAGCCAGCGACACACGCCAGCAGCTCGACTACAACCGCCAGTGCCTCGCCGAGGGACTGGCCAACCTGGTGGGCGGGTTCTTCCAATCGCTCCCCGGCTCCGGTTCCCTCACGCGCTCGGCCATCAATCATCAGGCGGGCGCGGTGAGCCGTTTGTCCGGTGTCTTCGCGGCGGCAGTGGTGGCGGTGGGCGTTCTGGTGCTGGCGCCGTCGGCGCGCTTCATTCCCAAGGCTGCCCTAGCTGGCCTGCTGATGGTAACGGCCGCCCGGCTGGTCGACTGGAAGCGGATGCGCTATGCTCTGCGCGCTTCCCGATACGATGCCGGCCTGGTCCTGATCACCGCGTTCTCGTCCGTCTTCATCAGCGTCGAGTTCTCAATCCTGATCGGGGTGGCCGTATCAATCCTGCTGTTCGTCCCCCGAGCGGCACGCCTGCGCGGCAGCGAACTCGTTTTGACCCCGGAACGCGTGGTGCGCGAACGAATACCGTCAGACACACCCTGCAGCGCCGTCATCATCTATGATCTGGAAGGCGAAGTGTTCTTCGGATCGGGCCCCGAACTCGACCGTTGTTTCGCCGAGCTAAAGCGGCGAACCCGAGATGAGGGTATCGGCTCTATCGTCCTGCGATTGAAGCGCACGCGCAACCCCGACCTGGTTTTCTTCGAGCGCCTGGAACATTTCCTGCACGAAATGAATCGCACCGGCCGCACCGTGCTGCTGTGCGGAGTTCGTCCGGAACTGGCCGAGCCGATGAGGAGCCTGCACTTCCAGGACTGGCTTCCTGGAGGCTCGGTGTTCCTCGAAGAAGAGGAGCTGTACTCGTCAACCATCAAAGCGGTACGCAGGGCATATGAGCTTCTGAAAGACACCTCCTGCGCGCATTGCCGCCCGGTTGAGGGCGTCACGGAGGCCGAGGAAAAACTTTATTACCTGGTGTAAATGCATTTGGAGGATCGATGAGACCTACGCTTCTAACCCTGTTCCTGTTTGTTGTTGCCCTCCCGCTGTTTGGCCAGGGCGCCCCGCCGCAGGTGGCGCCTGACCAGCCCTACACGGTCGAATACTATTACAAGACGCAATGGGGGCATCAGCAGGAATTCCTGCAACTGTTCCTGAAGAACCACTACCCATTGCTGCAGAAGATCGTCGAGACGGGACGCATGCTCTCAGTGAAGATTGAGACGCCGTCCAACCACATGACCGAGGATGCGCGCTGGGACTATCGCGTGACGATTCGGTTCAAGAACTCAACGGTAGCGACAACGGCCAATCCCGACGAAGATGGCCTGATCAAGCAACTCTGGCCTGACCAGGAGACGTATAAACGGGAGGAACAGCGCCGGTTTGAGATCCTGCTGGCCCACTGGGACCTTCCGGTTACGGACGTCACGCCGAAGAAGGGGGACTAGACATGAAAACGGATACCCTTGTGAATCCCACATCCTCGCCAGAAGAGGAGCGTCTTGCGTACGACGAAGTGCTACGTGCACTGCGAGATGTGCGCTATGGGACCGTCCAGCTCACGATCCATGATGGCCGTGTGGTTGAGATTCAGAAGACTGAACGCATCCGCACAGCCTCGTCTTGTCGGCCGCAATGAATCCCGGCCGGACATTTTCAAGCAGGACTCCACTGAAACGCGGAGCCGCCAGTAGCGGTAGTGGACAAAGTGGCCGCCCGGCACGCCACCAGCCGGGTGGCTTAGGCTTTTCTGAGACTCCTTTACACAGAGCTATACCTACCGCAGAGCTAAGAACGATGAGTCGGATGCGACACTCACGATCGACCTGTGGCCGCTGGAGCACGGCCTGACGGATGGCCATCGAGGCACGCCACGTCAGCAGAACGTTCGGCTCGTGGGCCGCGCTGCGGGATGTGAGCCTGGCGGTGAGCCACGGTGAACTCGTAGCGCTGCTTGGCCCATCGGGTTCGGGAAAGACCACGCTGCTGCGGATTATCGCGGGCCTCGAGCAACCCGATCCAAGCGACGAGACGGCCGTGCTGATCAATGGTGTGAACATCTCCAGCCAGCGGCCGGATGAGCGCAAGGTTGGATTCGTCTTTCAGCACTACGCGTTGTTCCGTCACATGAGCGTGTTCGAGAACATCGCCTTTGGATTGCGCGTGCGTCCGAAGAAGGTGCGTCCGTCGGAGCCGGCGATTCGCCGCCGGGTTGGAGAATTGCTCGAACTGATCCAACTGGGAAGATGGTCGGATCAATATCCTTCACAGCTCTCCGGTGGACAACGTCAAAGAGTGGCACTCGCGCGAGCATTGGCGATCGAGCCGAACGTGTTGTTACTGGACGAGCCTTTCGGAGCACTGGACGCGAGGGTTCGCCAGGAACTGCGGCGATGGCTGCGCACGCTGCACAGTCGAATTCCCGTCACCAGCCTGCTGGTGACCCACGACCAGGAAGAGGCGCTGGAAGTGGCCGATCGCGTGGCCATCATGAATCACGGCCGCATCGAGCAATTCGGCACCCCCGACGAGGTTTTCCATCATCCCGCATCCGAGTTTGTCGTCACATTCCTCGGCAATGTGAATCTGTTTCACGGGAGAGTGGCGTCGGGAAAAGCGGTAATCGGTCGGCTGGCCGTGGACGCGAGCCGGGCGCTCCCGTACATGGCAACCCTGCCTGTCCCGGCGAATGGCGACAAGGCGCGCGTTTTCGTACGGCCTCACGAACTGGACATCGACGTGAATCGGACGGATGACACTTCCGTGCGCGCCCGGGTCCTGCGGATTCAGTCCGCCGGCTCGTTGGTGCGAGTGGAACTGGCTTCGGAGGAGGACGAGACGGTGCGAACGGAAGACACTCTCAACGTCGAACTGACTCACCAACGCCACCGCGAACTGACCCTTCGGTTGGGAGACACGGTATTCGTTCGCCTCCGTGATGCGCGTGTGTTCAAAGAAGACTACACGATTTAGACGCGTTACCCGCACGGTTTGGGCATTCTGATGATCGCTCCCTATTGATTTCCATCGTCAAATATCCTAATCTTGATAGAGATGGTTGACATCGCATACACTCAACTGCCCAACGATGCCGCGGACCTTTCGTCCGTCTGGCACCGCACTCCATTGCGCGCTCACCCCTGTTGTTGTCGCTGAGCCTTTCCACTCTGCGTCCGCCGTCGCCCCCTGATGCTGCGATGGCAGGCTGAATTCGCTTTCAGTTGCCAAGGGGAGACTTATATGCACAGGCTGTCTGTAATCTTTCAGAAGTCCGACACGGAGAATACACCGCTGGCGGCAGCACCACTGCTCGAACTCGCGATGACTCACATTGATGCGCGCGCGGCTTGCGTTTATCAAACCGACTCCGAGGGAGGCCGTCTTGTTCTGCGATTCGCTGCGGGTTCTGCCACGAATTCGATTGGCCGTCTCACAGTGGAATTCGTCGGCATTCACGCCCAGGCATTGCGAGAGCTGCGCACCGCAGTCGACGTTGATCCGGTATCGGATCCGCTCTTCCAGAAGTTTCCAGAGGTGCTGCAGTACCGCTTCGGACGGTTGTTCGTCGCTCCATTGCGTGACGGTGAACGCCTTCTCGGCATCGTCACCATCGGACGGACCGGTGCCGAAGAGTTCACGCCGGGAAGCGCGGAGATCATTGGCAGTCTGGCCGGGGTGCTCGAAGAGAGCTTCGCCAATGAATCGCTGCGAACGCGGCTCCGGTCCGTTTCCGCCGAACTCGCGCGGACGCAAACGAGAGAGTTGGAATTGGAACGGAAGATCGAGGAGCGGAAGCTCGTCGAGCGTGCGAAGGGCTTATTACAGGAACAAGGGTTAACGGAAGAGGCGGCGTATATGCAGATCCGTTTTCATAGCCGGCAGCGCCGAACGCCCATGGTGGAGATCGCGAGAGAGATCATCGCCGCCGACGAGTCCGGGGCCGATCTGTTGGTGAGGCGAATGACCGCGTAGCCGCGAAGGTCTTTGGAAGAAGGAGGACAACATGAGCAGGATCCATGATGAAGTTCGTCAGGCCAACAAGACCTATGCCGCCACCTTTGGCGACAAGGGAAAGCTCGCGATGCCACCGGCGCGCGGGTTCGCTATTCTCACCTGCATGGACGCGCGGCTCGATCCCGCGAAGTACGCCGGCCTTGCTGAAGGTGACGCGCATGTCATCCGCAATGCCGGTGGCCGGGCCAGCGACGATGCGATCCGGTCATTGGTGATCTCTCACAAACTTCTGGGGACGCGCGAGTGGTTCGTAATCCATCACACCAACTGCGGCATGGAATTCTTCACCAACGACGTGATTCGCGGACTCCTTGCGCAAAGCCTGGAAACCGCGTCCCTGGTGGACGGAGAGTGGAAGGATACGGGCAGGGTTCCCGGCTCGCGCGCAGGCGAGTTCATAGAATGGCTGACCATCGCGAACCAGAAGCAGAGCGTGGTGGACGATGTCGTGCGCATCCGCACGCATCCTCTGGTTCCTCGCGACATTCCTGTTTACGGCTATGTCTACGATGTGCAGACCGGGAAACTGGTGGAGGTTCCCGAAGCGACGCAGGCCGGTGCTGCGCCCGCTGCCGCGTAGACCAATAGCTCCTGGAAAAGAGCCACGCCTTCCGTCCACGGGCCATGCCCGGAAGGGACGTTAATATGCCCCTGGCAGCCAGCATTCACGAAGCGGCTGCCCCACGCGACAGCCATTGCCCGCGCCGCGTCGAGCGTGCAGTGGGAGTCGTTTTCGCTGGCAACCAGCGTCGCCGGAAACGGTAGCCGCACGCGCGGAATGGGAGTAAACTCCGCGACTTCTGCAGCACGTCCCGGCCGCTCGACATCGGCAGGAGCCACTAGCAGTGCCGCTGCGACACCGGGCGTCTGTTGACGGACGGCCCAATGCGCCACGGCGATGCAACCCAGGCTGTGCGCCACCAGCACCGGCGGGCGCGAGGAAAGACGCACGGCGTTCTCCAGGGCAGTCACCCACTCCTCCAGTACCGGGTTGTGCCAATCGCGCTGCTCAACGCGCTTCCACGAGGGGTTTGTACCTTCCCAAATCGTCTGCCAATGATCACGGCCCGAGCCATGCAGGCCGGGGACGATCAGGACTTCAGGCGCGGATGATATCGGCAAAACGCACGACCTCAGTGCGAAGGGGTTCTATATCTTCCTCCGGGAGCAGGAAACGCCAGAAGATGGTTCCACGTGGACGGCCCTGCGTCTGAAGCCAGTTCGGGATGCCAGGATCCCGGTGCGCGAGAACGATGCGGAAGGAGCCGTCATCGTCGATCTTTGTCTGTCGCCGGTTCAGGGAGACTCGGCCGTTCTCGTAATCGAAGGTCTGCATATAGCGATTCCAGAGGACTACATTGGAGAACCGCGCGCGAGGGAACCTGCCGCGGATAACTAACGCTTGTTCGGGTCCGAGTTCGTAGTTGCCGCTCGTGTAGACATTATCGAGCGCCGCGAAGCCCGTGTTCCTGTTGGTGGCGTGACGGTCGGGCAGGCTGATTTGGTTTACCGCCGGATGCTGCGCAGGCGGCTTTCTGTCGAGCGTAAGGGCGCGAAAGAAACGCGCGGTTCGACGCAGGTTGGCCGCCACCACCGCGTCCGAGGGAAGGGTTGGTGCTCCCGCAGAATCTAGCGGCTCAATCTCCAAAGGTATGTGCAGCAGAGGGTCGGCTGCGGCGGAGCGGGGCCACTCGAAATAATGGCGCGTGGTGATGCTGCCGGCCTCCGGATCGAGCGCCAGCCAGTTTCTGGTTTGTTCCGGACCACCGGCTGTGATCTCGTAACTTCCATCGGCGCGAACGTCAAACTGCGTGTCGTTCAGCGTCGCCAGCAGGCGTTTCGATAGCGCGCCATCGGACGTTCCTGCCTCCACGGTAAAGGACGTGTACACCGCGCCTGTCACGTTGCCGCGAATGCGGTAACGCCGACTTGGGTTCAATGGAGCGCTGTAGTAAATGGCATCCGGGTTATCGCCGAGCAGCTTCTTATGGGGAGTGACAAAGCGTGTCCAGGAGGGACGCTCGGCATCGCCCTGAGCGAAAAACTCAAGTGACGCCTGGAGCGCCTGCGCCAGGAACAGACGGCCTTCCACCTGGTCGGCGGGATCGTCAATTCCGTAAGCAGGGGACAGATAGTCACGCTCGGCTTCGGCAAGGACCGCCACAAGTTCGCGCCATGCGGCGCTTGATTCGTCGTTGACGCCCGCGGCAGCCGCTGTTCCGGCCAGCCCGGTGAGGCCTGCGCCGAACGCAAGCCCCTTCAACACGTCGCGTCGTTGCATGACTACTGTACCCGCTCGACGGCCGGCACCTTGTAATTGGCGCTAAGCACTTCCGGCCGCGGCTGGTAGGTACGCAGAATGAGTTGGAACTTCCCTTCGGGCGCGGGAAGCCAGTTGGAGGCGCCTTCGGCCGGAGGATCGTGCTGGATGTAGATGTCCAGCGAGCCATCGTCATTGCGCTTCACGCCCTCCGTTCGGTCGCCGATGGAATAACGCTGGATGGGGTTCCGAACAAGAAAGAAATCGGGGCCGTAGAGGATCAGCGACCAGAACGCGTCCACGGGCGGTAGCTGACCGGCCGCAAAGTGAAGCCGGTAGCGAGTGGCGCCCGAGAGGGTTTTGCCGTCGCTGTCGGAGTTGGTGAAGAAATAGAGCGCCTCCTGGGCAATGTGCGTTCCCGGTCCCCAGCGGTTGATGGCCGCGCTCGCAAGCGGATCTTTGATGAAGCTGGCCACCTGCAGGTTCACGCGCCAGCCATTCACCGGCGTGCTGAAGTTTGCGGCTTTGATCTTCGCTTCAGCCGACTTCGCGGCTTCCTGCAGGACGTCCGCAAGCTTCGGGTCTTCGGCGGGCTTCCGGCCGGGCCCAATGCCAACCTGCGCGAATCTGGCTAGCCGCTCGCCGTCGCTTGCGGCTGGGGGATCGGCCTGTAGCGCCGCACCCAGATCGTCAAAGAACTTCGCGCCGCTGCCACTGAGATCGAAAACCGGGAATGCACCGATGGCCGATTGCAACGTGAAGGGCGGTTGCGCCGGCTGCGTGAGTTCGCTCAGCGCGCTGAGCGTGTACTGCAGCTGGACGGCTTGTGCGTTGGCGAGATCCGCCTGGCCCCGAACCAGCGTCCGGGTCAGCGCGAGCACGCGATTGGTGGGCGATTCAATGCGCTGCACGCCATCGGGCAGAGTGCCCGTCCATCCGGGTCCGGTAATCGCAAACCGGCCTTCCTTCGTACCCGTGGCCCGACGGCCCACGTAGGCAAACGAGTTCGCATACGCGTCGATGAGCTGGATGGAGTAGTAGCGGTCATTGGTATCCGGAACATGCAGGACCTGAGGTTCTTTGCGCAGGTCGAGCCAGGCGAACCCGTAGAGAGTGTCGACGTTCGGGCCGGCCACCTTGTCGTCCGGAGTGGACAGATTGGTGGAGAGGGCGAAGCGGTTGACGGGAAAGTTCCGATCCTTCGCCAGCTGCGCGTACTTCTCCATCAGGACGAGCGGCTCGCCCCAGATGTATGCTTCCTCCGCGATGGCCTTTACCGCGGGAGGACCCGATGAAACGGTTTCAGCAGCGACGGCAGTGCCGATGCCTGCTGTAAATGAGATGACGGCTGTGAGGCCGATACGAGTAAGCGAAGTGTAAGTCATTGATTCTCCAGTTAGTAGTTGTTACTTCAGTCCAAGGACCATGACACCGATGGCTGCGACCCAGCTCCCGGCCACTCTGACGCCGATGCGGGTCCATGGAGCTTTTAGTCCACGAACGAGACCGGCGCCATAGGCGACGATCAGGAATCCAGCGAGAGCGACACCAGGGATGAAACGGTATGCTTCGACAGCGCCACCGACTTCGGCGCCATCAGGCAAGCCGTAAAGCAGGCCGAGCAGCGGCGCGAGCGCCAACAGAGCGAACTTCGGAAGCCGCCACGCCCCCGCCACCAGCACGCCGAGCAGCGCTATCGATGCCGCGTTCACCGGCACGAGGAACGACGGCGTGGGCCAGAAGAGCCCGGCGCACGCTCCGGCGATCAGACCCGCCGGGAACAACGCCAGAACTCGGACGGCTGATTCGCGGCCTTGTTGTCCGGCGAGAAGGCCGAGCGCGACGATGGGCAGGAGCTGTTCCAGCGAGAGGATGGGATGGAGCATGCCGGAATAGAAATCTCCAACGCCCTGGATCGGGTGCGCGCTGGCGAATGCCGGCAGCAACAGCAAGACCAGCAGGATTCGCGACCTCATGCGCGCACCAGCCCGATCAGAAGATACGACCCGGCTATGGCAATGCCAACGCCGGCCAGACGCAGGACGCGCTCACCCTGCCGCCATTGTTGAAGCAAGCCGATGGCGATTCCGGTCACGTGAAGCAGCCCCGTCGCCAGCACGAATCCGGCGCCGTAAGCGAGTGGCTGAGCGGCGTGGGGTAGCTCCGTTCCGTGCGCGTGGCCATGGAAAATGGCGAAGAGGCCGACCAGCACCGCGGCGGCCCAGACCGGCGGACGAGCTGCCAGGGCGATCATCACACCGAGTGCGAATGCCGAGGCGGCGACACCGATCTCCACGCCCGGAAGCGGAACGCCACGCACACCCAACACGCCGCCGATTGACATCACCAGCGGGAAGGCCACCGGTAAAGCCCAGATGGCGGGGCGGCCGAGTTGCGCACCCCAGATCCCCACGGCAACCATAGCGAGAATATGGTCGAGGCCGGAGATGGGGTGGCGGAATCCGCTGACAAAGCCAATGGCCGTTCCCGCGATGTTGTGCGCGGAGGCGCCCTGTGTGGCGAGCATGGCGGCGATCATCAGAACGCCGAGTTGTCTCTTGTTGGTTAGATCATGGATACGCATCGTTGTATAAACCAGAAGCAAGCCAGGGCGCCGAACGCGTAGGGCACCGCCGTGCGCGCCCAGTGAGGCCACGTTAGTTCCAGGTTTCGCAGAGACTGCACCAGCGCGACAAACGCGGCCACAACCGCGAGTTGCCCGAGTTCGACGCCGCAGTTGAAAAGCAGCAGAGCAGAGGGAATCTCCGTGCGCGGAATCCCCAGGTGAGAGAGCGTTCCTGCAAAACCAAACCCGTGCAGCAGACCGAATGCGAACGCGACCAGCCAGGGACTTCGATACGTCAGCCCCATCTCGCCGCGCCGGAACAGGGCCAGTTCCGATCCGAGGAAGACGATGCTCAGCGCGATCACGGCTTCTACCGGCGCCACCGGCACACGCACCACGCCGAAGGTGGCCAACGCGAGCGTCAATGTGTGGGCAACGGTGAATGAGCTGATGGTCTTGAGCAGCGGGCCCGTGCCGCGCACTATGAGCAACAAGCCGAGCACGAAGAACAGGTGATCGATTCCATAGAGGATGTGCTCGATCCCCAGGCGCAGATAGCCGAGGGCGCCGGTATCGTTGGCAGACCCGCTCGCGATGAACGACGGGTCGGCGGGCCGAAGGATGTGAGACACCGCGGACCCACCCGCGAATCGAATGCGCACCAGAACGTCCAGCAGCGTCGCCGGCAGGCCGACGATTTCAATCTTCCTTCCGGCGATACCGCCCGGGCATTCCATCATCCATGTGCGGGTCAGCGATCCGGGCGTTTGCGCGGCGGGTGTTTCCTCGAGCGACTCGCAGCCCGCGGGCGCGAGGAAGGTGATTGCCGGGGGCGCGCCCTCCACCGAGGGAACCTTCCACACGACGTTGTACACGCCCGCCTTCCGCTCGCCGATTTCGAGATAAGCGGGAAGGCTTTCGTGTGCGCGCGCATTCACGGCGCCCACGAGCACGAGCAAAAGCGCGATCCATGGGGCAAGGATTCTCAATCGATGTCCCCCGCCGGCTCAGCCGAACTGTCCGCGCCGTGTTTCATTTCCTGCGACAGAAACTGCATTTTCTGAACGAGCCGCCGCCGCACGATCTCGTCATCGCGATCGAGTCCCATGGCGAGAGCCTCGCGAAACAGAACCTGCTCGCGAACGTACTCGTCGATCAGGCTCTGCAGCTCGGCGGGCTGCGGCGGCCGATGCCATTGCAGCGCCCACAGTTCACGCATGCGGCGGACCTCGGCGGCGGGCACCTCGATGCGCGTTCGCGCGGGCGCGAGGGCCGGTTTCTGAAGCATCCGCGCCACCACGAACAGCAAGGCACCAAGGATCAAGAAGTGAACCAGCGGCTCGCGCACGAACCGCGGCAGCGGAACGCGACGGTCGCGGAGCGGTACAAGATCGATTGCGGGGGCTATGGCAGCCATCGCTCTAGTGGCCTTCCGGCGTGTACCAGATGGGCGAACTCCAGGCGCGTTCCTGGATGGTGGACGGGAACTTCGTGGGCAGTGCCACCTTCGCCTCGAGCGCGGCGTGGGTGCTCCAGCGGCATGTCGGATTCTCCAGCACGCGCGCGTAATAGAATGCGCGGTCGGCCTTGTCGAACTCCGGATCGCTCCACGTCGCGGACAACTCGGCGGCGCCTTTATTCGCGGTGATGCTGCAGTCGCTGAGGCTGACGCCAGCGCCGTCATCGGGGCATTTGTGCGACTTCGGATCGGGCCGCAGCCCATCCGAACAAGCCACGTCAAACACCTTCTCGAACGTCTCCGGGCCCTTCGACCAGCCCTTCACGATCTGGATCTTTTGCAGATTCGCGCTGTTCGAATCCTTTACGGCCCAAACCACCAGCTTCGGCGCGGCCCCATGCGGGCCATGTAGCTCGCCACCCATGGGCACGCCGCCCTTATACCCGGCCTCCACCAGATTGCGCCGTTTGTCGAGGCCCGCGGGATAATTCCAGCCACCGAACAAGCGCACGCGAATGCGCGTCCCACTGGTGGCAAACGTCTCACGGCGTCGTAGCGAGTCGAAAATGGACTCGCGCGTATTCTGTTCCGCCCACACGCCGGCGAGCCCGCCGGGATTAAAGGCACCCATGTTGATGGGGAAGTTCTTGTTCAGCGGTGCTTTGTCATTGATGGGAATGCCGTATGCGGGCTGGTCTTTCTCTTCCGTTGCTCCCGGGTTGCTCAAGTGCGTGTCGGTATCGGCAATGAACCCATACTGGAATGGGTTCACGCCGAACTGATCGCCCAGAACCAGCCCCGTTTTCAAAGCATTGCGCACATAGTCGCTGGCCACGGCGCAGAACGCAGTTTCGCCGTTTTTGCAGGCTTCGAAAACCTGCTCGAAAGAGCACTGTTCGTCGGTGGTCCCGAGACCAGGCGCACACTCTGAGTTACCTTTCTGCTGAAAGATCTCGATCAGCGGCTCCGTGCGGGCGCGGCGCTGCAGGATCTCTTTCGTGAACGGAGTGCCGTCGCTATTTTTCGAATCGAGCGCCACGCCCCAACCGAAATTCGTGTTGTGGGGAATCGCCAGTGCCTGGCAATCGCCCGTGCAGGTCTTCTCCAGCCATTCCCACAGGCGTTCCGGCCGATTATTCAATTCCACCGCGCTGGCGACCACATCGGGCACCGTCGTGCCGCGGAAAATCACGTTGCGATGCAGCATGCCGATCCTGTCCAGGTTCGCCGTCCACTCGAAGCCGATGAACGTGGTGAACTTGCCCGGCTCGTAATACTCCTGCGCAATCTGCTGCAACTCGTGCCAGACGGATTTTGCTCGTTCGTTGCAGTTGCCCGAAGCCGTGTCCGTGCCACCGCAGACGTGCGCATCGCGCTCAGCCGGGTTCTTCGCGGACGCCAGGCCGAAGCCGAGAACCGCTGCCATGGCCGCCCGTGGGTTCTTATCGCTCTCGCGAATCACCCGGCAGATATCGCTTGCGTAGACTGCCTCCTTCGGGTCGGTGCAAAGAGCCAGCTCACCCAGCCAGATGTCGTGATCGGTCACTGCCATGAAGTCCAGTGGCACGCGTAGCTGACTCTTCACATTTCCAGGCAGTGTGATTGGTTCGCCGCGCCCGAAGCGATAGGCCGCGCGAGGATCGTTGCGGTTCCCCAGCGTGTACGCGTCGAGCGAATAGCTGGTATGCACGTGCAGATCGCCGAAGTAGGCGTTGCGCAACGGATTCCGAGCCGGTGTCTGCGACATCGCCGGCAGCACCACAACTCCCGCCAGCAAAAGAACGTGAAAGGCTTTCATTGATTCTCCTGTTGAACCACGACCTGATAGTGCGAACGAATGCGCGCATAAGCCCGTTCGGCCGCCGCTTTCCTGCGCTCATTCATGACGTCGGCGAATACTCTGGCGCGGACTTCATCGAGCGACGGCAGACGTCCTTCCTGTCGTCCGCTCACTCGCACCAGATGAGCGCCGAACGCCGATTCGATCGGCCCTTGCCACAAACCTGGCGCCAGACCGTTTATCGCAGCAGCGAAGCTGTCGCCGAACTGCGCCGCGATCTCCTCGCGCGATTCGGCCGGGAAGTCGTACCCCAGCATGAAAGGATCGCCTCCCTTGGGCGGCGACTGCTCCGGTGGATGTCGCTGCGCTGCCAGCTTCGCCAGAAACGCGCGGGCATCGTCGACAGCATGCGAGCCCCGCCGCGACCGGCTGAAGTACACCTGTGAAAACGCCATTTTCCCCGGCTCCTCATACCGGTCCCGATGCTGCCGCAGATACGAAGCCAGGTCTTTCTCGGACGGCACACCCGTCAATGCCGGGTCGGCAAACAGAAACTCGATCTTCTGGACCAGGCGTCGACGGATGATCGCGTCGTCCTGCTGAAGTCCACTGGCCAGCGCCTGACGATACAGAGCCTCGTCTCTCGAGAGGTCTGGCTTTCGTGTCGCCCGCGGCCAGGCGGACCCGGCCGCGAACAACAGAACACCCGCGACAAGAAAGTATATGATCCGCTCGCGCGCCAACCGCGCGGCAATGCTATGCCAAGCCGCTGTTTTCACGACAACTCCGGCGTGTCAGAAATACAGCTTCAGGGCGAACTGGACTTCCCGGGACAGTCTCTGGAACGTAAACGGAGAGCCCGCCGAAACGATGGTTCCCACGCCCGCCGCTCCAATCGTCGCGATGGGATTGTTGAACTGCGGCGTGTTCAGGAGGTTGAAGGCTTCCGCTCGGAACTGCAGGCTTTGCTTCCCCTCGTGAAACGCGAAGTTCTTGAACGTTGAGAAATCCAGCTGCTTCGTGCCGGGTCCGTACAACGTGTTGCGCCCGGCATCTCCGTACTGCAAGAGCGGCGGCCCGGAGAACGCCGCTACGTTGAACCACTCGGCGATGGTTCGCTGGCTGACAGGGAGCGACCCATTTCCAGGGCCGATTAATTCGGCCCGCGAAGCGCCGCCGGTGTTGAGAGTATTGGTGGCCGACTGTACGCTGAACGGAATGCCACCGTACAGGCTGAGAATGCCGTTGAGCTGCCATCCTTCAACGAGGTAACGCGCCAGGCCGGACGCCCGGAATGGCAGGCTATAAGTCGCGCTTCCTACGAAGCGGTTGGGGATGTTATAGTCCGCGTTGCCGTATTCCAGCCGGTGGTCGTAGGAATCCATGAACAGCGCACCGCCGGAAGACGGATTCACCGAAGCACTGTCCAGCGCATGGCTGTACGTGTAGGCCAGGTTGAAGCTCAGGTTGTTCGCGAAACGCCTCTCGGCCGTCACCTGCAACGCCTGGTAATTGGACTTGTCCACGTTCTCAATCGCCGTGATTGTCTGGTAGAGCGGATACGGACGCCGCTGTGCGATGGGGGTCGTGCCAGGCACCGGCTGGTTGATGTTGTCCTGCGCCTGAAGATGAGTTCCAACCGTCCCTACGTAAGCCACGGTTAACAGCGTCGACGGAGTCAGTTGGTGTTGAATCGTGGAGTTCCACTGCTGCGTGTACGGCAACTGCGAATGCGGGTTGATGTAGTAGAGGGCTGAGCCGAGCACGGTACCCACGGCAGGATGCGAGAAGCCTGCGGAGGCGGGTTGTGCGCCCGTGAAATTGTACTGGCTGTTGACGAACGCGGTGCTGATCAGTTCGGGCGGATTCGCAGTAATCCCAGTCGCGAAAGCCGTCTGGGGCGCGGAATAGAAGATTCCATAGGCAGCGCGGAAAACGGTCTTCGGGAGCACCTGATAAGCAAAGCCTACGCGCGGCATGAAGTCGAGTTTGTTGTCGTACACGCCGCTGGCAGGGATTCCGTCAGTTCCCACTTGTGCAACCGTTCCGCCATTGGCCGGAACGAAATTGTAGGCGCGATTGCCAACCTCCGTCCAGGGCCATCCCAGATAGTTCTCGTATCGCACGCCGATGTTCAGGGTCAGCTTGCGGGTGACCTTGAAGTCGTCCTGCGCGTAGCCGGCCAGTTCCGTCTGACGAAGGCCGCGTGAGCCGTCCAGATATTGGAGGCTGCCCGAGATGGGTGTTCCCAATAGCAGGTCGGCCAGACCAAGCCCGGTTCCGGACGCAATCGCCGGATCGGAACTATACGCCGTTGTGAATGACATGGTGCCGCGCAGGTTCGCCGTCTGGAAGATGTTGTACTGGCGCCGTTGCAATTCGCCGCCGAACGTGAAGGTGTGGCGGCCGCGAATCAGGCTGACGCTGTCGTCCACCTGATAGTTGTTACTCACGATGGTCGCGGGTAAGTTACCGTATGACCCAAGCGTTGCCGCTCCGGTGACCGGAATCATCGGGAGTCCGTCGGTCAAGGGATTTCCAGGGACATTACTCCCCGGTATGCCGACCTGTGTCGCCAGCGCCTGGCCAGCATTTGCGTCGGTGGAGTTGATACCTACGCGCGACCAGCCCACTCGAGCCGTGTTGATCGCAGTGGAAGAGAAGACGTGGTTTTCGCTCAATACCGCCTGGTCCGAGGGTTCCCGTGAAAGGCCGGAGATTGCTCCGCCAACGGCAGGCGCGGGCAGTGGCCCCGGCTGGTAAATGTTATCCCGGGCGTGACTGTAGCGGAGAAAACTGCTGTCCTTGTCGGAAAAGCGATGGTCCACCCGGCCGTCGTACTCGTCTTCAACCAAAGTGCGCGTCGGCTGATAGAGATAGTTATTGGCAAAACCGGGGAGATTGGGCAAAGGATAGAGATTGATGAGGTTTTGCCCGACCTGACTAATCTGGCCGGAAGGGATAATGTTGCCCGCGAACGGCGTTCGAGAGTAAGTTCCGTTGGCGGCCTGAACCGTGGTCAGTGGATTGTATATCTGCTGTGGCAGAGCGGAAAAATTGCCCGTGCGTTCGAGCGCGGTTGGGACGGTGCTGATGTAGGTCAGGCCCTGATCCGTTCTTGTTCCCTGGTAGTCAACGAAGAAGAACGTCTTCGGATTGCGCCGCCCCAGCAGGGGACCGCCGAACGTCACGCCGAATTGGTTCATTTTGAACGGCGGCTTTCGTTTGTCGAAGAAGTTCTTCGCGTCCAGATCGGAGTTCCGCAGGAACTCGAACAGATCTCCATGAAACTGGTCGGTGCCGGACTTGAAAACCAGGTTGATGGTGCCACCGCCGCCGCGGCCATAGCGGGCATCCGCCCCGGAGGTCTCTTCCCGAAACTCCTCGACGGCATCCAGCGGAGGAAACAGAACAATCCCCAGACCATTGTGATTCTCGGTATCGCTGATCCCGTCGAGCAGGTAATTGTTTTCTTCAGGGCGGAGGCCGTTGACTGAATAACTGGTCTCGCCGCGAACGGCGCTCAAAGCCACCGTGGAGACCTGGGACTGCGCGGGACTTACCCCAGCGGACAGATCGACCAGTTCCGCAAAATTACGGCCATCGAGCGGCAGATTCTCCACCGCGTGCTCAGTGCGCAGGTTGGAGAGTGTTGACGTCTCGGTTCCCAGGAACGCCGCATTGGCTTCGACATTGACGGTCTCTGAGGCTTTCCCCGGAGAGAGAATCAGCGTGATCGAGGCGCGTTGCCCGACTTCCAGATGAACGTGCTGTATGACTTTCGCAAAGCCCGGCTGTTCCACGGCCACCGAGTACTCCGCGGGAGCCAGTGGCTGCGAGACAAAGAGCCCGTCGCCATTGGTAGCCGTTCTGTCGGTGAGCCCCGTGGCGTCATTCCGAAAAACGACGTCGGCATTGGCAATCACGCCGCCGGAGCTGTCCTGCACAGTGCCACTGATTCGGCCGCTGTCAACGATCTGGGCGGAACAAACGGCCGCTCCGAGAACGACGATGAGGGTCAATGCGAGTGCAACGGGTCGAACGCCCGGAGGGCTGACTTTGATCATTTCCTGTCCTTAAAAGTGGCCGGATGGGTGGCACACGATCCGGAACCGGAACCACAGGATCGTGCGGTGAGCGGCGCTACGCAGGACAGGGGTAGCGAACCAGACTCGTCAATGACCTCAAAGTCAATAGACTAACTAGAGAAAGAGCATAACAGCACTCTGTGTAACCTGTCAACCCACTTGACGATATGTTTTGTTGATTGTATATTATGTCTATCAAGTAGATCTACAATGACTACTTTCCACCAACTCATCACCAACCGTTGTTGTCGTAGCTGACCCCTGAGCCAATCTGACAACCCGAGCAGCCTCACGTAGTCGGGGCTGCTCATCATAATCCGGCGCTGTCCGGCCCCCTTATTCCCGATTTGCAGAGAGGAAACATCATGCATCGCTTTTTTCTATTGGCCGCAATTCTTGGAGCAGTCGCACTATCCGCACAAAGCCTGAACTGGGAGGGACAGACCGGAGTATTCATCACACCACTTGCCTATACCGCTGCATCGCCGAACCATGGCTTTGGCGAGCCCATCTTTGCCTACCACTTTCTCGATGCGGGACCGGTACTGGGGTACTTTCATCAGGCCTCGGTCACCGCAGGCGTGCTGGGCCGCATCGAGTTCGGATACACGCGAACGATTCACGGCGACGGAGACACCGCCGGACTGAGCCCCCTGTGGACATCAGGGTTCAACACCGTCCACGCCAAGGTTAATCTGGTGCCGGAAAACGTCGCGAAAAAGAAATGGTTCCCGGCGATCTCGACCGGATTCGTGGCTCGCACGCAGGTTCGCAATGTCGGAGGCGTTATCGCCGATAAGGACACCTCGAACGGCGACCTCTACGTCGTCGCGTCGAAAACGGTAACTCAGGTGAAGCACCTGCCGCTGGTCTTCAACCTCGGCTACAAAGGCACCAATGCCTCCGTGTTTGGACTCGCGGGCAATGCTCCTGGATTCACCGGGCGCGCGTTCGGAGCGGCTGCCTTCGTGTTGAAAGGACCGGCGAAGAGCACGCTCATCTTCGGCTCGGAATTTGCGCAGCAGCCGCGCGGCGTGCAGAATCTGCCTGGCGCCATCGTGCCCACAACTATCACTTATGCGGCCCGTCTGGTGCCGCTTGCCGAACATTCGAAATTCAACGTGGACTTCGGTGTTGCGCAGGCGGCCGGACAAATCGAGCCGGGCGTCAACCTCCTGGCGCGGCATCAGTTCGCGCTGGGCATTTCCTACGGACTTTGATTCGAGAACAGGAGAAAAAACATGTCAGCATTTCCCGGACACCGACTCGGTACCCTGGCGCTGCACGCGGGACAGGAGCCCGACCCTACCACCACGGCGCGCGCCGTGCCCATTTACGCGACCTCCAGTTACGTCTTCCGTGACACCGACAGCGCTGCGAATCTGTTCGCGCTGAAGGAATTCGGCAATATTTATTCCCGCCTGATGAACCCAACGAACGATGTGCTG
>Ga0326728_10013623_pt1 | contig 17587 bp, 12 predicted proteins | sample MB3enrmetagenome_FD_207602 | JGI IMG/M metagenome (GOLD analysis project Ga0326728, IMG submission 207602) | Lab enriched peat soil microbial communities from McLean, Ithaca, NY, United States - MB31MN | ecosystem: Environmental > Terrestrial > Soil > Wetlands > Peat | place: USA: New York... | reverse complement strand
GAATTTTGGAACAGGAGGACACGGAGGGCGCAGAGGGAAAAACTCTGTGCTCTCTGCGTTCTCCTGTTCAAACCTGCTTGACCTGTCTGCGTCCATCTGCGTGATCTGCGGGCAAATGCCTTTCTTTCCGAATTGGCCGCGGTGCAACCGCTGAGACAACTCGCAGCGTGAAAATCTTGTTGGAATTGCATGATTCGTCGCTATTGTGGTACGGATTTCAGGTATGCTGTTCCTCCGCGGCGCTCCTTGCGTGTTCAGGGCACTTGACCCTGAGCGAGCGAAGCTGGCGCAATCCACTGAAAACGCCGAGGAAGCGCAAAAAAACTCAAAAAAGCGGCTTGACAAAAATTAGAAACTATGGTTGAGTGGGGCCGACATGAGACACGAAGGCACAGTCCAAGTCCGCCTCCCGGAGGCGGCGTCCAGCGCGCGCGCGGCGGGCGAGGCGCGGTTCGACGGCAACCGCATCCAGAATTGCCCGCAGACCAGGCAGATTAACGCAGATAGGACAAACTGGATTGAACAGGACACAGGGAGCAAAGAGTCTTTTTCTCTGTTCCCTCCGTGCCCTCTCCTGTTCCAAAACACTTCATCTGCGTTCATCCCTGTCCGCCGTAACCTTGGCGAAGGTGGATGCGTGATCTGCGGGCAAAAGCCTCTTCTTTCATTTGCCGCAGTGCCACAACCCAGACCACATCGAGCGCCAAAAAGCATGGCGGCTCCTTGCAATTAATTTGAGTTAATTTAAGTTGAGTTAATTTGACTTCCCGGCCCTTGGGGAGCGCCCATGCACCCAACCGCATTTCCCGCCAAAAAGGTCAAATGGCACCCATGCAACAATTCCTTCCATTCTGCCTTTGGCGCTTCAGTTTGCCCCCGGGGCCGGCCTTCGCCGATGATCCGGGCGTTTTGCCGGCGCCTGACAAACCAAGCCTAACTTGCCATGTCTAAAGCAAATAAAACCCTCAGCCTGTTTCCTCTTTGAGCAAAAAACGGTCAGGAATGATCAAAATATGTCAACAGGCGCTTGACTAACCTCGGTAAATGGCTATATTCCCCAAGCAGATTAACCCTCGAAGACGGCCGCTCTTTGAGGAGAAAAATGGCCGGAAGAAAGACTTGTGTGACTGCTCATAAATTGTTTTGCGTCAGGCAAATAAAACCTTTGAGTCGTTTGCCCATGGTGCCGTGGCTGGCGGGCGCGATGATTTTCGCATCAGAAAGCCCGCGCGCGGACGCGGCCGACCCGCCTGGAGTGGCGCAATTTCACCAGAACGTCCAACCCATTTTGGAGCAGTACTGCTACGAGTGCCACGGAGATGGGGAGAGCCATGGCAATGTGGCTTTCGATGAGTTGAAATCCAGCGGCGAAATCCTTGACCACGACCTGTGGAGCAAGGTCATCAAGAACCTGCGCACCGGCATCATGCCGCCAGAGAAAGCGCCCCATCCGGGTCCGGCGGAGCGCAAGGTCCTGGAGGATTGGGTCAAGTACCAGGCGTTCGGGATTGACCCCAAGAATCCCGATCCGGGCCGCGTCACTCTTCGCCGGCTGAACCGGGTGGAATATCGCAACACCATACGGGACTTGATGGGGGTGGATTTCAACACCGACGAGGAGTTTCCGCCGGACGACACGGGCTACGGGTTCGACAATATCGGCGATGTTCTCACCGTGTCCCCGATGCTGCTGGAAAAATACATGATCGCGGCCACCGCCATTGTGGACCAAGCCGTGCCGGAGGTTTCGAGGGTCATCCCGCAAACCACGCTGGCCGGCAGCCGATTCCGCCCGGTCGGCGCCAATTCCGTCAACGGCAACCGGGGCGGCGACCGGGGTGGCAACCGGGGCGGCAACCAGCGCGACACCCTGCTGGCTTTGTCGTATTACGATCCGGCGACGGTGGCCGCTTCGTTCAACGCGGAGAACGAGGGGACTTACCGGCTGGCTTTGGAGTTGTCGGTCCGGGGCGCTTTTGAGTTCGATCCGGGCAAGTGCCGCGTCATTTTCAAGGTGGATGGGCAGGAGTTGCTGAACAAGGAGTTTGCCTGGGAGGACAACAAGACGTTTCCACCATTTAATTTCGACGAGCAATGGCAGGAGGGCGCGCATCAGATGAGCTTTGAACTGGAACCTCTGACGCCGGTGGAGCAAAAGGTCAACTCGCTGGAAATGCGGATTGACTCCGTCACCATTCAAGGTCCGATGGAGGACAAGTATTGGAGCCGGCCAAGGAATTACGACCGCTTTTTTACCAGGGATGCGCCCCAGGACGCCGCCGGCCGCCGGCAATGCGCGCGCGAAGTGCTGGCAAAATTCACGCTGAAAGCCTTCCGGCGTCCGGTGGATGACCAGACGCTGGATCGTTTGGTGGCGCTGGCCGCGAGCGATTACGACCAGCCGGGGAAGACTTTCGAGGCGGGGGTGGGTCACGCCATGGTGGCGGTGCTCTCCTCGCCGCGGTTCCTCTTCCGCACCGAGGAAGGCGAAGGCACTTCATCGAGTGAAGCCTACCGGTTGGTGGATGAATACTCGCTGGCTTCGCGCTTGTCCTACTTCCTGTGGTCCTCCATGCCCGACGATGAGTTGTTCCGCCTGGCCGCCCAGGGAGAATTGCGCAAGGACCTGCCGGCGCAGGTCAAGCGGATGCTGGCGGACCCGCGTTCCGAAGCGATGGTGGATAATTTCACCGGCCAATGGCTGCAGGTACGCGACGTGGAGGGCATCACCATTGACGCGCGCGCGGTGTTTGCCAGAGACAAGGGCGAAGAGAAGCAATTGAAGGCGCTCATCGCCAGCTTTGGCCTGAACAAACCTGAGCCGGCCCCCCAAGCCCGCCCAACTAATTCGCCGGCAAAGACCGATGGTTTGGCAGAGGCCGGTTCATCCGCGAAGACCGATGCGCCGGGCCAACCGCCGGGCCAGCCCGCCCAGGTGGCTCAGGCTGCGGCCCAACAGAACCCCAATCTCAACAAACAGAATCCCAATCCCAACAATGTGAACGGGAGATTCGCCCGGCCCCCCATCGAGTTGAATGCCGAGTTGCGTCATGACATGGAACGCGAGACGGAAATGGTCTTCTCCACCATCATGCATGAAGACCGCAGCGTCTCGGAGTTGATTGAGAGCGACTACACGTTCCTCAACCAGAAACTCGCCGCGGCCTACGGGCTGACCAATTTGGATGTGACCGGGACGGACATGCGCCGCGTCACCCTGCCGCCCGACAGCCCGCGGGGCGGCGTGCTGACGGAGGGCACCGTGCTGGTGGTCACCTCCAACCCGGATCGGACTTCGCCGGTGAAGCGCGGGCTGTTTGTCCTCAACAACATTTTGGGTTCCGCCCCGCCGCCTCCGCCGCCCAACATCCCGGCCCTGGAAGCGGCGGAGAAAGATTTTCACGACCACGAGCCGACCTTGCGGGAGACCCTGGCCGCGCATCGCGACAAGCCGGAGTGCGCCGCCTGCCACTCGCGTCTGGACCCGGTCGGCCTGGCCTTCGAGAATTTCAACGCCCTCGGTTTGTGGCGCGACCAGGAGCGCGGCCAGACGATTGAGCCGGCGGGCCGTTTGATCAGCGGCGAATCTTTCCAGAACGTCCGCGAGTTGAAGCACATTCTGGCCACCACCCATCAGGTCGAGTTTTACCGCTGCCTGACAGAGAAGCTGCTCACCTATGCCACGGGGCGCGGGATGGAATACTACGACACCGAAACGGTGGATCAGATCGTCCAGCGCCTGCAGGCGGAGGACGGCCGGTTTTCCGCCCTTTTGACGGGCATTATTGATTCCGCTCCTTTCCAAAAAGAGCGGCGCCAGGCTAACGCAACCCTTTCCGACGCGTCGGAACCTTCAGCCATCATTATTGCCAACCAGAGCACTCAAAACAAGTCCACACCATGAATACACTCGCCTCGAAGAATCAAAACGCAGCCGCCGAACGGCGGATGAGTCTGAGCCGCCGCCGTTTTCTGCGCAGTCTGGGAATATGTATGGCCCTGCCGGCTTTCGAGTCCCTCGACCCCATGGGCCTTCTCGCCAGCCCGATGGATGCGCCTTTCCGAGACGCGGGCAAGGCGGCGCCGGTCAGAATGGCCTTCCTCTATGTGCCCAACGGGATTATCCCGGCAGGATGGTGGCCGGAGGGCGATGGGGGCGCCGATTTTGAACTCTCCAGCACCTTGCAGCCGCTGCAAAAGGTCCGGAAAGAGGTGCAGATCATCTCCGGCTTGCAAGACCTCAGCGCCAACGCGGGCAGGGACGGGGGCGGCGACCATGCTCGCGCCGGCGGCACTTTCCTCACCGGCGTGCGGATCAAAAAAACCGCCGGATCGGACATTTTTGCCGGCGTCTCCTTCGACCAGGTCATCGCCCAGCGGATCGGCCGCCAGACGCGCTTTCCTTCCCTGGAACTGACCTGCGACGCGGTGCGCAAGGCGGGGGATTGCGATTCGGGGTACTCCTGCGCCTACGAGTATAACCTGGCCTGGCGCTCGCCCACCCAGCCCGTCATGCCCGATCCCAATCCCCGCCAGGTTTTCGAGCGGTTGTTCGGCGACGGCCCCGCCGGCCAGCGGACCGCCAACCTGCAACGGCGCCAAAAAGAGCAGCAATCCATTCTGGATTTCGTCTTGACAGACGCGAAGGCCATGGAGGGAAGCATGAACGGGCGCGACCGGGCGAAGCTGGATCAATACTTGACAAGCGTGCGCGAGATCGAGCAGCGCATCCAAAGGACCGAGAGCATGGCCGTGGCCAACCCGGGCGTGGACGCCCCGCCCGGCATCCCTCCGAACTTCGCCGAGCATATCCAGTTGATGTTCGACATGCTCCTGCTGGCCTTTCAGACCGATTCCACCCGCGTGGCCACCCTCCTGCTCGCCGGCGAGGGCAGCAACCGCTCCTTTTCCGAAATCGGGATTTCGGAGGGCCACCACAACCTGACCCACCACAGAAACCAGCCGGACATCATCGCCAAGGTCAAGCAGATTGATTTGTGGTATGCCACCCAGCTTGGAAAATTCCTGGAAAAAATGGATCAGACCCAGGACGCGGACGGCCATTCGTTGCTGCACAACTCGATGATCCTCTACGGCTCGGGCAATGCCGACGGCAACCGCCATACCCACGTCAACCTGCCAATCCTGGTCGCCGGTTCCGCCGGGGGCAGCCTCAAGACGGGCCGCTACCTCAAAACCGAGCCGGCGCCCCTGACCAATCTGTTCTTGAGCATGGCGGACAAGATGGGTGTCGAGGGAATCGAAAAACATGGCGATTCCACCGGCCGGCTGGCGGGTGTTTGATTGGCAACGTCAGCGCCGCACATAATGCTTCGCTGACCGGGCGAGGGCAGGGCGGGCAGCCGTCTGCCCGTGGCGCCGCACTCCGTGCGCGCCCGGCCGGCCCCAGACCGGCGCATTACCGCCGCGACCACACCTTCGGCGAGGAGGCCTGTCAAACCTCAAACCGCTCCTGCCGGCAACGCCGCTCTACAACCTACCCGGATGAAATGACCCTGGATCATCGGAAAGGGTGCCTTTCACATTTTTGGGGTTTCTTTCTTAATCGTAATCTTAATCTTGCTCTTAATCCGAATGCAGGAGGGCGATGAGATTAAGATTAAGATGAGGAGTAAGATGAAGAGGGGAACCCAAAAATGTGAAAGGCACCCCATCGGAAAGATGCTCAAGAATGGTCCTGGCTACGGCCCGGTCTTTGCGATAGCGTGTTCCTTGCGCATGATTGCATTTTGACTCATCCTGCCGGCGATCCGCAAAGTCGAACCGGTAGCGATAGCCTTTCAAGACCAAGCGCTCAAGCGATGAAGAGAACTTTCACCCAAATCGCCATCGCGCCGAATGCGTTCAAAGGCACGCTGACGGCGGCCGAAGCCGCCCGGTGCCTCGAACGCGGATTGAAGAAAGCGCTCCCAGGTGCGTCGTTCGTCATCGTTCCGATGGCAGATGGCGGGGAAGGCACAGCTCTGGCGGTCGTCAAAGCGACGGGTGGACGATGGGTGCGCTGTTCCGTGGCGGATCCCCTGGGCCGCAGGATCAAGGCACAGTTCGGCCTTTCCGGCGATGGCCGGATGGCTATAGTCGAGATGGCCTCCGCCAGCGGACTGATCTTGCTGAGGCCGCAGGAGCGAAATCCTCTTCTCACGACCACTCGCGGCACGGGCGAACTTGTCCGCGCGGCACTGGACCACCACGTAACGCGACTGCTGATTGGCATCGGCGGGAGTGCCACCAATGACGGCGGCATGGGGATGGCCCGCGCGCTGGGCGTGAGGTTCCTCGATGCGCGAGGACGCGAACTGCCGGAAGGTGGCGGCTCGCTCGGCAGGCTGGCCCGGATTGATACGAGCGGACTCGACCCTCGTTTGCAAAAGGTCACGGTCGAAGTCGCGTGCGATGTGACTAATCCGCTCTTCGGTCCTCGTGGCGCCGCCAGGGTCTATGGTCCCCAGAAGGGGGCAACCCCGGCGATGGTTAAGCGACTCGATGCGGGATTGCGACGCCTGGCGGCCATCATCCGAAGAGATCTGGGCATTGACGTGGCGAGGTTGCCGGGGGCGGGCGCCGCTGGCGGGCTTGGCGCAGGTTTGGTGGCATTCCTCAACGGACAGATGCGCCCGGGCGTGGACATCGTCATGGATGCGGTGGATCTCACCGGCAAACTTGCCGGCTGCGATCTCGTCATCACCGGCGAAGGCTGCCTGGACGGCCAGACAGTTTTCGGCAAGGCCCCGGCAGGCGTTGCGAAGGTGGCAAAGCAACTCGGCCTGCCTGTGATTGCTATTTGTGGTTCCCTGGGCGCGGATGCCGCGAAAGCCGCAGAGGCCGGGATCGACGCCTGCTTCTCCGCGCTGGAGGGGCCGATTCCAGAGTCGGAACTGGCCCAATGCGCTGCCGGGATGCTGGAGCGCTGCGCGGAGCAGGTAGGACGGGTTCTGGCTTTGGGGCTTGCGTCTATCGCACCGCCTTGAGCGCCGCCCCCGAAACCAACTGGCAACGCGTTCCGGCTCTCCTGGACTGGATTTGTCCGTTGCGCGGATGAGCACCACCCGCTCGGCGAACCGGTCGCGAGATCAAGCAAGGCCCTGAAAAGCTTGCACGCGGCGCGGGCCGCTTGAATCAGTATCCTCTCTTCTTGTCCACCACATTCACCAGCGGCAGCCCGCTCGAGTAACGCCGGACGTTGTCGGCCAAAAGTGCCATCAGACGCCCCCGGCGCTGCGGCGCGAAGCCTGCCGTGTGGCAGGTGATGATCAGGTTCGGGCAGTCCCAAAGCGGGCTGGTGTCCGGCAACGGCTCAGTCCGTGTCACATCAAGGCCGGCTCCCGCGATCCAGCCTTCTTTAAGGGCCTGCGCCAGCGCCGTCTCGTCCGTGAGTGCGCCCCGGGAAAGACCGAGGAAGTAGGCGGTCTTCTTCATCGTCCGGAAGACTTTCTCATTGAACATGTTTGCGGTTTCGGGCGTGTTCGGCGCGGCGCCCACCAGGATGTCCACTTGGGGAACCATCTCCATGAACCAGCTCGGCTCCCGGAGCGTGTCTACGTAGAAGGGCTTGGGCATGGGCTTGGCGTCGGTCCCCAGGATCTTGATGTTGAACCCGTAATGCAGCCTCGAGGCGACAAACTGTCCAATCCCGCCCATTCCCACGATCCCCGCGGTCATGCCGTCAATCTCCAACAGGTTCCGCTCGGCGCTCCATGTTCTCTTCTGGAACTGCGGGAAGTAATACTTGACGAGCCCGCGGGTCAAGGCCAGGAGCATGGAGACGGCGGTTTCCGAAATGGCCGGCGCAAACACGCGGGCCATGTTGGTCACCACCACATTGCTCTTTCTGAGTTCGGGGATCAGCAGGACGTCCACGCCAGCTTCAATGGCCTGAAGCCAGCGCAGATTCTTCGCCTGGGCGAACATTTCGGCGTTGAGGGCCCCGAAGACGACGTCCACCTCGGGCAGCGCCTTGTTCCTCTCGTCAACGGTGGCCGGCACGATCATCTCAACGTTCTTCCCCTGCGACGTAATCTGCTTCACCTCTTCCGCAGTGTACTGCGGGGGCGGGACCACCGACTGGGCAACCGCCGCCAGGATCCGCACGCGATCTGGCGGCGGAATGAACTCCGCGATGGGGTCAGAAACTTCCGGAGTCGGGGCAACCGCAGCAAAAGTCGGTGTGGCGGCTGCGAAAACCGGCGCCGCCGCGGCTGCGGCTGACAAAAACTGCCGGCGAGATATGGTAACATCACTCATGTTCGCTCCTATTTTAATTATCAATTCAAGCAAAAAAACTACCGCGGTGAGTAACCCGTAGTGGTGGCGCCTTTGCGGCCCTGGAACATCATGTAACCGGGGCGGTTTGCCCAACTCGATGGCCCAACGAGGATCTTGCCATGGGCCAGAACCGATTTGCGGACGATTTCTTCGCGCGCATTGTAGGTTGGGGAGCCATCGCGGTCGCCACCGAACCGGCCGAAATCGTTGCTCGCCAACATGACGGCATCAATGCCCTCGACCTGGTCGAGGATCCGGTCAATCAAGCCGGTGCCAATCGGGGATTCAATCTGGATCATGATGAAGATGTTGTTGTTGGCGTTGGTCTCGTAATCTTTGCCCCAGAGGGCAGGGGCCTGGCCATAGCCATTGCTGCGAAGCCCCCAAGGCTTGGTATTCGGGTTGTCGCGAAGGCTGAGCGGGTATTTGGAGAACAGGACCCCGTTGCGGGCTTCCTCAACCGACTCGACCATGGGGATGATGATCCCCAGCGCGCCGCTATCCACGGCTTTCTGGATATCGCCGACGTTCGCGTTCGGCACGCGGACGAACGGGATGCAGCCGGCCTCGGCGATCACCTTGATCAATTGCTGCTCTTCGCGCCACGTCAGTGTGCTGTGCTGCATTTCGATCCAGATGTAATCCACGCCTTCGCAGGCTTTCTTCGCGGCTTCAAGGTCGGGTTGTATGACGTTGTCGCAGAAGACCTGTTGTTTGTTTTTCAGTTTGGTGATCACGGTGTTGAAAGTGACGGTGCCGGGAGCCGCTGCCGGGGCCTGCTGGGCCTGGGCCGGCGCCGGCGCCGGCTGTCCCTGGGCGGGCGGCGGTTGTTGCCCTTGCGATGTTGTTGGCAGCATGGCTCCGGCCATGGCTCCGGCCATGGCGGTCACTGTTCCTTTGATGTAGTCGCGACGTGTGATTTGTTGCATAAGTTCTCCTAATTGTACTTTCGTGTTGGTTGTTGCTAACAAGGTGGTCTTGCGAACATTCCCTGTTCCATTCCGTAGTTGACAGGCAGAGCCCCCGCCCTGGCGTCCTGGCCGCGCCGCCACACTGGCACGCTGCGCGGGTGAACCTTCAGCCGTTTTGCGGTTGGGGCTTTCATTGAGTGGGACGAGGTTTACTCTCCCGGACAGAACAATGCAAGAAAAACCTTGCGGAAAATGCAAATTGGCCTCTTGACATCCCCCCGAGAACCTCTTATCAAGAGGTAGATGCAGAGTAACCGGCATGAAACGATTGCGCCAATCGGTCCAATGTCCAACCCGCCACGGGAGAAGAACTCTATGATGAATACCAAATACAGCCGCCGCCACTTCCTGAAACAAAGCACTTTCGCCGCCGGCGCCCTTGCGCTGGCTCAGGAGGGGGGCTTGAGCGCCGCGGCCGCCGCCAAGCGCACCGCCGTGGACGAGGTGATCCTCGGCAAGACGGGCATCAAACTCAGCCGCCTCGGCATGGGCCTCGGCACCGATTCCGGCAATACGCAAAAGGCCCTGGGCCAGGATGGGTTCAACAAACTGGTCCGTTATGCCTACGATCACGGCATCCGCTACTTCGACTCTGGCGAATCCTACGCCACCTTTGAGTGGCTCGCCGGCGCCATCAAAGGACTTCCGCGCGAGAAGCTCTTCATCCAGTCCAAAATTGACTGCAAACCCGCCGACGCGGCCGCCGACATGACCGCCGTCATTGATCGCCATCGCAAGACCATTAACACCGATTATATTGACAGTATGCTGATCCATTGCGTGGTCAGAGCCGGCTGGACCGACGATTTCAAGCGCGTCATGGATGGCTTTGACGAAGCCAAAGCCAAAAAGTGGATTCGGGCCAAAGGGGCCTCTTTCCACAGTGTGGCCGCCTTGCGCGCTGGGGTCGCTTCTGATTGGGTGGATGTCCACCTGGTGCGCATCAACCCCCAAGGCGTCAACGTGGACACCGAAGAAGGCGGCTACCGCAACGACCATATTGATATCACACCCATTATGGCGGAATTAAAGAACATGCGCGCCAAAGGCCGCGGCGTCATCGGCATGAAGATTCTCGGCGAAGGCACTTTCACCGAGGCGGAAGACCGCGAAAAATCCATCCGCTTCGCCATGTCCCGTCCGGAACTGGATGCCATCGTCATCGGCTTCAAGAGCACCGACGAAATTGACGAAGCCATCAAGCGCATCAACGCGGCGCTGGCCTCGCCGGCCTGAGAGCCGGTTTGACATTTTGGGCATTCATGGAATGCGTTGATTGGCAGTCACTTGCGCCTCAACCGGGGGGCCTCTCTCTTTTTGGTGGAATGCCGGAAACAGTTCGGGGTGGTGTCGTGTGTTTCCGCCAATCCCAAAGGGATTGAATCTATCAGCCCTGGGTTGCGAGGAACGAGGGTGAAACCACAGACAAAACAAGAGATCCTGGACGTGTTGCGCCGCGTGTTCCACGAGATGCAGCGCCATCCAGAGTGCATATCGGGCTGCCTTCGGCCATTTCAGCGAGTTAATGTCCCTTTATTTATGTCCGCCCATATAGCTTCAAGCCTCCACGTCCCTCTGATAAATCGGCTTCTGTGCGGCCGCCCTCACCTCTATCCACCCGAGGAACCTGAATAGTTACCAAACAACAAAATCCGAGGGCTGATCAAAAGGCTTTTGGCTATCGGAGCAAAGAACGGTTCCAAGCCGACATCTTTTTCCACTTGGGTGGCTTGGACCTCTATCCCGCTCAATGAAAAAACACCGCAACATTCCCGAAGAGGCCAATAATCAAAACACCGAATTACAAATGACAAATACTCAATGGCAAATTCCCAATTTCCGGCGCCGAGACACGCCTCATGGGTGCTCAGGATTGAAAATTGGTCATCGAAAATTGGTCATTGGAAATTAGGACTGCCCTCGACGAAGGTGAGATGCGCCTACCCGATGCAGCGTCCCGGCGCGCCGGGGCGGCGAAGGCGGCCTAATCCACCAGCCGGTGTTTCAAAGCATAGCGCGTCAAATCCACATTGGAGTGCAGACCCAGCTTCCTGGCAATGCGCCCGCGATAAGTGCCCACCGTTTTCTCGCTCAAGGCCATTTCGGCGGCGATTTCCTTGATGGTTCGGCCGCTGGCCACCAGGCGCAAAACCTGGAGTTCGCGGCAGGAGAGGCTTGCATGCGGGGGTTGCTGCCCGTCGCCGCCGAGCAAGGCCGCCAGTTTTTCCGCCAGCGAAGCCGTGACATATTTCCCGCCGGCCAGGACCTTCTTTGCCGCCGCCAAGATCTCATCCGCCGCCAGGCTCTTGTTGAGATAACCGGACGCGCCCAGTTTGAGCGAGCGGACGGCGAATTCTTCATCAGGATAGGCGCTTAAGACGAGCACCGGCGTGCGAGGTCGAAGTCGTTTGACTTCAGCCAGCACTTCCAAGCCATTGCGACCCGGGATGTTGATGTCCAACAGAACGAGGTCCCATATTTGTGTAGTGATCAGTTCCAACGCCATTCGTGAGTTTTCCGCCTCGCCCGTTTCCAATTCGGGAAACTCGTCGCTGAAAACGTGCTTGAGACCGCGCCGCACGATTTCATGGTCCTCAACAATCAGCACGCGAATCATGCAGGGTCCTTCTCCTGAACGGGCGTTATGCCTTGTGGTATGCGCACGGTCACGATCGTTCCGCCCTCTGGGCCGCCATGAAAGACAATCTCCCCGCCGAGAAGCGCCGTTCGTTCCTTCATTCCCAACAAGCCGAGCGATTTAGGATTGGCTACCTCAGCTTCGGTGATTCCCCGCCCATTATCCTGCACGCGCAGGATCGCCCATCCACCCTCCAGCTTCAGCACCGCCTCGATTTTGGTGGCGTGAGCATGGCGCGCAACGTTGGTGAGGCATTCCTGAAAGATCCGGAACAGCGCGGTGGAAACCACCGTGGAAAGACCCAGTTCGTTTTCCGGCAGATGAGCCTCACACAAAACACCGGTGCGCTCCCGAAACCGCCGGCTTTCGTAATGCAGGGCCGCACTCAATCCCAACTTGTCCAGCATATCGGGCCGCAGGCTGGCGGCGATTTCCTGGATGCTGACCGTAATACTGTCCGCCAGTTCCGTGGCGCCGACGATCGTATCGAGGAGCGAGTTGATGGTGGGCGAGCTTTGCAATCCCTCGATCTTTCGTTCGGCGCGCAGCAAGTCCATTTTCAATCCCGTCAACTTCTGGCCCAGGTCGTCATGAATTTCGCGGGCCATCCGGGTGGCTTCCTCCTCACGCACCGATTGAAGCCGGGCGGAAAGCGCGCGCAGTTGAGCGCGCGATTTCTTTAACGCTTCCTCCGCCGCCTTGCGCTCGGTGATGTCACGAATGGTCGAAAAAGTATAGATCTCGCCCTGATGTTCATAAGTGGAAACACGGACCTCCATGTCGAACTCATCGCCATTAGTCTTAACGCCTCGTGTTTCATAGACCGTTGGGACCTTCTCTCCAGCCGCTCTCCGCTCCACGTAGTGAAGCACCTGTTGACGATGACTCGGGGCGATGTGGACGAGTATTGAAGTGCCAGCCAGTTGTTCATTTTTCTCAAAACCAAACACTTCAAGGTACGCGTGATTGGCGAACACAAGCACTCCCTTTCTCGAGAGACCTATAGCATCTTGGGAACCCTCGAATGCCCCGCGCAGCTTGGCTTCACTCTCACGCAGCGCATCTTGCGCCCGCTTGCGCTCCGTGATGTCCATGAGCATCCAGATCACTCCCGCGGAAAGGTCGTTCGGGTCCAATGCGCGACCCTGCGCGAGGCACCAAAAACGCGCGCCGTTCTTCCGCTTGTACTCCATTTCCGCTGTGTAAACCAGGCCCTGCGGTATCTGGACGGCCAATTCCCGGCCCACTCGTTCGTAGTCCTCCGTGCAAACAAATAAAGCGGACGTGTCCATCCCGTGAATTTCTTCCGGGGCGTACCCAAAAATGGCGCAATGGGCGGGGTTGGACCACTCAATAATGCGGCCCTTGTTGAGAGAGATTCCGATCGGTGAGACGTCCAGGATCGCCCGCTGCTGTTTCATAACTTCGGCCAACCGGTTTTCCGTTCGCCGGCGTTCGGTGATGTCGCGGACGGTCGCGCAGAGCACTCGTTTGCCATCCAGTTCCATCGCACTGAGCAGCACATCGGCCGCAAAGACCTCGCCTGTATCGGCCCGCTTATGCATCCACTCGAATTGGTGCCTGCCCTTTTCCATCCCGGTGGCGACCTGCTGGTTGGCCAGGGTCCGTGAATCCGTGCCGTCCGGCTGCATTGGCGGCGACAAATCGGCGGGGTGTTTCGAGCAGAACTCCCCCCGGGTCGCGCAGCCGAATATCCTCAGGGCCGCCAGATTGCAGTCGAAAAAACCGTTCTCGCCCAGCAGCATGACCGCGTCGCTGGTCGAATCATAGAGCGTTCGAAACTTCGTCTCCGAGCGGCGCAGCGCCTCCTCCGCCTCCTTGCGCTCGGCAATCTCCGTTTTCAAATCCTGGTTGGCCGCCGCCAGTTCGCGGGTCCGCTCCTCGATGCGCCGCTCCAGTTCCTCATTTAGTTCTCTGACCGCCGCCCTGGCTTGGTTGAGTTCCGGCGTTTCCAGCACCTCCCAGTTTCCGTTCCGCCGTAAGATGGCAAAATCGTGCGAGCGCGCCAGGTCGAACAGTTCATCCGCCCGGCAGATGGCCAGCGGATAGCTGCATAAGACGGTTGCTCGTTGATGGGCGATTATTCCTTTGAGTTTTTTTTCGCAATCCAGGAAATCCTTCAAGTCCTTCGAGGTCAACCACGCTTTGTTGCTGCTGACTCTCATCCCGGCGTAACCCTGGGCCAAGGCTTGGGAGAGTTTTTTCTTCATCGTGGCGCCGGCCTTTTTAATATCCAACTTGCCGTCTTGAAGGAACCATTCCGTATGCGGAACAATCTCGATACCGCCCGCCGCCAGGTGTCGGTCAAAATGCGGAATGGCGCTCCTCAAGGCCGCTTTCGCTTCCGCCTCGCCGAGAGGATAGAAAACGACCCACAGGCAAAACTCATGCTCTTCCAATCCTGCCTTGAAATAGGGAATCAATATGTCGAGCAGGTCGTTCTGCGTCTCGTAGAAATGACAGAGATGAGTGCCCCACGGCACGTCACCCACCACGCTGATGCCGGTTTTCCGTAACTCTGGCTTTACGCCTGTTGTCATACGCAGCCGCCCTTCGCCAAATGCCTTGCTCAACAGACACAGCGTTCAAATCCCGTCCGAAAATCCGCGTCTCAATGTAAACCGTTCGGGGTCAGTAGATAAAGTAATCTGGAAACCGGAATCTCGAAAGCTGGGGAAAATGACTATTCTGTTGTAGGGGAAACCCTTACATTTCAGTCACTCAGCCGCCCTTGGGTTGGGATCTTGAAAACGGATTAACCACCCGCACCCCTGTGTTGCGGAAACCCTCTTCGTCCCGGCTAACGACGGTTAATCCGTGAACCAGCGCCGTCGCGGCCAGGAAAGCATCCAGGATCGGAATCGGTTGCTGCAAACTCAATCTTCCCCATTGGTCCGCCACCTTTTCGTCCACCGGCAACAGGCGGTCGGCAAACTCGTCGGCAACCCGCAGCAGCCACCTCTCCAACGCCTGCGCTTGCGCCGGGTCGCGAAGGCGAATCCGCTCGCCCCCCCGGCGTATTTCTCCAAGCACCAGCACGCTGGTGAATAATTCCTCCTCGGCCGTTTCTTCAAACCACTGCCGCACTCCGGCGTCACACCGTTGCTCTTTTCGCAGTTCGCTCAGGACGTTGGTGTCCAGCAGGCAGCCGCTCATAGCTCAATCGGACGCTCCAGTTGCGGGCCGCGCTCGAAATCCTTGTCCTTGCCAACGTTGGGCATGGCCAGCAGGGCTTCCTTGAAGGATGTCCGCCTGCCCGCCTTTCCCAGCAACGACGCCCGCAGGATGCGCCGATGTTCCTCCTCCATGGAAACCCCGCGCTCGCCCGCTTGTTGTTTCAGCTTCCTCACGACCTTTTCTTCGATTTGTCTGACAATGAGTTGTGGCATATCTTGTCCATTCCAGTTCTGCTATCAACGCTAGCACAGCCACCCCTAAAGGCAAGAACAAAATATCCCAATTACAGGCTCAGTGATATTCCTGAATCGTCTTGACTCCGTAACCGTTTTTCTTCAGGGCGGCGATGCCCAGGGCGGCGGCGCGGGCGCCGCTCAACGTCGTCATGATGCTCGTGCCGGTATAGACGGCGGTGGTGCGGATTCTTACCTCGTCGGCGCGCGGGGTCTGGCCGGTGGGGGTGTTGATGACGAGCTGAATTTCGCGGTTCTTCAAGAGGTCCAGGGTGTTGGGGCGGCCTTCGGCCAGTTTGAAAACGCGCTGCACTTTCAGTCCCGCGTTTTCCAGTACTTTGGCCGTGCCGGCGGTGGCCACAATTTCAAATCCCAGGCCGGCAAATTCCCTGGCCACGGCGGCGACGCGGGCCTTGTCGGCGTCGTTGACGCTGATGAAAACCCGCCCGCTCAAGGGCAGCGGCGCGTTGGCGGCCATCTGGGATTTGGCGTAAGCGATGCCCAAGTCGGCGTCCAGGCCCATCACTTCCCCGGTGGACCGCATTTCCGGGGAGAGCAAGATGTCCTGGCCGAGAAAGCGGTTGAAGGGGAAAACGGATTCCTTGACCGCCCAATAATCCGTCCAGATTTCCCGGGTGAAACCCAGTTCGGCCAGGGTTTTGCCAGCCATGACTTTGGCGGCGAGCTTGGCCAGCGGCACGCCGATAGCCTTGCTCACAAAAGGGATGGTGCGCGAGGCGCGCGGGTTGACTTCCAGGACATAAACGGTGTCGCCTTTGACGGCGTACTGGGCGTTCATCAGGCCGATGACGCGCAGTTCGCGGGCCATGGCGTGGGTGTATTCGCGCATGGTCTGGATGACTTCTTTGCAAAGGGTGTGCGGCGGCAAAACCATGGCCGCATCGCCGGAATGAACGCCGGCAAATTCGATATGCTCCAGAAAACCGCCGATGACAATCGCGCCCCCTTGCCCATCGGCGAATTGGCCGACATCGGCAATGCAATCCACATCCACCTCGGTCGCGTCCTCCAGGAATTTGTCCACGAGCACGGGCCGCTCCGGGGAGGCTTCGACGGCGAACCGCATGTAGTGGTCCAGTTCCGCGTCGGAATAGACGATCTGCATGGCGCGCCCGCCGAGGACGAAGGAGGGGCGGACGAGCACGGGGTAGCCGAGTTTGCGGGCGGCCAGGAGGGCCTCGGCCTCGTTGGTGGCCAGGCCGTTGGGCGGCTGGGGGATGCCCAGCTTGTCCAGCATCGCGGAAAAAAGCTCGCGATCCTCCGCGATCTCGATGCCCTGGGGCGAGGTGCCGATGATGTTGACGCCGTTTCTTTGCAGAGCGAGGGCGAGGTTCAACGGGGTCTGGCCGCCGAATTGGGCAATCGCGCCCCAGCATTTTTCCCGCTCGTAAATGTGCAGGACGTCTTCCAGGGTGAGCGGCTCGAAAAAAAGTTTGTCGCTGGTGTCGTAATCCGTGGAGACGGTTTCCGGGTTGGAATTGACCATGATAGTTTCAAAGCCGTCCTCCTTCAAGGCGAAGGCGGCATGAACGCAACAGTAATCGAACTCGATGCCCTGGCCGATGCGGTTGGGGCCGCCGCCTAAAATCATCACTTTCCGTTTGGCGCCGGGCATGGTCTCGTCGTCGCCGCAATCGTAGGTCGAGTAATAGTACGGGGTGTAAGCCTCGAATTCAGCCGCGCAGGTGTCCACCAAACGATAGCTGGGCACAAGGCCCGATTCCTTGCGCTGGACGCGGACGGCGTCCTCGGTCTGGCCGGTGAGATGGGCGATCTGGCGGTCGGAAAAACCGAGGGATTTGGCTTTGGCCAGCAGGTCGTGGTTCATCGCATCGCAAAAAACATTGCGCAAAGTAAGCGGCGGGTGGGTCAGGAATTCAAGGACAAACGTGAAACAGGATTAACGCGAAACGAGCCGTCAACGCAAGGCAGCGAGGCGGGTTCTATCTTCCGCAGTCAAATCAGGAAAAACTTTCAGCCGGCACACCGCCGCCAAAGCGCGCGCATTGCTGCCGGTGTCGAAACTGTAAAACCAGTCGCATCCAGCGGCGAGCGCGGAGGCAACAATGAGCGAATCCATCGCGCCGATGGCCGATTTGTGAGCATATTTATCGAGCAATTCAGCGCCCATTTTTTCCAACAAACTCCATTCGAACGGATGAAGAATAATGCTATCGCCGAAGTCCGATCTAAGCTGTGCCAGCTCAGGCGGGTTGGCTTGGCCCGGCATACGAGGGGGATCG
>Ga0326728_10013622_pt1 | contig 17587 bp, 16 predicted proteins | sample MB3enrmetagenome_FD_207602 | JGI IMG/M metagenome (GOLD analysis project Ga0326728, IMG submission 207602) | Lab enriched peat soil microbial communities from McLean, Ithaca, NY, United States - MB31MN | ecosystem: Environmental > Terrestrial > Soil > Wetlands > Peat | place: USA: New York... | reverse complement strand
TGTGATTCGCGTAGAGCTTCCTCCGTATGTTTTCTCTCCGAAATATCTCGAACAATACCACGGAATCCTGTCGGGTTGCCGGACCTATCCCGGATGAGGGAAATGGATGACTCAAGAGGAATCATGGAGCCATCTTTTCTTACGATGTTCCATTCCAGTCCTTTGGAATGTTGCCCTGTTCTGAACACCTCATAATACGTGTCAGCCATATGGCGGATACTCTCCGCATCTGCATACTCCTGATAGCTTTTCCCCATGAGCTCTTCTGGTGAGTATCCTGAAATTGCGGGAATCATGTAATTGAAGAAGGTGAGATTCCCTTTGAGGTCAAGTTCATAGTAGCCATCCTCTATGTTATCGAGGATTGTCCTGTACCTTTCTTCACTCTCCCTGAGTTTCTTTTCCGCCTGTTTCCTCGTCGTGATGTCACGTATGACACCCTTAAATCCGAGAGGATTTCCATTTTTATCCTTTTTGAGGGATATGGACGCCTCCACAACAATTTTCTTACTATTCTTGGTTATGATCTCATAATCAAATCCGTTTATGGTTTCTCCTGTGAGGTAAACCTTGTGGAAGGCCTCAAGCACCTTTTCAGCGTTCTCCCCATCCATATACTTCCGGTAGTTCATGCCCATGAGTTCATCATCGGTGTAGCCGTAAGTCTTAAGTGATGAGGCATTGAAGAATGTGAAGTTCCCATTCAGATCTACTTCGTAATAAATTTCTTCCATGCTCTCAAGGATGTTTCGGTAACGCTCCTCGATACGGCGAAGCGCTTCTTCCTCCTGATTGTGTTCTGATGCAGATTTGACCATCTCTGAGATCAGTTGCCGTGCCTCGGTTAACTCTTCCATAAGCTGCCCTCTTGTCGGTTTTAGATGTCTCATGATGGGCTTGCTCTTAGAGTGCCTTCCCTTTCAAATCATATCGTCATTTTGGTAATGCTTCATAATCGGTAAAATCAAAGTGCGCCAGGAAAGCTTTGCTTGGTAGGAAAGGCAGAGAAATGTTACCTTGAAAATCCAGAATGGGACCCAGCAGGTGGAAGTCCTGCCCGGACAAAGCATAGCCAGCAGTCCGGTAGCGAGTCTTGGGTAGTACAGGGAGACCCGTGCTGCTAAGCGTAGAGCGAGTATGTGGGCCAGGAGAAAGAGCCTCGAAATATCCTATATCGAGGAGCGAAGGAAAGCATTCAGTTCAGATACCGGGTGCCAAGGGCAACCGAGGCATTTGGGATGGATTGGGAGGAGTCGCCCAGTAATATATCATCAGTGTTTCAAAAGAGGTGTTCCACATAGGTCTTTATCCATGCAACAAGGTCCTGGGCGGAATTCTTCCCAAGTAATGTATCAAGGATATAGCCATGCTTGATGAGGAGGAATGTGGGGGTACCTGTGATTGAAAATTGCTTTTCAAAATAGGGAAACATGTCCACGAGTGCGTAGCACACTTTGATGTAGGACCCGAAATAAACCGCCACGGATTTAATTTCCTCAATGGTCTCCAGATACTGGATGTCTAGAATACATGCTACAAGCATGAGGGAATCCTCTACGAGCTCAGTATCAATATTATCGGATCTGATGCTAGTGACAATCTCTTGGTCTGGCATTTTCGCTCCTGGATTTTTGCAAGGTACGCTTTTCAATACTCAAGAAACATGCCATTGGTTGCAAAGGGAAGTTTTAATACAAAAACATCTTATGAATTAAGAGGATAGAGATAAAAAAACGAGTAGTAGGTTGTAAAGTTGTTTTATTATCATTCAGGAATTTTTTACATATATGTAAGATACAGCTATGTCTTTTTTATTCCAAAAGATCATCATGCAATGGTATGGCGAATTCGATAATTCTCTTATAGATGCTCGGTCGGCTTATTCCCAAGATTTTGGCTGCCCTGGCCTTGTTCCAGCCGGTCTTCTTGAGTGCTTCAACAATCATCTCTCGCTCAATGTGTCGTGGATGGGGAACCTTCTCTGTAAGCAAGTCCGCCTTGAGATGTTCCCTTATTTCGGGTGGTAGATCATCTTTGTCTATAGTCCTGTTCTGGCAGACTATAAAGGCGTGTTCCAATGTGTGGATGAGCTCCCGGACATTTCCCGGCCAGTTATAGTCCATGAAGAGACGCATTACCTCGGGTGAGATAGAAACAATCTCCTTATGGATTCTTTTTCTTAGGACAGACAGATAATGCTCAACAAGCAATGGGATGTCATCCCTACGCTCGATGAGAGAAGGGAGGCGGATTTCCATCACCTTGAGGCGGTAGAAGAGGTCTTCCCGGAATTCTCCTTTACTTACTTTATCCCGCAATTCGGCATTTGTGGCGGCGATGACCTGGACATCAAGCTTTATGGGTGTTGCGTCTCCCACACGCTCTATCGTTTTATTCTCAAGTACCCGCAGAAGTTTGAGCTGGACCTTCGGTGAGATATCTCCAATCTCATCCAGGAAGATGGTTCCATGATCCGCGAGCTGGAACCGGCCTTTCTTATCACTGGTAGCGCCTGTAAAAGCACCCTTTACATGCCCGAAAAGCTCACTCTCCAGTAGGTTTTCCGAAAGGGCCGAACAGTTGACCATGACAAAAGGCATATGTGCTCTGGTGCCATTGTAGTGTATGGCGCTCGCGACGACCTCCTTGCCGGTGCCGCTCTTGCCCGTAATGAGCACGGTAGTATCTATGTCTTTCAATTTTTCGATCAGGGAGTAGATTTCCTGAATACGGCTGTTTCGGCCTACAATGGTATGAAACCGGTGTCTCTCCTTGAGTTCTCTTTCCAGGTGGCTTAGACGGGAAATATCCCTGATGACTATGATCGCGCCTAATGGTCTTCTCTCTCTGCCTTTCAGCGGCGATGAGTTTAGGACAATGATCTGCTGTGGTCGGTGAGGGTGTTCACACTCTAACAAGTATTCACGAACCGGTCTGCGCTTGATAACGGACTCCTCAAAGACTTTCCAGCATTTTCTTGTGCATTCGGTTTCCCCTTTTTCCCACTGCGGGCTCTTGGGGGAGATTCCGCAGATTCTCACTGCAGCTTCATTGGCCTCGATGACATGCATGTTGTTGTCTATTGTAATGATGCCGTCTTCAACGCTATGGAAAATGGCTTCGAGATGTGAGCGATAGCGCTCATTTTCCGTCTCGACGGAAAGCTTTTCTTGAAGCAGGGTCTTGTATTGAAGGGCTAGGTTTACCGTGAGTATCAGATCATCATCGTTCCAAGGTTTGGTGATGAATTTGTATACCGCCCCGTCATTGACGGCACCTAAAATGGCCTGTATATCGGCATGTCCGGTAAGCATGATCCGGATAATATCAGGCCAGCGTTTCCTGGTTTCTCTGAGGATTTCAACTCCATTTATGCCCGGCATCTTATAGTCACAAATTACGAGGTCGATATGTTTGTCTTCCAGGATTGACAGGGCGTCCTCACCGCTTGTGGCGGTTAGAATATCGAAATTCTCATCGTGAAAAACCCGCCTGAGCGACTTGAGTACGTTGTCCTCATCATCGATTAACAGGATAGCGGACCTGCAAGGTACCTTGAAGCAGTTATTGTCAAGGCCCTGTTCAGCTCCATGTACGGGCTTTGATGTTTTCGTGTATCCGGACATATCCCTTTATTATCGGCAGAATAACCGTGAATCTTGCTTTCGTCATTCCCGGTCATGATTAACCTCCCCATGGGGATACAAAGAGAGGACATCTATTGTACGGATGATCCCCCCCCCTGAATTCCGGCGCGGTGGTCGTTTGGAAAAATAAAACATAACTGTATCTTACATATATGTAAAAATTACATGAATATAATTGAATCATATTAACAACCTATAGCTTTAATTTCTATCCCCTATCCTGCTGATTTATCAAGGTATTTTAATGTTTAAAACCCCCTCCAGTCAGCAATGGCACGCTTCTTGAGATTAAGAACCTGCATGAGAGGGAAAAAGAGCTGTTCAAGAATCGATAAAAATGAAGGAGGGGTTATGAGAGCAATAAAAGTGGTTCTCACAGTCACGGTGGTCATGGTTCTGGGCTTTTCCCCGGTATTTGCAGGAGGGACATGCAGAAAGGAAGACGTACAGAAGGCGGTAGATTATGCAGTAACACTCCTGGAAACCAAGGGAAAGGCGGCATACCCGGAAATTGAAAAGTACAGGTTCTGCGGCGAAAATTATGTATGGATCGGCGATCTCGATGGAGTCTTCATCGTCCATCCACAAAAGAAACTAGTCAACCAGAACCAAATGCTTATGCAGGACCCCAAAGGGAGATATCTCGTTGCCGAGATGATAGTCAAGCTGAAGAAAAATGGTGAGGGTTGGGTGGCATATTGGTGGCCGAATCCTGCGACAAATAAATTGGAGCCCAAATGCTCCTATGTCAAGTTGGCCAAAACCCCCATTAATGGCAAAAAAATCTATGCAGGCGCCGGGGTATATGGCATCAGCGAAGAGGGCTGTAAATAATATAAAGGGGCAACCAGGAGGCTTAACTTTATTCTCAGCCCCCTGTTGTTCCATAAAACTTAAAATCATGTTGAGAGATAAAGGCTTATTGAGGTTCGAAGAGAGCAAGTCTGGCAATAGGAGGCACCCATGAAGTTCAGCTGGAAGATGAGAGAAAGGCTGGTGGCTATCTTTCTGATTGGCGGAGTACTTCCCCTGATTATCGCCATAGGATATGTGGGTTACCATGCCAAGGTGATCATTGAGGATCAATCGAAGGACTATCTGAAGGCCAGCGTTAACGGCTTCGCTCAGGTGACCCAGGCCCGTTATAATGCCATCTCCGGGAACATCGATATCATCCTTGATCAACTTAAGATAAAGCTCAAGGATGACCTTATCAAACCTGCCGCCGATGAGCATTACTACAAGACCGGTTATCTGATACTCTTTCAGCCCAACGGGTTCTGCCTCTATCATCCGAAACCGGAATTTAGCAAAAATACCAAACTCTACGATAGCTACGATTTCATCCGGGATGCGGTGAAGCAAAGACAGGGCTTTTATAGTTACACCTTTCAGGGTGTGAGTAAGATAGGCTACTTGGCTTATAACAAAGATCTCGACCTTATCATGTGGGGGGCAGTGCCGGCCGATGAGGTCTTCGAGAAGTTTACAGTTCTTAAGATCCAGATGTATGTATTTCTCGCCGTGGTCGCCGCCTTGCTCATCATGGGCGGGGGGTTTGTGGCCCAAAGGATGGCCAACCGGGTGAAAGAGGTCAGCCACATCATGCAGGATATCGCCGAGGGTGAGGGTGACCTTACGGTAAGACTGCCGGTGATCTCCACTGATGAATTAGGCGATCTGGCCAAATGGTTCAACAAGTTCGTCGATAACATCGAGGAGGTGATCGTTAAGACAAAAGAAGCGGCCACCCAGGTGGATGTCTCCACCAAAGAGGTGGCAGGAGGCGCCCAGGGCCTTTCGCAGGCGACCCAGGAGCAGGCATCGGCCATCGAAGAAGTGGCTGCCACTATTGAAGAAATGACCTCATCCATCAAGCACAATGCGGAGAATGCATCGGGCGGTAGGCAGAAGGCCAACGAGATGGTGCGCATGGCGAATGCCAGCGGAGAGTCGGCCCAGGAGCTGGTCCGAGGCATGAGAGAGATATCCGATGCATCCAAGAAAATCGGCGATATCATCACCACGGTCAACGAGGTGGCGTTCCAGACGAACCTGCTGGCCCTCAACGCCGCTGTCGAGGCGGCGCGTGCGGGTGAGCAAGGAAAAGGCTTCGCCGTGGTGGCTCAGGAAGTGCGTGCACTGGCCCAGAGATCAGCGGATGCGTCAAAACAGATCAAGGCCCTCATTGAAGACACCGTGGGCAAGATCAGCGCCGGTGATGTCATGGTAAAGAAATCCGGAGAGTCTCTTGAGCAGATCATCAAGCATATCCATGAGCTTTCCCAGGTCATGGAGGAGATCGCAGCCGCATCGAACGAGCAGGCGAGCGGAGTTGACGAGCTGAACAGGGCCGTCACCCAGATCGACACCTCGACACAGCAGAATGCATCCACTGTTGAGGAGCTTGCCAGCACTTCGGATAACCTCATGAGCGAGGCGAAAGAGCTCTCCAGCACCGTTGCCCGGTTCAAGGTCTCCGAGGAAGAAACGGCTCATCAGGCAAAGAAGAGCCCCACCAAGAGACATGCCCATACGAAGCCTGAGTCCCAGAAGCGTGTGTCGAAGCAGCTTGAAGAAGACTATGAGGAATTCTGATGGAGGGTTCACCCATGTCCCATCATGACGAGACGGCAAAGGAACTGGCAACCCAGTATGTCACGTTCCAGCTTGGGGACGAGACCTATGGGGTATCCATACAAAAATTGAACGAGATCATCGGATATCAGAGCTGTACCAAGATCCCGAATGTCCCGGGCTATATCAGGGGGGTTCTCAATCTTCGGGGGATCGTGGTTCCCGTCATCGATATGAGGGAACGGTTTGGGATGGAGATGAAAGATTATGATCAGTTCACGGTCACTATGATCCTTGATGTATCAGGGCGCATCACAGGACTGGTAGTGGATGCGGTGAATGACGTCATCACCCTGAACCCGGAGGATATCAAGCCCCGGCCCCATTTCTCCTCATATATCAGCACGGAGATCATCCATGGGATAGGGGTCAAAGACAACAAATTTATCATTCTCCTGGATGTTGATAAACTGCTCTCCGATGTGGAAGTGAAAGAAATCGGCAATGACGGTGGTCCGGCTATAAACCGGAGGACCATGGAACTCGATGGGATCTCGGGCCATGCCACTTCGGCAGACGGCCCACCGTAGTGACTGCAGGCCATGAAAAAATCGATTACAAGCCATTCTGACGGGGAAATCGGTAAAATCCTGCGATAATCTCCAGATGAAAGGTGATCCCCGATCAACCCTGATCGAGCACCTCCCGCACCTTTTTCGTGAAACCCGTCAGTGAGAACGGCTTCTCTCCTGGATAGGCTTTCGCCTTCTCATGATTTTCTTATCTGTTCCCATGAGAAACCTTCTTGAACATTTTGTACGAATTGCAAATCAGCTAATTTCATTATACAACACACTGATATTTAGCTCAGCAGGTGCACCCGACTATAGAGCTTTTCTGCATCTTCTGTGAACCTAAAACAATTATTCCTGCCAGGGACATCCACCTGAGTCAAGTCTCCGATTTTCTGTAAATTGGCATCTCAGACATAGGCACTGTGCTGCTAGAAGATCCTGCATATCAAATTGAATATCACTGCAATAACACCTCTATTTTAAGATGCCTGGAAACCGTAGATTATGATCAGTACTATTCATATTGGCTAAAGTGATGATCATTTGCTATAAATCATCGATTCCATCTCCACTCAGTCAACCAGAGATTATGTTTACAAATCTACAGTATGGGCAAAGTGTAGGTTATGCAATATAATCAACGGTTCCATAAGTTGACACTCGACCAGAGATTGATAAATAAAATCATCAGTTCAATAAGTCCTGAGAAACTGATGATAATATTCGTACCGGTCTGAGCATATATCTACTCAGCATAGATCTTACCTCAGATGGTTATATTTCAGGTGCAGAAACCTCCATCAATCACAATAGATCTTCTCCATGCTTAATTGATCCAGCATTATGGAGAAAGGAGTGTGCCTAATTAGTGCCCACGACGTCTAAACTTATCCCAATTCCACCCAACTTCTACCAACTTGACATTTTCGATAACTCTTTGAAATCCTTTACTGCTGTGCCTTTACGCGTTAATGAAATCAATCTGTTAGAGGTCTCAAAATCCGAAGGGCCTTGCGCCTGTGGGGGTTCGAGTCCCTCCTCCGGCACCAGATATTCAGCGACTTACAAGTCTCAGGTGAGATCTGGTGCCAGCCTTTTTTGATGACTGTGATAAAAATGTGATAATCGGCTTCCTGTCGTTGTTATCCATGACCTCAATTGCTGACCGAAGGCTTTCTGGATAGTGATGAACATACCACATCAAGCTTATCGAGCACAAGCAGCACATCGACAAGCACGGCCAAGACATACCGGAAATTCGGAACTGGAAGTGAGGCAACCTCAAATGAATGCACAAGAACTTATAAACACCGCGAGGACACTGGTCGCCGGGCCCCTTCTGAAAGCTAATACAGAAACTGATCCATGACACGTTAGTTTAATTTTCTTGGCAATTTACGAGTGTCCCTAGAATTATGAATATAATAACGAACTGATGTTCTATCCTGGCTGACTCAGTCATAGAGGATTGCACCCAAGATCGCCAGGATCTCATCCACGAGGTCTTTAGGGGCTTGGACAATAAATGCAACTTTTCGGGATGAGTAATCGACCGATTTAACCTGGTCGACCATCACGACGCCATGCACCGGCAAGCCAGCAGGAACCCGTAAATGGAAAGGATATTTCCTGTCTTTCGTGGTGGTCGGGCACGCAAAGGCAAGACCGGTCTTCTCGTTGAAGAGAGTGTTGCTCACAATGATAGCTGTCCTTCTGCCTTTCTGTTCGCGACCGGACTGGGGATCAAAGTTGAGCCAGACAAAATCTCCTTTCCTCGGGACGTAGCCGCTCACCACTCCTCCTTGCCTACAGGTGCCCCGAAATCTTCTTCGAATAGTTTGTACCCCTTCGGAATCCGGGCCACGAGATCTTCCAACCTGTATTTCTTTCTGACTTCAGGTAAGGGCTGTACAATAACCTGCCTGTCTTTTGTGAAGATTTCAACCTTGTCTCCTACGGCAAGGTGTGATTGTTCCAGGATCTCCTTATTGATCCTTATCCCTTGACTGTTTCCCCATTTCTGAATTGTTGCGCGCATACAATACCTCTCAATGGCTATACATAGTATATACGACAGGATTTTGGTGAAGTCAACATGTGTCAGTATGTGCAAATCATGTACATACATAATGGCTTGCTTATCCGAGGAAAAGGTTGAGTAGGTTATACCCAGCAAAACTCAAGCTTGCGATCCCCTGATTCGTAGTGATGGAGAAAGGAGTGTGTCTATTTTGTACCCGCGACGTCTAAAATTGGTCCAAATCCACCCAACTTCTACCAACTGACGATATTGCCTAACTTATTGAAACTATATAATTAATGAGCACTTACGTACAAATGAAGATACTCCCAAGATGCTCTCAAAATCCGAAGAGCCTTGAGCTTGTAGGGGTTCGGGTCTCCCCTCCGGCACCAGTTATTTTGAGTGGATGTTTGTGCAATGTCTGGATGCCCAATATAACTCACCACGTACCGGGTTACATACATGATGATCTTATAGAGGGTAGTTATCCTCTATGATATCAATCTTGCTCACGAGATAGTGTTTTTGCAGATCCCCCGAGAGAAACACCTTTGATTTTTTGAATAAGAGGTCTGTTACCCTGATTTCGGTCATGGAGAGCTTTATCAGCGGGAAGAATCTCAGAGTATTTAACTCAATCAGCTTCTTGATCTGTTTTTGGGCCTGTCTGTCTGCGGCGAGTAAAGAAAGGTGTCTGATACTCTTCGTAGCTTCGGCATGCCCTTTGTTATTGGCATCCACGAAATTACCATACTGGGACTTCAACCGATCCGCCGTTTCCTTGGTCATGACGATTATCCGCCCATCGAGATAAGCCAGAGCGGGGTCAGCAGCGACGGGATTAGCTGTGAAGAGGACGAAGGTACCATTTATCGAAGCCATCTTGGAGGCTTTAACGGAATGGTTTTCAGTGGTGAGCTCAATTTGATTGCCCTTATCCTGGATAGTCCCGCCCGTCCTGGATGAACATGCAGGGAGCAGCACCAGTAGCAACACAGAGACATATAAGATGCAGCGAATTGTCTTCATTTCCAATCCTCCTCTTTCGTCATTCATAGTAATGTACTTTTTATGGACCCAATCCGAGCTATGTATCCGGGTGCATTTCCCGGCCGGTATCAGGGGGATGACGCGTAATACACATCGGATTTCCGGGACAAGATATAGTTGGGGGATCAGAAATTGTCAAGACAGTACTCGAGTGTCTGATCCATATCTTAATGCATGGATACATGCCGAAGCAGGCTCGCAGTACAAACCAATTCATGCAATAGGAAATAGTCAGCCATTGAGAAATCTGATATAGGGAAATCTATGGTAGTATGCCAGACGGCTATAATGGACGTTCATGGAACGACAAGAGGGATAAACGATTGACGGGAGGGTGCCTGCATGAGGCAACAGGATGGAAAAACCATTTTGTTGGGAAAGATGTATCGTATCGGATTCAGTCTCTTTCTCGTATTGCTTGCTTTGACCGGTTGTAGTTCAAGCAATTCAGGTCCCAGGCACGGTATCTTCATGGACAGCACCGTTGAAGGACTCACCTTTAAGACAGAGACCTTAACTGGTGAGACGGATTCTCAGGGAAGATTTTCCTACATGCCGGGAGAATCGGTAACTTTCTCCATCGGAGGCATTGTTTTAGGGACTGCGACTGCGAAGTCCGTCATGACTCCGGTGGATCTTGTAGCAGGGGCGCAAAATGAGACGGACCCGACAGTGACCAATATCGCCCGGCTCCTCATCACCCTTGATGAAGACAATGACCCTGATAACGGGATAACCATAAGCCCGGAAGTCAGGACCGCCCTGGCCGACTCCTCTGTCGATTTTGAACAGGACACAACTCTGTTTGCTCAAGATGCTGAAGTGCTGAAAGTAATAAAAACTCTAAACCTTCTTTATACAGGCGAGACAGTGGAACGCACCCTCTGCACGGTGCAGGAGGCCCAGGATCACCTTGGAAAAACCATCGATGCATTGGCAACAGATAGTGGTTATGATCACACGGGCGCATCAGGCGGTGGGGGCGCCGGAGCTGGGGTGGGTAGCAGCGGAGGCTGTGGCTGAGGCGGATAGCCGACATCATCGGTCGATGATGAAAAGATCCTCGAAAGAATATCAATTCACATGAGCGGGTAAATGGAGGGGATTATCCAGATGCCGATGTTCGCAAGCGCATGCACAACGAACGGGGCCCAGATATTCTTTCTCCACTCGTAGATCGAGGCGAAGATGATGCCTCCTGTGAGCTGGATCATGGAGATATGTCCGTGCACGGAGGCAAAGAGCAGCGAGGTCAGGATGATGCATAGTACCGCTGCCAGGCGCTGTCTCATCCAAGAATAGAACAATCCTCTGAAGAAGAGTTCTTCCGCGAAAGGCCCGATGAGGCAGCCGACGAGGGAATAGAGCATCCACCGGTCAATGGACTGTCTTGCGATGAGAAGGACCAATAACCCTCCATGTATAAAAACCCGGGATATAAGGTCAAGGGTGATCACCACGGCTCCAAACGCTGCAGCAGCCCCGAGTCCGATGGAAAGTTCCTTGAAGATAAATACTGTTTCAACGCCGCAGAGCTTATATGCAAAGATAAGGATGACAGCAATCTCGATAAGTCTGGCTGTAAGGGTATAGATGAGTCCGTCCACCTGAATGTATCCCGACAAGATCCTGAACACCGCCTCTATGAGACATACCATGAAAATGACCGTAAGCCGCCTGTCCATGGATATTTATATATAGGGTATGGAAAAAAGGCACAAGTGTCGCCTCAGAGAGTTCGCACACCATGAAGAAAGAGCCCGCACGGCGAAGCCTCACTGAGAAGGAATCTCTCACCCTGCTATCTATGGGGAGAGGGTTAAGGTGAGGGGTCCATCCTAACTTGTCGAATTGACGATCCCGAACAAGTGCGGCTATACTGGCGCCATGAAGAGGGTGGTCATCGGTACGGCAGGGCATGTGGACCATGGCAAGACATCGCTCATCAAGGCGCTCACGGGCATCGACTGCGACCGGCTCAAGGAAGAGAAGGAGCGGGGGCTTACCATTGAGCTCGGCTTTGCCTCGCTGATATTGCCGTCGGGGGAACGTGTGGGTGTGGTGGACGTACCGGGGCATGTGCGTTTCATCAGGCACATGCTTTCGGGCGCTTCGGGCATTGATCTGGTGCTGCTGGTGATCGCCGCCGATGAGGGGGTGATGCCCCAGACAAGGGAGCACGTACAGATCTGTGAATTGCTCGGTATCGAGCGAGGGGTTGTGGCGCTGACCAAGAAGGATCTCGTGGACAGCGACTTGCTGGAGCTGTCCGCCTCTGATGTGCGGGACTTTATCCAGGGGACCTTCCTTAAGGATGCACGCATTATCCCGGTGAGCTCCACGACGGGCGATGGGCTTGATGCGCTCACCTCGGAGCTCGTCACACAACTTAAGCTGGTACAAGAGAGGCAGGCGACCGGGATACCGGTGCTGCCCGTGGACCGTGTCTTCACCATCAAGGGGTTCGGCACTGTGGTGACGGGGACCCTTGTCCGCGGCACCTTTTCTCCTGACCAGGAGGTTGAGGTCCTGCCGAGCGGCAAGGCTGCCAAGATCCGCACTATTCAGGTCCATGATGAAGACGTTGATGCGGCGTTAGCCGGCATGCGCACGGCAATCAATCTCCATGGCGTGGGCACGGAAGAGATAGCCCGGGGTGAATGGGTTGTTCCGGCAGGGGTTTTTGATACGACGAAGCTGCTTGATGCAAGGCTCAACTTATTGCGAAAGCCGGGTAGGGGGGGAATCAGACTCTATATCGGGACTGCAGAGGTCATGGGGGATGTGAGCCTGCATAAAGTCGACGGGCAGGATATTGGAAGGATAAGGGTAAAGCAGGGCGTTGTTGCTTCTTATGGCGACAGGTTTATCATACGGTCCGTCTCCCCTTCGGCTACCATCGGCGGCGGGATGGTCCTCAACCCCCATCCCGCCCGCAGGTTTTCCGAAGAGGTGATCCGCGATCTCCTGTGCCACGACCCTTCCATGCGCGTCATGGGTATAGCAAGGGACGCCGGAATGCACGGCATTTCACGAAGGGTCATTGAGGCCGTGTTCCCACAGGCGGCCTTAAGGTTGGACAGTCTTATCTTAGGCCTTCTTTCATCGGGAGACCTTGTTAAATTCGATACATCAAATGAACTTTTTGTGCATACCGTATACCATGACAAGCTCAGAGGGATCCTTGTTTCCCACGTTCAGGAATATCATAGCGCGAATCCATCATCACTCGGTATTTCCCGTGAGTCTTTAAGGATGTCCGTGCAGGGAGGTGTGGAACAGAAGTTGTTCCATAAAGTTCTTCAGGATCTCGTCAAGAGAGGCGAACTTGTTGAATCGGGCCCCAACATCACGGCCCCGGGGTTCAGTGCGACCATGGCGGCCGATCGTACGGTCCTTGGTGGAAGGATAGCCGAGATCCTCGATCGCCAGGGGTTTGAGCCGCCGAAGGTCTCCGAGCTTGCTGAAATGCTCAGCGTCCCGATCAAGGATGTCATTGAAATACTCGGTTTTCTCAGCCATGACGGCAAGGTAACCAGGATCAAAGACGATATTTACCTTTCCATGCGGCATGAGGAGATGCTCAAGAAGCGCGTAAGGGAGTTCATTATCAAGAACCAGTCAATGGCACCTGGAGATATGAAGACCGTCATCGGCGCATCAAGAAAGTATGCCATTCCCTATCTTGAGTATCTCGACCGTATCCGTTTTACCCTGCGCGTCGGTGATGTCCGCAAGCTTGCAGCTGCCGGGCCGTCCTGATCAAACAGGCTTTCGCGGTATCATCTTGCGGATCAGTTTGGCCCTGTCTTTGAGCTTGAGCTTCCAGTAGAGCGGGCTCAGAACAAGGGTTTTGATGAGCTCTCTTTTATTTATATATTGACCTTTATTTTCCTTTTGCATGAAATAATTAATGCTTAAATCATGCCATAGAAGAAAATAACATGATCTTTCAATAAGCTATACAGGATGGGGAGGGATTTAATCCGGAAGAGGAAAAAAGTGATGGTGTTTATGACACGCTCTGTGTCTCCAGCACGATCATTTATTACCAGAAATTATAATCCAGGAGCCCATTTAAGCCATTTTACCTATTCCGGACCACAGCCCCTTCGGGAATAATCAAAAATTTGACGGTATATCTCCGGGGTCACGAGGGTCGTTGTTTGTGCACGGGAAGAAGAGATTGAAGATGCTTATTTTTTATTATCATAAGGAATACAAATCACGCCAAGGGCTATCACTTCGGGGGGGACACCGAAGTGGTGCATGCCTTTGATATCAGGATATCGATGTCTTCACCAAGATCTGTATCGGCATATTGCTGTTTCACGGACTGAAACCGGGCGCATGCCGCCTTTTTGTTGCCTTTTTTCAGATAGAATTTGCCGATGTACAGGTAGTGCTTGGCAAGAACTGTCCTTGCCTCTTTCAGGCCGTCAGTTGCATCTTTTCTATAGGGGGAGTCCGGATAGCTTTTCATGAATCCCTCAAAACTCTGGATGGCCTTCGTGGTCTCCGTCTGATCCCTGTCAAAGGTGCTCATCTGTTTATAATGACACATTCCGATCCTGAAGAGGCAATAACCTGCATCTGGATCCGTGGGGTAAAGAAGCCTGAACTCCTCGTAGTTCTTCAGGGCCAATTCATAGTCCTTATTGTCATAGTAAAGGTTTCCGGTCTCTAAAATCGATTTTCGTGCGAGCTCATGGCCCGGGTAATAAGTCCGAACTTGCATAAAGGCATCTGCAGCCTTCTCCACCTTTCCCTTCTTGGCGAGAGCGGCGGCTTCATCGTACAGTTCTTGAGCGGGCTTGATTTTTTTTTCAGCCTCATGGGCACAGCTGCTGATGATGGCTATGATCACCATGGATACAATGATGAAGGGTGCCTTTTTCATGAGTTGAAGCACCTTAAGACAAATCGCACATGGAATCAAGGATGGATTTCATAGATGGCGCCATCCTTGATAGTGAGGAGATAGATTGATTTCTCCAATGTTCCATTTGAAGAGAAGGATGTGATGCCGCTTACCCCATGGTAATTTTTCAGAGTTGCGAGGTATTCTTGCAAGGCCTCGCGGGATGGCCGCTTCGACTGAAAAAATTTCTGGAGGATAGTGGCACAATCATAGGCGCTCGCCTCCCACACCGATGGGGGATACTTGAATGCATGAGAAAAGGTGTTGTTGAACTCTTGCACAGTCGATAGGATGCTGCCCTGATAGTATCCGCTTAAATATACCGCATTCTCCACATACCTGCCTCCCGCTTTGAGAAAATCAGGGGTGTCCCACAGGATGGGTCCGAAGAGACGGATATTCTTGATCTTCATTAAGCTGATATATGATGCGACCATGGCGGCGTTCGCCGAGGTATCGGGGATGAGGAGCGCTTCGAAATCAATTGATTTGACCGGGGGGGAGGTCTTTTGCCTTGCGCCTGAAAACAGGGAGACCACCTGCTGTTTGAAGTCCACGTTCTGGGGGGAATATACGGTTGTTCTCACGACATTAACGCCGTATGCAGGTGCCGAACGCTGGAACTTTTCGGAGAATGTCTTTCCGAAACGATCATTCGGGCTCATAACCGCAAACCTGGTGATACCCATGGACCGTGCTGCATTCAGGAGCGACTTTACCTGAATGTCTATGGTGATGAAGTTTCTGAAACAGTAGGTTCCGTCTTGGGGGGGGAGCTCGGCCTGGGGGAAGATGAAGGCGGGAATATGCCGTGTCTGCAGTTCCTTGCAAGCGATCTCACTTATCCGTTCTCCAACCCCTACCGGACCGATGATGGCTGTTACCTTGTAGTTTTCGTCAAGGTCTTTGATTATGGATGGTATGGAGTCTTCGTTGTTCCCGTAATCTCTGATTATATATTCTACATCCGGAGCAGGGCCCGGAGCGAAGACACCCTCTGCCATCTCGATTGCCCTGAGGATCCTCTGGCTGACGGATTCCCATTTTCCGCTCAATGGGAGGACCAAACCCACGGTATTTCTTGTGCCTGATCCGATGTCGTTGTTCATTGATGCTCTCAGGGCTGCGGGGTAGTCGGCAATTATAAAGTAAGCAACAGCCAGGATGAGTAGGGTTCGAAGGAATAGTCTTTTCATCACACGCCTCCGATACTATATGAAGACCTTCCGCCAAGTCAATGAGATGGAAGCTTGATTTGCATCGAGGGTTGCCGGTAACATATTTTGCTTGACAACTTCTCCGACATCCACTGAGTATAGGTTTCCAAAAAAGTTAATCAAAGGAGAAACCAGTGGCCGAACTTGGGACACGGTATAAATGCTATAAGTGCGGTACGAAATTTTATGACCTGGGCAAGCCTCTGCCCATTTGCCCATCTTGCGGTGAAGATCAGAATAATGAAGAGACGAAGCGGATGCTTAAGAGAAAGAGGAAGCGTTCGCTGGCCAAGGTGAAAACCGAACTCAGGGCGCTGCCGGAAGAGAACGAGATCCCCGTGGAAACCGATGAAAACGTGGAAGAGTATGTTCTTGATATGGAGGACATCGTCCTGGAGGAAACTTCGGATACGGAATAATCAGATCAGAAATAGAGGGGCTTCTTTGTTGCCCGGCCTTTTTTGATGATACCGAATCTTGAATCGAAGAACGAATAGGGTCAACCCCCTGTCTTTTCCTGCTTCTGCAGCTCTTTTGTCACCTTTTGTGCGGTTTTCTGGATATATGGCTGCATCTGTTCAGGGATGAACCCTTTGATGAGACCCGCTGCCTTTTTCGTATAGGGCAGGACTTTCGAATTCACGAGGATAGCGGAATTCTGGGGCAATATCACTTGCAGCATGGTCATGACTAAAAGGGCGATGAGAAACCCCTTCGCAAAACCAAGTGCTCCACCCATGGCTGTGTCGACCGTAGCCAATACAGAGGCATTCAGGATCTTCTGAAGGATATGCATAAAGATCTTTATCATAATAAAGAAGAAAAAAAAGACCACGATAAAGCCCAGGACACCTCGAACATCTTCCACGTGCAGAATGGATAAGAAATGGGTAATATGCGGTGAGAATTTCTTTGCGAGGTAGAGCCCCCCGATGATGGATATGAGGGATGAAACACTTTTTATCAGGCCGTGGTAGACGCCCAGTCCGGTGAAGGCTATTATGACGGTGATCGTGAAGATATCGAGTGCGTTCACTGCCTGGCCTTTATTAATTCGATCCACACCACATCTTTCAGGGCTATCTGGTACATTCCATAAGGCAACTTGCCATATACCTTCATGATGCCGTTTGATTTGAGATTGCACATGCTGCCTGACCCCTTAAGAGATACGCAGATAGAGCCTTCCTTTATCTCTATGCGGGAGATTGTATCAAAAGGTATCTCAACCCGGCCTTTCCCCATGTATACGTTGAATGCGGTCTTGCCGTCGAATGTGACCGATGTGATGCTCACCTCATTGTTTGATGTGTCCTTGATCTTTGCATTAAAGGGCGACTCGACAGGGCCTTGGCCGGGATTCCCCGCGCTGCCCATCCCCATGAGAAAGACGCCCAGCGTCAGAAAGAATATTACACGGAAAAGATGCCCTCTTTTGTTCATGGCTCTATAACCTCCTTCACAACCCCTTCTGTTTTAAGTGCCTGGATGAGATCGAACATCACCTCCCTGCCGCCTTCGGAGTAAGTTATGGTGAGAAGGCCCTGGACAGGGTCCTTGGTGCTTACGATGGCCAG
>Ga0326728_10013621_pt1 | contig 17587 bp, 17 predicted proteins | sample MB3enrmetagenome_FD_207602 | JGI IMG/M metagenome (GOLD analysis project Ga0326728, IMG submission 207602) | Lab enriched peat soil microbial communities from McLean, Ithaca, NY, United States - MB31MN | ecosystem: Environmental > Terrestrial > Soil > Wetlands > Peat | place: USA: New York... | reverse complement strand
TCAACCGGTCCCGCTCTTTCCCACTCAACATCAGCATCTCCTGTTTTTCCATCCGTTAAGTTTGACGGAGTTCAACAGGACATTTCTACTTTGCTGAAATAGGACATTCTCATTTTGCCGCGACAGCGCCATATCGGGGGTTTGCACTTTAATTGAAGTGAGCTAAAATGCATGAGGGACCCGCACGTGCCATTAACCAGTATAGGGAAAGGTGTACTCGGGCCTAACGGGTGGAGGGTAGGTTGCGCTCCCTGATCGGACTTACATTCACTGATCAGAGATTCCATATCCCGCATGCTTCACCTCCTGGTCTAGGTACGGGACAGAAAGATGAAAGTCCGAACTCCGCTCTTAGTTGTACTGGTTGTGACGCTGCTTTCAGCCGCATATTACCTTCTTATCTACATCCCGAAACATACCAAACCCGGTGAGCCGGTGCTGGCGTTCAGGAACTATTTTCTCACCTATGCTCCGATGCAGCCCGAAGGCGAGTCGGCGTTCGTCCTGCCGGATTCTCTGGCGGTCTGGGACACCCCTGCCGAGATTCGCACGCAAATTGCCACCCTCAAGTCCGGCGACCAAGTGTATGCCTTAGCGAGCTTTCGCCTCTGGGCCCATGTGCGCCTGCCGGACGGGCGCGAAGGGTGGGTAGATAAAGATGGGCTCATGACTGCTGCCACCTACGCGGACGATCAACATCTTCTCAGCGAAATGTCAAAGCTGCCGGCGCAGGCTACCGGCCACGCCGCTGATTCGGTGAACGTTCATATCGAACCATCACGCAAGGCTGCCGTCGTGGCCCAATTGAAGCCGGAGCAGGAGCTGGAGGTTTTTGACCGGCGCATGGTGGAACGCCCTCGCGAAACCGGCACGCCGGATGTCCCAGCGACTTCCTCCAACCCTATAGAAGCCTGGTACCTCGTTCGGTCGGGATCGCGCGCCGGATGGATTCTCGGCCATCTGGTTGAGCTCGACATCCCCAAAAGTATTTCGGCCTATGCGCAAGATGTCAATCTCGTCGCCTGGCTGGTGCTGGACACCGTAGACGATGATGGACACGAAGTGCCGCAGTATCTCCTCGCGGACCGCGCCGGCAGTGAGGCTTACGACTATTCGCATATTCGTGTGCTCACTTGGTGGAAGAAGAAACAGGCGTATGCCATTGCCTACAGGGAAGGAGATCTTCAAGGGTACTTCCCAATTCTGGTTTCGCACCAAGGCAGTGTCCCCTGCTTCCGCTTGCGGCTCGTGGATAGCAAGGGCGCCAAATATCAAAAGGTCTACGCTTTATTTGACACCATCACACGGGTCGTAGGAACCGTGGATGGGTGGGCAAGCGATGCGATGCCGGAGCGGCCCGCTTCCAAACGCCGTAGAGCGTCAAGGTGAAGGCAGGGCTGATTTGCCCTTTGAATTTTGAATTCCTTTTCTGCACCCCCCTTAGTTGTCGCGCCCTCTGTTAATGCGATATGCTTGTTTTAGGAGATGCCAAGGGTGTGCACCGTGAAAAGTTCACGTGGCTGATGAGTCATCACGGACCTTCTCACTTGCCATCGCGCGTGTTAGTCTGTTTATGGTTCGCGTTGGCTTTCGTCCCTTCCGCCTTTTCGGTTGAGCCTAACGCACGGGAAATCATCAAGCTTTCCATTGCGGCTACCGAAGCTGACTGGAAAGCGATGCCCGATTTTTCCGATATTGAGCGGGACGCTGATACCAGGGGCGGGTTGGCGACGTCAAAAACCTACCAAGTCTTGACGATTGACGGCTCACCCTATTACCGCCTGATCGCCGTCAACGACCAACCTCTGTCTCCAGCCGAGCAGGCGCGGGAGAGTGAGAAACTCGAGCGCGTAATTGCGAAGCGCACGGATGAGTCCGAGAAGCAGCGCGCAAAGCGCTTGGCGCAATATCAGGAGGACCGCAATCGGATGTTCGCCCTCATGCGTGCAATGGCGGAGGCCTTCGATTTCAAACTGGCTGGAGAGGAAAGGCTTGAAGACCACGACGTGTTCGTCTTGGAAGCTACACCTCGGCCGGAATACCAACCCAACAGCCGGGAGACGAAGGTCCTAACTGGCATGAAGGGAATACTTTGGATCGATAAGGACAACTACCAATGGGTTAAAGTCGAGGCCGAAGTCCTCCAACCCGTAGTGTTCGGGTGGTTTATTGCCAAGGTGATGCCGGGGACAAGTTTTGTTCTCGAGCAGGGTCTTGTCACGAAGGGCGTCTGGCTGCCAAAACATTTCCGTCTCGAGATTAAGGCAAAGGTCTTGTGGCTGCCCAAGACCTACGTCCACGATGAAACCTACCGAGATTACCGTCGAACCTTGCCCTTTTCTACCCCCCAGTAGGGTGTTGTGTCAACGACAAGCCGTCCAGCCTCCGACGCATCCAACAAAATGGGCGAATCAAAATTCAAGGAGGTAAGAAGAGGTTCGCGGCTTTTGGCTGGTGATCCAAGTCTCGCTGGTTTCTATGCCGAAGTAACGAACAAGCATCACGATGGGTCTGCGGTAAGCGGTCGAGAAGATTCCGCAGAGCCGTTTCGCGCTGTAATCTCAAGCACAGCCGAGTAGTTGCTAAGAAGCCGGTGGTCGGTCAAGCCCTGCTCTCGAAGCAATTCGATGGCCTTGTGGCAAACCTCCAGGGAGGCTTTTGCAAGAAAGGATTTGCCCAGGCACAAAGCTCTTCCGGCCCTGCGGTTGGCATGCCTCGCACCCGCGCGCATCACCTGACCGGCGATCCATAGTCTGGTGCCCAGGTCCGCAACGTTAATTGCCGTGGTTTGACGAAGCGAAGATGAATCACCAGATGATCCATCCCCTTTGATCCGTTCCAGTACCATCTGGAATGAATTCCGCGCCAATTTAAGGGCATGGAGAGACGGGCCCCAAAGGGTGGATAAGGATCCGCACGTCAATTCGGCTTCCTTTTCGAGGCTCTCGGGCGAAGGTATGAGGTCGTCGCTAAACCCCGGCGCTTCCATATTCCCAGCAATGGCGAGGCGCAAGATTTCGGAGGCGCCTTCCCCAATGGTCAACAGCCGCGCGTCGCGATAATTCTGCTCCACTTTGTAATCCGTCATGTACCCGTAGCCGCCGAGGAGTTGGATGGCCTCGTCGGCAATGCGCAGGGCCGTCTCCGTAGCGAACACCTTGGCCATGCATGCCTGCACCTTGAAGGGCTTAGACTGATCAGCCAACTTGGCAGCGCCACGTACGGCTTGCCAGGCCACCCACAGACCCTCTTCCATTTGGGAAAGCTTCGTCTGAGTAAGTTGCTGCTCAAAAAGCGACGCCTTCCCGATCATTCGTGTCTTGGTGTAACTGGTGGCCCGCTCGAAGCAATCGCGGGCAAGGCCCAGGACAAGCGCCGCGACGCCGATTCTTCCCCGCAAAAGGACGCGTCGTGCAACCTGTCCAGCGCTTCCCACTGGACCCAGAATCGAGTTCTCATCAACAAAGACATCTTCGAATTTGACCGCCGCGGTGTCTGTGCGGCACATCCCCATTTTGCCATGCAGCGGAATGGGGGTGATGCCGTTTGGATTACCTTGTCTTTCTAGAAGGCAGCCGGTTATGCCTGCGTCTTGCCCGTCCTGTCCGATGGCCCGCGCCAAGACGACGTAAAGATCGGCGTGGGATCCGTTGGTGATAAAAGTCTTCTCTCCACTCAATATCCAGCCCTGCCGAGTTCTGGAGAGTCTGGCCCTCATATCCGAGAAGATGTTGCTGCCCGCCTGAGGCTCAGTGAGGCACCACGCGCCGAGTTTCCTGCCCCCTGCCAGGTCAGGAAGGTACTTCCGCTTTTGTTCGTCGTTCCCTCCCAGCAATACATGGGTCGTCGCGAGTGATTCGTGTGCGGCAAGGGTGAGCGCCAACGAACCATCATAGGCAGCGATACCTTCGATGATGGGCAGAAACCCCTCCAGCGTTCCCCCCTGGCCGCCGAACTCGGCAGGGATAGCCGTGCCCAGGAAACCACACCCGGCAGCCAGCGGAATGAATTTGTCCGGAAACTCTTCCTTGCCCAAATTCCGAAGGTATGGCACAAGCTCGCGCTCACCAAACTCGCCTACTGCCTTGGCAAGCAGCATGAGATCATCGTCCTGAATGATTTCCGCTAGAAGTCCGCGCGCCCCCATTTGTAGCCTCCGCCTATATTTTAATATATCAAAATGTGGGAAAATTGGTTGGATCGTCTAACGGGGGCATGAAAACCCCCATCAACGCTGCCATTACGAGTAGCCATCGGCGTGCGCTAACGGCAACTGAGATGCTCTGTGCTAAGAAGCCACTCCAGGAGGCAACATGAGCGAGCTGAGCTGTGGGTCGGGTCCGCTATTTATGAACCCTGATAGCGAAGCTGCCCGCGCTTATTTTCGGCAGAAGAATAGAGCACTAACGAACAAGCTGATGTCTGTGCAGGAGGCGGTAGGAAGATTTGTGAAGGATGGCGACTACGTCGCCTCCGGAGGCTTCGGGTCTAACCGAATCGCGACGGCGGTTTTGCACGAGATATTACGACAAAAGAAGCGGAATTTAGGCTTTGCGGGACACACGACGACGCACGATTTTGAGATCGTGGCCGCAGGGAACATGCACGGGGAGAGGCTCATAGCGCGCCTCGACTTGGCGTACGTTATCGGGCTTGAGGCACGTGGCCTCTCTCCTCATAGTCGGCGGGTAATCGAGAGTGGAGAGGTCGAGGTTTGTGAATGGACAAACTACGCGCTGGCCTGCCGGTTTCGCGCCGCCGCCTCGGGGATCCCCTTTATTCCCTCTTACACGATGTTGGGAACAGACACTTTCCGTTTCAGCGCCGCCAAGGAGATTGAATGTCCCTTCAGCCACCGCAAGTTGGTCGCTCTCCCGGCTCTCTATCCGGACGTCGGGATTATTCACGTTCACGAGGCGGATTGCTATGGCAACTGCCGCATCCGGGGAATCACGGTCGCTGACTGCGACATCGCCCGGGCATCCAAGCGTGTGATTGTTTCTGTGGAACACCTCGTGAGTAACGACGAAATCCGCAGTCACCCCGAGTCCACAATTATCCCGGCTTTTTGCGTGGACGCGGTCTGCGAGGTGCCTTTCGGGTCTTACCCGGGGAACATGCCTGGCGAATACTTTTCGGACGAGGAGCACTTGCGGCTATGGCTCGAAGTGGAAAGGGATGCGGCCGAATTCAGCAGGTTCTTGAAGAAGTACATATTCGACACTCCGGACTTCGAAAGCTACTTGCAGCTCTGCGGGGGAATGAACCGAATCAGAGAGCTGCGCGCCCTGGAGTTACTGGTACCACAAGCGGAGTAGACATGGCTGACTACAATGCAATGGAGTTAATGATCTGCGTGGCGGCGAGACTGCTGGAGGATGGGTCCACCGCCGCGGTGGGAACGGGCGCGCCAGTGGCCGCAGCCGTGTTGGCCCAGAAGACTCACGCGCCGAACCTTCTGATTGTTTTTGAAGCCGGGGGCCTTGCGCCGCTCATGCCATCCATGCCGATTTCGGTAGGGGACTCGCGCAGTTTCTATCGGGCTTTGATGGCCACCAGCATGAGCGACATCATGGAGACCTGCCAGCGGGGCATGATGGATTATACCTTCCTGAGTGGAGCGCAAATCGACCCCTACGGCAACCTCAACTCCACGGTGATCGGCGACTACGCAAAGCCCAAGGCCCGCCTGCCGGGCAGCGGAGGGGCCAACGATCTGGCAAGCTTCTGTTGGCGAACCCTGGTGATGATGCTGCACCAGAGAAGGCGCTACGTTAATAAGCTCGATTTCATCACTACTCCCGGCTATCTGTCCGGCCCGGGGGCACGTGAGGCAGCAGGTCTTCCCGGCGGGGGCGGTCCATACCGGGTCATTTCAGACCTTGCCGTGATGAGTTTTAATAACGAGTCGAAGCGCATGCAAGTGGAGAACTTGCACCCCGGGGTAAGCTTTGCCCGGGTCCAGGAGAATACCGGCTTTGAAATGCTTGCGGCGCGCGAGGTAAGTCAGACAGAGCCCCCAGCAAAGGAGGAGCTCCGAATCCTGCGTGAGGAGATAGATCCGTTTCGCTACATTATCGGGCGATAGCTATTGGGCCTTGAGCGCCGATGGAAGGTGGCCTTTCCGGAAGCTTGCGCAAGTAGTTCTGGTCCCCCCGGTCGTAGCCTTGCCGAAAGGACGGGTCTTAGCGGGGCCGGATGGCGGTCAGTGGCGCGTGGTGCAGAGTCATTTCTCAGCAGGGGCCGGCTTGATGACGGACTCGACCCTGAAGAGCTGATAACCGGAGTACGTGTGACGATTGGTGAACACGTAAGGGCCCACATTGGCCGTAACTTGCACCTCTTGGGGAAGCCAGAATGCTATGGGGCCGCCTTCGAAATGGTTATTCGCATATCGTACATGCGTTGTCAGTCGCATGAGTGGCGGAACGGGTGCGAGGAGGTCCGTGCGCATCTGGAGGACTTGGTAATCGCCACTCCGGATCCAGGCCACACCCTGGAGAAGGAGCGGGATGGATTCCTCGCCGTGGTCCCAGCGACCCGCGACAGCCACTGGCCAAACGTGCTCGGCGAAAGCCACTACCTGAGTGCTGCAGCCATCGACCCTCTGCTCACCCAGGTAACGAAAGTCAGACCAGATCTGCTGCTCCGCCGCGAAGAAAAGCGGTATTTCAGCAAAGCCCCCCGTCTTCACGAAGTTCCTATCCAGCTTCCCAGGAGGAGGTATCTCGCGGCCCTGTAGATCATTGCGGTACTCGATCAAACCGAATTTGGCCTGAGGCCGAGCCAGCATCATATAGCGAAACTTCTCGACGCGCTCCACCTTCTGAGGTTTCCCCCCTTTTGCAGTCTCTTCGATGGTCTCAAGCGAGGTGGTGTTGACGAAGTTCTCGACGAACTTCTCCAGATTCTCGCTGACGCGGCTCAAGACCTGGGGAAGCTGACGCTCGTCTGTGGCGGGCTTGAGTCCCTTGAGTTCTGGGATCTGGTGGAGCGTTTTGTTGAGAGGCCACTGAGTGATAGGTTCGCCGCGGCGGTAGGCCGCGAAGAACAGCACATCCGGCCCCGAAGGAACATCGCGCTGGGCCGCCAGCGGCGGGGCAGCCCAGACGAAGCATAAGGCACAGGCGAGAGAGGCGGATTTGTTCCAGCGCACGCTCACCATGGCTGCGGTATAACACAAATTGGGTCAGCGGCAAAGGAAATAACTGATCGCAGAGCTTGGAGCGCGGCAGCGGAGCGATCCTTCTCGCTGCATTATCGGGCGGTAGCCGGGTAGGGCTTGCTCTACCCTCGTCGGCGAACGGTGCGGTCTTCCCCTCAAGGGGACGGCAAGCCGTCCCCCTACAGCTTTTCGAGAGCGCTACCCGGCGAGCACCCGGTCTCGCCGCAGGGAGCGAGGAACGCGATCGAGGCGCGTGATCGTTTCCAGCTCGGGCTTATTCAGCACCAGTGTTCCTTCGATTACGAGATCGGTTAACGCCGCGCTTTCGAATCCTTCCTTGAGGCCTTCCGTAGCATCGCGCAGCCAGGCAAGCAGGACAGCGGGGTCCTTCAGGCTCAAGATCAAATCCGCATTTTCGGCACTCTCATCTTGTACTCGCAACTTCCCCTTCCCGACAGCAAAACTGAAATCCCCGCCCCCCGTTTGGACATTGACAATTCGATCCCAGTTGGCCAGGTTGGCAGTCGCTCGCGCGCTTTGGGGAATCAGTTCAGCAAGTTTCTGGAAATGGATTTTAACTTCGCGCAAGGCCTCTTGAAGTTGCGGAGTGACTGGGCCTAATTCCTGTTCTGAAAGCCTTCCCCATTCAATTTCGCTTTCGAGCAACGGACTTCTGGAAAGTTGCTCTGTTGTAAGCTCAGACGTGGGCACTGCGAAGATGTCTTCCATCCCGCCTTGCCTTTCGTTCCGGAAAGCGATTTTGACCGGCGCGCCTTTCATATAAATCCCGGGCCGGATCGTTCCCCGCGTGGTTCGGACCCTGACCAGCATGGCGGTATCCGTGAGCTTGCCCTCCTGGGTCTCGAGAAATACCCGGCCCGTGCCAAATGGGACCTGCCCCTTGAACCGGCTAGGAGCAAAGATCGTGATTACCGGACTGGCAGCCATGACGCCCATGTCCTTAACGTATTCTTTGCTCATCTCGACAAAATCACATGCCGGGCAACGCTTCATAAAGGGCGGGACGATCAGGTGCTTGCACTGGGGGCAGCGGTAGCCGAAGACTTTGCCTTCATCTCGAATGGCGCGAAAGAAATCAGAGAACTCCCCCTGCGTATGTTGCACAGCAGTAAACATCACATCGTTTCGCAACAGATATCGGCCGCCGCCTGCCTCGACTTCCGCCATCCCCGCCTTCGGAAGCATCGCTGTCGGAATCACCGGCTCTTTCTTTCTCCTCGCCATGCTCAAGCTCTCCTTTCCAGTACCATGGCCACGCCGTACATCGAAAGCGATGCGCCGGTGCCGTGGACCAACCCGTGCTCGAGATTCTTCCCACGCAACTCTCGCATAACGCTCCAGGCCGACATCATATTCGACCCACCCACGAAATGCCCGCCGAACACGAGTCCGCCTGAAGGATTCACCAGAAGTTTCCCACCCGGCATGATGATCCCTTCCTCGACGAGGTCGTTGCCGCGACCCAGCGGCACCACGCCCATTTCGGCCAGCGTAATCATCGCCTGGGGGATAAAAGCATCGTGCAACTCGATCACCTGAATATCGTCAATGGTGAGTCGAGCCTGCTCCAGCGCTTTTCGTGTGGCCAGGTAATCCGAATAAATGCGGTGCAGGACTTTGTAGCGCGTGATGTCCGTCCCAACGAAGTAGGGCTCATTGGCAGCCCCCACGCCCGTTATCCAGATCGGATCCCGGCCGGTTCGCTCTTTGAGTCTTTGCGCCATTTCGCCGGAAGCAAAAATCAACGCGCAGGCGCCCTCTGTGTACACGCAGGTTTCGAGTGCGCGAATGGGATAAACGACGTAGCGCGAGTGGAGCACCTGCTCTGCGCTCACTTTCTCGCCCAACCGCTGTGCGTAGGGATTGTTCTGGGCGTGTTCACAGAAGAGCTCAACGATCTTGGCGCGGGCGCCGGGAGCCAGATCGCCGGGATACTCGTCCATATAAGCTTGGATGACCTCCGCGTAGCTTTCGGAGGCGTGTGCGCCCAGCGGCCGCTCGAACCACGGGTCCCACGAGTAACCGATTGTCTGCACCACCGCCGGGGTGGGGCTCTTGGCCTCAAAGTCGTAACAATCGAGTGCCTTCTCCACCCCGAAGACCAGCATGAGGTCGTACAGGCCGCTGGCGACCATGTTGTAGGCCGCCAACATGGCGTAGGCTCCGGTGGCCCCGCCATTCGAGACCCTCATCAATGGCTTGTTCTGAAGTCCTACAATGCCCTGCAAACCGCTTTCAGGTATCGCCTGGAACTCAAAAATATCATTGTAGATCCCTGCCACTCCGGCCTCGGCTTCCTGAATGTGGATGCCGGCGTCTCGGACCGCTTCAGACACCGCCATCTGCGCCAATTCCCAAAAGGTCTTCTCGACCCACCGCGACCGGCAGGGAGTCATCCCCGCACCCATTATGGCTACTTCTCTCATTTGTAATACCCTCTGCTGTAATCATACCACCCGCCTCACATAACACTTCATAATGTGTTCAACGCCATTGACGACCCCGGCGACCGCTTATAAGCTTCTTGCCTCCAGTACTATCGTGCTATGGCACGGCGCTTTGATTTCAGTCATAAATATCCAGATAGACAGGTGGAAGGCAATGATTATTGCCGCACTCATCTTGCTCCTCTCGACCGCCTTGTTCTTCTTCTACTTCCAAGTCACCTGCCAAAAGATTCTCCGCCGGCAGTTTGACCGGGAATACTTTCGAACCATAGCCATCGCCAACCGTTTGGAGTTTCCGTCTTTGCGCAGGTCGTTGGAAGAGTTCGGCGCGCCGGTTGATTATTCCCGGTTGCGGAGTATGCTGCGATGCGACTTCCTCGCCCTGACCTATCTCCTCAAGAATGTCGCGAATGCGAACCAGCGCTATTCGCGCGACGAACGCTTTTTGATCCTCTATTTCCACTGGCAACTACTTCTGTTGGCTGTGCGGCGTTTACTGAGAGTGGGCGAGAACAAGGCGATCCTGGAATTGACCTCTGTTCTGCAATACTTTGCCAATGTCGTTGGTAAGCGGGTCAGTGCGGTTATGTTGGGCAACTTCAGCGAGCCCGAATTCTTCCTCCGTTTCTAGCTCGGCCCGCCTGGGGGCGCGCCTGGGTCTGACCTCCTTCTCGGGCGCGCCCCACTTTTCACACCTCGTGGCAAAAGGGTGCTCGCTAAACAATTTCCTCAGTCTTGGCGTCCCAGCGCACGGCGCGCCCCTTGTGAAAAGAGGCAATCGCCATCTGGCACGCGATGGCCGATCGGTAACCGATAGCAAACGAGCTGTTCGGCTCCTTCCGGCTGCGCACGCAGTCGAAGAAATTCTGCATGTGCACACCGGTAGCATCGAGGTAGCCCTTCGCTTGCCCGCCCTCGGGGGTTACGGTGCACAAGGTATCAACGCCCAGGCTTTCGCCGCCTTGTGGCTGGAAGCGCACCTGGTCAGCTTCGTTCCGCGAGATTGTGCCCTCGTTTCCCAACAGCAGGTCATGCCCCTCTCCAAAGAAATTGTTACCGAACATGGAATTCCAGGTGAAGAGGATTTTCCCTTGCAGCATCGAAACATCCACGGTGTCAGGCACCTGCATTTTCGGTGAAAGCAGATTGGCGCCGGTCATGGTCACGCTTTCCGGGATGCTGAGCTTCAACAGTTTGTACCAAAACCCTACTTGGTGAACCATGTTCTCAAACACGTTGCACCCATCGTAATCCCAGAAAAACCGCCAGTTGATATAGCGCTGCGGGTCGAACGGATGAGGGGCTGCCTCGCCCTGGAAAGCTTTCCAATCCACATGCTGGGGGTCGCAGTCGGCAGGGATTTCGCGTTTCCATCCGCCATAGGGAGCGTTGCGATAGTGATGGGTATGAAGGGCTGTGATGAGGCCCAGTTTCCCGGAAGCTACCATCTCATGAATCCTGCCGAAGCCCGGGCTGCAAATGGCCTGAATTCCCACTTGCACCACGCGGCCCGACCCCTCGTAGGCCTTCTTCATCCGCCGCGCGTGGTCGGGATTGAACGCCATGGTCTTTTCTTGGTATACATCCTTTCCTGCCTGGATAGCGGGGACGAAATTCAGAGCGTGTTGGTGCTGTGGTGTGGCGATCAAGACCGCGTCAATGGATTTATCGTCGAGTAGTTGGCGGAAATCCTTGAAGGTGTGGAGGGAGGGAACGATGGCCTTCACTTCTTCCAGGCGTCGAGTGTAGACATCAGCCACCGCGACGGCTTCGACATTGGGGCAATTAATGGCTGCGTGAAAGATTTCCTTACCACGGTCGCCGCCGCCAATCAGACCAATGCGAATGCGGTCATTGGCTCCCAACACTCGATTGAATGGATAGAGCCCGGAGGCGGCCAAGGCGGCTGAACTGCCTAGAGCTTGCTTCATAAAAGTGCGTCGGGTTGACATAAGTAATACTCCTTTAGCGAATGCAGGTAGCGCGCACCGCCGGGTTTCGGGGTCCGCAGCTTGTCCAAGGACCTAGGAAAAACTTCTTTACAAAGAAAGTCGCATGGCAAATGGTTTTGAAATCTGAAGTCTGCTATTTAGCATCTGACCGTGGATCCCCTCACGCGTCCCGCGACGGCTGGAGAAAACGCCATCGCAGTCCACATTCTCCCCCAAGAGGGAGAGGGCCACCAATCGGCAATCGTCAATCCACGTGCACCCACAAATGGGCGGTGGCCTTCTGCCCCAGCCGGTTGGCGCGCTCCACACGCACTATGTAATCTCCCGGCTTTGCGAACGTGTGCGTGGTGACAGCGAAGCCGTTCTTGGCGTACGGCTCGACATTACCATCGGACTTGGTCGTGGCAGTGGCCCCATCGCCGAAAGTCCAATTCTCTTGCCCGTCCGTCGTGCCGAACGTCCGGACCTTGAAGGTGACAGGCTTCCCCACCGCGACGCCCAGCGTGGGCCAGTATGCTGCCTGAATCGACGGTGGCACTTGTTCCGGATGATTTGGATCGAGCACATTTACTGTCTCGAAATCGTAAGCGGTGCGGCCCTGGGCGTCCGTGGTTTTCAGGATTTCGCTGAAGGTGCCGGCTTTCGAGTAAGACCTTTCAACTCTCATTCCGGAAGCCTTCCCCCCGTCGCTGAAATTCCACTCGTAGCGCGCAATACGCGACTGACTCCACGATCGAGATCCATCCAGCGTCGCCTTTTCTCCCACCAGGACAGCCTGGTGAGGGCGCGCGACGGCAATCAGGCGCGGCTTGTACTGCCGCTGGTAGGCTTCCCACAAGAACGCGTACCCTTCTTGAGTCCCCCACTTGCCGGAAGCCTGCCGGCTGATGATTTCATAGTGGAGGTGTGACCAGCCGCCACTCCCGCCCTCTTTCCCCAGCCTGCCGATGTTCTGTCCCTTCACGACCCGGCCACCCAGCTTTACTCCCGGATCAATCGAATACAGGTGCGTATAGCGATGATACCAGCCTCGCTCGTCCAGCACCCAGACGGTATTGAACTCCCTGTCGATGATTGCATTATCTTTTTCTTGGTCGATTACGGCCGATCCAATCCCCACGACGAGGCCGTCTGTTGCCGCGATGACTTCTACCAAGCCCTCGGCCCCACCAATATCGAGGCCCGCATGATAGTAGATTTTGCCCGAAGTGATGCGCTCGCCCTCATCGACATAGGTCGGCTCGTTTGCCATTTGAGTTCTCGAGGCGAACCACTGCTGGCGAACCGGATAGACCATCGCTCCCGGAGGCATGAATGGCGACCCCGCCGGCCACAGGCGCAGGCGGGCGTCCTTTACAAGCCCCCAGCGATCCTTGTCAGTGTTTTGATAGTAGGCCTTGGTCACCGTGCAGTCTACCTGCACGCCGCCCAGGGTCACAGGCAGATGGTAGTTTCCGCAAGAAAGGGTGGCGTGGGAACCATTAATCTCGACTTCAGCGCGCGCCTCCCGGATCGCCGAACGAGCCTTGTCCCGAATCTCGCTGATCGAGAGCAGCTTCACAGCCGCAGGCTTGCCGTCCGAAAGCCGGACGCGGTCCGTAGCACCCACATCTATATCCACGGCGCGGAAGAGAGGCTGCTGAGCGACCGCCAGATTGGCGAAAAATAGAAAGAATGAAACGGCTATATACGGAAGTTTCATGTGCGGCCTGAGTATCCAACCTCGGGTTCGTCTTGGGGAAGAAACCATATACCGAATCGCAGTTCCGGTCAAGCTCGGCTATAATTAGGCAAGTCTTGGTTTCTTCCGACCCTCAAGGAGGTGTGGACATGAGTCATAGGTTGCTCCATTCAGCTTTGCTATTAACTGTTTTGTTGCTTCTGGGAGGATATTCGGGGGGCTGGAACTCACAGACAAGCACGTCTCCCGGTGCGCCAGCCGCCATCAAGCCGTTCTTGGGGCGCTGGGATTTGACCATAAATGCACCGCGAGGCGAGCTCCCCTCGTGGATTGAGGTCTCTGAAGAACAGGGGCAGCCGAAGGTTTTAATGGTAGGAGTCTCAGACCATGCGACCCCGCTGGCAAAGTTCGAGTTTAAGCAGGGGCAGCTCGAATTTCTCTCGCCCAAGGGAGAGGAGGGATTCGCTGAGGACACGCTGTTCAAAGGGAAGCTGGCTGGCGGCCAGCTCGTGGGTACGACGAGCAGCCCTAGCGGGACGTCTTGGCGATGGACTGGCCGCCGTGCGCCGAGCCTGGAACGGAACGGCGTCCCGAATTGGGGCAAACCTATCACCTTGTTCAATGGCAAGGATTTTACCGGCTGGAGGTTCAGCGATCCGAGGCGGGCGTCGAGCTGGACGATTGAAGACGGCACGCTGGTTAGCAATGGAAACGGCCCGGAGATCATCACCACCCCCAGGTTCGAGGACTTCAAGTTGCACCTCGAGTTTCACTGCGGCCCCAAGTCCAATAGCGGGGTGTATCTGCGGGGCCGTTACGAGGTGCAGATTGAAACCGACTCAGCGCAGGAACCCCCCAGCCACCACACGGGTGGGGTCTATGGGTTCCTTGAACCCACGCCGGAGCAGCCACGCAAATCCGGGTTATGGCAGAGCTTCGATATCACGCTCGTCGGACGAACGGTCACGGTTGTGCAGAATGGACAAACCATCATCGATCACAAGGAGATTCCAGGAATCACGGGCGGGGCTCTCGATAGCCACGAAGAATTACCAGGGCCCATCTACCTTCAAGGCAGCGAGGAAGGACGCGTGGCCTTTCGGGACATTGTGATTACCCCTGCGGAATGAGATAATACCTGGCCCGAAACATATTCGATTCAAGTTTAGCGGGCAAGGAGGTGTGAATGTCATCTATTTCGAGAAGAGAGTTTTTTAGGAAGGCGTCGACAGGTGCTGTGGCGGCGGGGTTTCTATCTGCAAATGCGCGCGAGCTTCTCGCTAATCCCCTAGGCATGCCTATTGGGTGCCAGACGTGGCCTGTCAGGGAAATGATCGCCAAGGACTTTCCCGGCACGATTAAGGTGCTTGCCAAAGCCGGATTCCAAACGATTGAGCTGTGCTCGCCCGTGGGCTATGCCGACTCCGGGTTCGCCGGCGTGGGCAAATACAGCGGCGCGGAACTGCGGAGCATCTTGAGTGATGCGGGCGTCAGTTGCATCAGCTCGCACTTCGGCATCGAGGAGCTAAGAAAGAATCAGGAGGACCGGATTGCCTGGGCAAAGGACGTTGGCCTAACCCAAATGATGGTGCCCAGCCTCGAAGGCCCACGAAACCCCACGATGGATGATGTAAAGCGGGCTGCGGAGGAGTACAACCGCATGGGCGAGAAGGCCGCTGCGGCGGGGATCCAGCAGGGCCTTCACAACGAGGACTTTGAGCTCTCGAAGGTCGACGGGCAGCGGACCTATGATTTGTTGTTTAACCTTCTCGATCCGAAGTTCGTCATGTTCCAGTTCCAGGTTTCCACCATCGCACAGGGTTACGATGCCGCCGAGTACTTCACCAGGCATCCAGGCCGCTTCATTTCAATGCACGTGCAGGGATGGTCAGCTAAAACCCGGAGGATTACGCCGGTGGGCCAGGGCACTCTTGATTGGAAGAAAATCTTTGCGGCGGCGAAAACGGGCGGCATCAAGAATTACTTCGTCGAGATGAACCTAGATTTCATGAAGGCCAGCGTGCCCTATCTTCGCAGTTTGCAGGTTTGATGAAACCTGAATCCGGGCCGTTTGCCTGCGCGAAGCCCTTCCAAAGGTCAGGCCCTCCAACGGGGGCGAGTCAAAAGATGACACCGTAGGGGCGGCCCTCGTGGCCGCCCCAGGTTAACCCTAGTGGTTGCTCCCGCTGCAGCCAGGCAGCCACAAGCGCCGCACCTACAACACCGGTGTCATCCTTTAAGGAATGTACCCTCGCGGAGTTCCTGGAAAGCCTGCTGGAGTTGCTCCTGCGTGTTCATCACGATCGGTCCACACCAGGCCACTGGCTCCTGGAGTGGCTTGCCCGAAACCAAAAGAAACCGGAGATCGCAGACTCCACAGAACGGAGTCTGCGCCAGCCCGCCCATCAAGAAAGAAAAATCTCTTGATTCTCAAGAGAGAATCTACCCAGTCGTTATATGATAATCGAATGTTACCCGGAGGACGCGTGGATCAGAATGCAGAAGTTGCGCCGCCGGCAGTCGAAACTCTTGGGCTGACCCGCCGCTTTGGCTCGCTGTGGGCGGTAAGCGAACTATCGCTGCAGGTTGCGGCTGGTTCGATCTTCGGCCTGCTGGGGCCCAATGGTGCTGGAAAAACCACGACCATCAAAATGCTCACCACCATGCTCGCCCCCAGCGCCGGAACGGCCAGAGTGGCCGGTTTCGATGTGGTCCGCCATCCCGTCGAAGTCCGCCGCAGCATGGGATATGTTTCGCAGATGCTTTCCGCAGACGGGGCGCTGACCGGCTATGAGAACCTGCTGTTGTTTGCAAGGCTGTACGCGATTCCACGCCGCCTGCGCCGGCAACGCATTCTCGATGCCCTGGATTTCATGGGTTTGAGTGAATCGGCCAACCAACTCGTACGTAATTATTCGGGGGGCATGATCCGGCGGCTGGAGATCGCAGAATCGATGATGCACCGGCCCGCCGTGCTTTTTCTGGATGAGCCCACGATAGGTCTGGATCCGGTGGCGCGCCACGCGGTGTGGGGACATCTGCGCGGGTTGCGCGACCAGTTTGGGACGACCATTCTCATGACCACCCACGACATGGAAGAGGCGGACGAGCTCTGCGAGACCCTCGCCATCATGAACCTCGGTCGCGTCGTGGCGATCGGCTCACCTGCAAGCCTGAAGGCCGAAGTGGGCCCGCAAGCCAACCTGGACGATGTTTTCATTCATTACGCTGGAGGTTCCATTGAGCAGGGAGGGAATTACCGCGATGTTGCCCGAACGCGGCGCACGGCCAGCCGCCTCGGTTGAAGGTCTTGCCATCCTGGACTTCGTGCGTGACACACTGGCCCTGGCGGATGTCGAACTCCGCAAACTGTTCCGCGATCCCCTGGAACTCCTTACCCGGGCGATCCAGCCCACCTTGTGGCTGCTGATCTTCGGGCAGGTCATGGGCGGGCTCAAGGCCATTCCTACCGGTAATATGAGCTACCTGACGTTTATGGTGCCGGGAATTCTGGCCCAGAGCGTCCTCTTTATTGCCATTTTCTATGGCATCAGCGTGATCTGGGAACGTGATTTGGGCATTCTCCAGAAACTGCTGGCCACGCCGGCGCCTCGCAGTGCCTTGGTCCTCGGTAAAGCGCTCTCCGCCGGAGTGCGCGGGCTGTCGCAAGGATTCATCATTTATCTGCTGGCCCTCGCCCTCCACATCCCTCTCCGCTTCCGGGTGGGATCGATTGCAGGAGTCGCGGGGTTTATCATTCTGGGTTCCGCACTCTTCTCCACTTTCTCGCTGGCGGTGGCATGCGTGGTCAGGACACGGGAACGCTTTATGGGCGTCGGCCAGGTGCTCACCATGCCGCTCTTTTTCACCAGTAACGCGATTTATCCGCTGAGTATCATGCCGCCCTGGCTGCGCGCCCTGGCAAAAGTCAATCCGTTGAGCTATCAGGTTGATGCGTTGCGCACCCTGATGGTGCAGGGAGGACAGTCCGTGTTCGGGCTGGGGAAAGACTTTACCGTGCTGTTGCTTGGCCTGGTGCTCCTCGTCTTGATTACAGCGAAACTTTATCCCAACGTAGTTCAGTGATTAGCGGCTCTTCCTGAACGCCCGTATATCTCGGCGCCGTGGAAGATGGGCAGGATTTCTGTTGCGCGGAGTGTTTTGCGGTAGTAGATGAGGTACTTGCCTGCCGCGAGCGGGTAGATTCTCTCTTCGAATTCAAGAGTTTTTTCTTTCTAAAAGAGGTGCAGGAGAATGCTCTTTCTTTTTTGAGCGTTTTTTCTTTCTTGACTTCAGCAGCTGACGGGAGCAGAGGGCACCT
>Ga0326728_10013617_pt1 | contig 17591 bp, 9 predicted proteins | sample MB3enrmetagenome_FD_207602 | JGI IMG/M metagenome (GOLD analysis project Ga0326728, IMG submission 207602) | Lab enriched peat soil microbial communities from McLean, Ithaca, NY, United States - MB31MN | ecosystem: Environmental > Terrestrial > Soil > Wetlands > Peat | place: USA: New York... | reverse complement strand
TGCAACGAACCAGGAAGGTCCCGTTGCAGGGATAATTCCCAGTTTTGCGCGTAACCCACGCGGAAATGCGGATCGACGGCAAACGTGTCAGGAGTAATTGCCGAACACGTGATGAATCCATTCGCCAGTGTAAGCGGGCACGCCGGGCTGTTTTGCACGCTCAAACTCTTCGAAAGCGGCGCTTGCTGCGCCATTTGCTGCGCGATAGTTTGATAGACCGAGGTGTCGTAGTAGACGCCATATCCAGCCCGAACCACCAGCGACGATCCGGCAACGGGGCGCCACGCGACCCCGATGCGCGGCTCGAAACCGCTTTTATCAGGGCGGATCAGTGAACTCGGATACTTCTGGCCGGTCAGCGGCCCCAGCGGGTCGATTCCCACTACCGGCGCCGCGGCCGCAAATCCCGGCGTGATGTCCAGGTTCACCAGGCGGCCATACAACTCCGTAATCGGCGCGCCGTATTCCCAACGCATTCCCGCATTCAAAGTGAATTCCGGGCTGATTCTCCAATCATCCGTGAAGTAAGCGTCGTAAACGGATTCCCGGAAATATTTATCCGCATTGCCAAACGCGAGCGAGCTTGTGTCTGGAATCCCCAGCAGGAAATCCGCAAAATCGTCGCCGCCAATCGCCGTGCCGTTCGCGCTTCCCTGCGTGGCCGCACCCGTGAAGGTGAACATGCCGCGCGGGTTCTGCTGTCCCAGGTAATTGAACTGTTGCCTCCGGAAGTCGCCGCCTGTGGTGATGTTGTGACGGTCGCGGCTCCACAACAGCGAATAAGACCAGGCATCCGTCTGGTTGCGATCGAAGGAGCTTTGCGCGTCGGAGAGTCCCGCCAGCCCACTCGAGAAAGTGAGGCTCGGCGGCCCCCAATTCACGGGGTCCTGGTTGTTACCCGTGATTCCAGCATTGCCGGAAACGTTTTCGCGGTCCGCCCAGTAGGGGTTGGTCTGCGTCGAGAGGCGGCTGAACTGGTAACCCAGAGTCAGAAATAGCCGTGTGCCGAGGTGATGCGACCAGTTGATGCGGCTGCTGAGTCCCAGCACGTCACTTGTATCGAGAAAGCCGAATAGATTCGGGGTGGCCGTGCGCGCGCGCTGGAAAGCAAAACCGCCATAGAGTTGGTTCTTGGGATTAATGTACTCGTCGAAACGCGATTGCAGCGCGTCTTGATGCGTGTCTGTGCTTATAGGAACCTGATAGTTGTATCGCTGCTCGCCGCCGAAGCTGGGCAGCGGGTAGTAATTCAACAGCGCTTGGGCCTGCGGGCTGATCTGGTTTGGAAGAATGATGTTGCCCGGAAATTGGAGACCTGTCTCCGGATTGAAGATTTGGACCGGCTGACCCAGAGCGCTCAGCACTTGGGAGAAAACCCCGCCGCGCTCCGCAGCATCCGGCACCAGAGCCGATTGCGTGGTGTCGTCAACATAGCGCGTCCACTCATAGGCCACAAAAAAGTTTGGCGCGTGCCGTTCGATGAGATGCGGAATCCTGAGCGGGCCACCCAGCGTCGCTACGGCGGTAATGCGGTTGTAGGCCGGCTTTGGCGTGTTCTGCCCGCTCAAGGAGAATGGCCGCGCATCAAGTGCGGAGTTATCGAAAATAAGGCCCAGCCCGCCGTTGTAGAGCCCGCCACCGCGGTTGCGATAATTGCCGAAAGCAAACGCTTGCGCGAATCGCGTCGCGGCGCCGTTCAGCACGCTGCCGTTGATCAGCAAGCCGTCATCAGCGTGCTGATTGAGTTCGTCGCCGGGGGCTTGGCCGTTTTCACTGTTCTCGTTGGTATTTCCGGCGTTGTTTTCTCCCTTGTTCCCTGCCTCGCTCGCGCGTTCCTTACCTTCCCCGTTCGCGCGCGCCTTCCCTTCGTCACTTCCGCCCTTGGCTTGTACGGGCACGCCATGGCGTGCCCCTACCGCGCCATGGCCTGCCCCTTCGACGGGAGTGGCGCCGGGCGCCACTTCCGCCCCTGAACGTATTTCAGCCTTGATTTGATCAAGCGGCAGCAGCTTCAATTCCCATTTCCCCGCTGGCGCATTCGGGCCGATCACTACATCCTGCTTGAGGGTCGAGAAACCTGTCATCTCGACCTCAATCGTCCATGCTCCATCCGTCAAATCCGGAAAGGAGTAGAGGCCCTGCTCATCTGTAGTTGTGGCGAATTGTTTGCTCCCCTGCGTCGCCTTTACCGTCGCACCCGGAACCGGAAATCCGCCGAAAGTGACCTGCCCGCGATACTCCGCAGCCGCTGCCACGCCGCAGAGTGCGAGCATCGCAAGGCCGATCGCCAATTGGATGATTCGATGCATTCCGGCGTCAGTCCTCCGTGGGAGCCTTCTCCACGTGGTCGATGACGAGCTGCTCCACCGGAGCCTTGCGCTTTTCCAGCTTGAGGCCGAGTTTTTGCACCGAGGCGAAAACCGAGGAGCCTCCACTTGGTTCGGACGCCGCCGAGGCCGGTGAGTTGTTCTCACCTCCGCCGCCCGCTGCTGGCACCGGCAGGCTTATGCCTGCCTCGCGCGCCGACTCCCGCGCCATCGCCATAAGCTCCGCGAGTGAGAGATCCAGGGCCACCTGATAGTTGCCCTTGAGGTCAGTCATGTCAACGACCTGGCGGCCGCCTCCCCCACCCATCTGCAGGAACTTTGTCAACATGTCGGCAAAACCTGCCATAGTCACCGTGCTGGATTCCATGTGCATCGTCCCGGCCTGCGCGTCAACTTTCACCGTCATCGTGCCCTTTGCCCCCATATTCATGGTCATGGAACCATCAGCACTTCTAGTCATGCGGATCGGCCCGCTTGGACTGTCCATCTGAGTCTCGCCTGGTTTCAACGGAGCGTTCTCGTCAATCGGTTCGGCTGTCCCCTGTGATTCCTTCAGCTTGGGCCCGTCCTTGCCAACTAGCAGCGCAAACACCGGGTGCTCCTGTGTGTCGCGATGCGCTGCCAGCTTGAACCGTTCCTCGAGCAGCGCCTGCAACATTTTGGGAGCGTCATCTTTGGACGCTCCGTCCGGCAGCTTAGCCACAATGTCGAAGCGGTCTGTCGCGAGCCATGCCGGGCCGCTGACTTGATAGTCCTTCACCGCGTATGCGGTAGCAATCAGGTCTTTGAGCGACATGTAGGTATACTCGGCTTGCGACGCATTGACATGTGGGCCGAATCTCGGCATCTTTCCGGCTTTCACCTGCTCTGCCAACTTCGTCATATCAAGGGGAGGTGAGGGCTTCACGGTAGCCACCTCGAAAGCAGGGTTACTGGTGGTTGTCTGCCCAAAGATCGCAGCGGCTGCCAGAAGCAGGCCGACAGCGAATATAAGTCCAATACTAATTCGCGTCTTCATTGGAACCTCCTTTTGCTTTAGTGCCTGGATGGTGACAGCAAACTAGTGTTGCGTTGGGAAATTGCGTTTACCTGTCGCGCTGACCTTTAGGGCAGCACTAGTCCTCCGCGGGAATCTTCTCCACGTGGTCGATGACGATCTGCTCCACCGGAGCCTTGCGCTTTTCCAGCTTGAGGCCGAGTTTTTGCACCGAGGCGAAAACTGAGGAGCCTCCAATTGGTTCGGATGCCGCCGAGGCCGGTGAGTTGTTCTCACCTCCGCCGCCCGCTGGGGGCATCGGCGAGCTTATGCCTGCCCCTCGGTGCGCTGCCTGTGCCATCGCCGTAACCTCCGCGAGTGAAATGTCCAAGGCCACCTGATAGTTGCCCTTGAGGCCAGTCATGTCCACAACTTGGCGGCCGCCTCCCCCGGCGATGTGCGTGTGCATTGTCAGCATGTCGGCAAAACCGGCCATAGTTACCATACTGGATTCCAGGTGCATCGTCTGGGCCTGCCCGTCAACTCTCACCGTCATCGTGCCCTTGGCTCCCATATTCATTGTTTCGGAGCCGTCGTCGTTTCTCGTCATGCGGATCGGCTCGTTTGGACCGTCCATCTGCGTCTCGCCGGGTTTTGGCGGAGCGTTCTCATCGATCGGTTCGGCGGTTGCGGTTGATTCCTTCAGCTTCGGCCCGTCCTTGCCTACCAACAGTACAAGCACGGGGTGCTCCTGCGTGTCACGATGGGTTACCAGCTTGAACCGTTCTGCCAGCAGCGCCTGCAACATTTTGGGAGCGTCATCTTTGGACGCTCCGTCCGGCAGCTTAGCCACAATGTCGAAGCGGTCGGTAGCGAGCCATGCCGGGCCACTGATCTGATACTCCTTCACCGTGTACGCGGTGGCGATGAGTTCTTTAAGCGACATGTAGGTAAACTCCGCTTGCGACGCATTGACATGCGGGCCGAATCTCGGCATCTTTCCGGCTCTAATCTGCTCTGTCATCTTCGCCATATCAGGGGGAGGCGAGGGCTTCACTGTAGCTACCTCGAAAGCAGGGTTGCGGAGGGCCGTCTGCCCAAGGATCGCGCTAGCTGCGAGGAGCAGGCCGACAGCGAATATAAGTCCAATACTTATACGCGTCTTCATTGGAACCTCCTTTTGCTTTAGTGTCTTGGCGGTGACAACAATCTAATTCTCCGAAGGACGCTCGACGTGGTCGATCGTGAGCGCTTCCGCGGGTGCTTTGGTGGCTTCCAGTCTCAACCCGAGCTGTTCCTGGAGCGCCGTGAAGATCGACGGCCCCGAAGCATCCGGCGGTGGGGCGCCGTCGGGTGGGGGACCGCCGGGCCCGCCCATCATCATGCCCTCGCCTTGTTCGGGCGTCCACTTGAGCGTCAAGTCATAATTACCCTTCAGCCCGGTTTGATCCAACACCTGGCGACCCAGTTGTTGCGACAGCACGCTTGCCAAGAACCCGAGACCAACCCCTTGAGCGTTAAGCTCGCCCCTTCCTATGCGCATCATGGGTCCGCGAGGATGGCCGTTAGGCCCGCTCGGCGCGTCGGGTGGCGTATCGACGGGCTTGGCCTCCTGAAGTTTCGGGCCATTCTTCGCAACCACTAGCGCGTAAGCGGGCAGTTCCTTCGTTCCTCGTGTCAATTTCAACTGGAACCGGTCCGCGAGCAGCGACTGGAGCATCGATCGAGCCAACTGCTGCCGTTGCTCGCGAGGAAGCTTATCCATCTCCTGGGCGATCGAGTCCGGTTCCTTCGCGTCAATATCGTATCGTTCGGAATTGACCCAGCTTGGCCCTCCCGAAACCTGAAAGTCCTTTACGTCATACGCCAGCGTAATGAGAAACTTTACCGTCATGCCGGTGGCGTTGAACCGGCCGGGCTGCCAGCCCACGAAAAAACGCATTTCGCCGGAGTGATTGGGCTTGATCGAGGCAACCTCGAAGGAAGCCGAGGTGGGCAGGGTGGACATCGGCGCCGATGGTGCGCCAGCGGTCACCGGCGATTGCCCCTCGGCGGTCTGCGGCGATTGCGCCACGGCTCGCGTACTGCCGAAGAATGCGAACACCATAAGCCCAGTCACGGCTGCGACGTTGATCGCAGCCAGTCGCATTCTTCTCTTGGCGGAACTGCAACCGTCTTCCAGGTTCGGAATCATAGTTTCTCCATTAGCTCGCAGTCTTCTCCGCGTGAATGAGAGTCACCCGATCCCCCTCACGGAGACTTGCCCTCTCCTTTGGGGAGAGGGTGGCCTGCGGCGGCGTTTTCATCAGCCGCCGCAGGCCGGGTGAGGGGTCATTTCCGGCACACTCTGACGTAAGTCTGCTTCGTTCAACTCAGATGCCCTTATTGCGGGCTGCGTTTGCCTGCCGCTAATTCTCCGTCGGCCGCTCGATATGTTCGATGACGATGGACTCCACCGGACCCTTTGTGGGTTTCAATTTCAAACCAAGCTGTCGCTCGAGCGCGGTAAAAATAGAGGGCCCCACAGGTCCGGGCGGTGGGGCGTTGTCGGTTGACGCAGCGGCCGTTAGGCGTTGTGGTGCATATTGAAGCTCAAGGTAGTAGCCGCCCTCGAGCCCCGTCCGGTCGAGCACCGGACGGCCGATGTCCGACATCCAGGAAAGTATATCCACCACAAGAGCCATTGACCCATAGTTATGCCAGCACCTCATGTCTGTCGGGCACGGCGGGCCTGCGGGGCGCGGCAAGGTTGGGTCGGCCCGGTGTGCCGGGTCGTCGGAAGTCTCAAACTTCGCGTGCAGGAACTTGGGACCGCCCTTGGCAACAACCAGGGCATAAACGGGAAGCTGTTTTATGTCGCGCCTGACCTTCAGCTTGAATCGCTCCGCCAGCAGGGACTGAAGCATCAAGAGCATCTGACCCCTATACTCGCAGGTCCCGCCGAAAAACGAGCCACAGCGAAGTTTGGCGAGTTTTGCGGCGAGCGAGTCTTCCACTTTGGCGTCCACGTCGTATCCGTCGTATCCGGATAGGTGGCCATACATCCAGTCCGGTCCGCCGACGAGCTGTTTATCTCTCAACATCCTAAAACCAAATTCGCCCAGGTCCTGCCCGTACGCGAGTTTAATAAGAAACTCGACCGGCTGGTTTCTTACAGTGAGCCTGTTGGGCAGGATGGTCAAGTGAGAATCCTCCCTCTCGCGGCATAGCTTAATGGATGCAACCTCGAAGGATGGCCGCGGCTCGCCGGTCGCTTGTGCCGATTGCGCGTGCGCTCGCAGGGTTGTCAGGAAACCGAGTATTACAGCCACTGCGGCGAGGGCAGCCGAAAGTAGTACGAATGCAGCTCTGGATCGGCTTGACTCGCTGGGATTCATGGTCTCTCCTCTTTACTAACGTACGTCGTATCTAATACGCACTCGCCCCCGGCGAAGACTCACGCTCTCCCTTGCGGAGAGGGTGGCCTGCGGCGGCGTTTTCACCAGTCGCCGCAGGCCGGGTGAGGGGTTGTTTCCGATGCCAGCGCGGGTATCTCAAAGCGTGAATTTGCCACGTCTTGTTTGACGCGCCACCCAGATGTCCGTTTGCCTGGCCTCAATGATCCGTCGGCCTGTCGAGATGGTCCATGACGATGGATTCCAATCTGCTGACCGATGGTTTTCCCCGCAGATCACGCGCTCGGGACCGGCGATCACCGTATCGGGCTTTCTGTCGGCGGACTCCTTGTCTCTTGACAAACGGAGAATAATAGGCTACCATTATTCTCTCCGTGCGGGAGTTCAGGCCTCCCGCGACATTGTGTCGCAATGCTCGTGCTCGCTCCATCCCACCTCCGTGATTCCACCTTTGCAGTGCCGCAGCTTGCTACCGCTTTTTCGCCGGACGGGTTCCCAGCCGGGTGCTATCCTTGCGCCGCCGATGAGCGTCCTAAAGCTCGGCGCTACGGATTTTGGAGGGCTGGCGCAGACGTTGCTCTTGAACGTCTGCGATGCGCCGAAGGCGCAGTTCGGTCAGATTGTGCCACTTGTCCACGCCTGTCCCTTCGGGACATCGCAGACCCCACACTTCGGGGTCTGCGCCAGCCTCGGCGCTACGAGAATCGGCAGAACAAAGCGAGAATGTCTATGAAAACAAAGGATCGGCTATTGCCCGTGATATACTTTGCCTCGACCGAACCTTATTCTCGAATGGACAGGAGGTAACAGGCATGGTGCGTTTAGCTGCCGGACTATTTGCCCTCTTCATGGTGAGCGCCAATTTGGCTCATGCCCAAGCGCCGCTGTTGTTGCAGCACCCCACGCTCAGCGCCACGCAGATTGCCTTTGTCTATGCGGGAGACTTGTGGAGCGTCTCGAGGTCGGGCGGCGTAGCGCAGCGGCTCACGGCTGGGATTGGAACGGTATCTCGCCCGGCATTCTCTCCGGACGGCAGCGAGATTGCCTTCACCGGCAATTACAACGGCAATTCCGACGTTTACCTCATTCCCGCCGCCGGCGGCGAGCCCAAACGGCTCACGTATCATCCCTCGCCGGACCTGGTCATGGGGTGGACGCGCGACGGCAAGCAGGTCCTGTTCGCCTCGACGCGCTCGAGCTTCGAAGGCTTCAACCGTCTGTTCACGGTTTCGCGCCAAGGCGGATTCCCCGCGGAGTTACCTCTGCCGATCGCCGCCGAGGGTTCATACTCGCCGGACGGAAGCCAACTCGCCTACGTGCCTCTCGACCACGCCTTCGAAATCTGGAAGCGCTACCGGGGCGGCCGCACCTCGCCGATCTGGATCGCGCAATTGTCCGACTCGAGCGTCAGCAAAATCCCGCGCGATAATTCCAATGACTTTGACCCCCTCTGGGTGGACCACCGCATCTTCTTCTTGTCGGATCGCTCAGGACCCATCTCTCTTTTCAGTTACGATACGGGCTCGAAGCGCGTCGTCCCGGCGCTAAAGAACGATGGGCTGGACTTCAAATATGCCAGCGCGGGGCCAGGCGCCATCGTCATCGAGCAGGTCGGCGCCATCTACCTCTACGACCTCAAATCCGGCCAGGCCCATAAGGTCGATATCCGGGTTACGGGTGATCTCCCGGAGATGCGGCCGCACTATCTCAACGTGGCGAGTCGCATCGAGAACGCCGACATCTCACCCACCGGCTTGCGGGCCGTCTTTGAGGCGCGGGGCGAAATCCTCACCGTTCCCGCCGATAAAGGCGACATCCGCAACCTCACGAGCACGCCGGCTGCTGACGAGCGAAGCCCTGCCTGGTCACCGAACGGCAATCGCATTGCCTATTTCTCAGACGAGTCCGGCGAATACGCGCTCTACATCAAAGACCAGAGCGGCCTGGGCGAAACGCAGAAGATCGATCTCGGCAGTCCGGGGTCGTTCTTTTATTTCCCGACCTGGTCGCCGGACGGCAAGAAGCTCGCCTACACCGACAAACGCTTGAACCTCTGGTACGTGGACCTGGAGAAGAAAACACCGGTGCGCGTATTTCACGACCGGTTCACGGGGCCGCAGCAGATTTTCCGTGCCGGATGGTCTCCGGACAGCAAGTGGCTGGCCTACACGCAGCAGGAGCTGAGCCACATGCGTTCGGTGTTCCTCTATTCTCTCGAGACCGGCGAGAGCCACCGCGTCACGGATGGGATGAGCGACGCCTACTCGCCCGTATTCGACAAGGGCGGCAAGTATCTCTATTTTCTGGCCAGCACAGACGCCGGCCCCACCATGGATGACTCGATGCTGAGCATGGACCGGCCGGTGACCAGCAGCGCCTATGTTGTGGTTCTGCGCAAGGACTTGCCTTCCCCGCTCGCCCCGGAAAGCGACGATGAGCAGGAGGCAAAGCCCGAGGCTGCCAAGACCGAAGGCCAGAGCAAGGAGACGCCGCCCAAAGCCAGCCCGCCGCCGGAAGTGAAAGTGGACTTCGAGAAGATCAGCCAACGGATTCTGGGGCTGCCGATTCCGGCGCGGAACTACTCGGAGCTGAAGTCGGGAAAGGAGGGCGTGCTCTATCTTCTGGAAGAACCCTTGGTGGAGCCGTCGAGCGGCCCCAGCACTCTCACCGTGCAGCGGTTTTCCCTGAAAACTCGCAAGACCGACAAGTTGCTGGATAACATGTTGGCGTTCTACATTTCCGCCAACGGCGAGAAGATGCTCTACCGTCTGGCCGGCGCGCCCCAGACGGGCGGCGCCCGCCCCGCGCAGTTGTGGTCCATTGCGCCCGTACCGCCCGAGCCGGTTCCCGGAGCAACCTCCCCACCCACCCCGGCCGCGCCTTCGGGCGCGAAGGCTCTAAACCTCGCGGCCATGGAAGTGCGCGTCGATCCGCCCGCCGAATGGAAGCAGATCTACCACGAAGCATTTCGCCTCGAGCGCGACTTCTTTTATGATCCCAGCTTCCACGGCTTGGATCTCAAGGCCGCGGAAAGAAAGTACGAGGTCTACCTGCCCGGCGTGGCGTCGCGCGCCGATCTGAATTACATCTTTCAGGAGGCTATGGGCGACCTCACAGTCGGCCATTTATTTGTGTCCGGCGGTGAAGTTCCGGAAGTGAAGGCGGTCCCCGTCGGACTGCTGGGCGCCGACTACAAAATCGAAAACGGGCGGTACCGGTTTGCGCATATTTACGACGGCGAAAATTGGAATCCCCAACTGCGCGCGCCCTTAACGCAGCCGGGCGTGAATGTCGCCGAGGGCGAATACCTGCTGGCGGTGAACGGCCGCGACGTGCGAGGCGCCGACAATATTTATAGCTTTTTCGAAGCCATGGCGAACAAGTCTGTCGTGCTGCGCGTGGGACCGGACCCGAGCGGCGCCGGGTCGCGTGAGGTGACCGTGGTTCCCGTCGAAAATGAGCGGGGACTGCGCAACCTTGCCTGGATTGAAGCCAACCGGCGGAAAGTGGATGAGCTCAGCCACGGCCGGCTGGCGTACATCTATCTGCCGGATACGGCGAGCGGCGGGTTCACGTATTTCAACCGTTACTTTTTCTCGCAAGCCGGCAAGCAAGGCGCCATCGTGGACGAGCGGTTCAATCACGGCGGCACGAACACCGATTACATCCTCGATTACCTGCGGCGCACGCTGATGAATTACCGCACCACGCGCGACGGCGAAGATATGACCACGCCCGTCAGCCTGATCCAGGGGCCCAAGGCCATGATCATCAATGAATACGCGGGCTCCGGCGGCGATGCGATGCCGTGGCATTTCCGCCAGGCGCATATCGGGATCTTAGTAGGCAAGCGCACCTGGGGCGGGCTGGTGGGATTCTTCGGTCCAGGCGAGTCGCTGATGGATGGAGGTGTGGTAACCGCGCCCAGCCGCGGCTTCTGGACCCCGAATAATGCCTGGGAAGTGGAGAATCACGGCGTGGCGCCCGACGTCGAGGTCGAGCTTGACCCCGAGGCAGTGCGCGAGGGCCACGACCCGCAACTCGAGAAAGCGGTTGAGGTGGTGCTGTCGGAGCTCGAGAAGAATCCCATTCCGACTCACCACAAGCCGGCGTATCCGAATTACCACCGCTCCGCCGGCAGCGCCGCGGCCTCGGCGGGCAACTGAAAGAGCCCTCGCGAAGCTCTGGAGTGCGGCAGCTTGCTGCCGCTTTTCCGCCGGCCAGCTTGCTGGCCGTGCTCCAGGCTTCGGACGTACGGGCCACGAGCAAGCTCGCGGCAGAAGAAAGCGGCAGCAAGCTGCCGCACTCCAAAGCTTCGCAGGGCTGCGCCAATTTACCTATACCACCACACAAGATGATATATACTATTATAAATAATATGTTTATACATATATATACACTACAGAGCCGTCCCGCTGTTCATCCTAGTACAACCCGCCAAGGTTGAGCACAATCACGGATACAAGGATCACCACCACCGCTGCGGTCAGCACGCGACGGGTTGCCGGCGAAGTGGCCCGCCATTCTCCCGTCAGGATGCCGAGGAAGTTCGAGGAGAGAATCATGGCCGTGATGAACAGTGTGTAGCCAAGCGAAGTTCCGTACTTTCCCACCAGCGTGGCGCCGATGCCATAGCCCACCATCCCCGAAAGCCACAGCAAACCCATGGCGATGGCCAGGCCTGCTTCTCTTGCCGAGCCGGGCTTCAGGAAAAGCGGCCAGGTGCCGTTCCGGAACAGCAGCAGGAAGCAATAGAGCAGATTGGGAATGAAGCCCGCGCCCAGCACCAGCGCCCAGGAAGCGTAGGTTGCGGTTACTGGGTGCGCGCCGAGTGCCACGGCCTTGTCGAGAATCGTGCCGCTGAAAGCGAAACCAAGGTTGATGTTGGACCCGAATATTCCGGTGAAAATGCAGATGGCTAGCCCGGTCATGAAACTCATCGCGGCAGCGCCTGCCACGGCGACGGCGGGGGTCTGCTCCTTCTCGCGGCGGCGTCCCGCCATTCCATAAAGGACCAGGCCGCCGAAGAGGATGGGCATGCTGATCAGCAGCAGGATGCCGCGCGGCCGCAGCAAGTCCGCGGGGTTGAGCACCAGCAAGGGCACGAGCGCGCCCGACAGGCACGAGAGTCCGGCCACCACAGCGAACGCCAGCGCCATGCCCACGGCGCTGATTCCCAGGCCGAAGGTCACTTGCGCGATGCCCCAGAGAAAGCCGAAGATCAGCGGGGCCAGAAGCGCGCGGCTGGAGACTCCGTGATAGACGGCTCCCAGGTGGGGCACGAAACCGGCGGCCAGCAGCCACGGAACAACCAGCAACGCAGAAGCGGCAAAGATGAGCCAGGTGTTCTCCCATTTCCATTGACGCGTGAACTTCATCGGCAGCGCAAAGCTTCCGTTCAACGCCCCACTGATGAATATGACTGCCATGCCCAGCCAGAAATGATCGCTCATCAAGTGCTCCCTAGCCTCACAATCGGATGTTGATGTAGCGCGGGCGTCTCGCCCGCTGTGGCGCGGGCATTCCTTCGCTTCGCTCAGGACAGGCTCTGCCCGCGCCACATCACATCACGGTTTCCACGCCGCGCTAATCACTGAAAAACCTGTCGGACGAATGACCTCGACCCGAATGGACGCCGGGTTCTTCTGCTGGAACTTCAGCGCGACAGTTGCGGACTGGCCGGGTTCGAGGTGGGGCAGCGGAGTCTCATGCTGTTCCATCGGCAGATCGTGCTGGTCGTAAACAATCCACCGCACCGCGTAGCCATCCAGCACGTAGCAGGGAAGCGTGCGGCGCGTCTCTAGCGTTGCCGTCAGCCCGTTCCCCGCCCTTTCCAGGCGCAGCGACTGCACGGGGCTTGCCTGGTTTCGCAGCGCCTCGAACGAAGTCTTGCGCGCACCATACAAGTCCACCACCCCGTGCACGCGTTGCTTCAAAACGCCGATGCCTTTATCCCCCATGTGTGTGCGGTAATCGTTATAACAGAAGAAGATCGCACCGCCTACGTAAGGATACTGCCGGAAGGAATCGTCGTGCCCCTCGAGGATTCGTATGCGAGTCAAGTCGTTTTCCGGCCGGTCCTCGGTGCACGCGCAGTAGCCGTATTCGGAAATCACAATCGGCTTGTCCGGAAAGGCGCGATGGATCTCTTCCAGGTTCCGCTTCACTTCCGGCACTCCGCCCTTGTACCAGGATTCGTAGTACTCATTCCATTCAATGAAATCCATCAAGCCGGCCACGTCTTTCTGCGGCGTTTCCTCGAGCGAATTCGAGGCGTAGGACCGGAGGCGATCCGGATCGAGCTTCTCTGCCTCCGTGTACATCTGCTTGGCGAACTGGTAGGCGGCGGGGTATTGCCCGTTAATTTCGTTGCACAGCCCCCAGGAGAAAATGCTGGGATGGTTGCGGTCGCGCCGGATCATCTCGCGCAACTGCTCGAGGCCATTCTGCATGACTTCCGGCGAAGGCTGATCGCCCATGTCACTAAAGGTTGCACCGCCCCAGGTTGGTACTTCCTCTTGGAGCAGAATCCCATGGCGGTCGCAATAGTCGAGCACGCGCACGTCTTGCTGCCAGTGGACGCGCGTGAAGACGCAATTAAGCTCCTTCAGGTCATCGTGGTCGTGAACCAGCCAGGATTCGGGTTCCGCCATTCCGTACTGCGGGTTGCTGCCCGCCATGCGCTCGACGCCCATCAGCCACACACGCTCGCCGTTCAAATAGAAGCCGCCGTCTTTGACCTCGATTTTGCGCACGCCGAAGGTGGTCGAGCAGGAATGCAACGCCGCACCGTGGTCCGCAATTGTAACCTCCAGCCGGTACAGGTGCGGATGATCGAAATGCCAGAGGCGCGGGTTGTTCAAGGCGCCCGTAGGCAGCGACACCTCCTCGCCTGCCCCGGCCCCGAGTGTTTCGATCGCCGCTCGATCGACGTGCAATGCCACCTGGCCGGTCTCCTCTTCCATAACCTGGTAACCGATTTCAACTTGCCGTGGGTCGACAGAAGAGTTTCGAAGGATCGCGCGAATCGCTACGCTGGCGCGCTCGGCTGCCAAATCAGGCTGGGCATCGACATCAACCCGTTCGATAAGCGTCTCGGGGCTGACCAGCAAGCTGACCGGGCGAATGATCCCGCCGTCCGGCGTCCAGTCATAGGAATTGCCCCGCGGCAGCATGTTTTGGTCGAAAGAATTATCCACTTTGACGGTAACCAGGTTGGTTCGGCCCGGGATAACAGCAGCCGCGATGTCGAGGGCGAAAGACGTGTAACCCTTGCGTAAATGACCGCCCACCGGCTGCCCATTCACCCACACCAAGGCGCTATGGAACACAGCTTCAAATTCGAGGCGAATAAGCTTGCCGGACCACGACTCCGGGACCTCGAAGCGGCGCCGGTACCACGCCGCGCCCAGGTAGCCGGCCGAGTCCTCGGAGATCTGCCAGGTGTGCGGCACAGTAACTGTTGACCAGCCATTGTGCGCGGCGGTCGGGAGGCGCCAGCCTTGCGCCTCGCCCTCGTTATTCGGGTCCAAGCGAAATTCCCATTCGCCATTGAGGGGATGTTTGATCGTGACCGGGCAGTCCCCAGCGCCGTCCCGAGGATCGGCCTTAGCCTGCGGAGCAAGCAGCGGAGCCGCAAGCCCAGCAAGGCCCACCTCTTTAACAAAATGCCGCCTGGATGAACTCATAAGAAAAGGCTCCTTGTTCGGCCCTCCTTCGTACCACGTCAAGCAGAGAGTTACCATAGAGGCCACAGAGAAAAGCCCTTCTGTTTTCCTTAGTGAACTCTGCGCCCTCTGTGGTGAAATCACTTCACCGCAAAATCGGCGAACTGCGCCAGATTCCACCCCGTGCCGATTCCTGCCATACCTTTCTTGTGGGTTTCGTCACTCAGGCTTGCGACCCGGGCTCCGTCGATGCTGGCCTCAATTGTCGAGCCTCTGAAGGCGAGCGCCAGCCGGTGCCACGTTTTGAGAGAGAACGCGACCTTGCCCGAAGAGAGCTTGGCAGCGGGAGTCTTGAACCTTGCGTTGTCCAGTTCCCAACTTCCGTCCTGCTGCACGGTGAGCACGTAACCACTCGGCCAGCGCGCTTTCCCATCCTGGAACCAATCGGCGGAATCGATTCGGCCCACCAGAGTGATGTTGCCGGGCTCCTCGAGCATGGCGGTGGTGCCGGCCTCGTAGTCAGTCCAATCCGCACTGCCAAGGAAAGTAAGCGGGTCCGGGCTGATGCGGCCCCAGGCGATCGGACGTTGCCGCACCACCTGCCGCAGGCACTGGCCCGGCCGTCCGGCGCATGGAGCCGCCTCGAATGCGCCGTCCTGGTCCGCGAAGTATTTGGGAGTCTTGCCCACGGCCGTGCTCTTGAAGTCGTCGCTGTATGGGAAGGGGAAGGACGATTGCGCAGGCGGCACGGCAGTGCCTTTGCCTTGACCCGTTGTGGTGGTGAGCGAATAGATCGAGTCGGGCTCGAGGGCAATACTGAATGAGCCATTCTGCGGCGTAATATCGCTCAGTTTCTCAAATGACTTCGAGGCATTCGTCTGCCAAACGTGAACGGCGCCGGCCGAAAGGCCCCCGGCAATGCTGAACGCCGCTTCCTGCGGTTCCGTGGCGTCGACGGTCTCAACGATGACGCTGTAGTCGTTCGAGGCTGGAGATTTGAGGGTGACGTAACTCCCGTGGCCCTTGAGATACCCGCAAGCGTTGTCGAGGTATTGCCATCCCGGCTGCGCGAATTGCGTCGTATGGGCCGTCACCCAGATGGCGGATTGCACGTCGTAATAACCGGACCAGGGCGTATTGGCGTACATCAAGCCGGAATTCGGCGCGGCCAGGTTATCGTAGTAGGAGGTCACCGGGCTCCAGGTTTCCGTCTTGGTGACCTTGCCGTCGATGTAGTTCGTGTTCAGAACTTTGGCCCAGATTCTCGCCCCCGGCTTCCAATCGCGATCCAGGATCACTCCCGTCTCGTCGAAGGGCTGGTCCTCACTCGACCACAGTGGCTTGCCGGATTCTAAGGCGCCTCCCGTGACGTAGAAGTTTCCTCTAACCCGCGCGTAATGGACGGCAATCGCATAGACGTCCTCTTTCAGAATCGGGTCCAGCTTAAAGTCATCGGCGATCTTCCACTGATTCTCGTAGAGGTCCGCCGCGACAATCCTGGTCTGAAGACCATTGGCTTCGAGCGTCTTCTTCAGCATTTTGATGTAGTTGGTGTCGTAGTTGGTTTCGTTCCAAATGCCCACGTATTCGATGTCAAGCCCGTGGTGCTTCTTGGCGCCCTGGATGAACTTGACGATATAGTTCGCCATGTCCTGCGAGTAGTATTTGCCGTTGCCAATCCAGCCGGGAGCGCCCCAAGGCAGGGCGTCCAGGATGATCTTGGGATTCCTCTTTTTGGCCTCCGTCATCAACCACCACTCAAACCCGCGATCGTAGTTCTCGTCCGTGCGGGTGTGCATGTGGCTCGGCTCAGAGCCGTCGGTGGAGTTGGTGTCGCCGCCGACCTCAACCTTCAGGTGCTGAAGAGATGCGCCGTAATCCGGTTTGAAGAGGTAGTCAAGGATCTGACTCCGTTGAGGCTCGGGATAATCGATCAGCAGCCTTGAAGAGGCCCCGGCACTGACGCCGCCGATTCCCTCGAATATCCTTCCCTCCCCGGAACCATCGATTTTGATTTCGGTCTTCTGCCCCGGCGCTCGTTCGTTGCAAGAAAACAACGGAAGAAGAATAACCAACGCCAAAAGCATGAAAGCGATTCTCTGCCCCATCGGATGTCACTCCTCAATCCCTCGATAGCGACCCGCAATGTAGGGGGACGGCTTGCCGTCCCCGGAGGGTTTCCAGGCCGACGAGGGTAGCGCAAGCGCTACCCCTGCACCGCCTGGCATCACTGGTGAATCCCTCACTTGCCGTAGACCGAACTTCGCCAATAGGCTTGGATTCCCCGGTAGCTGTCGTCATCCGGCAGGTTGGCGAGGATGAGCCGCCTCACTTTCAACTCATCGATTGGACCTTGAACCTTGTAGACCACCTCGCCGTCGGGGCGAATCAGCAAAGTGTAGGGGTCCGCGCCATTCCAATCCGGATCAAAGGCCGCCATCAAGCCATAGATATCTGTCGCGCCAAAGATGTAATTCGTGTTGCTGGCGTGTGCCTTGCGAAGCGCCGCGAGAACGCCCTTCTGCTCATCAGGGTAGTTCGTGCTCACCATGATTAAGTCGAAGGGGCGAGCGCGGAACATGCGGTAAACAGTTTCGAGCTTGGCCATCTCCGCGACGCAAGGCCCGCACCAGGTGGCCCAGAAATCGACCAGGAGCAGTTTGTCGGCGCCATTCTTGCGCAAGGCTTTCAACGCGTCCGCGCTGACGGGCTTCACCGTCACGGGCTCAGCTTCGATACGGCGCATCTCTTCCTGGCGCGATTCCTCCTTGTACATCCACTTGGTCGAACAGCCGACGGCCGGTGTCTTCTCCACGGACACGGGTTTGCCGGCAAGAAGCTCGTCGAGGGCGAGGCGAGCATCCTTCCTGGTCACCAACGCTTCGCGCGGGTTGTTGTCCACGCGCCCTTCATAGCGCAACTTGCGCCCGGCATCGAAGATGAAGAGGTGGGGCGTCGCCGCCGGGCCGTAGGCGCGGGCGACTTTCTGGGTCTCGCCATCGTAGAGATACGGGAAGTTGAAATGCCGATAGGCGGCGCGGATCTTCATTTCCGCCAGCGAATCGCCCAGGTCTGTGTAACCCTGTTCATCCAGGAGGACCGCGTTGGCGTTGTTGGGGTTGATGCCCACGAACGTCACGCCCCGGTTTTGGTAGTCGGACACGAGTTGCTTGATTCGGGTCTCATAGAGTTGCGCCGTGGGACAGTGGTTGCATGTGAACATAAC
>Ga0326728_10013615_pt1 | contig 17592 bp, 16 predicted proteins | sample MB3enrmetagenome_FD_207602 | JGI IMG/M metagenome (GOLD analysis project Ga0326728, IMG submission 207602) | Lab enriched peat soil microbial communities from McLean, Ithaca, NY, United States - MB31MN | ecosystem: Environmental > Terrestrial > Soil > Wetlands > Peat | place: USA: New York... | reverse complement strand
CAACATGCCAGAGGCCGCGCTGCGCCCTCTCGTCGAGCGATTTCAAAACCTTCTACGCCAAAACCCAACTTTCTCTCAGGCCTTCGGCATCGTGTGAAAATGAGGGGATACGTGAGGGTCCAAATACCCAATTGCTATTTGCAACGGCCGCGCTTCGGCCTCAACCGCAGTTCCAATGCGCCCGCCGGTCCACGGCCCTCGAACCATTGCTCGTCTCTTTTGGAATCAGGAATCGCCCCAGACTCTAGTCAAATCAAAGCATTATCGTCCTGGCCGGCACTGCGTCACGCCGCAAGACCGCGTCTCGCCGCTCAAAAAGACTCGATTGCTCCCATCGAGCGGGTCTAGAACGTCTACCGGTAAACTTTCTTAGAGGCTACAATGCCAACTAACGTAAATAACCCGCCTGACATGTGGCGCAATTGGTCAACTAAAGTACCACTTCGAGCGTACCGACTGAAACGGACCGACCTAAAGAGACTTTATAAGATGCTTTACGATAAGCAAATTGAGGTACGCGATCGAGTGCTTGGCGGTGTTGTACAATTAGATGGGGAAACTGCACAGCAATTCGAACAAAGAAAAAGACTCATCTTCGATGCATTTGTAATTTCAATGTCAGTCGCCGGGTCAAATGACGAGTCATCACATGGTAATAACGAAGCGTTCTTGGATGATACGAACTTGCCATATCAACTGAAATCTGTTTTGTTCAGCAACGTCACGGTGCCGAACGCTGTGCTGGGAGTCGCGCCTCCGTGCCGCGTCACTTTATTTCTTGATCTTAGGCGGCTACCGATTTTCGATTTGTCAAGATTGCCTTCGCTTCCGACATTTAACGAAAGCAACTTTGAGATCCAATCTGACGAAGAAAACTGGTTTACTGCAATCAATACACGGCTGACCGATTTCTTCCGTGAAAAGAGAACTAACGTTAACTGGCTTCACGCAGCAGGGATGTATGACGCTCTTCTGTTTTTCGTCGGTATTCCGCTGGCCATTTGGTCGACCTTTATCGCCGGACCATTCGTCAGGCGGCTCGAAGCGAAATGTGGTATATTGACAACCGCTGTATACATATACGTATTTATGATTTCCTTAATGTTATTTCGGGTTCTATTTTCGTACGCGCGCGCGTTGTTTCCCAAGGCGGAGATCGAAACCGATAGATCATGGCCGCGAATACACCGAGGTGTCTTAGCGACCTTGGTGGTAGGAATCATCGGCAAGGCCGTCTACGACTTACTGCGAACTTTACTGTTCAATTAGAACACACCCAACGATTCGCGTTGCAGCCGTTATTGCGCTCCCCGAATGCCGACGAGTTGTTGTTGTTCTGTTAGTGAGCGCGAGCGAGCGAATGACTCCGCGTGTTCCCTTTCGGGTACCCAGCGTTGCCCTTTGACGCCCGCCGCGCGAGGCCACAAAATGGCGCCGAAGCCGCTGTTATCCTTCGTCCGCGACACGGAACGCGCGCCGGCGGCGCGAACTTGGGAGACATGCCTTGCCCGCTCGCCTGGTCCGCCTCTTGCTCGCCGCCGCTTTCGCCACGGCGCTCGCGGCCGCGCGCGCGAACGCGGCGGACGACGCCGCGTCCTGCCTCTACGCGCCGCCGCCGCCCGAGCGGCTGGCGAGCAAGGACGCGGTCGCCGACTACGCTTCGACGCTGAAGACCTGCCGCGCCGCCGACGGGCGCGAGGCGATCGCGATCCGGTCGATGAGCGTCGGCGGAATGCCGTTGCTGCTCGTCGCCGATCCGGAGAAGCTGACGACCCGCCTCGAGCGCGCCGCCTGCTGGCGCTGCGAGGACGCGAGCGAGGACCAGCTCGCCGCGACGCGGATGATGCGCGCGATCCGCCAGGCGGCGGAGGCGCCGGGGCTCGTCCATCGCGGCTTCCTGCAGAACGCCGGCCTGGTTCACGGCGCGGCGCCGGGCGCCTTCGTCACCGGCGATCTCTGCCCGAGTTTGAGGCCGCTCGACCGCTCGTTCTTCGACGCGCTGGCGCGCCAGGGGCCGCGCACGCCGGTGGCGCTGTCGATCTCCGGCCTGTGGCTTCTCCATCATTTCCAGGACTATCGCTGGCTCCTCGACCGGCAGGCGGCGGGGGCGGTCGACATCCTGTGGGCGAACCACACCTATCACCACCCCTATCGGCCGGGCGCGCCCGACGACCGCAACTTCCTGCTCGAGCCGGGCGTCGACCCCGACGCGGAAATTCTCGACGTCGAGCGCCTGCTGATCGCCAACGGCCAGACGCCGTCGCTGTTCTTCCGCTTTCCCGGCCTGATCTCCAGCGCGCCGCTGATGCAGGCGGTCAGCCGCCATCACCTGATCGCGCTCGGCGCCGACGCCTGGCTGGCGCGCGGGGCTAAGCCGAGCGAGGGCGCGATCGTGCTCGTCCACCCCAACGGCAACGAGGAGGCCGGCCTGGCGATGTTTCGCCGCGACCTCGCCCACGGCGCGCTCGCGCCGCCCTTCGAGCCGCTGACCGCCGCGCCTTAAGCGCTCCGCATTCGGTGGGGGCGCAGAACCCCCTCTCCCTGCGGAGCGGGGAGAGGGTGGGGGTGAGGGGCCGGTCGGAGAAGCCGCGGCCCGTCCGACCGGCCCCTCATCCTCACCTTCTCCCCGCTCCGCGGGGAGAAGGGACGGCCGTCGCCGCCTCAGCCCTCGACCCGCGCCGCCTTCTCGGCCGCGTAGAGCGCGCGGAAACGCTTCAGGCGCGGGGCGTGCAGGGCCGCGCTCGCCGCGTCGGGGACGAATTGCCGCTGGATCGGCGGACGGGCGCAGACGGCGCGTTCGTCGCCTGCGCCGGCGGCGAGCATCGCCAGCCGCGCCGCGCCGAGCGCCGCCCCCGCCTCGGCGCCCGCGGCGAGGTCGATCGTCAGCCCGGTGACGTCGGCGATCATCTGTCCCCAGAATGGGGAGCGCGCGCCGCCGCCGACCAAGAGCGGCGCTTCGGGCTTCGCGCCCGCCGCGACCAGCACGTCGACGCCGTCGGCGAAGGCGAAGGCCACGCCTTCGAGCACCGCGTAGATGAGCGCGCCGGCGCCGTGCTCGGCGCGCAGGCCGGCGAACAGGCCGGTGGCGTTGGCGTCGTTGTGCGGCGTGCGCTCGCCGCTGAGATAGGGCAGGAACACCGGCGCCGCGGCGACCGCCTCCGGCGCGCGCGCGAAAGCCTCGGCGGCGTCGATGCAGCCGCCGATGTCGTCGGCGCGGCCGAGCGCGTCGGCGATCCACGACAGCGCCGAGGCCGCCGACAGCATCACCGCCATGCCGTGCCAGCGGTTGGGCAGCGCGTGGCAGAAGGCGTGCAGCGTGCGCTCCGGCAGGCTGACGAAGCGATCGGTGGTGGAGAAGATCACGCCCGAGGTGCCGAGCGAGACGAAGCCCGAGCCTGGGTCGATCGCGCCGACGCCGACCGCCGAGGCGGCGTTGTCGCCGCCGCCGCCGGCGACGGGAATGCGCCGTCCGGCGAGGCCCCAGGCCTCGGCGACGGCGGGCGCGAGATAGGCCGAAACCTCCGAGCCTTCGACCAGGCGCGGCATATGCGCGAGCGTCAGATCGCTCGCGTCGAGCAGCGCGTCGTCCCACTGACGGCGCGCGATATCGAGCCACAGCGTGCCCGACGCGTCCGACATCTCGGAGACCGCCTGGCCGGTGAGGCGCAGGCGGACGAAATCCTTCGGCAGCAGCACGCGCGCGGTGGCGGCGAACACCTCCGGCTCGTGGGCGGCGACCCACAGGATCTTCGGCGCGGTGAAGCCGGGCATGGCGATGTTGCCGGCGCGCCGGCGAAAATCGGGCACGCGGCGCTCCAGCTCGACGCATTCGGCGAAGGAGCGGACGTCGTTCCACAAGATCGCCGGCCGCAGCGGCGCGTCATGGTCGTCGAGCAAGGTCGCGCCGTGCATCTGGCCTGACAGCCCGACGCCGGCGAGGGCGAGGAACGCCTCGCCCGCCTGGCGGCGAATCGCCGCCACCGCGGCCTCGACGCCGTCGACCCAGTCCTGGGGGTTCTGCTCGCTCCACAGCGGCCGCGGCCGCGACAACGATAGGGGAACGGAAACGTCGGCGACGGTCCGTTGGTCGGCGTCGATCAGCAGCGCCTTGACCGAAGACGTGCCGATGTCCAGCCCAAGAAAAGTCGCGCCCCCGCGCGCCGCGCTCGACATGTCTCTCCTCCTCCCGTGACGCCGGCGCCGCGCGCCTCTGGCGTCACGACGCGCGGCGCCCCGCGAAGCCTCGCCGGGGCCGCGCGCCGATTTCGTCCCTACGAACGAAGAAAACCGCTAGCCGACGCTCAGGTTGCCGGCCGACGACTTGCCTGTGCGCTTGTCGGCGACGATTTCGTATGTGACCTTCTGGCCTTCGCTTAGCTCGCGCAGGCCCGCGCGCTCGACGGCGCTGATGTGCACGAACACGTCTTTGCCGCCGTCGTCGGGTTGAATGAAGCCGTACCCTTTCGTGGCGTTGAACCACTTGACCGTACCGGTTGCCATCGCAGAAGTCCGTATTAGAGAGATTACAAGAAAATCGACGCCGCACGCGCGCCGCGCCAGGCGCGACTATCGATGCAGGGAGTTTCGTCGGCTCGCATCGCGAGATACGGGGCCAAGTCGTCGGCCAGTGATCGACGTCTTACGAAATATCGGAACGCCGCATTCGAATCAAGGCGGTCGATCCGAATTGGCGGCGCGAGCCTTCGGCTTGCCATCGTGACGAGCCGCGCCTAAGTCTCAGGCCCGGCGGCGGGACCACGACTCGCCGCATAAGCGCGAGAGGAAGCCATGCGGCGACGGCGTGTCGGCGAAAGTCGCGCGCTGAGCGCCGCCGCCGCGGGAACAGAGGCGAAATGAGCGGCGAAGGCGCCCGCGCGCTCGCCTTCGAGGTCGGCGCGGCCGACGCCGGCGAACGGCTCGACCGTTTCCTCGCCCGCGCCGCCGACGCGCGCGGCCTCGGGCTGTCGCGCACCCGGCTCAAGGCGATGATCGAGGGCGGCGCGGTCGCGGTCGGCGGCGTCGAGGCGCGCGATCCCGCGGCGAAGCTGCGCGAAGGCGCGCGAATCGCCGTCGCCCTGCCGTCGGCGGCGCCGTCGCAGGCGGAGGGCGAGGATCTGCCGCTCGACGTCGTCTACGAGGACGCGCATCTGATTGTCGTGGATAAGCCCGCCGGCCTGGTCGTCCACCCGGCGCCCGGCCACGCCTCCGGCACCCTGGTCAACGCGCTGATTCGCCATTGCGGCGTCGGCCTGTCGGGGATCGGAGGGGTGAAGCGTCCGGGAATCGTCCATCGCCTCGACAAGGACACGTCGGGGCTGATCGTCGCCGCCAAGACCGACGCCGCCCATCACGGCCTCGCCGCGTTGTTCGCCGACCACGGGCGCATGGGCTCGCTGAAGCGCGAGTATTGCGCGCTCGTCTGGGGCGCGCCCGACGCCGCGGCGGGGGTGATCGACGCGCCGCTCGGCCGCCACCCGCTGCATCGCGAGAAGATGGCGGTCGTCCCCGCCGGGCGCGGCCGCCGGGCGACGACGCGCTGGCGGCTCGTCGAGCGCCTCGGGCCGGCGAGCCTGATCGCCTGCCGGTTGGAGACCGGCCGCACGCACCAGATCCGTGTCCACTTCGCCCATATCGGCTGCCCGTTGCTCGGCGATTCGGTCTATGGGGCGGCCTTCAAGACCAAGGCGTCGCTCCTTTCGCCGGCGGCGCGGGCCGCGCTGGCGGCGCTTGGCCGCCAGGCGCTGCACGCCGCCACGCTCGCCTTCGACCACCCGGTCAGCGGCGAACGGCTCGCCTTCGAGCGCGCCCCGCCGGAAGATTTCATGCGTCTTGTCAGCGCGTTGCGAGAGACGGCGGCGCGCGGCGGCGCCTGAGCGGCGGCCCATGGGTTGAACGAAATGTCAAGGCCCGTCCGCCGCGGCTCGCCTTTTCGCCCTCTTTCGGCCACGGTCGCTCGAATTATATTTGCACAAGCGCCGCCTTGACCGGCGTCATGGAGCGCGCCCTCGCCGCTTCGCTCCGAAAGGAGGTCCCGATGGCCGCCGCCCTTCCTATCGTCGCCGGTGAATCCGGGCTTTCCCGTTATCTTGCGGAGATCAAGCGGTTCCCGATGCTGGAGCCGCAGGAAGAGTACATGCTCGCCAAACGCTGGCGCGAGCACGGCGATCGCGAGGCCGCCCACAAGCTGGTGACCTCCCACCTGCGGCTGGTGGCGAAAATCGCCATGGGATACCGCGGCTACGGCCTGCCGATCGGCGAGGTGATTTCGGAGGGCAATGTCGGGCTGATGCAGGCGGTGCGCCGCTTCGAGCCGGACAAGGGCTTCAAGCTCGCCACCTATGCGATGTGGTGGATCCGCGCCTCGATCCAGGAATACATCCTGCGCTCCTGGTCGCTGGTCAAAATGGGCACCACGGCGAGCCAGAAGAAGCTGTTCTTCAATTTGCGCAAGGCGAAGAGCCGCATCTCGGCGCTCGACGACGGCGACTTGCGCGCCGACCAGGTCGCCACCATCGCCAAGCGCCTCGGCGTCGCCCAGCAGGACGTGGTCGAGATGAACCGCCGGCTCGGAGGCGACGCGTCGCTCAACGCGCCGGTGCGCGAGGAGGGCGACGGCGAGTGGCAGGACTGGCTGGTCGACGAAAGCGCGAGCCAGGAGACGGCGCTCGCCGACCGCGAGGAGAGCGACGCCCGGCTGACGGCGCTGAAGAGCGCGCTGCGGGTGCTCAACCCACGCGAGCGGCGCATTTTCGAGGCGCGGCGGCTCGCCGACGACCCGGTCACGCTCGAGGAGCTTTCGACCGAGTTCGGCGTCTCGCGCGAGCGCGTGCGCCAGATCGAGGTGCGCGCCTTCGAGAAGGTGCAGGCGGCGGTGAAGGCGAGCGTCGCGCTCGCCCAGATCCCGCGCAAGCGCGCGACGCCGGCGCTGCCCGCCCCCTGAGCGGGGCGCGAACCTCGCCTCGCGTCGTTTTTGCGACGCGCCTTCATCATGCGGTAGCGTCGATCGGCGAACGCCATCGGGCGGACATCGGCGCAAAGCGACGGGAACGGGGATTTCCCCTAGTATCGGCGCCTCGCCGACGCTAAGCCGATTTCGTTTTCGAACCCCGGGGGACCGTCATGCCTGTTCGTCAACCTCGCTTTCCGTTGCGCGCCGTCGCGCTGGCGGCCGCCGCCTCGACCGCGCTCGCCGCCGCCGCCTGGGCGAAGGATCTGCCGCCGACGCCCGAGGGGGCGCAGAAGATCAGCGCGTTCTTCGCCGCCTACCTCGGCAAGGCGGCCGCCCCGTCGGCGATCGTCGTCACGCCGGAGGCCTCCGACTACGCCGTGTCGTTCGACCTCGCCCAGCTGACCGCGCCGCTGAAGGCGCTCGGCGTGACCTACGACCCCGCGACCATCCCCTATAAGCTGGTCGAGCAGGACGACGGCGCCTGGCGCGTCGCGATCGCCGATTTCCCGCCGATCGTCGTCCACCATAAGGACCGGTCGACGACGATCGCCTTCGCGGGCTACCACGGCGAGTACGTCGTCGACCCCGCCATCGCCTGGTTCCGCAGCGGCGCGGCGGGCGCCGACAAGCTGAGCATGAAGACGAGCGGCCCCCACAGCGAGGGGAGCGTCGAGACCGGCGCGCTGCAGGCGAGCCTGACCGGCTCGGCGCAGGCGGGAGGCGACGGCGCGGTTTCCTCGGCCGTCCAGGAAAGCGTCGCCGACGTCGCCGCGACCTTCACGTTCGCCAAGGCGGACGCCCAGGCCGACCCCGCCGCGAAGCCGGTCTCGATCACGGCCCGCCTCGACAAGGCGAGCGTCGACGCCGCCCTCGAGGGGCTGAACTCGCGCGCCGCGCTCGATCTGTGGGCGTTTCTCGCCGCCCATCCGAGCCGCGCCGAGATGGCGGCCGACGAAGCGAAGTTGAAGACGCTGCTGACCAGCGCGCTCGCCGGCCGGCTGGCGGTCAAGGAGACGATCTCGGCCGAGAAGGCGACGGCGCAGCTGCCGCAGGGCGCGGTGGCGTTCGACGCGGCGAAGCTCGGGTTCGGCGGCGAGACCGGCGCCGCGGGCGGCTTCGAGGAGCATTTCTCCGTCGACGGCCTGACGCTGCCGCCCGGCCTCGTTCCCGCCCTTTATCGCGGTTTCGTCCCCAGCTCGCTCGATGTGGGCTTCAAGGCGAGCGGCTTCGACGTCGCCGCGGCGAGCGCGGAGGCGATCGCCGATCTGCATCTGGCGGGCGACGCGCCGCCGATCTCGAGCGAGGACGGCGACAAGATCCGGGCCAAGCTGATCGGGCCGGCCGGGGCGACGATCGACATCCCGCCGTCGCGATTCGTCGCGTCGGCGCTCGACCTCTCGTTCCAGGGGCAGGTTCGCTTCCAGGACGCGAAGCCGGCGGGGACGGTCACTATTCGCCTGCGCAGTTTCGACCAGACGCAGGCGGCGGTGAAGGCCCTCGGCCCCGAGGCGGAGAAGAAGCTCATTCCGTTCCTGGCGATGGCCAAGGGCCTCGGCAAGGCGGAGACGGACGGCGCGCTGACCTGGGCGATCGAGCTCGCCGCCGACGGCATGATGAAGATCAACGGCCTGCCGCTCGGCAAGGCGCCGATCTGAGGCGCGCGTCTCTAGCGCGCGAACCGCGCCGCGAGCGCCGCGTAGACGGCGAGCGCGGCGCTCGCCGCCATGTCCCAGCCGGCGAGCGACAGGCCGAGGACCCTGAGCGCCGCTTCGTCGCAGCGCGGCTCCGGGGTCGTCTGAATCTGCTTCAGAAGGTCGTTGACGTCGATCGGGGCGCTCATCGCGCCGGCGCAGGCGGTCGGGCCGGGCCACAACTGGTATTCGACGCCGGCGTGGTAGCCGGCGAGCGCCGCGTTGGCGAGAAAGGCGAGCGCCAGCAGGACGAGGCCTGCGCGCGCCGCGCCGGTCGCGGCGCGCGCGCCGAGGAAGGCGACCAGCGCCGCCAGCGGCGCGCCGGCATAGAAGGCGTAGCGCTCGGTGAGGCAGAGCTCGCACGGCCGGTAGCCGAGCGCCTGGAGGATCCAGACCGCCGCGAGCGTCGCCAGCGCGGCGAACAGGATCCACAGCGCGCGGCCGGTCTGCGTCGGCGGGAAGGCGAGGGCGAGGAGATTCATTCAAAGCGCCTTGTAGACAAAGCCCCCGCGACCCATAGCCGCCGACCGCGCCTAAGTCCAGGCGGACCACGCGGCGGGCGGGGACGACCGCTTGCGGCGCCGCGCGCGCCGTTGACCGCCCCGCCGCGGCCGTTCTATATCGCCCGGCCGCCTCGCGCGGGCCCCTGTGGCGGAACTGGTAGACGCGCTCGACTCAAAATCGAGTTCCGCAAGGAGTGCTGGTTCGATTCCGGCCAGGGGCACCACCTTGAAATATAAATGAAAATGCAAATTCGACGGTAGTCGACCAGAACTCTGAAACTCGCTCATGTCGGCACCCTGTCGGCACTCCGAAAGCCAGGGGTCGGCCGCCGGGTTTGGCGTGTCCAACAGCGAAAAACGTCCGATTGACGGCCGAAGCCCTCGGAGCGAAACTCACAGCGCCACGGAGGGAGCCATGAGGTCTTTTCCACTTGGCGCAGTGGCCTTGCTTTTCATGGGTTGCAATGTGAGCGCGGCAGATTGCGAGGCCGTGCAGGAAGACCCAACGCTTCAGACCGAAGGTTTTCCGACCCGTTACAAGGTCTATTGCGACGACGGAACCTCTGGCAGCGCGGAAATCGACTCGACGGGCAGTTTGAGGGGAACGCTTTTTCCGCCGCCAACAGGCCGACGCTTTCTGCCCTATGACGTGGAGGGAGAAAGCTCAATCAACCGCTTCAATCACGAAACCGATCTACTGCGAATTGGCCCCGATCCTGAGGCCGAACCCGAGGACGAACCGCCTCAGTAGCTCGGCTCGCATATCCCGGCATCGACGGATCGTGCGCGACGCGGGCTGCGCCCGCGGCGAGTGGCGGTCTTGACGAAGAGCCGGCAAAAGAGGGGACGGGCGGGGGCGGGTCCGACGTTCGGATTTTGGAAAGCGCGTCGCCGCGCGCCGGCGGATTGAGAAGGCCGGGGGTGGGCGGCGGAAGCCGCCCGCGACAGGCGTCCGTTAGGCCGCGAGGGTCGCCTTGATCCGCTGGACCGTCCCGACGCCTACGCCGTGACGCTTGGCGATTTTGATCATTCCGATTTCGCCCGTCGCGAGGTCGCAACGAATGGCCTCTTCGACGCCAAGGCGAGGCGGCTGGCCGGGCTTCCGTTCGTCGCCGAGGCGAGGCCGCCCAAGCCTCTTGCCGCCCGCCTTCGCGCGCGCCAGCCCCGACTTGACGCGCTCGCGGATCATGGCCCGCTCAAACTCGGCGAACACGCCCATCATTTGAAACATCGCCTTGCCGGCCGGCGTCGTCGTGTCGAGCCCTTGCTGGTGAAGGAAGAGATCGATCCCGAGCGCGTGCAATTCCGACAGGAAGCCGACCAAGTCTTGCAGCGAACGGCCGAGCCGATCGACCGACCACGCCATCACCATGTCGAAGCGCCGGCGCGCCGCGTCCCTGCACAGCGCGTCGAAAGCGGGACGCTCGGCGCGCGACTTCGCGCCGCTCACGCCTTCGTCGCGATAGATTTCGACGATGCGCCAGTCCATGCGCGCCGCGACCTCGCGAAGCTCGCGCTCTTGGTTTTCCGTGGTTTGCTGATCGGTTGAAACGCGGGTGTAGATCGCGACGGTTTTCATTGGCTGCCCTCGCCTGAGGCTTCGATGGCGAACCTCATAGCGCACATCTATACGAAAATCAAGTGTTTTCTGTATGGACAATTTCGAGGGATGAACCATCGGAAAATCGCGCGTTCGCCGTGGCGAGTTCGCGAGGGGTTTTCCGTATGGGCGGAAATGGCTCTCGCGGCCCCGTCCTTCGCTCGGAGCCCCCTGCCGCGTGCGCGAACCGCTAAGCCGCCGCCCCCGGCTTGGCTGCGCTGCATGTCAAGTCCTGAAAACAATTTGAAGAGCGCGACGGCGAGCGGCACAACACCCATAGTTTGTCGATCGCCGATGGCCTCCGTTCAGAATATCGTGTTGGCTTTTCTGTATACGTCTGCATCTATACGCACTTTGACGACCAATTCTCTCCCTTCCGCCCACCCGTTCCACCTCCTTGGGCGCGGACGCTTCCACCCCCTATAGATGTATCTATAGGGGGTGGAAGCGTCCGCGCCCGGCCAGCTCGACGCGGAAGCGCGGCGCACGACTTCGCGATTACTGTCGAGCAGACGCCTCGTCGGCTCCGGCAAGGGCCGCGCGCCGCGACACGGCTTCCTCGGCTGCTCCGATGCCGTTTGCCGACTCACAGAGCCGCGCTGACGCCAGGGACGCCATGTCGCGCTAGGGGAGTAGCCGGCGGCCGTCCGTGCGGCCCCTGAGACTCGCCAGGGCCGGCAATCAAGTGCCGGGCAGATCGGGGGCGACCACCTTCAAGAAGGAACGCCGACGCGACTTCGGCCCCTCTTCGACGCTCGCGACGCGGCCGGCCTTGATGAGACGATGCATCGCGCCCTTGAGTTCCGTTTCCGAGAACGCCGCCGCATGGTCCGAAAATTCGCGGAGCGCCTTCGGCGCATAGTTCGCTTGGCCCTTGTGGACGTTGCAGCGCATGTTTTTCGCGGCGAGGTCGCCGAGACCGGCGACGAAAGCCTCTTCGGCCTCGCGCAGCCGCCGCGGCGTTTGCGCGCCGAACGCGCCCGCCTCGCCCGATGCGCCGACAAAAGCCCCGCGGTCATAGCGAAGAGTCAAGTCGACGCCGGCCGCCGCGTAGTTGGCCTTCAATCGGGACAGGATGCGAAGATCGGGGTCCGCGCCTTCGTCGCCGCGGGCCTCTTCCCCCTTCGCGTCGGCTTGCGCCGGCCGGCGAAAATAGAGGCGCGAGCGAACCGAATTGTTCCACGCGGTCGAACCGCCGTCGCCGCTTCCGCTCGCCTTGCCGGTTTGTGAGGGATGCGCCAGCAGGATCACGGCCCCGCCTATTTCCCGCGCGAGCCGGGTCAAGAGCGCGATGAACTGGCGCACCTGGGTTCGGATGTTCTCATTGCCCGCGAACGCGTCCGCCGCCGTGTCGATCACGACGACGCGCGCGCCGAACGCTCGGGCCGCGTCGAGAATCTGAAAAAAGAACGGCGTCGGGACGCCGCGCCCGTCCGCCGTGAACGTCATCAATAGGTTTTCGTTTCCGACGCGGGAAATCCAGCGCATTTGCCCGAGATCGGCGAAAGAGAGGCCGAGCGCCCTGTTCAGCGCCGCCTGTCGGCGGTGCAGCTCGTCACCGTCGTCTTCGCAGAAGACGCCGAGCGCCTTGCAAGCCGCCACGTCGTGCTCGAGGAAAGGGCGGCCCGTCGCACAGGCCGTCATGAGTTGCAGCGCGAGCAAGCTCTTGCCGGCTCCGCCGTCGCCGTAGAGCGCCGTCACGGCCCCGAGGGGAATCCAGTCTTCCCAGATCCATTGGCGATCGGGAACCGCGCGACCCTCCAATGCATCGGGAGCGATGATTTCCAAGGGCTCCAACGCAAAGTCGCCGCGCGCGTCGTCACGATCCATTGCGGCGCACCCTCAATTCGTCGTTGAAGTCCTTCCCGCGTGCGGGAAAGCGCACCGCCACCTTCCGCCCCTGTTCGTGAAACGCCTTCGAAGCGATCGCCGCCGCGCGCTCGCCGGCTTCGCCACGATCGGCGAACACGGCGACGTTGCGAACGAAATCCGGCAAGACGACGCGGGCGAGATTGGAGCCGAGCGCGCACCACACCGGCACGCAAAAAAGCTCGGCGGCCGAAAGTCCGGTTTCGACGCCTTCGGCTATGCCCGTCACCATGCCGGCGGGCGCGAGACAGACGGCCCCTTGGCCGACTGGCCCCAGCGCGCGCTTGGGGCGGTCGATCGCCGCCTTTCCCGAGCCGTCCGGCAACAGGAAGGTTCGCTGAACCGCGACCACCCCGCCCGCCAAATCGACGACGGCCGCAACCATCGCCGGCGCGTCGCCGAGCTCGCGCGGCCCGATGGCGAGCTGCGGATGGAATCGCAGGCACGCGGGCAGCGCCAGGCGAATGCGACGCGCTTCGCGAAGATAGGTCTCCGCGAGCGTTCCGCCGATCGGCGACGATGCGCGCCAGATCGCGCGCGCTTCCTCTTGCTTGCGCGCGGTCTCGCCATCGGCGTCCGGTCGGGAGCGCGAGCGTTCCGCGCCCGCTCCGATCGCGCCGGCTTCGCGCGCCAGACGCTCGCGTGCCTGGTCGAAGCTCAGGCCCTCGACGGCTTGCCACCAATCGAGCACGTCGCCATGCGCGCCGCACCCGAAACAGTGATAGAAGCCCTTCGCGTCGTTGACCGAAAAGCTCGCGCTCTTCTCGGCGTGAAACGGGCATAGCCCCCAGAAATCCGGCCCACGCTTGGCGAGCTTGACGCGCCGGGAGACGTGCTCCGAAAGCCGCACGCGCGCCTTGAGCGCGTCGAGGTCGTCAGGCGAGCGCATGTCAAAGTACGTTGCCGTCAGCGAGGTCGTTTCGAACGCGCTGAATGCTCTTGGACCGCGACGCGGCCTCCGCGCATTCGCACGCCGCCCGCAGGATTGAGCCCGGCGAGAGAGTTCCGCCGGGAGCGGTATCCAACCCCGGAAACTCGGCGCCAGTCTCGTCGAGGAGCGCCAAGATCGCTGAGCGCTCGCCGCCAGACGGAACCGCGAGCCTATTCCAAACTCCTTCTAGGACGCTAAGCGACGCGTCGGCTGCGGCGACGGCGCGCTTTCGTCGCGTGCGTCGCAAGCGCCATTCGACTACGACAATGCCGGCCCGCAAGAGGGCTGCAACAAAGGGGGCCGAGGCCGTTTTGGATCGGCCGCTCATCGGACACCCCCTTTGTCCGAGGTCGAGGTTCGACGCCGCTCGGAAAGCCACCGCTCGAGGTCGTCGATGTGATAGGCGACGGCGCGGCCCATGCTGACGAAGATCGGGCCGCCGCCCCTGCATCGGAGGGCGTTCAAATACGAAACGCTTACGCCAAGGAAGGTCGCGGCCTCAGGAACCCTGAGCATCCGCCGTTGTGTCGCGGTGTTTTCCATAAGACTCCCCTGATTCCTTGCGATGCAGGGAACGTCTGCACCGGACGCGCGGAAAACCAGGGAGCCGAAAACGTTTCGGGGTTTGATTTCAGTTTCGTGATTTCGGACGACCGCCCCTCGTCCATGCGGGCGCGTCGGCTCTATCGACGGCTTGGTCCCAGGCCACATCAAACGAATGCCGGCTCAATCCCGGAAATCGCTTGCGCATTTCCTCGAACCAGTCGTCTTTCCGCTTTGACCGACGCGCGGGCGATTGTTTCATCGCTTCGGTCAGAGCTTCGAGACACCCAGTTTTTGCCTTGTTAGACGAGGGCGAAACCGTCCGTTGAGCCTTGACGTCACGCGACCAGCCGCGAATCTCTTCAAGTAACCGCCAAAGCTCGTTGGCGTCCACGAAGCTCGCGCCGTTCCATGCCGGGCGTCCGCTGAATCTCTGCCCCTTTATAGTGGCGGACTGACCCGGCGGCTCGATCAATACGCCAACCGCAAAGTCGTGGCCTTGGATAATTGCGGAAATGCCTTCGTCGATTTCTTGCGGTGTTCGCCCGGCGGCCTTCAACTCGGCTCGGAAAGAATTGCGCGTAACCCACCTTGTCCCATCGTCATCCATGGGGTCCATCCCCAAAAGGCATTTGCTCCAAGGCGTCGCGAACGCGGCGGATGATTTCGAGCCTGTCGATGTCGCCGCGCCGGGTCGAGACGATGCCTTGCGGATCGATCGCCGCGCCGAAAGGCGGAGACAGCTCCGCGAGCGCGACGGTCAGCATTTCGACCGCCGCGCGCGGCGTGGACGGCGTCGTCTCCGCCAGCGCGCGAACGCTGCCCGCAAGCGCACCCAGAGAACGGCCCCAAGCGTCCGTCTCGTCTTCTCGCGCAATCCAAGCCGCCTTGGCCTCTCGCTTCGCCGCCTCGAGATCATCCGTGGCCCGCCAGTAGCGGTCGACGGCCCGCAACGCCTCGTCATCGAACATTGGCCTGCCCCCTCTTTCGCTCGGCGGGTTCAAACTCGATCGCCTCGGCCGCCGCCGCGCCGTTGTCTTCGACCACGCCGAGCATTTCGGCGGCGACCCGATCGGCGAGCGTTCGCACCGGGTCGATTTGCCGGGCGACATAGCGACTAGTCATCGCCAAGGTCTTGTGGCCGAGCGCATCTCGCAAGATGAGCGCGCTTGCGCCGAGCGAAGCGCCGCGCGTCGCGAACGCATGGCGCAGATCATGGATGCGCAGGTCTTCGATCCCGGTCGCCGCAAGAACCGCGGCCCAGGCGTCGCGCATGTTCGCTTTGGTCAAGGGCGCGTCGCCGCCATCGCCTGGACAGACGAGGCCGCCGGGCGAACCGGCGAGGGGCCGCAGCAACGCAAGAACCGGCTCGCTGAGGGGCACGACGCGCGCGCCGGCCTTCGCTTCGGCGAGCCGCAGACAGCGCGCGGAAAAGTCCACGTCGCGCCACTGCGCGGTTTGCCACTCGCCGCGCCGACAACCCGTCAACGCGAGCAGCTTGAAGAGCCGCGCAGCCGACGCTCGGACAGGCGTCGCGTCGATCGCGCGCCAGAGGCGGCGCAGCTCATCGTCGGTCGGCACGCGCTCGCGCGCCCTCTCGGGATGGGGTGTGATCCCCTTCGCCGCGTTGTCGGAAATCAGTTCGTCGGCGACAGCGAGCGAAAGCGCCTTGCGCAGGATGGCGAGGTCGAGGTTCGCTTGCCGCGTGCGATGCGTGTTGCGCGCGTGCCATTCGCGAATGCGCTTGCGCGTGAGGTCCGACAGGCGAAGCGACCCGAATTCAGGGATCAAGGTTCGCTCGATCATCTCGCCGAAGCTTTTCGCCGTCGACGGTCTTCGCTTCGGTCGCCAATGCTTGGCGAGCGCGTCGCGAAGGATATCGGCGACGGTCGGCTCTCTCTTGTCGGCTTCCCGCTCACCGGCCGGATCGAAGCCCTCAAGAACGCGACTGAGGATCAACCGGGCTTTCTTGCGCGCCTCGTCGGGCGTCAAGACGCCGTGGCCGCCGATGGACATCCGTCGCGTCCGCGCCTTGCGGCCGTGGCCGGCGCGATACTCGCAAAGGTAAGTGATTGAGCCGTCGCCGTTGCGCCGGACCGCGAAGCCTTTGACTTCATCGTCCCGGTAGATGCGCCCGGCGTCATCGGCGCTCAGGCCGTCGACAAATCGCTTGGTGATCTTGGCCACGCGCAGCCCCCGGAATTGTGCGGTTCGGGCGTTCCCGTGTCGGCACCCTGTCGGCACCGGAACGATAATTCCGAAGCACACGGTATGATTTGGCGTTATATTCTGTCAATGATTTCAAACAGCATGCCCGGAAAGCTTGCTTTTCCTGTGGACAAGAACCGACTCAAAATCGAGTTCCGCAAGGAGTGCTGGTTCGATTCCGGCCACGGGCACCAACACCTTTTTTCATAGTGAATCATAGCGCCGCCTAGCGGCGCTTTTTTTGTCGGTACAACAGCCGGTTACAACTAACTGGCGACGCATGGCGCGACATGGCGGCTCATTGCTTCCGGGGTATTTTGGGCTATCGTTTTCGGCGAAACGCCCCAGCTGTGGGGCATCGGATGGCCCAGGCGACACCGCACGCGATTCCGCAGGCGGATGCCCCAGGTGACGCCCCTGTCGCACGTCACGATCCAGTGCGCGAAGCCGAAGGCCAAGCCGTTCAAGCTCGCTGACGGGCTCTTCCTCGTCATCCAACCGAACGGCGGCAAACTCTGGCGATATCGCTATCGCTTCCGCGGCGTCGAGCGCTCGTTGTCGATCGGCCGGTTCCCGAAAGTCACGATTGCGGAAGCGCGCGCACGGCGCGAACAAGCCAAGGAGCCGATCGCGGCCGGGATTGATCCCTCCGTTCAGAAGCGGCTCGACCGCATCGCCAGCGGCGTCGCCGCGCGCAACACGTTCGACCTCATCGCCGACGAGTACATCGAGCGGCTTGAGGCGAACGGCGCGTCGGCTTCGACGTCGAAGAAGACCCGCTGGCATCGCGACATCCTCGCGAGGCCGCTCAAGAGGCGCCCGATCGCCGACATCACGCCGGCGGAAATCCTCGACCTCTTGCAACGCATCGAGCGGAGCGTCCGGCGAGAGACCGCGCGCCGCATGCGCGGGTTCATCGGCGTCAATCGGCTCCCGAAATTGACCCTGGATCGGCGTCCAGAATTGACCCACCTGATTTCGTGGCGCGGGCGGCGGCGCTCGCCCCGGCGGAGCTGGTCGGGGTTGCGCAACCGGGGCGAGCGCGGTTCCAGTCTGAGGAAAGTTGGGCGTCCCTCCGACGCGGTGTTTGAAGCGCCAGCTTTCGTTGCCGGTTTCGACGACATCGCAGTGATGCGTGAGGCGGTCCGGCAGTAGCGCGATGGTCTTACGGCGTCAGTTCGCCGAACCGTGCGCCCTTTTGCGCTTTACGTGTTGAGTCCGGCTCAAAATTGTGCCCTGCTTTCACGCCGCCACTCAGCCGGACACCGCCGCCGCTCGTTGGCCCAGCGTTGCGCGGT
>Ga0326728_10013614_pt1 | contig 17593 bp, 19 predicted proteins | sample MB3enrmetagenome_FD_207602 | JGI IMG/M metagenome (GOLD analysis project Ga0326728, IMG submission 207602) | Lab enriched peat soil microbial communities from McLean, Ithaca, NY, United States - MB31MN | ecosystem: Environmental > Terrestrial > Soil > Wetlands > Peat | place: USA: New York... | reverse complement strand
AAGTCAAATACATTAATCAATTGTTTGGCATAGTTTTATAATGTTAGTACATTTTCCTTGAATATTTTGATTTTTATTCATTACCTATAGATTTACATATTTTTTTGAATTTTTTGCAACGGAACCGGAAGCTTCGCAGAGGTCACCTTCTGCCACTTCTCCTCGAGCAGCTCTTTCGCCGCCTGCTCAAGGAACTCGGGTGCGGCCCACTCATGCACATTGAAGTCGTTCTTGATGTATCTGTGGCTCAGCATGAAGTCCTTGCCGATCTCAATGGCTGCTAAGTTCTGGGACGACAGATTGGGTACCATGTCGATGTCCTTGATGTTTCGGTGTATCCTCGACGTCCAGGTAGAATGTCTGCTTGTCGAGGATTGCCGCTGCAGCGTGCTTGTGCTCGTTAGCCCACCTCCCCACTTTGATCATGCCTTTCATAAACGTGACAATGAGTTCGGGATGCTTCTCGGCCATCTCCTCGGTGCACGTGATGACGGCGGGGACGTTGGCTACCTGCAAGGTCCGTCTGGATACCGGGACAAGTCCTCGATCGCCTTGAACTTGCCCGTCGCCTCCTGAAGATGCTGGAAGGGGCCGCTTTGGGTGTAGATTGCATCAACGATGCCCTTTTCCAATGCAGTCTCCAGCGGACGGAAGGCAAAGTCGTGCTTGTGGTCACGCTTGAGCCACAACTCCGACGGGTTGTCCATGGGCTCCAGCATCTTGGGATCGTCGTACCAGTCATCCGGGTAGGGAAATTCCACGATTTCCACGTCTTTGCGAGTCATGTCGTTCAGCATGAGCATCAGCTCGATGCCCTGTTCCTCCTGGATTCTCCACCAGTCGTTTTTGATCGTGTTTAGGCTCTTTGTGAGGCCGATCTTTTTGCCCTTGAGATCTTTCATCCGGTAGATGTTGTCCCTAGCGCGCACCATCATGCAGTCGCCTTCGTATACATGCGTCGACCCTAGGAGCCTGGTCCTGCGGATGTCTGCGTGAACGTGGATGGGGGGAATAGACCGCCGAAGCGGATGAGGTTATCGAGGTTGTGGATGTAGTGAGGATAATAGTCATTTTCACGCACCGAGCGAAGATAAGCGTACTTGACGCCGATCTTCTTGAACTACTCTCTTGTCCAACCCAATTCTTGGTCGATATTGCTGGCGGATACGAGGGGACAATTAGTGTAGTACACCTTTTTCCAATCCAGCGGTACCGTGCTGAATTTCTTGTCTTCTTGCTTGGATACATCTGGTTTACTCATTAGTGCTCTCCTTTATTCAATTTGTAATTTTATGTCGAATATGCTATTATAAAAAATAAGAAGAAACTCAGCACTTTCTCTATAAAGTATTACAACAGTTTTATCAGTTGCATCTTTAGCCTCTCCCAAAACATATTTTATTCTAAATCATCAGGAGCTATAAGGATAATATTCCATGATTAGATATTATATTGACTGTTCCAAATATGAGACTCAAAAATCAAATTTTGATTTCTGGGATAGGCTCTATGATAAAAACATAGGCAAAATTGAAAACATTATCAAAAGGTCTTTTTCTACAATACTTATCTTTGAATTGTTTTTACTCTTTACGATGAAAAAAATGTAATATCTTAAAAATCAAGTTAACAATTTGAATCCATCAATAATAGTAACAAATAAGCAATCATAAATACAAATAACTAAAAAACTCAAAAAGCATGATTCAAATTTTTGAATCCTGAAGACTGTAAGTATAGGCTGAGTTTATGAAGGTTCAAGGAGAAACCGAAATCATATATAATATATAAAATAAAAATAAGTTTTAGTGGTGAATTGATGTTGTCTTTGAGCTCTGAATGTAACATAGAAAAAATCGAAAGTAAAAAGAAAAGTCCTCTAATTGCTGCTTTATTATCTTGCATAATTCCAGGACTCGGTCAGATCTATGCAGGTGATATATTTCGAGGAGTTGCAATACTTGCAGGATTGGGGTTTAGCTTCTGTTTGATGGCTCTTATCATTGGATTGTTCACATTTTTTGGTATATGGATATTTGCAGTAGCAGACGCTTATAACATGGTAAAAAAGCAAAATGATAAAATTGGGTAGTGTCCTTATTATATGAACTAATCTGGCTTTCTTGAGTTCCTGTTGATTACGTTTCAAAGTAGAACTCTAATAAACTCATAGTTACACTTTTTCAAGAGCTGATTCCAGGTCCGAGATTAGTTCTTCTACATCCTCAGTATATCCAGTGAAAAGTAGCTGCAACATTTCGCCAGAGATGATGACTCACGCAGCTTATTATGAGAATGGAAATTTCTCTAAAACCGTAGGAATTCTTGGTTACTGAAATTATAAATCAAATTCGAAAAATGATTTTATCCGTATCAGAGTTTAAGGACTTTTGCGGCTTTTAAAGCACTGGAAACCATAGTTTCGATATCCATCTTTTTTTCTTCAAGCGCAATCAGATCGTAATTTGCCCCTATTTCGTGACGTTCCGGAACGGCAGTACAGCTTCCTGCTGATCACTGGAGATATCGTAGGTTCCAATTTTGCGGGCCATATCCATAATCTCTGTTTTGTCAAAGGCAATCAAAGGACGGTAGACTGGAATCGAAAGTTGATAAACCTCAGCATACATATATAGCAGCAGTTTGAGATGCTACCTGTCCGAGGGAAGAGCCGGTGATAATTCCACTTGCTTTCTCCTTTTTCATAATCTCATAGGCTTCTCTGCACATCATGCGTTTACAGAGCAGACATGTTTTTTTCCGATTGCATTTTGCAATAAAGGATTGCAGATTAGGACCATGAGGAATCTCATAAGTTGTAAACTGATGCCCTGGAGCCCACTTATGGAGCTGGTGAATGCAATCAAAAGCACGTTCTTTTGCATCGTTCAGGGCATAAGGAGTATTATTACAATAGACCGGAATGATAACAACTCCACGTTTCAGCATAAGCCAGGCAGCAACCGGAAAATCAAGCCCTCCTGATATTAAATACTACCATACTGCCCTGTGTGCCAAGTGGAAGCCCTCCAACCCCTTTATATGTTTTCAGATAACTATACGCTAAGTTTTGCCGCATTTCGACGAAGATCTCCTTATCAGGAGACTTCAGGTTAATTCTAGGTTTTTTACCTCCTTTCTCCATGGAATTCCAGACCGCATCTCCACAGGCTTTACCAATATCTACTGAGGAAAAAGGATGTTTTCCACTTTTCCTTGCTCTGATTGCAAAAAACTCACCATCACGAACATAAATCTTAAGCAAGATCTGTACATACACTAGCCGCATCCTCAAGGCTGGGTTATGTTGTTAACGCAGCGGAAGTTGAGACAACCCCAAAAACATTAGCTAATGCTTCGGCAGCATGAGAATCGGTGGTCTCAATGAATTATCCTGCCCCATTCCCGACGAATTCGAGAAAGTTAATTCCTCTTGAATTCAACATTACCACAATGTTTTTTTTAAGAATTTTTTCATACCAGCTCCTAATCCCAGGACTTTTAAGAGCAAGTTCTCCATAACGGACTATAAACACATCTGTTGGAACTTCAGTTTCAAAATGATAGGAGCCAGAAAAATATCTAGACATATTTTCATCATATTTCTTTTGTATTCTTTTGCTTTTCCTCTGAGTATAACATCATGTTCAATTTTTGTTTCACCATCATTTCCATGAGTTGCTGAAAATAGTAAGCATAATAATATCTCGTATTTTCTCCAAAACGAGAGATGTGCTTTTTTTCCCATATTTGAAAATAACTCAAAAACAAAAACTAAAGTTATGTCTGAGAGAAACATGCGATTTATAGTTGCCTTCTGAGTTTTTGATTGATGTTTGTTAATTGCTAGGAATCAATGCTAAATTGTGACAATTCTAGCAAATAATAAAAAATAGAGGGATTTAGTGATGAATAGAAGTGAGTACAATCTCTCGTTAAATGGGTTTTTCTTCTAGAGATCCGAGACTGATTTAGAGAAGATTCCTAAGGTCATAAGAATGCGTTAACATTCACTTAAATAATCTGGCAAGCTAATCATTTTAAGAGATAATTACACTTAGTAAATCAGGAGAGCACTCTGAAGAGAACGACAGTTCCGAATAAGAAGACTAAGGTGTTTCCTAAATAATATTTACAACACGATAAAGTTATATATTTTTTAAATACACGAAATTAGAGTAAGGTAGCAGAAACTATTTCAATAACCTTCTATTTCGCGAATATAGGAGTAAGAATAATGGCAGAAATGGAAATCGACGTTCGGGAGCAAACATGTCCGGTTCCCCTGGTAGTATGCAGAAAAGCATTCAAGAGAGCATCACCAGGGGACATCTTAATTGTAAAGGGTACGCATCAAGCATCTAAGAAAGAGATTCCTATGGCCTGCAAAGCAATGGGGCTCGAAGTACTGAAAATCGAGGATAAAAAAGGAGGAAAAGAATGGGAGATAAAGATCCGAAGGTAAGAGGAATAGAAATAGGAGAAAAGACGGTAATTGCACTGCACAGTGGTGATATGGACAAAATATATCGAATCCTGATAATTGAAAACTGAACCCTGGAAATGGACGTGGAAACCTCCATTTTATTTCACTTCTGGGGGTTAATTCGGTTGGAAAGGGAGCGCTGAAAAAAAACTATTGCCTAAGATGAATATGCTGAGATTTGGCAGGATGATGATAAAAAAGACGATAAATAAAGCTAATTTGTTTCACTTGAAAGACAGATGAATGATTTCAAGGAAATCCAAGGAAAGATAAAATCCACCGAAATGACCATGAAATCATGGGCATAAAGAAAGAAGATCTTAGAATGGAATAAAACGTTAATAGTGAATTTTAGGCTCGTATATCCAAAAAGCAAGGGATTCTAGTGCAAATCTCTTTATCGGAGTTTTGAAGAATTTTTGAGCTCTAGTTGTCAAGAGATGCAGAGTTCTACTGATCCTACCTATTTCCGGATATATGTTATAGAAGAAACGAAATCAAGTAGTTAACTTTGCAAAAACCGCGATAAAGTATTATACATCGATATAAATATTATTATTTTAATATATTACATTGAAAATTTGTTTGGAGTATAGAGATGGATCGAAAAGAACCCATAAAAATAACGTTAAGCGGTATACTTCGTTGGATATTTGGATTATTCTTTATATTAATCACTTTAGGAATGATTATCAAAAGTGAATATTTTTCAGCGGTATTCATATTTATGACAGTTTTTGCATCATTTCCACCGATTTCAAACTTTATCGAATCAGAGTTGAATATTTCAGTATCAGGAGCTGTAAGATTTTTGGTGGTAATAATCCTTATAGCAGGATCGGTGGCTGTAGAATCTAATCATTCATCTTCAGCGATTATTTATGCTCATACTTATTCAGGATCTCATAGTACTACCAAGGATGACAATGTTAGTTATTGGTTTTGGGAATGGTATACACCATCTCATATAAGCGATACGAAAGCTCCAAGGGAATTTGAATAAAAGTTATTTTGTATCTAAAAAATAATGTTGATCAAAAAGTAATAACAAGATCAATTGGTTGGAATTTTATTGCGGATTGGTTTAAGTATGCGTATAATTCAATAACATTTGAAGGTCGCTGAGTTATCAGGATATAAAAATTGTTAAACGTGGGGATATTGAGACAAAAATAGTATATCTAGTAAAAGTATATCCGCCACTGCTCATTTGCAGTATGATGGAACATGGGGAATGGGGACGGACTTTAAAAAATTACCCATTATGAAAATCAAAATCCATCATGAATTGGTTTGGGATAATACTGTTGATGATGCACGCATCAACAGTATCTAATTTACTTCGGAAAAATTGCGTATTTTTTGTACAAAGTTGTATTAGTTATATTACTTTATAATTTTTTTTCTCGCCATTATTTATCTTGGTAATTTGATATTTTATGATGGCTAGCTATTATTATAGGTTTGTTAATATTCATAATTATAGTTATAAAGATGTATATTAATTTTTTTACAGATTGCTATGTTGGATATTTTAAATTTGATAGGATAGCTGTTAAGGATGTTGGAAATCATATATCCATTATTACAAGATATCATCGAATTTATATTTGGAGTAATAGCCGGTGTATTGTGGGTAAGATATTAGTAAAAATTATGAAACGTTATTATTGTTAATGAACTTGTCTCATATATCTATAATTATATTACCGTATTTAGCATTTTTAATCGTCTATAATTGCAATTCTAATAGCCTTTATTATATAAGAGTTAACAATCATAATAACAGAATATTTGTACCCTACTAACTCTTATACATTTAAATAAATATAACTAAATTATTTTAGTTTAACAGGATCTCTATAGATCCAAATGGTTCGTCTTCAATAAAAATTCTGGGAACTTATATTTGATTGAAATTTTTAACACTTAATATTGTTAGAGAGAGTATGCTGAAGCAATTATTCTTATTGCAAATGCAATATACTCTTTTACATTTAAAGACGTGAAACTACTTTGGTTTCGACTCCAATCTGCTATTATAAATTAAATTATTATATATAGAGTTCTAATCTTAAAATTTCATTAATTTGCTGGGAACTCTAAAATTTTAAATTTAAAATCAAGAATTTATTATCCAAACTGAGGAGGGAAAAAAATATTCGAGAATATAATTTATCTTGACAACGCCGCAAACACCCGGTTGGATGAACGGGTACTTGAGGCAATGAAGCCTTACTTCTTTGATACATATGCAGTAGCTACATCTGAATTTGGCTATTCTATGGGCACAGAATCAAAAGAAGGACTTGAAAGAGCCCGTGAAAGCATAATTTCAAAACTCGAAGCAAGCTCCGGAGAGGTAATTTTCACTTCTGGCGACACGGAGTCGAGCAATACAGCGCTTAAAGGAGTAGCTTGGGCCCTTAGGGCAAAGAAAGGCAAGCATATTATTGTCTCGAAGATAGAGGATTTTTCTGTGCTGAACGCTGCAAAAGCCCTCCAAAAACAGGGTTTTGATGTGACTTTTCTGGACGTGGATGCAGAGGGGTTTGCAGATATGGAAGGATTAAGAAAAGCAATCACAACAGAGACAGTTCTTGTCTCGATTCAGCACGGAAACCAAGAAATAGGAACAGTGCAGAACCTGAAGGCTATCTCAGAAATCTGTGAAGAAAAAGATGTGCTACTGCATACCGATGCTACTCATAGCTTTACACGGCTTCCCCTCAGTGTGAAAGAATTGCCCATAGACCTAATTACTATGTCCGCTCATACCATTCACGGCCCTAGGGGAATAGGTGCTCTCTTTATCCGGGAAGATACCCAGATAAATAAATTCATGGACGGAGGTTTTCAAGAATTCAACTTGAGGGCAGGTGTAGAAAACATTCCCGGAGCTATAGGCTTTGCAAAGGCTGTAGAACTCGTAACCGAAGAAGAAATAAGGCATCTTAAGGCAATGAGAGACCGGGTAATTGATAAATCTCTTTCCGATATCCCGGATGTAACCCTCAACGGAAACCGAGAGAAACGCCTACCACAGAATGCAAACCTGACTTTCCATTATGTAGAGGGGGAATCCATAACTTTACATATGGATATGAAGGGTTTTGCAGTGAGTACAGGTTCAGCTTGTTTTAGCCGTTCTCTTGAATCCAGCCACGTAATCAGAGGTATAGGAGGAGACCATGAGAGAGCCCATGGTTCGGTACGCTTTACATTCGGGCGCTACAATCACATGGAAGATGCTGATGCGGCAATTGATGCCATGAGTGAAATTGTGGCAAAGCTCAGGGAAATAAGCCCCCTTGCAAGAAAATAAAATCTAACACAGGGAAAACATAGCACAGGAAAAGTAAAATAGATGGAAAGCAGGATAATAAATTAAAGACGGAGAGATCGGTGAGACAATGAAGTTTCCTTACAGTGAAAAGGTGCTGGAGCATTTCAGGAACCCACATAATGTGGGAAATATGGAGAACCCTGATGGAAAAGGCCTTGAAGGAAGCCCAGCATGTGGAGATATGGTTGCAGTTTATATTAAGGTAAATCCCGAAACAAATGTTATTGAAGATATAAAATTCGAATCGTACGGCTGTGCCTCAAATATTGCCACAGCTTCTGTCATTACAGACCTTGCACGTGGAAAGACTCTTGATGAAGCAAAGAAGATAACATGGAAACTGGCTTCTGAAGAACTAGGAGGGCTTCCTCCGACCAAAGCCCACTGCTCAGTGCTTGCAGTTGAGGGCCTGCGTGCTGCGATTCGGGACTACGAAGAAAAGCACGGTCTTGTTATCGAAAAGGAGACAACAACCGAAGAAGTTGTCCGTAACAGGCTCAAGCACGTTATGAACCCACTAACAGGCCTTGATATTATCCGTACGAACCTGATCCTTAAAACAAGTATTGAAGATGGAGTTGTGAGGGTGGTTGTAGATTTGCCTGCAGATCATCAATTTGCTTCGGCAATCAAAGAGGACATTACAGAAAAGCTGAGGTCTTTGTGGGATGTGAAAAGGATAAATGTAGTGTTTACAGCATGAAGGAAAGTATAACAGGAATCGAATGGAATAAATAAAAACTGGAATATTCATAGCAAAATTTTCCTTTCTACAGCCCTTTTTATTTTGCTTTCTGTTAGGCAAAGGCAGATATGCTTCAATGCGTAAAAATACATCCGTCCTTAACTAAGAATTTAATCATAAAGACATCAACCATTAATGTTGGAAGATATCTGCTTTTGGAAATTAGCATATTGCGAATAATCTATTGAAAAATGGTATTTCTTAGAACTATCTAAAATATATTTATAGTACAGTTGGAAATGTGACGGCTTACACAATAAAGTACTATATTAAGGAATCGTAGAAGAGAAACTAGGCTGGCAAAACTTAGGCTGCAAAGATCCGATACTTTTAATACTTCATAATGCTGCTATCTTTTGATGTCTGCCGGGGTACGCACATGTATGGAACTGATTAGGTATGAAAATTGCCTGATGGCAGGTTTTGCGGCTATAACAGGAACATTTATAGCTGAAAATATTATGGCATCATATGCCTTTGACTTGTTTCATTTGAAAAATTACCCCCTTCTTGATATGGGGCGTGTATTTTTGGTAGTATTTCTGATTTCAGGCGCAGGAAATGCCATTAATGACTATTATGACTTTAAGATAGATTCAATCAACCGCCCTGAAAGACCTATCCCCTCCGGAAGGGTGAAATTAAAGGAAGCCTTATATATTTCTTATTTTCTTTTTGCTTTGGGAACTTTTTTGGCTTTTTCGATCCAACAGATTTGTGGGTTTATTGCTTTTTTTAATTCTTTGATGCTTATCCTTTATGCAAAAACCCTTAAAAGTACTCCTTTTTTAGGAAACCTCAGTATAGGCTATCTTACAGGTTCAACATTCTTGTTCGGAGCTTCTGTTTTTGGATTTGGAGGGCTTAAAGCTCTTTTTGTGCTGTTTGTACTTTCAGCTCTTGCTATTACTGCCAGGGAAATTGTTAAGGATATTGAAGATATGGAGGGGGATCAGATAGAAGGAATAGATACCCTACCTCTTAGGATAGGAGCAAAAAAAGCAAGCTATATTGCAGTGCTAATAGGCTTTCTTGCCATATTTTTAAGCCCTCTTCCTTACCTTATGTCCGTACTTGGCTTGCGTTATCTTTACTTCGTCCTTCTGGCGGACTTAGGTTTTTTTGCGGCTATTCACCAGATCATAGCCCTCAAAAATCCAGCGAAATCTTCGAAAATGTTCAAAATCGCAATGTTCTTTGCTCTTCTAGCTTTCATTGCCGGAGTATAAACTCTTTCAGATAAATTTTCCAAACCGGTTCTCAATAACTCTTTTATTAAGCAAAAAAAATACTTCTGTGCTGTAATAATCATTTATAAGAGCTACAAAAAGTAGATTTGATTTTAGAGTCGTTGATTAAGAGTTAGTGAAGTACTAAACTCACAGATATTACCAGAATCCCAGTTGTTGCTGAAAGAATAAATATGCATGTGGAGTTTAAAATAATTGTAAATGTTTAGAGTTCCTGTTCAATAGTTTTGGAACGCGACCAAAATTTTCCTAAAATATTATCAACTTTCTAGCAAGGAAAGAAAGAGGAATTCAAGAATATGGGAGCTCTACTAGCTTTTGAGTTTAGTGATAACTTAAAAATTAGGCAATAAGATCAAGTCGGAGGTCGATGACAGAATCCTCGTTTGCATCAATTTTAGATATTGTCAGTAAATTACCTTTTCTTCCTAATAATATCGCTTTTGTTACTTGAACCTGATGACCATCTACCAATTTTTTACTGTTGTTTTTGTGAATAACCAGGATTTTCTGGCCCACTTCAGCTCCTTCTCCAATTGTGGAAAAAATGTTTTGTATGACCTGTTCAAAATCAGAATAAATTAAAATCTCCGACTTATTTGCAACCTTCTTAATGATGCCAATCGGTTCCAGATTGAGGTGCATATTAGCTTTCCTTCTTTACTTGTTAACACAAGTATCATCAAATAATACTAACTCTAAGTAATAATAAATTAAAATATATAATATCTGAGCTATTATATTTAAAATGACTTTGGTTTTGAATATTCCTCAATTGTACATAATAACAAATATATATACTTTACCAAACAGCTGTGCCTGACCTTGAAATACCTGAATGGATATAATTTAAAATGAAAACAATTAACAAATTTTCCCATTAAAATGGTGATGAGGGGGAATTAATTCATTAAAATCGAGTAAGATCAAAATTTTATTTAATAATTTATTTGTTAATGTTTGTAATTTACTCTTTTCAGAGAGTAGATCCAATATAATAAAGGATGAATTGCTCAACCTTTACATCTTTCAAATATATAATTAGATTTATTTGTCAGAAAAAATTCAAATCAAAAAAAATAATCTTCTTTAATAATAAATTCAAAATTACATTTCTACCAAAGATGTGAAGTTATGAGATGCTTAATGGTAATGAGTAGAATTTAATGATATTTCCTGCGGTTGAATTCACAAATAGCATTATCAACTTTGCTCGAGAGTTCATTCATTCTTTCGTCAATTTTTGTTTCCGTACTCTCCATATTTACTTTTAGGGTACGATCTTTTGCTTCTACCTTATCTTCAAATTCCTGAAGCTTGTTGTTGATAGAAATAATCATAACAGTTAGTGTTCCGACTAAGATCATAACCGAGAGAATAATTAGAGGATTTGTGGATGCATATTCAAATCTTCTAAGCCATTCAAAGGATAAAAGGAAGGATGACAGAACCATCACAACAAGAAATACTGTATCTCTAGTTTCCATCGTTATACCTCTAGTGTACCTGTAGAAATTTTCTTCATTATCAAAATTTCCATGTTATAAAATGTTTAAAATTATTATATGGAGATACTTACATTAAAAGATTAGTCCAAAAGGAAGTATATCCATCTAACGGAAAATTTTTGATAATTTATTACTTACTGAACAATCCTGAAATTATTGAGTTGACTAATACTCTAAACCTGCGACCGCACACTGAAAGAAATTACTTGCTAGCATGAAACAATTTACTGAATGTAAGGAAAAACTCCAGATGAGCTGTTAACTGAGGCTGAGCAGGAGTTAAATCTCGTAATTTGATGCGCCAACGCAGTATAAAAAAGTATCTAATTGGATTCAGAAAGCACTTGCAAGAGATAGGAGTAATGCCGATCTAACCGTTAAAACCCATTTAAAAGGTGCCAAAAGCTTTTACCATAATTTCTATATTGAGATACCCATTTTACCCAGGCAGGAACCAAACAATGCCATTTGAGGACAATATAAATATACCCACATCGAATATCTACAGGAGATCCTTAAAGTAAGTGATCCGTTAGAAAAAGCTGTCTTGCATGTAGGGGTAACAAGTGGATTAAGGACAAATGAAATTTGAAGCGACTTTTCTCGGAAGACTACGGCAGAAGCGAATATCGAAAAAAGAATGTTGTTTCAGAGAATAAAAACGAATATCAGTAAATCGTTCATGATGTAGATGGGATTAGGGAACAAATTATTGAGAATTTGATAGGGTTTGAGAATGGGACGAGTCACCAATTGTTAAACTTTTTCATTCGAACTCGACCTATTTTTATTAAAGGATTTCGATAATCCCTAGTTTTTTGCTGGTTATTTATGAATCCTATTTGAGCAATTTGTTTAAATAGGAGATTTTTCAAAATCCTTTTAATTTTATTTGTTCATATTTTGTCTCTTATCATCTTTTCTTAGCTTTTTAATCTCAAGATGGATCTTTGGTCTTAAAAATTGTGGAAGCCAAGATAAATTTCAGCAGGTTATGTGGAACATTGCAATTACTTTTCCTTTACTTCTGTTCCATAGTTTAATTGCTTTAGGGGTGGGAAGTAGTTTTGTTTTGCAGCCTTTCTCTTCGAAAAAATTCCCAGCTTTTTTTGAAAGTTCAACGTATCCAGTCTGGCCTGTACCAATAACTAGCTCCCCAGCTCCTTTGTCATAGATATATTTAGCCTCAGCAAGTGAAATTTTGTGGGAGGTAGCATAAATTTTTTTCGAAAGCTTTTTCCTGCGCTTTTCTATCTGCCCATCCTTACGGATAATGATATCATGCTCATAGTTCTTACTTTTAACCGTAATCGAACCAAAACTTGTTGAATTTATCTTCGGTTTCATGGTTTTCTCCTTTTATAATTCTCTCTTTCATTTCCATTTTTTATATTTTTCTCTAGTTTCTGCTCTTGATACAGAGAATTTCCGTAAACTCCCGATTTAACGGATTATTTATATACTCTTTAGAATTTACGCACTTGAGATCCAAAACCAAATGCATTGGGCATTGTAGGTAAATTTGTGCTTTAAGCAATTTAAGGTTAAAACTCATTGATATCTTTCTTAAACTGCATAAGTCTTATTCGTTACAAATATTTAGTGGTTTGATTTTACCAAATACAGACTATTAAATGTTTCTTTCGTAGAATTGGATGGTATTAACGATTGGTTAAAATTTTCAGAGAAAGATAATCCATAATATCCTTGCATCAAATTTGTAGTATCCAAAATAAACGTTATATTCTCCATAATCTAAAGCACAATGTGCAAATAGTTACCAGAAACCACTTCGTTTGAATTACTTACAGGATGCACCTTAATAGATTATAGGATAGATATATCGTCATCAACTTTTTTTGATCAATTTATTGTCATGTTTTCACAATATCCTGTTGTTACTATATATTGGAATACATGGAACACAGATATTATTAACTTCATATATAGTAACTTTAATCCCTCCAGTAAAAAAATATGGCACATTAATAATAATTATTATAAGGATTAAGCTAAAATAAGGATTTTGTAAAATGTTATGTTTATATGCAGTTGTATTTTCTTGAATTTGATTAAATGAAGATTATCAAATAATTTATTCACCTCTTTTGTCTAAATATAATTAAGTATTACAGAATAATATATATGTATTCTCAAGTAATAGCAAAAACAATAATTTACGCATCTAGCTTTTTTCATTTTAAGCCTCTCGATGTGTGTTAGATATTAATGAAGATAAATTACTACAAAAACGAAAATAGATAATACTTTATTCAACAAAGAAAACGTTCTACTGAAAAATTATATTTTTTTATTTATAAAAATATTTGTTTCATTACCTTCAGTTGTTAAATTTATATAAATCTTAAAATTGTCATCAGAACAACAAAATTTAAATTGCAAAACAGTTATTTTAAAAAAAACTTTTAAACTAAATCCCATTAAAAGTTCAAAGCTCTATTATAAGGTATAACATAACTATCTAAAAATATTGTTGCACAAGTTATATGCTAAAATCTCTGAATTTCCTCAGTTGCGCACCAAATCAGAAAACATTGCTACCCTTGACTCATGGAGCTTATGTGACTCATAGAGCACATGGAGCTCAGGGGACTCGGGAATGAAAATGTACACTTTTCAAGGCATGGAAACGCCTTGTCAAAGCCCTACAAAATAAGCTTAGCAGGATAACAGAGGAAATCACCAAGCCGTTCTCAAGAAAGAGAAAATCGAAAATATCGAATGAATACAAAGAAAGCAGAAGGAAAGATAGAGACCTCAAATAAGTAAAATGAAATTATTAATATTAGAACTTACGCACTTATGATGCAAAATCAAGTATGATAAATCTATAGTTAAAAGTTTGGTTTTTAGAATGTTGTACGTTTAAAGCCATTGATTTTCTATTTCACTGCGTAAGTCCTACATACTTTGGAAAAGAGAGTTTTGAGACTTTTTAATATTTTCGGCTGTAGTCAAAATCGATCATTAATTTTACTAGCTTTTGGCCGCATTTAATCAATAAACCGGAATATATAAAAAAACCTAAAAGTTTATATATCAACAACTGAACCCATAAATAATTCTGAATATCAAGTTTTCGCAATAGAATTTGGATTTCAATATTTGAGCCTAAGGCCCTGTCCCAAGATTCAATACTAGCATGTTTTAGAAGTTACAATAGGTCAATAATATCGAGTATCCTTTAAGTTGTCTATATAGCGATTGTAAATGTTGTAATAAGCCACAACAGTTTTCGGATAGGATCATAAGGAGCACAAAATATCTACCTTGATCAACTTTACCTTCATACAACTCTAATACTTCACTGACAGTCCACATTGTAGAGATACTTTCTTGACATAATTAACTCCTAACAGTTGATACAAGATAAGCTGATACAAGATGAGCTTCTCTGCTACTAGGCCTAGGTTTCGAATAGAAAGACGAGTCTTTTATAAAATGATGCGTAAAAGGGCATAAAAATATACTCTATTTCAGCCTTTAGTAGAAAAATATTCCTTACTTAAGAAAAAAAGTTGAAAATAAAAATAATGCCGGTAAAGGGAATATTATATATAATGCAAGAAGACAGAAGGCAGTTAAATATACAAAGGTATAAAAAGGCATACTTTTAAGAATTAAGGAGTTTAACACTTGAATTCCAGCGAACTATCAATTAAAGATTATTTACCTATTCTTCCTATGGGAGGACTCATCCTTACGGTGCAGGTTCTTGCACTGTTTTTATCCACACCCATGGAAGTTAGCGGGATGAAAACTTTTGAGGACCCAACCCAACTGTCCAACGCTATTTATTATATGGGATTAATATTGGTTTTCACTTTATTTGTCTTGATCGCAATAAAGAAAAATATGAAATTTATTATCAGTTTACTCATATATTTCGCCATCATAAGCACTCTCTATTATGTATTCTATGCTCTTTTCACCCTCCTACCGCCCCTCTCCGGATTTGAAGCTATTGTCTCAATGCTGGCATCCGGAGGAGTTACAGTGCTGCTTTACAAGTATCCTGAATGGTATTTAATTGACCTTGTGGGAGTTTGCACTGCAGGTGGAGTCAGTGCTTTGATAGGGATTTCCCTTTCAGTTATCCCTGTTGTGTTTCTCCTAATGCTCCTTGCAATCTATGATGCCATATCTGTGTACAGGACAAAACACATGATAACCATGGCCGAGGGTATTATGGATCTAAAACTTCCCATTCTATTCGTGATTCCAAAGCACTCAAAGTATTCCTTCCTACAAGAAAACGTTAAAAAGGGAGAGGAACGCGAAGCTTTTTTCATGGGCCTTGGGGATGCCATAATGCCCACGCTTCTTGTGGTTTCAGCAAGCATTTTTATGCATACAACTGGAGGAAGCACATATCCAGTACTAGGAGCAATGATGGGTACCCTTGCAGGGTTTGTAGTGCTTTTTGTTCTCGTAATGAAAGGAAAACCACAGGCAGGACTTCCTTTTCTGAACTCAGGAGTAATCCTTGGATTTTTTATCGGTGTTCTACTATCAGGGGCATCAATTACTTGAAAAGAGAAATCTGACTTGATTAACATTTTCATTTTTTTATAAAATTCCGATTCCTTGTAATTATTTTGCTTTTTGCATAGATTTTTTTTATTTTACAACTTATCACTTAATATGGCTAAAAAAATTGCAGTGATTTTTGACAGTGCTGGAACCCTCCTACGTATGTACAGGGTTGCAAAGGAAGCCAGCACCGGTAATATTATTGAAAATATAGAGAGCACTGCTATTGTCGCTCAAAAAAATGGATGTGGGCTTGTTGTTCTAAATACCGAAAATGACATAATCCTGGGTTCAAGGAAAGATATGTCTTTGTTTGAGTTTATAAAAGAACATAGGATTTCACTAGGTATAAGCTACTCAAAAGGAAAATTTTCCCCAGCTATTGCCTACGAGATTATAGAAGGAACTGCACTTTATATGGGGGATTTGCATGATGTATTGGAAATGGTTACATACCGCTGTCCGGACATTTTTTATCGTGCTTCTGGCTTGATAATTGACTCAGAGGCCAGAAGCGTACCCTATGTGCTTAGTACAGGTGGGCAGGTATTCAGCACTACGTTACAAACTGTTCGGACTCTCCATTCCATGAAAGTGGATACTTATATAGCGTCAGGGGATGGAGTGTTCGCCCTCACGAAACTTGCTGAATTCATAAACATTCCTCAGAAAAAGGTCTTTGCCCTTTCAAACACCTTCATGAAGGAGAATCTAGTGCTTGAACTCAAAAGGAAATACGAAAAAGTAGTTATGGTAGGTGATGGGATCAATGATATACTGGCTCTCAGAGCAGCAGATGTGGGGATAATGACTACACAACAGGGAGACCAAAAACCTAAAAAACTAAGAGAAGTAGCAGATATGATAATTGATGATATAATTGAGGTTGTGGATGTAGTAAAAAGGCTGTAATTGGCCTGTATGCCATGTAATTAAAGAAAGGAATTTAATAAATCTCTGATTTTAAGGAGTCATTTATATATCATTTATTGGCATAAGACGAAATTTATTGTTTTTATTGAAATCCTTTATAATAACTCGAACTAATATTAATGGAGCAAATTTCTAAATGATCCTAATTTTTAATTTCAACAGTGGAAAAATAATACGGAATATTTATGTAATGTTTCCTCTCATGTAGTTGTTGCTCAAATGGGTGAAATTTATTATTTATATAGTACATTATTTACTTGAAATCATAGCTTTTCACTTTCAACGACATGCTCAAGCAAGCAAGAAAGAACCACCATAAAGTTATTGCTGCTCACAATTTGGAGGAGAATTAATGCCAGTTTTCATCGAAATTAAAAATTTAAATGTAGATTTTGATGGTCTCAAAGCGCTGAAAAATTTAAATTTAAGTATAAATGAAGGGGAGATAGTTGGAGTTTTGGGAAAAAGTGGGTCCGGAAAAACAATCCTGATGCATGTGTTGCGCGGGACTGAATCTTATAAAAATATCTCAGGTGAAGTAATTTACCATCTTGCCCGCTGCAAGAAGTGTGGATACATAGAACGCCCAAGTATGAAGAACCAGAAATGCCTTGTTTGTGGAGAGATGCTCGAAGCTTTTGAAGCTGATTTTATAAAACTCTCCCTTTATGATCCGATAAGGAAAGATATTACCAAAAGAATTGCAATCATGCTTCAGCGTTCCTTTGCCCTTTATGGTGACGAAAGAGTTATTGTAAACGTTATAAACTC
>Ga0326728_10013613_pt1 | contig 17593 bp, 18 predicted proteins | sample MB3enrmetagenome_FD_207602 | JGI IMG/M metagenome (GOLD analysis project Ga0326728, IMG submission 207602) | Lab enriched peat soil microbial communities from McLean, Ithaca, NY, United States - MB31MN | ecosystem: Environmental > Terrestrial > Soil > Wetlands > Peat | place: USA: New York... | reverse complement strand
GACCGACTTTCGTTTGCCGCGACACTTTGCTAACCTTCTTCATTGGCTGGTCTCCTCCTTGGCACCTCGAGTGCGCTGCGGTCAGATTACCTGCACCGCGAGACCAGCCGTCTCATCCCATCTGTAGTGCGGGTCTCCAGACCCGCACCGTTGTCACAAACGCACATGGCCTGCATCCGCTAAAATCTTGTTTGAAATGTCCACAAAGATTGCCTTTCTCTTTCCAGGGCAGGGATCGCAGGCCGTTGGCATGGGCCGCGAGTTTGCCGAGCGATTTCCAGTTGCTGCTGAAACCTTTGCCGAGGCCGATGCGGCGCTCGGATTCCCGCTTTCGAAGCTTTGTTTCGAAGGGCCCGAAGAAGATTTGCGCCTGACCGAGAACACGCAGCCGGCCATCATGACGGTAAGTGTGGCAGCGGCGCGCGTGTTGGCCGTCCACGGCATCGAGCCGTCGCTGGCCGCGGGCCACTCTCTCGGCGAATGGTCGGCGCACGTGATCGCGGGAACGCTCTCCTTTGCCGATGCGGTGCGCGCGGTGAAGGCGCGCGGCGCGGCCATGCAGAAAGCGGTTCCGGCCGGCGAGGGCGCCATGGCCGCCGTGCTCGCGCTCGATGCTTCTCAAGTTGCCGAGGCCTGCGAGGAAGCGGCGTGCGAAACCGGTCTCGTTGTGCAAGCTGCGAACCTGAACTCGCCCACGCAGACGGTGATCTCCGGCGCAGCGGTGGCCGTCGAAAAGGCTTCGGTGCTGTGCAAAGCGAAAGGCGCCCGCCGGACCGTCCCGCTCCCCGTCAGCGCACCCTTCCATTGCGCGCTCATGCAGCCCGCGCAGGAGGAGGTGGCGCGCGTGCTGGCCGGGATAGAACTTCATGACCCGCGCATTCCCGTCGCCGCCAATGTGAGCGGAAGCCTCGTCTCGACGGCCGATGCTGCGCGCGATGCGCTCGTCCGCCAGGTGACGGGCACGGTGCGCTGGATGGACTGCGAGCAGACCTTGAAGGCCGCGGGCGCGAGCCTCTTCATCGAAGTCGGCCCCGGCAAAGTGCTCTGCGGCCTGCTCAAACAGTTCGATCCGGAACTGAAGTCGCTCAACGTGGAGGACGCGGCGAGTTTGGAAAAGACCCTGGCGGAGCTGAAGGGCGGGACGTAGGGCTTGCGGGCATTACGCGGCTCTTGAAGTCCTTCTCGCGGAGAATCCCAGTGTTGTGAGACTGGGATCAATCGGGCCGTTGATACAAATGGAATTCAATTTCGACGGTGATGAGGACGGGAACAGGTCGGCTGTTAAGCGTCGCCGGCTCAAAACGCCATCGTCGGACAGCTTCCATTGCCTTTTCGTCCAGTCCCATGCCCAAAGCGCGCAATATATGTGCTTTCTGCGGACTACCGTGGGTATCGACGATGAGCCCAATGAGGCAAATGCCCTGGTAGTTCTTGCGGCGCGCCTCCTCGGAGAAATCGGCATTAGGTTGAAAGGTGGGAACTGGCGCCTTCACCGCACCTCCGACACGATAGACACTCCGCCCATCGAAGGCCGTTGTGCTTAGAACCTCCGGGCAAGGCTGAATATTTGGCAGAATCTTTTTGACGTTTTCGAGAAACGAAACGCCCAGGCAGACCAGAATCGGCACGGGTTTATCATTCAGCTTTCCAGGCTCGAAGTCGGATCGTTTGATTGCGTCGATGGCGGCCGACTCACAGGTAGAATCGGCCGCCTGTTGAGGCTCTCGGACGCCTACCGCGCCATCGGTATTGATCACTGCCGAAATCACCACAGTCCGCGGCGCGCATTTCTTAATGAGGTCATGCGAACCAACGACGGCTATCGGATGTACTAATACCGGAGCTAAGATGCCTGGGGCCTGCCGGTAGAAACCGTCCTCGTCTGGACTTGGCGTGTTAGGCGCCGGGTTCGCGGAACCAGCTTGCGTGAGCGGCGGTTGATGTGCCTGCACAGAATTCGACAACGCAAGAATCGCCAGGAATGCGATGAATAGAGTTACATTTCGCAATGAGCACAACCATGCCGTGAAAATTGCCCTCACTTTATCACACAATCTCCAGTTCCCTCAGAACAAACGCGTAGTCGAGCGCGATCTCCTTCAGGTAGTCGTAGCGGCCGCTCGAGCCGCCGTGGCCGGCCTGCATATTCGTCACCAGCAGCAGCGGATGGCTACCTGCGTTGAGCGTGCGCAGCTTGGCCACGTACTTGGCCGGCTCCCAGTACATCACCTGGCTGTCGTGCAGGCTGGTCTTCACCAGCATTGCCGGGTATTCCGCCGCGCGCAGGTTGTCGTACGGCGAGTAACTCAGCATGGTGCGGAAATATTCTTCCTGGTTCGGGTCGCCCCACTCCTCGTACTCGGGAACCGTGAGGGGCAGGGAAGCATCGAGCATGGTGTTCATCACGTCGACGAACGGCACGTGCGAGAGCACCGCGCGAAAGATCTCGGGCCGCATGTTCGCGACCGCGCCCATCAACAAGCCACCAGCCGATCCGCCCTCGATAGCCACGCGCGCGGGATCGCCGTAGCCCGCAGCCGTCAAATGTTCCACGCAGGCAATGAAATCGGTAAACGTGTTACGCTTCACGAGCATCTTGCCGGCGTCGTGCCATGGCTTGCCCAGGTCGCCGCCGCCGCGGATGTGCGCGTAGGCCATCACCACGCCGCGATCCAGCAGGCTCAGCCGGTTGGAGCTGAACCCCAGCGGCAGCGCGTAGCCATACGATCCGTAGCCGTATACGTAGAGCGGATTGCACTCCGTGCGGGAGCCCTTTCGGAAGACGATTGAGATCGGAACCTGAACGCCATCCGGCGCCGCCGCATGAATGCGCTCGCTCGCGTAGAGCGTGCGATCGAAGCCGCCGGGAATCTCCCGCTGCTTGAGCAGCGTCGATGCGCCCGTCGCCACGTCGTACTCGTAGACGGAATCGGGCGTCACCAGCGACTCGTAGCCGTAGCGGAAGGTTGTCGTATCGAAGATACGGTTGATGTGCGGGTGGGCGCTGTAAGCGGGCTCGGGAAAGGCAATCTCGCCGAAGGGGGCGGCCCCGTTTCCGAATCCGGGCCCAGCGCCCGCGAACTTCCACACGCGCAGCCGCGGCAATCCATCTTCGCGCTCGCAGGCGATAAAGAACCCCGCGAAGAGAGCCACGTCCTCGAGCATGATTGCGTCGCGATGCGCAATCAGCTCCGTCCAGTGCTCGCGCCCCGGCGTCTCCGCGGGCGCGGTCACCAGCCGGAAGTTGCGCCCACGGTCGTTGGTGCGGATAAACCACAAGCCGTTGCGATGGTCGAGCGAGTACTCGTGCTCGTCCTCGCGCGGGGCAATGACGCGGAATGCGCCGGTGGGGTCGGCCGCGGCCAGCACCCGCGCCTCGCTCGTGGTGTGACTGGCCGCTTCGAGAACAATAAACTTGCCATCGCGTGTGCGCCCGGCGGCAATGTTGAAACGCTCGTCGTCTTCCTGAAAGACCAACTTGTCTTCGGCGAATTTCGCGGCCAGCTCATGTTTCCACAACTGGTACTGCCGCTTCTGCTGCTCGTCTTCCACGGTGTAGAAGAGCGTGCGGTTGTCGGCCGCCCACACCACCGAGCCCACGCGCTCGACCGCATCCGCAAGTGTCTCGCCGGTCGTGAGGTCCTTGATGCGCAGCGTGTACTGGCGGAAGCCCGTGGTGTCGCTGGTGTACGCCACCCAGCGGCAGTCGTCCGTGATGTCGGTGTCGCCGATTGCGAAGAACGCGTGGCCCTTCGCCAGTTCGTTTCCGTCGAGCACAACGTCTTCCGCCGCATCGGCATCCGGCCCATCCGGCCCGCCGTGCTTGCGGCAATAAATGCCGTACTGCAGGCCCTCCTCGGTGCGCGAGTAGTACCACCAGTCGCCGTCGCGATAGGAGACCGAGACGTCGGTCTGCTTGATGTGGCTCAGCATCTCCCCGTAAAGCTCCTCGCGCAAGCCCGCGAGCGGCGCCATCACCGCCTCGGCATAGGCGTTCTCGGCCTCGAGGTACGCGGTGACACCGGGATTCTCTTTGTCGCGCAGCCACGCGTAGTCGTCGCTTAGCAGCACTCCGTGCTTTAGGGTTTCGGTGTGGTGTTTGCGGGCGGTTGGGGGGGCGAGGATCGTAGATTCGGCCATTTCTCTCCCAGTGTATCCGTTGACTCTCGTCCCGCAAAACTGTACAGTTCACAATATCGGAGCGTAGAGTTCATGGCGGCACCGGCAACCAATGGCAGCGTGATGGTGGTTTCTACCCTTCACGCCCGCGCAAACTTTGGTAAGCTGCTCGACCACGTGGAAGGGCAGAGGGCTTCTTTGTTGATCGAAAAGCGCGGCACGCCCCGGGCCGTTCTCCTTAGCCTGCGCGACTACGTGAAACTTGCCGCGCCTGAGCCCGAGATTCTCCGCATCATTGGCGAGGAATCGAAGCGCAAGAAGACCGACTTGCTGACTTCGCGACAGATCGATACGGTCATTCGGACGGTCCGGGCGCGAAAGAAGAAGCGTTGATGCTGGCTTTACGTCTTGTCGTCGATACCAATGTTTTGGTTTCGGCGGCGCTCAAACCCGACGGCCTTCAGCAGATCGTTTTCCTCATCGCCATTACCAAACCCGCGCGCCTCTACGTGTCGAAGCCGATCCTCGACGAGTATGTAGATGTGCTTGCTCGTCCTGAGCTGGGAATTCGCAAAGGGGCGCGCATGCAGCTCATGCAGCTCGTCAAGAATCGCAGCCATCTTGTCACTCCCCGGCAACGACTGCAAGTCACGTCCGATCCGGATGACAACATTTTCGTCGAATGCGCCGACAGTGCACGCGCGGATTACCTTATCACAGGCAATCGCAGGCACTTTCCTCGGTTTTGGAAAGCGACCAAGATCGTTTCGCCTCGCGAGTTCATCGAACTGGCTGCGCCCCATCTACTTAGGCATTAAGCCTGCAGGCGCGGGAACTTTCCGTGCGCCGCCCACGTACAATAAAGAAGCAATGAGAGGCCCTGGCCGCGCGCATTTCGCCGTGTTTCCGCTGCTCCTGGCGGCGCTCTTTGCATTTCTGGCTGTTCCTTTGTACGCCGAGCGCGTAGCCGACCTGCCCCAACCCACCGATTACGTCAGCGACTTTGCGCACGTGCTCTCGCCCGAGGCCGTCACGCGGCTCGACGCTCTCTGTGCGCAACTGGACCACAGCCAGGCCAACGCACAGATTGCCGTGGTTACCGTACACGATCTCGACGGAGACGACGCGGCCGACTACGCCACGCAGCTTGAAGACCACTGGAAGATGGGCAACAAGGGCCAGAACCGCTACGCAATGGTGCTGCTGGCCGTCGCCGATCACAAGTATCGCATTGAAATCGGCTACGGACTCGAAGGCATCCTGCCCGATGGCAAGACCGGCGACATCGGCCGCAGTATGGTTCCCGATCTGAAGGCCGGCGACTACGACGGCGCGGTCACGGCGGCTGTGGGCGAAGTTGCCCAGGTGATTGCCGACGACGCCCATGTCACGCTGGACAATGCGCCCGCGCCCGTTCCGGCTGACGAGCCTGTGCCTCAACAAACGTCTCCAGGCAAAATCTTAGAGGGGCTCGTTGTCGCGGTTGTCATCATTCTCTACCTGATTCGCGTTCTGGGCGGTTTTGGATTGTTTGGCCTGTGGGGCCTGGGGCTTATGTCGGGCGGGGGCCGCGGCCGCGGTGGTTTTGGCGGCGGCTTCGGCGGTGGTGGATTCGGTGGCGGAGGCGGTGGAGGCTTTGGCGGTTTTGGTGGCGGCGGTGGTGGTTTTGGCGGAGGCGGCGCCGGAGGAAGCTGGTGATTCAGCTACTAGCTGCCAGCTTCTAGACGGGTACTGGTTGCGCGACCTAGTGAGGACGAGAACACGACCGCTTGAATTGGTATCCCGTCTCCCAGGTCCCAAAAGCGGGACCTGGGGCGCCCCGGAATGGTGCGGAATCACGCGGTCAGAGAGCTAGGGACAAGAAGCTAGTAGCGAGAAGCTTCATTTACGAGGAGAATCAAACTGTATGAGCAAGGGACTTGGAATTACGCTGGCTGTTGTGGCCGTTCTGCTGTTGGCGGTCTTGATGGTGTTTGGCAGCTATGTGAGCGCCAGGAACCAGATGGTGGCTAAAGATCAGGTGGTCAAGGAGGCCTGGTCGAACGTGGATGCGGACCTGGAGCGCCGCGCCGACCTGATCCCCAACCTGGTGGAGACCGTGAAGGGATTCACCAAGGAGGAGAGCACGGTCTTTGGCGACATCGCCAATGCGCGCGCGGGGATGCTGAATGCGCAAGGCCCCCAGGCCAAGATCGCGGCCAACAACCAGCTCGACGGCGCCATCGGCCGGCTCCTGCTGCTGACCGAGAACTACCCGCAACTGCGCTCCAGCGACCAGTTCATGCGCCTGCAGGACGAACTGGCCGGAACCGAGAACCGCATCAAGGTCTCGCGCATGCGCTACAACGACGCGGTGCGCGACTACAACACCTTCATCCTGCAGTTCCCCAACAACATCTGGGCGGGGATGGCCGGCTACCACCAGAACAATGCGTACTTCGAGGCCAGCCCGGCCGCGCAGAATGCGCCGGTGGTGAAGTTCTAGGGAAGAGCGGAGCTAGCGGGGTTGGCGGAGTTAGCGGAGATAGCCCCAATACTGTTCACTTAGGGAACCTGCACGCCGGGGAAGCGCCTGCCCATCCCACCCTTTTCGCAGAGGGCGCGAAAAGGACGGGGCACGGAGGCGATGAGTCCCCCGCGACCAAGCGCAAAAGGCCATTCCGCATGCGCGGAATGGCCTCTCGGTCCTGAAGCTTTGCCGGGGCGGCCTACTTGAACGATGCGATGGCGCTGGCCTCGTCGTCGTAGATGTCGAAGACGGTGTAGAGCTTGGTCAGCTGCAGCAGGTCGTGGACCTTCTTGGTCAGCTTGAGCAGTTTGAGAGCTGCGCCCTGATTCTTGACTGTGGTGTAGGCGCTCACCAGTTCACCCAGTCCCGAGCTATCGATATAGTTCACATCACCCAGGTCGAGCAGGATGCTCCGCTGTCCTTTGCCGGTCAGGTCGCGAATGGCGTCGCGCAGTTGCACGCTGCCTTCGCCGAGGGTGATTCGGCCGCTGAGTTCTAAAACAGTGACGCCATCCACTTCACGGGAAGCTATCGAAAGTGCCACGGAAAAATCCTCCTTGTCGCTACTTTGGTTATAGCATTTTTAGGGCGGCCGGGATCGAGGAGAATTCCTCGGCCGGGCCGGCCATAGGTAGAAAAACGACCATCTCGCACGCCGCCCCGCGTGCTACTTCTTTCCTGCTACGGGAGCCAGATGCTTCACCAGCGTCAGCTCGGTCCCGGGATCCAGTTGTCGAAAGTGTACCTCATCCATCAGCGACCGGATGAGGAAGATGCCGCGGCCAGTGCCGCGAAGAAGGTTTTCCTTTGCCAGCGGGTCGGGGACTTTGCCGGGATCGAAGCCCCGCCCCTGGTCGGCGATAGTAATCACCAGGTCTTTGCCGGTGTTTTCCAGCGAAACCTCGATCTGGCGGCCTGGATCGTACTCATTGCCATGCAGCACGGCGTTGATGGCGGCTTCGCGCACGGCCATGGCGATATGAAAGCGCTGGTCCTCGTCGAGACCGGCCTCCGTGGCCAGCCGATCGGCGGCTGCCTCCACCTCTTCCACGCTCTTCATGGTGGAGCTCATCTTGAAGCTCCGCCGTTCTCTGCTGGGTGCGCTCACCGGGCTGTTTGCAGCCTCCGCCGGAGCGGGTGAGGCCGTGCCGTCCCCGTCCCCTGAATCTCTTGGAAGTTTCAAGTCTGGACGCGATTGTGTCAAGCAGCGGGAGCGCGGGGCGTCAGGGACTCCACCATTCGACAAGCAGCTGCGCGGCGATTTGCGGCTCCGCCAAGAACCCGCCCCAAGGGTCTACACTCATCCCATGGACACGCACTCCATGGAAACGCGACCCGAGGAAGCGCGTATGGGGCCGCGCATCGCAACCCGCGTCAGCCTGACGGCGATTCTCGGCACGCCGGTGACCGATCCCGAGGGGCGCCTATGCGGCAAATTGAAAGACATTGCCGTGACCACGGGTCCGGATGGCGGCAAGGTGGCCGGCCTGGTGCTCAAAACGCGCACCGGCCTTGCGCTGGTTCCCTCCGAGGAAGTGATGGAGACCCCGGCCGGTACGCTCGAGGTGCGCTCGGCTGAGGTTCTGGCCCCGCTCAAGGAAGAGGGAAATTACCTCTTCCTCCAACAGGACCTGGTCGACCGCCAGATCATCGACATCAACGGCCGCAAGGTGGTCCGCGTCAACGACGTGGACCTGGAGTGGATGGGCCAGGGCGCGGCGCACCTGCTGCGCGTGGCCGAGGTGGAGGTCGGGATGCGCGGCGCCTTCCGCCGCGTCTTCAAAGGTGTTTTGCCGCGCGTACGGCTTGAATCCGTCTCGCGCAAGTTCACTGCGCGCGCCATTCCCTGGGAGTTTGTGGACGTCATCGAGCCCGATCCGGCGCGGCGCGTCAGGCTGCGCATCGAGCACGAGCGCCTGGCCGATATTCACCCCTCCGAGCTGGCCGACATTCTGGAGGATCTTGCGCCCGCCGAGCGCGAGGCCGTCTTTACCTCGCTCGACGAGGAGGTTGCCGCCGAAACCCTCGAAGAGGTCGAGCCCAAGCTGCAAAAGGCGCTGCTCGAAAAGCTCGGCGAGGAGCGCATCGCCGACATCGTGGAAGAGATGGACCCCGGCGCCGCGGCCGACCTGCTCAACGAGCTGCCCGAGGATCAGTCCGACGCCATCCTTGAAGAAATGGAGCCCGAGGAACGGCAGGAGGTCCAGGATCTGCTCGAGTTCGACGAGCACTCCGCCGCCGGCTGCATGACCTCGGAGTTTGTTTACTTAGGGGTGGATGCTACCGTGGCGCAGGGCGTGGAGGCGCTGCGCAGCTTCGACGGCGACCCGGAGACCGTTACCGAGGTTTATCTGCTCGACGAGAAGCGCGTTCTGCGCGGCGCCGTATCGCTGGCGCGCCTCGTGATGGCGCTTCCCGACACGCATCTCGGCGTTTTGGCCGAGCCTCGCGTGCTCTCCTGCCCGGCCGACATGAAGCAGAACGAACTGGCCGAGATGTTCGACAAGTACAACCTCCACGCCCTTCCCGTCGTCGATCCGCAGGGCCGCATGGTCGGCGTGGTCCAGTCCGAGCACGTCATTAGCTTCCTGCGCGAAAAGCTCTGAGACACCTGCATAAAAACTTAATCAAGCGTTGGATTCGTCTGCTTTGAAAGGGCACGGCTTTACAGGCTGCGGAAAAACTGCGGCTTTCCTTTCTCGTTCTCCCGCAACGCGGTTTTTTCGCGCCGCAAGCAAAGGTTGCCTGCGGGTTCCTGTTGCTTTTTCGCCCTTGGAAGCCATTTTTCCAGCTTCCAGGCACACTTCGGCCCTAACCGCCCAGCGCTTCAATCGGTATCAGTCTCCGCATGCGCACCAGACTATGCGCCACGATGGTCAGCCGATAAAACCAATCCACCCGCTCCCGGTTCTTGGTGAACACCGTCACGTCCTACACCGGGTCGTCCATCTCCAGGCCCACAAACTCCGGGGTCCCCGGCGACAGGTCTTCGTCGCTGGGGTGGAAACTCCGGGGTCCCCGGCGACAGGTCTTCGTCGCTGGGGTGGAAACCAGCGATACAGCAGGTCGTAATGCACCCGCTCCATCAGTTGCCGCTCGCTGCGGACAGAAAACAAAATCATCAAAAGCGTGGCCCGTAAAAGCCGCTCCGGCGCAATCGAGGGCCGGCCAGTGTCCGAGTAAAGCTTCTCCAACTCGCCATCCATCCGCTCCAGCGCCCGGTCCACCAGCACCCGAATCTGCCGCGCCGGGTGGTCGGCTGGAATCCGCTGCTCCAAGGTTATTTAGCTGAACATCGCCGCCTGCTTCTGATCGTCTCCACGCATACTTCCTTCTTAAGGCATCTCCCTGTGGAGATACAGTGATCAACTGGAGACTTATTCCGCAGCCTGTTTAGCCGTGCCCTTTCAAAACGGCAGCATGGATAGAGTTTTTCCGCAAGCTGAATAGGCCAGGGACTTTCTCATTTATTTCCAAATCTTCCCGGACGACGGCCGGAGATAGCGGGGGACAACTTCAAAGCCTGCTCGCTCGATTTTGGAAGTCACGGCAACTAGCTGCGTTTCGCTCGCCGCAAAAAGGGTGATGTATTCGTCGTGGTCGGCATAAATAGCGAACGCAGTAGGAACTGGAACGAAGAGAAAGTCAATGCAATCTCTCAGCATTGCATCTAGCAGCTTCGCAATGCCGTCCTTGCCCTCCACGACAAGACGGAACCGCCAGGGATCTTCCACGAGGATGGCGTGATCAGCAAGGAGTTCGAGCAAATGCAGCGGTTCAAACACTACTTGGTCTGTAGCGAGGAAGCCTCTCTCGAACGGGAAGGGCATCAACACAGTTGCCAAAAATCGGCGGAGGTCCTTTAGCGGTGTAACGAATGTTTGCTGAACGCTCCCTGGATTGGCGCGATAACGTTCGATTTCACTGTCGGCTTCTCTTAAAACGGAAAGCATGAGATGAAGCTTACCCTAACGGCCGGACCTTTCCTGGCCAGCCTTTCTTACAGCGCCACCAGCGTTCCCGCCGGCAAGGCTGCTTGAAGGCCTCCGCCGGAAACTCGCGCTCCGAGTCCCAGTTCTTCGGCTGGCAGATGCAGCAGGGCTCCGCGGCGAGCGGGACGCCCGTCAGCGTTTACGCCCGAGTCCGCGATCCGCATCGTGAATAAACCCGGAGGCAATCGCCAGCAGCAGGAACACCATCCCAAAGGCAAGCAGAGACCAGCAAGTGTGAAGCACCTTTATAGGGTCGTTCACACCGGGCACGTACCCGAAGATCGCAATCTCAAGAGCGATGAGGCTCGGCAGCACGAAACCGCCCAGGAGCCATAACCACGACATTCCGAGCGCCCGGAGAAATTGCTCAGGGAGAGATCTCCCGAGCCAGGTCAGCGGTTTGTCGATACGTGTCGAGATCGCCCAGGCCAAGGTAAAGTAAACGATCTGCGCCAAACCTCCGCCCGACAGAAAGAGCAGGATGAAAAGCAGAAGGAAGATTGTGCTGCCGTATTTTCTCTGGACAAAACCAACCGACCAGACGGCGATCAGGAGGCTGATTGCAATCGAGGCGATTCCGGACAATAGGAAATTGGGGATAAGAGTGAGGGCGTCTTCGGTGCCATAGGCCCACATCCGATTGTGCGCTCCGATGGCTTGAACGATGAGGCCGTGGGTTGGCGCATACCCCTGCAGGGCCTCGAAAAAGCCATGATCGATACCGGCGAGCGCGAAGAGAACTCCAAGCGTCGCAACGATGAAGCGTGTGGCATTGAGTTCGCGCGGGAGGGAGTTGCGGATTGACGCAGAATTCTCATGAGTCACTTGGCTCACCCATGGTTGCAGCTTTCAATACGAATCTGCGGCGTTCTTTGTTCCAATTCCGTTTACAGCCCCACCAGCGTTCCCTGCAGCGTTGCTTGTTTGAAGGCTTCGGCGTCAGCTCCCGCACCGGGTCCCAGTTCTTCGGCTGGTAGATGCAGCAGGGCTCTGCGGCGAGCGGGTCGCCGGTGAGCGAATAAGCCCGCGCCCGCGACCCTCCGCAAACGCGAGAATATGTCCTGGTCTTGGAGATTCAGTACAATTCTTGAGAGGAACGCAATCTCCGCGGGCCGAAGGGAACCACAATCCAACGGCCTTCATGTTCCAATCCGCATCTGAGCAGACCAGAGCCTCTGCCGATTGGCTCAGAAGGAAAGATGAGATGAGGAAACCACTGATGTCCGCACGAAATGCATTGCTCCTATGCGCGATTACAAGTGCTTCGATGTTGGCTGGATGCAACGGATTTTGGAATCCTCCCCAGGGCTCGACCGCGAGTACGACGACCTTAACGTCTTCAACGGCCTCGCCGGCTGTGAACGCAAGCGTCACGCTCACCGCCACGATTTCTCCTTCGGCGGCAACTGGCACGGTAACGTTCTATAACGGTTCGAAGTCGCTCGGCACGGGAACGCTGAGTTCGGGAACGGCCACGCTAAAGACCTCGTTTTCGACCGCGGGAACGCTCTCTCTCACGGCAACTTATGGCGGCGATTCCAACTATGCGTCGAGCACGTCAAGCGCCTTGAGCATCACCGTCACGGGTGAGACGGCCTCGACAACGACCCTGAATGCTTCATCCCTTTCTCCGGCGCTTGGGGCGAGTGTCAATCTCTCCGCGAGTGTTTCGCCCTCGTCAGCCACGGGCACTGTCGCTTTCTCTAACGGCTCGACGGCGCTCGGCACGCAGACGTTAAGCGCGGGGACGGCGGCCATTTCCACGTCATTCTGGACCTCCGGCAATCAGTCCATCACCGCCGCCTACAGCGGCGACTCCACCTATGCGCCGAGCACCTCCAGCGAGGTTCCGATCGATGTGGGACCGCACGGCTCAACGCAGTCGAGCGTTTCCCTGAGTGCTCCAGTAAGCACGATCGACACGGGAGTCACCGTGGTTCTGACGGCAACCATGACCCCGCCCGCCGCCACCGGGCAGATCACCTTCCTTGACGGCACGACGGTGCTTGGAACCGCACTGCTTAATTCCGGAACAGCGGCGTTCACGCAGGGATTCTCTACGACGGGCAGTCACTCTTTGACGGCACAATACAGCGGCGATCCGAATTACGCCCCCGCCACTTCTGCCGTCTTCACGCTCACCGTAACCTCACCGTAAACTGAGCAGTCCCGGCTGCGTCATCGAACGCGTTTCTTCGGAATGGAATGCGCTGGCTGTCGCCTCGCGCTCCGGATCCCAGTTCTTGGGCTGGTAGATGCAGCAGGGCTCCGCGGCGAGCGGATCGCCGGTGAGCGCGTAGGCCCGCGCGCGCGAGCCTCCGCAGATCTCCTTGTACTCGCAGGCGCCGCACTTGCCTTCCAGGCGTTTGGTGTCGCGCAGGGCCTTGAAGATTGGCGCGTTGCGGTAGATCTCGGCGAGCGGCGTCTCGCGAATGTTGCCCGCGTGGATGGGCAGGAAGCCGCTGGGATAGACGTTGCCCACGTGCGAGATGAAGACGAATCCCTTGCCGTCGTTGACGCGGCGCGTGGCCCAGCTCATGTTGCGTGTCTTGGCTTCGGCCGTGGGCGTACCGGGTTCGTAGGACCCCGATTCCTGGTTCGTGGTTCGTGATTCGTGGCTGCCGGGATGGCCGTGCCCCATCTTCCTCTCTTCCAGGTTGTGCTGCAACAGGTAGCGGCGATAGTGCATGGCTTCGGTGGTCTTGATCTGGAAGTTGGCGCGGCGTGAGAGCTCGTAGATCTTGCCGAAGACCTGCTCGAACTCCTCGCCACTCAAAAGATCGTCCATCTGGCCGCGCCCCACCGGAACCAGGAAAAACACATTCCACATCACGATGGCGAGCTTTTCGAAGAGGTTGCACAGGTTGTCGAGGTCGTTGGCGTTGTGGCGGCTGATGGTGGAGTGCACCTGGATGGGAATGCCAGCCTCATTGGCCCACTCGATCGCCTGAATCGTCCGCGCCCACGCGCCGGGCAAGCCGCGGAAGGCGTCGTGAATCTCCGGGCTCGAGCCGTCGAGCGAGATGGCGAGCCGCACCACGCCCGCGTCCTTCATCTTGAAGATCTGTTCACGCGTCAAGAGGGGCGTGGCGCTGGGCGTCACGGCGACCTGCACGCCCTTGCCGGCGGCGTAGCGGATCAGCTCGAAGACGTCCTTTCGTTTCAATGGATCGCCGCCCGTGAAGACGAAGATGGGAATGTGCATCTGGGCGATCTGGTCGATCAATGCCCGGCCTTCCTCGTGGGTCAATTCGTCGGGGTGCGGAATGGGCTGTGCGGCGGCGCGGCAGTGCTTGCAGGCCAGGTCGCAGGACTGCGTGACCTCCCAGATGGCAAGGAACGGCGATTCGTCGTAATCGATCCCGCCGCGGGCGGGAATGTTGTGCATCGGCTGCATCGTCACGGGGACCTCCTGGGGATCGGGGGCGTCGGGCGCCTGGGGTGGGACGGCCTCGGGCTCTGGAACTTTCCACGGCGTCAACACAACTCTTCTGCGCCCCAAGCCGAAAACCGCTTCCGACGACCCGGCTCCACTCCAGAAGAGCAGTTTTACGGCTGACCGGGCTGTGATTCAGATCACTTTATGCATCCAAATCAGGACGTTACCTGCGGCACTAGACAAATTTGGGAATCGGGACCACAATCATTTCACTGGTTGCCAAATTCGCCCATTTTTGCATCTTATAGTGGCGAAAGCAGGAAGAAATCAATTAGGTTCCAGACGTCCGGATCGGACCGGGTGAGACTTGTCACCCGGCGATGTGCGGCGAAACACCGCTAGACTTCAGCAGATCTGCGATCATTTGAATGCCTGGAAGGAGGTTCTTATGGCCACCTTATTGAAGCCAGGTTGGAGCAAACCCTCCACCATCCTCTTTGCCGCCGAGATACCAACCAACCAGAAGGCTTTCAAATTCGCTCTGGCACAAGCCAAGGAGTTTGGTTCGGATCTCATCCTCTTCCACGTCTACGACACACTGGTCGTGGCCGCGTCGCAGGCCTCGAGTGTCCGCTACTACGACTACGCCCCGGCCGCGCTTGATGAAAAGCAGCATCTGGAGCCTCTGGCGCAGGCTGTGCGTGAGGCTGGCCTTCGTTGCGAGGTAGTAGTGCGGCCGGGATTGCCGGCAGACGAAATCCTTGCCTTTGCGCACGAGCGCGAGATCGACCGCATCGTGATGGGAACGCACTCTCCGGGTCCCATCGGCAAGCTGCTGGTGGGCTCGGTGGCCGAGGCGGTTTTGCGCACCGCCAATGCGCCGGTTTTCATCGTCGGCCCCGAAGTGATCGACGGCAGCTATCGCAACTTTGCTACGCGCACCATTCTCTGCGCGGTCAGCCTGCACGAAGCCAGCACCGTGGTGGCCGCCTATGCGGCCGAGTTGGCCGCGCAACATGGTGCGCGCCTCGTGCTGCAGCATATTATCCGCCCCCAGGAACGCGAGGAGTTCCTTGCCGGCCGCTCGCTCGATGAAGTGGAAGCCGATATGCTTGCGCTGGTTCCCACCCGGCTGCAGGGCCAGGTGCCGATCCAGAGCATTGTGGTGCCCGGCGATCCCACCGAGGAGCTGCTCTACCAGAGCCACGCCCAGCAGGCCGACATCATCGTTCTCGGCGCGCAGGGCGCATCGGCTTTTGCCGCAATCACCCGGCATGGCGTGGTCTATAAAATCCTGGCCCATACCTATTGCCCGGTCATCACGCTCTCGCCCGTGGTTCTGGCCGAGAGCGGCTCGAGATCGGAGAATCTGCGCCCCGCTGAGGCCTACCTGGCTGGCGTCTTCTAGAGCATTTTCACTGATGGCGTAAGAACACTCCGTGCCCCATCCTTTTCACGTTCTTTGTGAAAAGGGTGGGAAACCACGAAACCCACCTCACAGGAATAGTGAAAATGCCTTAGACCGTTGGAACTCTCCATTCCCCTTGCGCTATACTTTCGGCAACGGGCGGATCGCATTCGCCGCCTCTAAAAGCGAGGTGCGTCTTCCACAGGGACTCCCTCATGGCCGCGACTCAGGTTCCGACCTCCGAAACCACGCGCTGGCGCGCCGTGGCTCGTGTGCTTCGAAGTCCTTTGGATAGTTTGAGTTGCACACTTCTCCCCGCCTCCTGTGCTCTTTGCGGCTCGCCCCTGCCGCGGCTTTCTTCCGTGCCAATTTGCGATCTCTGCTGGATGGAGTTCCCCCTCCAGACTGGGCCTGTCTGTTTGCGCTGCGGCAACGCGCTTGGCTCACTCTCAACTGCTGCCGGCCCCGTGCTGTGCCGCGCATGCCGCCTTGCGCCGCCGCCGTTTGTCCGCGCCGCTTCGTATGGCATTTATGAGGGCCGCATGCGCGAGGCCATTCATGCGCTCAAGTACGACCGGCTCCATGGGGTGTCGACCGGGCTGGGCCGCATGATGGCCGCAGCCATCGCGCAACTGGCCGGCGAAGCCCCTGAGGAGATGCTGGTCGTGCCGGTGCCGCTGCACGCTTCAAAGTACGCGCAACGCGGATTCAACCAGTCGCGCTCGCTGGCCCGCGCGGCGCTCCGATTCCTGCGCAAGAGCCATCCCGAGTGGCGGCTCACGCTGGCTTCGAGCACGCTCCTGCGGCAACGCGCCACGGAAACTCAGGCCGGGCTCAATCCGCATGAGCGCCGGCGGAATGTGCGCGGCGCATTCGCGGTCTCGGATCCCGCGCGCGTGGCGGCGCAGAACGTTTTAGTTGTCGACGACATTTTGACTACGGGAGCCACGGCGCGCGCCGCGGCCCGGGCGCTGGTCGAGGCCGGAGCCGCATCCGTCTGGGTGGCCACGCTGGCGCGCGCGCAGCGCGTCGAGGGATTCTTGAGGACATCGGTGTACGAAGACATGGAGGAAGAAGGTCCGCTCGCCGGCGCATCGGCAGCGGATTCAGAAGCAGCAGGTTTCAGCAGCAACGGTTCGATCATGCCATCTTTTTAGCCCAGGGGGGAGAGATGTCGTTGGGGAAGGCCATGATTCACGCGCGCAAGCAGAAGGCGATTGCCAAGGCCGTGGTGCTGTCCGGCGGCCATGAAGTCATGCAACACGCTCACGCCCACATCCTGCAGATGCCGGTGCTGGTGCTCAATGCCTCCTATGAGCCCATCAACATCTGCGGAGCGCGGCGCGCTCTGGTGCTGGTGCTCAAGGGCATCGCGCGCACTGAGGAGGAGCACGGCCTTTCGCTGCGCGCGCAGCGCACCATCATCGCCATGCCTTCGGTCATTCGTCTGCTCGAGTACCGCCGCATCCCCCACCAGACCCGCGCCCTCTCGCGCAAGAACATCCTGCTGCGCGACCGCAACACCTGCCAGTACTGCGGTGAAGCCTACCCTCCGGGCGAACTCACGCTGGACCACGTGGTGCCGCGCTCCCGCGGCGGCAACTCCACATGGGAAAATCTCGTCGCCTGCTGCCACGAATGCAACCGCCAAAAGGGCAACCGCCTGCTCAGCGAGATCGACGACATGATTCTGCTGCGCGAGCCGAAGCCCTTCTCACTGCACACCAGCCGCCAGATCATGCGCATGTTGGGCCGCAGCGACGACCGCTGGCGCAAGTACCTGTTCTATTAATCAAGCGGAATCGAAAGTTGCTTTCAGGAACGAGGCAGCCTGCGAAGAAGCGCAGCCCAGGGAAGCCTCGCTTGCGGACGATTCATTTTGTAGCTACAATTAAATTGTGTACGTCTGGGACGAAGCGAAGCGGAAGTCCAACCTGAAGAAGCATGGGCTCGATTTCAGAGACGCTTACCTCGTTTATGAGAATCCGGACAAATGCACCTACGACGCGAGCCGTGGAGACGAATACCGTTTGATGGATGTGGCCCTAGCTGTGGTCAAAGGCAGGCTGCTGACGCTGGTTTACACGGAGCAAGACGATACGGTGCGCGTGATCTCTTTTCGTCATGCTTCGCGCACGGAGCGCAAACAGTATGAAGAAGACGCAGAGTAAAACCGATTGGGACCG
>Ga0326728_10013611_pt1 | contig 17596 bp, 13 predicted proteins | sample MB3enrmetagenome_FD_207602 | JGI IMG/M metagenome (GOLD analysis project Ga0326728, IMG submission 207602) | Lab enriched peat soil microbial communities from McLean, Ithaca, NY, United States - MB31MN | ecosystem: Environmental > Terrestrial > Soil > Wetlands > Peat | place: USA: New York... | reverse complement strand
AACGACTCGACAGCCTTGGTTAAATTGTGGGGCTTCTACCTCGGGCCGGCACTTACTCTTCCGCTTGTGGCGGTCCTGGCGACCCTCCCGTACCGTTTTTCATGGAGAGACATCCGCTGGAGCACACGCTTCCTGTTTCTGATCTGCGCCACGGTCATCGCTGGATCGATGCTACCCATTTACTTCTTGCCGCATTACGCCGCCCCTATTGCCTGTGCGGTACTTGCCGTGGTGTTGCAATCAATGCGCCACTTGCGGTCCCGGTCAAGGTGTGACCAGCCGGCGAGCTTCTTCATCGCGCGAGCCATTCCCCTGATCTGCTTGGCGATGCTAGCGCTTCGAGTGGGCACAAAGCCACTGCACCTACCTTTGCCTCCGGCGTGGCCGGGAGCAGGCGCGCCCACCTGGTGCTCACCCGCGCCTGAGAATGTCGCGCGTGCCAGGTTGGTAGCGGAACTCAGCGGTTACCCTGGACGACAACTCGCGATTGTTCGCTACGGTCCTCATCACGACGTTTTGTTTCACGAATGGGTCTACAATGAAGCCAGTATTGACCGAGCAAAAGTGGTCTGGGCTCGGGATATGGGTCCGGCCAAGAACCAGGAACTGATTGACTATTTTCACGACCGCGCTGTTTGGCTGGTGGAAGCAGATGAGACTCCGCCTAAGCTTTCGCTTTATCAGGCGCCTACGGAGCACGTATCTTCCCGGCTCATCGATGGAGCGCGATGAGACTTACGGCCCGGATAATGGAGAACAGTCAAGCGTATCGCCTCTGGCAGGCCCCCTTCGCCGAGCGAAAGTTCGCTCCCGTCCTCGCGCACAACGACTTGAGCCGGGTACGGCGAGTGCTAGACGTAGGCTGTGGTCCGGGCACTAACACGCACCACTTCGCGAGCGCCGATTATCTCGGAATCGATTCTAACCCGGGCTGCATCGAGTACGCGCTACGGCGGCATAAGCGGAATTTCCTGCTTGCGGACGTCACTCGCTATACGGTGGCCCCCGGCGAGCGCTTCGACTTCATCTTATTGAACAGTTTTCTTCACCATATCGACACGGCGGCTGCCCTTCGCCTCTTGGCGCATCTCCGCACTCTTGTATCGGATAAAGGGCATGTGCACATCCTTGACCTCGTCCTCCCCGAGCGCCTCTCTTTTGCTCGGTTCCTGGCCCGCATCGACCGGGGCCGGTTCCCTCGTTCCCTGGCGGAGTTGCGGGGGCTGGTCACGAGCGTATTCGAGCCGGAGGTGTTTGAACCCTATCGGCTCACCGCCTTGGGAGCCACGCTGTGGAACATGGTCTACTTCAAAGGGCAGGCAAAGGTATGAGCGCTGGATTTCGACTGTCGATTGCGGTGCCGGTTCAGAACGAGGAAGCGGTTCTGCCGGAATTGCTGTGCCGGACCCGCGCCGTGTTGGACGGAATAGCCGGTGGCCCTCACCAAATCGTGTTTGTTGATGACGGAAGCTCAGACGGCACACTGGAGATTCTGGAGGAGGCCTCTCGTCGAGACCCTCGCGTGATGGTGGTTTCCTTATCGCGGAACTTCGGACACCAAGCGGCGCTGACCGCTGCCCTCGATTACGTCACGGGCGATGCGGTCGTGCTGATGGACGGCGACCTGCAAGACGTTCCGGAGGCCATTCCGGAGTTTATCAAGCAGTATGAGCAGGGCTACGATGTAGTGTATGCCACGCGGGCGGCGCGAAAAGAGGGTAGGTATTTGCGTCTCTGCTATTTCCTTTTTTACCGTCTTCAGACCTTGCTCTCGGATACCCGACTGCCCCTCGACGCGGGCGACTTCGGCCTGATGTCGCGCCGCGTTGTGGAACAGCTTCGCCGTATGCCGGAGCACCACCGCTATCTGCGCGGCCTGCGAAGCTGGGTGGGATTCCGGCAAATCGGCATCCCCGTGGAACGCGCTGAGCGGCACTTAGGCCGCAGCAAGTATGGCATGCTTAAGCTGCTCAAGCTGGCCTCGGACGGGATCTTTGCCTTCTCCATTGTGCCGCTCCGCGCCTCCGCTCTGCTGGGCACCCTGGCCATCAGCCTCTCGGCCCTTTTCGCATTCTACTCGCTCATTGCTAAGGTCTTTCTACGCCAGTCCCCCAAGGGGTTTACCGCCCTGGTTTTCCTGATCACCTTCCTCTCCGGCGTCCTTTTACTCTTCCTGGGGATCATCGGAGAATACGTTGGACGTATCTACGAAGAAATCAAGGCACGGCCCCTCTATGTCGTGAACAGAATCATCGACTACGCTCCGCCCCCTACTATGGACGAGGACGCGAAGCCAACGCGGGTCGAAGTAGAAAACAAGGTGGGGAATAGTGAATCGTGAATGGTGAACAGGGTCTGTCCTCTCTCCCAGGAAGGGAGGCCTGCTACAGCACCTTGGAAACTGCAATTCACTATTTAAAGCATGCGTGAGGACTATGGTGAACGCTATCGCGAATTGTACGAGCGCCACTGGTGGTGGCGTGCGCGCGAGGCGGCGATCCTCGATGTGCTGCGCGCCCAGCCACGAACCCATGGACGGGAAAAGATTCTCGACGTAGGATGCGGGGACGGACTGTTCTTTGACAAGTTGGCGCAATTCGGTGAAGTGGAAGGTATCGAGCCGGCGGGGGAGTTGGTAAGCCGGGCGGGAGTCCATCGCTCACGTATCTACGTCGGTCCCTTCGACGGAACTTTTCGAACCAGCACGCAGTTCTCCCTTATCCTGATGTTGGACGTGCTGGAGCACATGGCGGATCCTGCCGGAGCGCTTCGGCATGCCTTGGCATTGCTCGAGCCGCAGGGCAGGTTGGTGGTCACGGTGCCAGCTTTCCGTTTGCTATGGACCAATCATGACGCCCTCAACCACCATTTTACTCGCTACACCAAAAGCAGTTTTCGCCGCCTGGCGCAGCAGGCAGGGTTGAAGATCTTAACCGTGAAATACTTTTTCCATTGGCTCTTCCCGGTTAAGCTGGCGACCCGGTTCGTGGAACGTTCATTGCGGCTTCAGCCCATGCCGCCCGACATTCCGCCCAGGTGGGTCAACTGGCTGTTCTGCCGGCTGTCTCGTATTGAATACAAGGCGCTGAGCTCGCTACCTGTGCCTTTCGGAAGTTCGCTTCTGGTAGTGGGAGCGAAACTTGACATAGTGAATGGTGAATAGTGAATTCAACCCTTCGACAATTGGCGAGTCGTCATTTGATACCCAGCATTCGTATCTCACGATTTACTATTCGCTATTTGCCGCTGCGTACGCGTGCAGATTATGGTAAATGACACTGCGAATTGTGCGAGCGCCAGACGCAAAGGCTCCCGCCGCTGGCTTTTTGCGGCACTGCTTTTCGTCCTCTTCCGAGCGATCCCCAACATCAGCTACCCCATCGGACGTGACCAGGCCACCTACTTGGTTATAGGTGAGGGCCTCCTCAAAGGGCAGCGACTCTACCGCGATCTTTGGGACAACAAACCACCAGGCATTTTCCCAATCTACGCTTTGCTGGGAAAGCTCTTCGGTCACGCCATGTGGTCCGTGGGTTTGGTTGATATTCTATGGCTGCTGGTGATTTCCTACTGCATCTTTCGCTTCGCGGAGCGTTATCTGGGGACGGCGGCGGCGATCGCTGTTGGTGTCAACGCCGACTGGCATTGCCGATTCGGCTATACGGATGCCGGCCAAGTGGAATGTTTCCTCATGCTCCTGGTGTTTGTCAGTTACGTTGCGATTGCCGGTTCGGGCCGATGGCCGCTGGCGCGCCATTTTGCCGCCGGATTATGCCTCGGTGGAGCCTTCTGGCTGAAATATAACGCCTTGGCCTTTCTTCCCCTGCTGGTGCTGCTGCCTTATGTGGACTGGAGCCGCCTCGACGAGAGACCTCGCCGCTTGGGGCTCATGATCCCATGGCGAACGCTGCTCAGCAGGATGGGCGCACTGCTGTTAGGGTTTGTGATCTTGGTCGCTGTGGTCCTGGGTTCTTTCTACTTGGCAGGATCCTGGCCTGCCTTCAAGGAGGTTCAATTCGAGGTGCTGCCCCGATACGCCTCCATGGTGGTTCAGCGGACTCCTCATTACTGGTCCATGGCAATCGCCAGGGTGATCCTCCACATAGGCCCATGGACGTGGGTTGTGACCGGCCTGTCGTTCTTAATGGCCGAAAGGCAGGACCTCTCCCGCCTGACGCCCTTGCTGGTGGCAGCAGGCGTGGGGTTTGTATGCACAGCGTCGCAGTTTCGTTTTAGCGCTGTCTCCTTCGAAACCTGTTATCCCTTCTTTGCCATGGTCTGGGGATACGTGGTAGTGAAAGGTTATGGGGACGTCAGTGACGCAGCACGCTCCTCGGCCAGAGGCCGCCGGGCCCTGGGCAGGATGGCCGCGTGCGCTTTGGCCGCGATCGCCGTTTTCTGGCCCATGCGCTCGGAAGTGAAGACAGTGACAGAGCGCTACCATAACCTTGCTGCCTGGCGGCGCAATCCCGACGCATTCTTTGCCAGCTACCCTGCCATGCGCTTCCTGTATGAAAGCCTGGGGGGCCAACTGCAGGTGGTTCGCGCGCTGAGGCAGGAAGCCGCCCCAGGTGACGGACTCTTCGTCTGGGGCACAGACCCCCTCATCTACTACTTAACTGGCCTAGATCCGCCTACCCGATTCGTCTCTAACCTCGCACTGCTGTCGCCATGGGGCCCGCCACCCTGGCGTGACGAGTTGGTGCGAGACCTTGAGAAAACGCCCCCTGCATTCATCGTGGTGGCGCAACACGATAGCTTCGAGGTCACCTACACAGGGCTCGATTCCGACCAGTACCTGTCCGTTTACCCGAGGTTGTCCCAGTTAATTTCGGGTTCCTACGATTTCATGGCGGCATTTCCGGACTTCGAACTCTACCGCCGCAAGACGGGTCTTTGACCGGGGTCGAATCAAATGGGTGTCGTCAACACGATGGATTACACCAAAACAAAGCAGGCAACAGCAAGGTGGACCAACCGCCTGCTTGCGCGGTTGTTTTCCTTCCCGGCTCTGATCGCCACGACACTTGCCGCCAAGGCCTACTGGACTTGCCGGCGGAACATTGCCGACCCCGACCTCGGGTTTCACCTGCTGGATGGCCACTACATCCTGACGCACGGCCACCTGCCGACCACGGACACTTATTCCTTCACTGCCGCGGGCTCTCCTTGGCTCGATCATGCTTGGCTCCCGGAAGTCCTTTATTACTTGGCGCACCGCGCCCTTGGGTGGCAGGGGGTCTTTGTGGTTTTGGCCGCTAGCGCAGTCATCGTGTATATCGGGATATTCCTCCTATGCAGGAAGGAAACCGAGGACCCCTTGGCGGCAGGCATTGCCACGATTTTCGGAGGCCTGCTGGCGGCGGTCACTTTTACACCCCGTACCCAGAACATTGGCTGGCTGTGTTTCCTGGCCGTCTATGCTATCCTGTTTCGCTTTCGAGCCACCCGACGCGGTCCGTTGTGGCTCGTTCCTCCCCTCTTCTGCCTCTGGATCAACTGTCATGGGATGTGGCCTTTCGGCCTGGTTGTATTTGCAATAATCCTAGCCAGCGGCTTCATTCCCCGCGACCTGGGGCGACTCCAGGCGGCGCCTTGGACGGCGGCGCAGCGGAAGAATCTGCTTGGCGTCTTTGCAGCGTCGGTGGCGGCCCTCTTCCTAAACCCCTTCGGATACCGTCTCGTCTTTCTGCCCGTCCACGTCGCCCTGCGACAGCAAATGGTGGTGACCGTTCGGTTGGTGGAGGAGTGGGCCTCCGTCGATTTCAACGACTCGCGCGGCCTGCTGGTGATGGCTGTCCTGGCCGGGTTGTTTCTGGCGGCTCTGTTCCAGCGCCGGCAGTGGAAGATCGACGAGGCAGCCCTCACTTTGCTGGTCCTTTACCTGGGGCTCACCCACATCAGGTTCCTGGTCCTCGCGGGCATCGTTCTGCCGCCTATTCTGGCGCCACAGTTCGGAAAGATCAGTACCTACGATCCCGCCCACGAGCGGCATGCCCTGAACGCCGCCTTGCTGGCCGCACCGCTCGCCGTGCTGGTTCTGGGATTTCCTTCCGAGCGTTTCCTCGAAGCACAAATCGAAGCTTATTTCCCCGAGGGCGCCATCCGTTACCTCAAAGCACATCCCCAGAGTGGGAACGTGTTCAACTGCAATGAGTGGGGAGGGTACATGGAGTGGGTCCTGCCTGGGATTCGAACCTTCATCGACAGCCGGGAGGAGCTATTCGAATCCAAGGGCGTGCTTGCGGACTACGTCGCCGTCACCTCTTTGAACCAATCGGAGGAACTCTTGGACCGATACCAAATCTCCTACTTGGTGTACCCTGCCGAAGCCCCTCTCTGCTACCTGCTATCCAAGAACTCGGCGTGGGAGCGCATCTACCTTGATCATCAAGCGGTTATCTATCGCAGGGCCCGGCGATGACGCTGAAAACGTGTGTTGCGTCGTCGCTCACGCGTCTGCGTGGTCGCCACTTGGGGCCAGCCTTATGGTTGCAGCAGGCTGACCACAAGGGCCGACCTTATATCAACGGGGGTCCGAATCACGGGCGCTCTTGCTTGTAAAAATTGCAATCAGGTTGTCAGCGTAGACCTTCTGCCATTGTGGCGAGGCCGCGAGCAGAGTGGCCAGGGCTTCCTGAGGCTCGATAAAGCACGATTGCACGTTATACGCGCGCAGTAGGAAAAAAGCGTTGGGCTTGACCCGGCCAATGCTTACGTAATCAGCAAAGACACCGGTGCGCTCGTAGATATCGTTCCGGCCGTCGATAAAGACCTTGTTCCGGCCGTCGAGCGCATAGATCAGGTAGCCGCCGTATCTCAGGTTGTTGTACATGGGCCGCGGAGCGGGATGCTGCTTGAGGTACTGCACGGCTTTCACAGGCCAATGCTCAGCTACGCGGCTCTCAAGTTGTGTCCGAGAAGGAAAGAATCGAGCCACGCCCGCGACGACCGCAATCATTAGGACGGCATTCAAGGCGTATTTGTCTTTGCCAGGCTCGTAAGGCGGTACCCAGTGGCTCAGAATCACAGCTAACAGGGGCGCGCAGAACGGGACGAAGATCAGTAGTAAGCGCGCATGAAGGCAAGCGGCGACGGTACCGGCAAGAAAGAGTGTTATTTCCGCCAAATGCCAGGTGGGCCGGAGAACGATTTGGGCGAGCAGGATCCCGACCAGCACGGCCAGGAAGAGCTCCCCAGCCGGCGTATTGAGGGGCAGGGGTTGCCACTCCAGGATATTTGCCACGACATTAGGCTGCAAGAAGGCCATATCTATCGGGTAGACAGCCAGCTTCGTCCCATAAGGAGTGGCCATAAGGGCGACGAGGCTGGCCAAGAATACCAAACCCAGACGAAGCCGCTGGGGTGCCGTCCAGCGTCTGGACTCGAGGCCGCCCCGGCGAATCTCGGCTAAACCGCTGATTGCGTAAACACCTAAGGCGAGGAGCCCAACCACGAAGCTTCCATGCGTGTTTACCCACACCAAAAACAGCGGAGGCAGCAGCCATAGCGTGCCGGCGCGGCCCTGGCGAAAACGCTCCAGGATGATAAGAGTGAGGATGAGAAAGAGATAGCCTATCATCTGTGGGCGCAGGCTGAAAAAGACAGCGCTGAGAAACAAGAGCAGCGCGCAGGTCACAAAAGCCGCCTTGGAGTTGCGCGAACGCAGCGAGGCTAAGGCGAAAAGCGCCAGAAGGACAGCGGCTCCGAGGGCGAGATCGAGTGCCATAAGCCCCGGGAGTCCCCACGCCCGCTGCACGGCCGCGAGCAGCGTGTCGCCCAGCCATTCGCAGGCCGTCCATGGAGTGCCCTGCGCTGTGAAAGAATAAGTGTCCGCAGTGGGCCAGAGGTGGGTTGCCAGGATGGCCTGGCCAACTTTGAGGTGCCACCAAAGGTCCGGGTCCACATTAAACTCGCGAAGGGGCACAAAGAGCGCGGCCACCAACAATGCACAAAGCACGGCGGGGAAAGAAATCACCCTTTTGAGGAGGGGTTGCTGCGTAGTCTGAGAGGCAAAAGGAGGCGCACCCGGCACCGCTGTAGTCGCCATGAACTTCGTTTCGGTGGCCAGTACGGCCATCGAGAGCCGAGCGGCACCAGCTTTCAGTGGTGTTTTCATTCCGGCTGTGGATTTTCCAGTTTCCAATTTCCAGTTTCTAGTTTTTGGTTTCGATTTTCGATTTTCCAGGTTCGTTTTCCGGGTTTTCGGTCTGCTTACGTACAAACAGGATGCTCACCTCGTCCTCATAAGCTTTCTTCCAATCTGGCGATGCCTCCAGGAACGTCACCAGCGGAATGGTGCGAGTGGTGAGGGAGGCCTGAATGTTGTACTTTTGAAGCAGGCGAGGAGCGTCGCGTTCGAGGCGAGTGATGCGAAGGTAATCAGGGAACACGCCCCCGTAGTGGTAAAAGTCGAGACGGCCATCGAGGAAAACCCGTTGCTGCGGGCCGAGCATATAGGGCAGATAGCCACCCCAGGTAAGCTCGTTGAGCATGGGGCCGGGCGCCGGGTGCCGGCGCAGGTATTCGACCGCGCCGCGCGGGTAGGTCTTGGCCGCCTTTTCTTCCAGGCGTTGCTGCGAGGGGAAGTACCGGGCGAAGGCCAGGACCGCTAGGATGATCAGGACGGCGTTGAGCGCGTATTTATCCTTGGCCGGTTCATAGGCAGGCACCCAGCGCGCCAGCACAGTCGCCAGGAGAGGGGCATAAACGAAGGCAAAAAACGCAAGTGCGCGGGCGTGCTCGGCGGTCATGTAGACGGCAAAGAGGAACAGGCCTAACTCCTCCAGCCGGAGCTTGATCCGCCCCGCCGCCAGGGCCACGACGAAGAGCATAACCAGAATCAGAAAGAGCTTGCCGTGCCATTCATTTAAGGGAATGGGCAGCCAGCTCGTCATGTTGTCGGTGATTCCTTGCTGAAAGAAGATCATCTGCAAAGGGTAGGCGGCAAGCCGCGCGCCGTAAGGCGTCACGCACCCGGCCACCACGCAGAGCAGGGCGACAGTCGCGAGTTGCTTCCTCTCGAAGGCCGTCCAGCGCTCCGCAAACAGGTTTCCCGCGCGAAAGTCCACCAGCCCGCTTAACCAATAAATCCCAAAGGCGACGGCCCCCAGCATGAAGGTGCCGTGCGAGTTGACCCAGAGGCAAAACACCAAGGGAAGGAGCCATAGGGACTTGTGGTGACCTTGTCGGAACCGCTCGAGACAAATCAGGGTCGCGAGCAGGTAGATGTAGCCGAACAGATAGGGATGAACCGCGAACCATACGCCAGCTAACGGCAGGACCACCCAGGAGCCCAAAAAAGCTGCCTTCGATTTCCCGCAGCGCAGATAAGCGTAGTAATAAGCCAGCATTAATACGGCGCTGGTAAGAACGAAGAGCATCCCCATCAAGCCAGCGAGGCCGGCGGCGCGCGCCGCCCATGCGAGGATTACTTCACCCAGCCACTCGTAAGCAATCCAATGGGCGCCGGGCGCACTAAAGGAATAAATATCCGAGGTGGGCCAGGAATGGGTCCTGAGGATGCGCTCGCCCACCACCAAGTGCCACCACGTGTCAGCGTCGACGCGGAAGTAAGTGACCAGCAACATAAACGAACAGCCCAGCAGGATTACGCCAAGCAGGGAGGGAAAGGAAAAAACTTTCCGCAGAAGGGTGGCGGATGGCGGACCCTCGGCTTCGACATGCCGCGGGAAGATCTCAAGAGTGGCCATAATCACCTTTCATGCGCAGAACGGGCTGCGGAAAGAACCCTTGTTCCGTGTCACTCCGGGGAGTTGCCGACGACGAGCAATCTCGCATTGTTTTGAAACCCTCAGGGTGCTACTCCTTGCTTCGCTTGGAATGACTGCTTGGAGGCGGCTTCCCGCAGTCTGTCAAACGCCTCGAGGACCGCGAAGGGGGTCCGTACGCTCTCGGGGGATTCCCCAAGCTGCCGGATGTTCTCTTTCTTCAAGTGGCCGAGCAGCAGACCCGCATGGGCAAGGTAGTCGATCCGCTCCGGGACCATGCCCATGATGCGGGTGCAGGTGGCATCCACCGCCACCGGGTCATCTCCAGCCACTAGGAGGCCGCAAGGCTTTGCGTCGCCCTGAAGCGGTCCATTGCCCTCCATAGCGACGATGCCGTCGACAATGGCAAAGTCGGGGCGCACGGTGCTGTTGATGTCGAGGATGGAGCGAGTAAGGCCGGCCCAGTGCAGCGCGTTCTTAGGCCAGCCGTAGCAGTTTCCCGGTACGATACCGAACATATTCTTGAGCGAAAGCGTAACTCCCGCCCAGTGGTGGGTCTTCAACTTGGGCATCGAGACTACGAAGTCCGCCTCGAGCACGGTGCGCGGCAAGTACAACTCCATCACAGTGGAGGCACGCGTACGAGTGGGGACTAGGCGGACGTCGTCGAGGTTGAGGTCAACGAACTTATCCTTGAGAGCCCCCAGATGGTGACGCAGGCGGTTAGTCTCCAGGATGCCTTCCGTGTCCCGTTCATGGCCAGGCCCTTCGGCAACAATCACACTCCGGGCGCCCAAACGCAGGAAGCACTCCCGCGCGGCCGCCACAACCGCCGGGTGAGTGTTGATCACGCCCTGAGGGTCAGGCTCGACGAAGTTTGGTTTCAGCAGCACGGAACGGCCTTGAACTGGCAAATCGAACTCGCGCAAAGTCTCGTCGAGCAACGCCGCCAAGTCCGCTTGGTAGTTGAGGGCTCTCCGTATCGCGACGCGAGATGGCGGACGCTTGAACGAAGGTATCAGCGAGTTGTTCGAGGCACTCATTGTCGAAAATCGAAATTCGAAACTCGAAACTCGAAACCCGAAATTCGGAAATCGAAGGTTAAAACTGGATAATCGAACCTAGAAATCGGCGAGCGGGAATTGAGCGCCTCGAGTTCCAACATTTTCGGTCGATTGTTTCGCATAACCAGTTTCGAATTTCGATTTTCGAGTTTCAAGTTTCGAGTTCCGCTTTTACAGCTTCCCGGCCCAGCCAGCGCGGTCGGCCACTCAACGCAACCGCCGCCCAAGCCGCCACCAGGGTGTGGCCGAGAAACTGGTTGTTAGAGTTCAGAACCGCAAGAGAAGGCCCCAGGGCAGGCACAGAACGTCCGTGGAACTTCAAGCAGAGATGGGCGAGGGCGAGCGACCCGGGCCCTTGAATTTGACCATAGGCCCGCTCCAGCCAGTCGAGGCTCAGGCAGTTCTCCGAACGAACCCTGTAAGCCTGCAGGGCCAGCAGCGCCCAGGCGGTGGGGCCAATGCGAGGTACGCCGGCGGTCCCATAGACGAGCGGGTTGCCGCTGTTCCATCCGCCCCCCGGGCACATCCGATCGTAGAGCATCCGTTCCGCGAGCCGCAGGCGTCGTCCCGCTTCGCGGGGATGCATTTTCTCAGGAATGTGGCGGAGGGCAATCAACGCGCAAGAGGTCGGCTCGACCCAGCTCGCAGTGCCGGGCGTCCAACCCCAACCTCGCAATGACGAGTCTTGCCGCATCATGCGGTTGTGCCGGAAAAGCTTTACGCCAATTCGCCGCCAGATGCTACCCTCAACCGGCCAGAGCTTCGAGAGCCATAGGAGGCCGCGAGCCACATGGTCCAACGAGTTTCCGTGCGTGTAGAGCGCCAGGCTGGCCGGCGCCGTCACCCAGCACCCTCGCGGCTGGCCGGCGAAGGACGGCCATGATCCATCCCGCAACTGGCACCCTTTCAGCCAACGCACTCCTGCGAGCAGGCGAGAATTCAAGGCGTCAAGGAGTTGAGAGTCGAACGTAGAGCAAATCACCCTTTCGCCTTGGTGATTCCTGAATCCCCGATCTTGTCCGGCAGGGAGTTCAAGAGACGATGCTCGGGAAGTTAACTCTTGCGACTCGTCGAGTGTCGACTTTTCAACATCCTGGATTCCAAGCAAGGCCAAGAGCACCCAGGACGTCGCCTCCACACTGCTTTGGCCACCGCATCGGTATCCCCAACCGCCGTCAGCATTCTGCGCTTCGAATAGAAATGGGAGGTAGAGCTGCTGGAGCAGCCGGGTATCACCGGTTGCGGTATTGGGGGACCTTTCGATCTCAAGCATGGCATGGAAGCAGAAAATCGAAATTCGAGATTAATAATTCGAGAAAACCGACCTTGGAGCCGCCCACTCGACGCTCCCAATTATTACCCGTTATTTCCTAGGTTCGTCTTTCTAATTCTGACGTTCGATTCCCGAATTTCGCGCTCTGATTTTCGAATTTCAATTTCCTGCTTTCTGATTTGCCTACATCACGGGAGTGCAAATCTCTGGCAAATCAGCGAAGCTCTCCTCGGCAACCTCCTCAATGCGCAACTGGTTGATCAAGCGATGCAGGTACCCGCGCGCGATTCCCAACCTCCGCGCGGCCTCCGACTTGCTCCCATCACAGTCACGCAAAACCCGGACAATGAGACGCCGCTTGAACTCGCGCAGCTCTCTGTCGTAGGAACACTCCTCTTGCTGCTGTTCCCACCCATTGCAGAACGCTTTCGGCAGATGCCAAAGTTCGACTGCCGGTCCGTCCGCCATCACCACAGCGCGCTGGACCGCGTTTTCCAACTCGCGCACGTTGCCGGGCCAGCTATATTCTTCGAGGGCTTGCAGGGCAACCGGCGAAAACCGCCGCACGCTCTTGCCGAACTGCTTCGCAAAGCGCATCAGGAAGTGATGGGCGAGGGCGGCAATTTCGTCGCGACGCTCGCGCAGAGGCGGGATGTGAATCTCCACCACATTCAGCCGGTAAAAGAGGTCGCTGCGGAACTCGCCTTGCTCAACCATCTCCCCCAGGTTGCGGTGCGTCGCGCAGAGGAGGCGGATATTGACGTTGATCGGGGTGTTGCTGCCTAGTCGCTCTAAGGACCGCTGCTGAAGCACCCGTAACAACTTGGCTTGCAGACCCAAAGCCAAATCGCCGATCTCGTCCAGGAACAGCGACCCCTGATGCGCTGCCTCGAATCGCCCGCGGCGCGTCCCCATGGCGCCGGTGAAGGCGCCTTTTTCATGGCCAAACAACTCATCTTCGATCAGCGTCTCCGGCAAGTTGGCGCACGAGAAGGCCACGAAGGGTCCTGCCGCTCTCGGGCTAAGCTGATGGATGGCGCGGCCGAGCATATCTTTGCCCGTGCCTGTTTCCCCGGTGATTAGCACACTCACATCGCAGGCCGCCACCCTTTGGGCCAGCGCGAACACCCTTTGCATTGGCTCGGTAGAAATGACGAAGTCGCCAAACAAGCCCGGTGTCGCCTGCTGCGATCGCAATCGCAACAGTTCCCTTTCCACTTGCCGGAACCGCTGCGCCCGCCGCAGCACCATACGCAGCTCGACCATATCGGGAGGGCTGGCGAGCGTATCGTACGCCCCACTTTCGACCGCGCGGCGAGTCACCTCGCGATTGTCCTCGTCCAGGATCGCAATCATGGGAGGCGGAGAATCAAATTGTTGGATCTCCTGCATGAGCTGAAAGGCCGCCTCTCCGCGACCTGGACATTCTCCTTCCAATCGCAGGTCGAGTAGTACCACATCAGGCCATTCCGTCTGTCTTCGGGCGCCGTTTAAGTTGAACGCCTCTATGGGATGTACCTCAAACTCCGCGCCGAGGGCGCGGGCGATGAGCTGAACGAAAGGTGTGTCAGAAGTGCAGAACCAGACGTGTAGGGCTTCTTCGTCCATATTCAGAATCTCTCCGGTTGACGGACCCTAGCTCGTGGATTCGACAGTTACAACGGGGAACATCTTGCTCCTTCGCCGGCAACCCTCGTTGCTGCGCCGTCTGCCCCCTCCGTTGTCTCTGAAATCTATATGTCGGAAGCTAACCTTCAAAGACCCTTGGCACGCAGCGCGAGTTTCCGTTAAGTAAAGACCCTCCGTCAACCATACTATAATTAGTAACCTAGAGGGACCTAATGCCCCACGTGCAGGGCTGTGTGATCCGTAATTTAAGCTCTCTAGGAGCCTTGACAGCACGATGACTCATATCGTCGCCCTGGGCGGAGCGCCAACCCAAATCAGGGGATCAAACCGCTCACACCTGACTCTTTCCGCCCTCATTACTATCGCTGTGTTTTTAACCCAGGTGGGCCGATGGCGCAAGAGCACCTAAGTACTATTCGGCCACAAAGGCAGAGCGCGGACTGGGGGAGGTGTTTCGGCTTGGCTGCGTCGTCCCACGTCACGCAAGTTGTACGCTGGCCGGGACCTTAGTACCGTTGTACTGTTGTAGAGCGTGTCCGTATGAATTAAACACAAATGAGGGCACCGGACTCCGGCCGGTGTGGTCTTGTCGCGGAAACCGCCACCCGGCGGACGAACGGGCAAATCATTGGGGGACGGTCATGAAGCAGCGCGGAGAAGAGGGTCAGGCACTTATTGTCGTAGCTGGCGGACTTACCGTCCTATTGATAGCAGCCGGAGGTCTAATGGGTCAAAACAATGTCGAACAATAATGAAGGACGGAGACGCCTCGCTACGCCTGGTTTGGGACGCTCACGATGGCGAAGTGGACTATTCAGGATTACCGTGGCACTCTGCCTCGGCGCCGGCAACGCCGCCGCGCAGGCAATCGTCGAATACGGGGGAGCCGTCGCTAACGTCGGCGGCACCGTTGCCGCGGCACAAAAGCCAGTTTCCGCGCACCTGCCAAGTGCCTCCGTGGAGGATGTCGCGGGAGTCAATCGGCGGGCTCTGGAAGCGCAGGCTGGCAAGGATGCGGCGAAGCTCATATTGCGGTCTGCGACCAAAAACGCCTGGGTGCGTATTGACGGGAAGGTGGTGGGGAAGACACCCCTGCTCCTTCAAGTAGCCCCAGGCGCCCACAAGGTGGAGATGGAAGGCACGCAGAGGGAGTCGGGCCAGAGTCGGGTCAAGCTGCTTCCCAAGGAAACGCGGGAAATCCAGTTGACTCTGGAAAGCCGTTACCCCACTCACGTTCAAGTGGCATGGCCTCGCCACTGAACCTACCCATTCCGCCGGGCCATGTCAGCCTGTCACTTCCTCGAAGCGCTGACTAGGAATACTTTACCCACCGCAAAAGCTCCACCACCGAAGGCCGCTTGCCGTACATCAGGATGCCCACGCGGTAAATACGCGCTGAGAAGTAGGCCACCCCGACCGTGGTCAGGGCCAGCAGAGCAATGGAAAGGCCAATCTGCCAGAAAGGAGGAACCTCGGCGGCGATGCGCAACACCATGAGGATGGGACTGAAGAAGGGGATCTCAGACAGCAGGACTACCGTGGGGGAGTTGGGGTCGCGCACCACCATGATGTACATCAGAAAGCTGAAGATGAGCGGCATCATGACGGGCCACTGGAATTGCTGCGCATCCTGTTCATTCGAGACGGCGGCGCCGACGGCGGCGAAAAGCGAAGCGTACAGAAGATAGCCCAGCACAAAGTAGATGATGGGATAGACCAGCAGTCCTGCCGACAAGTGGAAATGGGGAAAGTCGGCCGTTGGACGCACCGTGTTGACCACCACAGCCCCGTAACTGCCGAGTAAGGCCGCAGAGGCGATCCAAATCATGTACTGGGTAAAGGCCACGCCGGCGACGCCCAGGACCTTGCCGGTCAAGAGCTGAAAGGGGCGCACAGCGGAAATCAGAATTTCGACGATGCGCGAGGTTTTTTCCTCGAGCACCGAGCGCATGGTGATGACTCCGTACATGAGGAGAGTCATGTAGAGGAGCATCGCCAGGGACACGGCAACAAAGAACGTCTCGCCAGAATCCTCCGCCTCACCATATTTCGTGATTTTGATGATTTTGACGTCGGTACCGCGCGTCATGTCGCCGATCTTGGCGACGGGCACGCCTTGCGCTTGCAGCCGGGAACCAAGTACAGCATCTTGCACCGCACGGGTGAGCGGCTGAACCATTGTATAGTCGCTCGGGTTTTTAGTATGAAACTCCGCTTTGCCGCCGCGTTCGAGCACGAGATAAGCATCGAGCCGGTCGCCTCGAATGGCGGCCCGCAATTCCTTGCGGACTGGCTCCTCAGATTGGGGCTGTGTGACGGTCCTCACCACCTCGAATTCCGGTTTTCCGTTCGCCAACCTCACGTTTAGGCCTGCCGCAATGGCGGATGAGAGTCCGCCCACGTTATCGATGATGGCAAGCCTTACGGTGCGATCGGTCAGTCGGGTGGCGAGGAAAATCGAAAAGACCAAGATACCGATGCTGAAAATGGGCACCGCGATCGTGCCGAGAACAAAGCCCTTGGTTCTGACGCGAGTGCTGTACTCACGTTTGATAATCAGCCACACCTTCCGCATCGGTCTCCCCCTTGGTCATTCACCGTTCATGACCCTTCCCGTGAAGTATACCCCACGCGTCCAATCCGTTGCAGCGGCGAGGTTGCCACGCTACATGCCAGTAACCAGTGATGAGTAACGAGCGGCGAGCCGGAAAATGAATAAAGAGTGGATAGTGTTGGGTTTGACCTAAAGATGGGTTTGGTTCGTTGCGGCTCAGTTGCTCGTCACTCTTCCTTGGTTTTCCGGCTCGTCACTTGTCACTGGTCACTGCTGTAGCGGCGGCCACACTCGCAGCGTCGACGGAGAGGGGGCTTTCGAGAACCATCTCAAACTGCCACCCGGTGTCAAACAGCACAATACTACCTCCCCGATGGTAGTGGCCCAGAATGAGAAGCGCGGCCGTGGCTGCGACCCCGGCAATCGCCGCTCCCACAATGGCCCCAGTATGCGGCGCGGGGACTTGAAGCGTGGGCGTTTGCGGGGATGATGGTGCGGCCAGCGAACTATATGAAGCGCTCGGGGTGGCTAGCGCCGCGGTCTCGGCGGAACTCGAATTGGGACGGTGCGCTTTCGCCTGCACGCTCGCCCCTTCCATATCCACGCTGTAACCGTTGGGGTAGAGGAGTTGAGTGAAGTGCATCTTTAAGGTAGGGCCCGTGCGGCCTCCCTTCGTCACTTTATCGATCACGCCCTGCACATAAGTGCCCACAGGAATCGCCAACTGTGTGCCTACGGTCACGGGGAATCCAGTGACTGCGCGCACGGAGTCTCCCGGGTGCGATTTGGAGCTGACCGGGCCGGCAAGCGCCAGCGGAATTCGAGTTCCTGCTGGGATAGTGATCGTCCTTATCTGAGAAGTGGCTGGCGCCTCGGATCGGACAAGGGAAGGTGGCGGCTGGGGATTAGATGCCGGTTCTTGTGCCGCAAGCAAAGGGGCAATCAGGAGTCCTGCAAAGCCGAGCATTAGCATGAGATTATGCCTTCGCATTGATCGTCTCCATCTGAGTACCACGGGCACTCTTGCCTGTACCTGGCACAGGCACTCTTGCCTGTGGTCCCCGATTCAATGCACCAACTTCGGGCACAGGCATGAGTGCCTGTGCCACACGAGTGTCATTCCACGCCTTCGTCAAAGTACAGCGCGTAAGCCTGACCGGCGAATCGCAGCGACTGCAAAGAGAGCGAGCCGTCAGAGTTGGTGCGCGCCCCCGGTGTGTCAGCAGGTGATATCCTGTTTAAGACAACAAATCGCGCCCGCACGCCAACCACATGATTTCCGTTCTGAAGAATATCCACCTGTGCAAAAGGGCCAGATCCTTTCCAGGTGGCTTGATAGCTCCCG
>Ga0326728_10013610_pt1 | contig 17598 bp, 16 predicted proteins | sample MB3enrmetagenome_FD_207602 | JGI IMG/M metagenome (GOLD analysis project Ga0326728, IMG submission 207602) | Lab enriched peat soil microbial communities from McLean, Ithaca, NY, United States - MB31MN | ecosystem: Environmental > Terrestrial > Soil > Wetlands > Peat | place: USA: New York... | reverse complement strand
TGTCATGCTTGTGGGAAGACCTTGGAGGCACTCCAAAAGTTCTCCGACGAGCCTTTGACGCAACACGAAGGTTGTGGAGGCGAGCTGGAACGCCTGATTTCCCGGTCTGCCCTGCGGTTCAAGGGCACGGGCTGGTACGTCAACGATTACGCCAAGGGCAAGACCTCGCGGGCCGGATCCAACGGAGGTTCGGAATCCGCTTCGCCGGCCAAGTCCGAAACCAAATCCGAGAGCAAAGCCGAAACCAAGACGGAGAGCAAGCCGGCCGCCAAGGAGTAGCGCCGCCAGGCCGGCTTCGCGGTCGGACGCCGGCCGGTCAGGCGCTGGCCTGCTGGGCCTTGACGTACTCTTTCGCCCAACGCTGCAGCATGCTGTCGTGGCGTGCCGGCGCGGCGAACTGCAAGGTCCGCGCTTGGGTGCGGAACTCGTACTTCTCCACCGTGCAGGCCGACCGGCGCAGCCCGCTGCGCAACACTCTCCCGAACACGATCAGGCGCATCGGGCAGCCATTGTCCAGCAGCACCGGCCAACTGATGGAGAGTTCCACGAAGGCGCCCGCGGCCAGGGAACAATCGGCCGTGAACGCAATCCCGCCGCTGCTCATGTTGCTAGTCTTACCCGTGCCGGACGCGATCAGGGTCTCGCCCTCCAGCACCTTGTACCGCAGCTCACGCTGCATCGGAAATCGGATTTTCGTGCGGCGCTCAATGGATTCCGGAGCCGATTTCATGGGATTTCCTCCACCGTAAACACGATTGGGTCGAAAGCAAGCTGATCTCCGAAATATAGTCTATTTAGAATCAATCGTTTACGGATTCCACCAAGCCCTTTTTGTCCACTTCGTTTACACTTCCCGGGTTCCTCGGATGTCCACCGCGTGGACAAGGTTGGGCATCGGGCGCGGGCGGCTTCGTCACCGGCTGCCACGAAACCAAGACCGACGGGTGATACTCTGAAGGGCTCATGCGCAAGATTCTGGCCAGCGTACTCCTCGTGGCCGCTTGTCTGACGGCGGCTACCCCTAAGAAACCGAAGCTGATTGTCGCTATCGTCATCGACCAGTTCCGCTATGACTACGTGACCCGGTTTCGGGCCGAATATACGGCCGGCCTGGAGCGGCTGCTGACCCAGGGCGCGGTCTTCACCGACGCCCGCTACATCCACTTCCCGACCGTAACCGCGGTCGGTCATGCTACCGTCCTCACCGGCGCGACGCCATCCGTCAGCGGGATCGTGGGCAACGAATGGTTCGATCCCGGCGAGGGAAAGCGCGTCACCAGCGTGAGCGATGGCGCCACCAAACTTGTGGGCGGCGCCGATCCCGCCTCCGCCGGCGCATCCCCGCGCCGCCTGCTGGTCAGCACCCTCGGCGACGAGATCAAGATGGCCGGCGGCGGGAAGTCCAAAGTCATCGGAATCTCGCTCAAGGACCGTGCCGCCATCCTGCCCTCGGGACACATGGCCGACGGCGCGTTCTGGTTCGACGACCCGTCCGCCGCCTTCGTCAGCAGCACCTACTACTTTCCCGCGCTGCCCGGCTGGGTGAAGGAGTTCAACGACGCGCGCCTCGCCGACAAGCATCGCGGCGAAACCTGGCTCACTCACAAAATGCCGGAAGACCGGACCGCTTACTACGGCAAAGAGTACCACAGCCCGTTCTCCTCCAGTCCCTTCGGCAACGAAATCGTGGAGCTGCTGGCCGAGCGCGCGCTCGCGGCCGAACAACTCGGCCAGCACGAATTCACCGACGTGCTGACGGTCAGCTTTTCGTCCAACGACGTGGTGGGGCACGATTACGGCCCCTATTCGCCGGAGGTTCACGATATAACCCTCGATACCGACAAGCTGCTGGAGAGGTTCCTGCTCTCGATCGACCGCCAGGTGGGGCTGAAGGACACGTTGATCGTGCTGACCGGCGACCACGGCGTGGCTCCCTCCGCCCAGGAATCCGAGGCGCACCACATGCCGGGCGGCCGCATCCCCAATTCCGCGATCGCGGCCGCCATCCAGAACGCTCTGGCGCCGCGGTTCGGCGCGGGCAACTGGATCGCCTTCGCCGCGGATCTTATCGTGTACCTCAACCGCGGCCTGATGGCCTCCAGGAAGCTCGATCCGGCGGAGGTGGACCGGGTTGCGGCCGAGGGCCTCTATCGCGTGGATCACGTGGCCCGCGTCTTCACGCGCGAGCAACTGATCCACGGTAACCTGGTGTGGGACGCCGTGAGCCGCCGCGTGATGAACGGCTACAACGTGCGGCGCGGCGCCGACCTGGAGATCGTGCTGGAGCCCTACTGGACCGTGGGCAATAGCGTCGCCAACCACAACAGCGCCTACAGCTACGACAACCACGTGCCGGTGATCTTCCTGGGGGCCGGCATCCGCGCGGGCGAGTACGACGGGCCAATCGCGGTGAACGATATCGCGCCCACGCTGGCCGCCATTCTGCACGTGGAAACCCCGTCCGGTTCGGTGGGCAGGGTGTTGACGGAAATGTTTGCGCAGTGAGTCCTGTATAATCGACGTTATGAGTTTCCGTCCCTTACACGACCGCGTTTTGGTGAAACGGCTGGATGAAGGCGAGCAGCGCCGTGGCGGCATCATCATTCCGGACACGGCTAAAGAAAAACCGCAGCAGGCGGAGGTGAAGGCCGTGGGAAACGGCAAGCTGCTGGACTCCGGCGAGCGCGTGGCGCTCGAAGTCAAGGCCGGCGACCGCATCCTGTTCGGCAAATATTCGGGCTCGGAGATCAAGCTAGAGGGCGAAGAGTTCCTGATTCTCAAGGAAGACGAGATTCTCGCCATTCTGGAGTAGCCGCAGCCGCGCCGCGGCCGCGGGGACTCTCCGGCAACAGGCGTTGCGGTGGTGCGCCACAGGCCTGCGCGTACCGGTGTGATACGCTAGAGATCTAAACACCAAACCAGGAGTTGATTCATGTCCTTTCGGATGCCAATCGGGCCGATGATGGTCTGTTCGGCGCTTCTTGTTGTCGCGCAGGGCGGCTTCGCGCAAGCCAAAGTGGCCGTCGTCAATATGCAGGCCGCCGTTCTCGGAACGGCCGAGATCAAGAAGGCCGACGCCCAGATGCAGGCCACGTTCAAGCCCAGATCGGACGAGATCCAGAACTTGCAGAAGGAGATCGAAGCGCTCTCCGCCCAGCTTCAGTCCGGCAAACTGAACGACCAGCAGGCCAACGACGTCACCGTCCTCGGCAAGAGGCGGCAGACCGAACTGCAGCGCAAGCAGGACGATTTCAATGCCGACGTCCAGGCCTACCAGAACGAGGTGCTGCAAAAGGCCGGCGCCAAGATGCAAGCCGTGGTCAAAAAACTGGCGGAAGAGAAGGGCTACGACCTGGTGGTGGAAGCCACCACCGCCATCTTCTTCAAAGCCGCCATGGACATCACCAACGACGCCATCGCGGCCTACGACAAAGCCAACCCGGTGGCCGCCGCGCCGGCCGGCAAGTAATCTAGTACTCTGTTGGATGGGGCGCAGATGGCCGATTATCTCGAGCAATACGGCGCCGCCGATGCGCGGCGCGAAAAGATCATCCGGACGCTGGTGATCTCGGCAATCGCAATCGCCGTGGTGGGCGGCATTCTGATGTTTGTCTTCCACAACTATCGCCAGGAACGGCAGGTCAGGCGCTTTTTCGATCTTCTGGCGGTGAAGGATTACAAGGACGCCCACGCCATGTTCAATCCCGGGCCTGCATACCCCATATCGTCCTTCCTGCGGGATTGGGCTCCCGAAGCGGGCGAGGTGAAGAACTACCGCATCGTCAAGAGCCGTTCTTGCGGCTCCGGGGTGATTCTCACAGTGCAATACGGCAAAGACCGGGAGCAGGTGCTGTGGGTTCAGAGAGACGATCTGTCTCTTAGCTTCTCTCCCTTTCCCGCCTGCCCCGCCAACGGAAGTCCGCCGGTATCGATTCCCGGCGGCGCACAATAATACCCGGAATTCGGACTGATGCGGACGACCATATGGCCCCCATGCTCGAGCCATACCGCAACCACCGCCCGATCCGGCCGCGCGCGGAATACACAGGCAATCCCGGCGGCCAGCCCTGGGTTCCCATGGCGAGCCGCTAGGCTCATACTGGTATTCATGGATGAGCGCGCCTTTTACTCCGAATCGCCGGCCACCAAGCCGGCGGTATTGAATTGCCCTTACTGCAAATCCGCCGAGACCTACGAACTTCGCTGGCTGGTCCGCAAGAAGAAAGACCGCTTGCCCGGCGGCGCCGACGAACGCGACCGCGCCAAGTTCGCCAAGGCGCAAAGCTATATGGTCCTCCTGGACGACAAAGCCGCCTGCAAGAACCTGCGTTGCCGCCGCACCTTCGACGTCTCCGGCGTCAAGACAATGGCGTTTCTGTAGCGGCGCGGCGGACGCGGGCTCGCTATGTTCGACAAGAAATCGCTGCTGTTGGTGGTGGTGTCCACCACCGGAGGGCTGATCGCGTGCGAAATCGGGCTGCGGCTGCTGACGCCCTACGGCGCCGGAAAAGCATCTCCCATTCCGGGGATCGCGGCCGCGGCGGGCAGCGGCTCGCTAGAAACCGCAGTGGCCTACGTCGCACGGATGGGCGTGGCCCGGGGGACTGACCGGCGGTGGTTCACGGAGGATCCCGAACCGTTGAAGCCTGGCCCGGTCGATAAGGCGACCCTGGCTCGCTACCAGGACTTTGGGCGGCGCGGCATCCCTCAACTCTACGCTCAGTTTATCTTCAACGCGGTGTTTCTCGCCGGTGGGGGCTGCAGAACCGATGGCATATTTCGCAATTTTCCGGACAAGGCTCTGGTGTTCGATCCTCCGGGGAAGACCGAATATCCCAGATTCCGGTTTCCGGCCGACGCCACCGAGCCCGACGGGTTGGTGACCAATCGATTCGGACTTCGCGGCCCTCAGATTCCGCTCGAGAAGCCCCCCCGAACCATCCGCCTGGCATTCGTGGGCGCTTCGACCACCGTGAATCCACACAATTTCTCCTTCTCGTACCCCGAGTACACCGCGCCCTGGCTGAACCGCTTTGCCCAAGCCAACGGTATGGACGTCCGCTTCGAGGTGCTGAACGCGGGCCGCGAAGGGCTCGGAAGCACGGACATCGCGGCTATCGTGCGCGGCGAGCTGGCGCCACTCGGCCCCGACGTGGTGGTTTACTACGAAGGCGCGAACCAGTTCTATGCGCACGAGTTGATGGTTCCGCGCCAGTCCCAGCGCGCCACCCTGGACCCCCAAGACCGCGTAGGGTCCCACAAACTGCCGGAGTGGATCCGGCTTCACTCGGCGATCGGCGATCTGATCGACCGCGCTGTGGCGGGCTTCGTGGACGTGGGTGAACCCGCCAAACCGTCCTACCGAATACGCTGGCCCGCGGGGGTCGACGAGCATCGACCCGACCCGAATCATCCGGGCCTGCCCCTGGATCTGCCCCGCATCGTCCGAGATCTCGACAGCATCCGCGGCGCGCTTCAACCGATCGGCGGCGAATTGGTGCTGGCTTCGTTCGAGAGGCTGGCCGGCGACGGGATGCGCCTTTCGCCGGTGGCCCACGAGCATATTTATAGGCAGCTCAACACCCAGCTATGGCCGTTCCGTTACGCCGACGTCCGCCGCCTCACGGATTTCCAGAACCGTGTGTATCGCGCGTACGCGGAGAGCCGCCGGATCCCGTTGCTGGATATCGCCGGGGAGATGCCGCAGGATCCCAGCTTATTTTCCGACACGATCCACATGACGGAAGTCGGCGAGCGATTGAAAGCGTGGATCGCATTTCAGCAACTGGTTCCGTATCTGCGCCGGCAGATCGAAAACGGGATCCTGCCACGAACCAGCCGGCAGCCGCTTCCGCCGCCGCCATCTCTCACGCCGCATGAGATGCGGGTTTGCCCTGGGCGTTAGCGGGCTGCGGCGCCAATGGCGCGCAGTAACATCGGCGCGAAGGCAATGCGGAGACGGGGTTGAAGATACACGCCACCGGCCCACGACCGACAGACAACGAAGTTTCGCAAAAGCGGCGAAATTCGTCCCCAGTCCCCCGTTCTGCGGCCCGTCCGGTTACCGGGGAGTATCGGCGCCGCACTGCACTATATCGGGAGCGGGCGGCGTATTGTAACCGCAATCAGTCGTATCTCAACGCCGTTACCGGGTTGACCCGGGTGGCCCGCCAAGCTGGGATGCAGCACGCCAGCACGGCCACCGCGAGCAATAGAAGCGTGGCTGCGGCGTAGGTGAGCCGGTCGAGCGCGCTCACGCCGAACAGGAGAGTCGCCACCAGCTTGGTGAGGCCCCAGGACGCCAGCAGGCCGGCGGCAGCGCCGGCTACGGATGGGACCAACCCGTCCGCCAGAACCAGCCGCACGATCTCGCCCGGCATGGCGCCCAGCGACATCCGGACGGCGATCTCCGCGGTTCGGCGAGTGACCGAAAAAGCCATAACTCCATAAGTGCCGATAGCCGCCATAGCCAACGCCAGCAGACCGAATACGGCGGAGAGACGGGCCATCATGCGCTCGGTGAAAAGCTGCTCGTCCACCTGCGCCGCATGGCTCTCGACACGGTCGACGATCAGGTTGCGATCCACGTCATGCACCGCCTGGCGCGCCGCCGCGGCCAGAGCCATCGGGTCGGAAGCGGTCCGCAGCACCAAGACCCCACCACCCCGCGAAGGAACATAGATGCACGGGTCCACGGAACTGCGCAGCGTCTGGTACTTGGCGTCGCCCACCACTCCGGCAATCTGGTATCGCGTTTTGCCCATCAAGATGATGCGGCCGAGGGGATCCACGTTCGATCCGTACTTTTCCGCCAGGCGGCGATTGATCCAGATGGCGGCGATGCCGGGCTGGCAATCCCGGGCCTCGACGCTGCGTCCGGCCACTACCGGAATTCCCATGGTCTCGAAGAATCGCGGGCCGATCCGCAAGGTATCCACCGAGACATCGCCCGGATCGTCCCGACCGTCCAGACGAATCGAGTTCCTCCACAGATTTCCTACCAGCAGCACGTCGCTCGCCCAGGTAGTGGAGATAACACCCGGAAGCGCGGCCAGCCGGTCCCGCAGTTCGGGATTGAGCGGCGCTTGTCCCGGAGCCGCGCTGACATCGTGCGGCCGCGAGATCCGAAGAGTGAGCAGGTGGTCGCGGCGAAAACCGGGATCGAGCGTTTCCAGGTTCGCCAGGGTGCGCACGAACAGGCCGGCCCCGATCAGCAGCACCAGCGCCAGCGCCATTTCGCCGGCCACCAGCGCGCGCCCGAACCGGCTGCGCTGGCCGGATGCGGCTCCGCCCTTGAGCGCCGTGGCGGGGTGCTCGCGGGCGCCAGCCAGGGCCGGAGCTAGACCGAAAAGCACTGCCGCCAGGCACGCGATCCCCACCGTGAACGCCAGCACCAGCGGATCGGGACGGACATCCAGCAGGATCCGGAAGCTGGTTCGCGAAGCCAGGAATGCGGCCAGCGCGCGGCTGGCCCACGCGGCGAGCAACAGGCCGGCGGCGGTGCCGAGCACCGAAAGGAGCAGGCTCTCGGTGAGCAACTGCTGCAGCAAGCGCGCGCGGCTGCACCCGACCGCCATCCGCACGGCCATCTCCCTGCGCCGCACCGAAGCCCGCGTCAACAGCAGGTTGGCGATATTGGCGCAGGCGATCAGTAGAACCAGACCCACCACCGCCATGAGGATGTGCAGTTGCTCCGAATACATGCGGCGCAATCCCGACAGGCCTTGCGCCATGCCGGCCAGCGCCACGCCGGTGCGGATGTGGGGGCCGAACACGTCCTGCGAGCCGGGAGCCTGTCGCAGCAAAACGCCGAGTTCGGCGCGCGCCTGGTCCGGCTTGACGCCGGCTTTGAGCCGCCCAATGAGGTACAACCAGCCGTTGTCGGCGGCCAGGGAGCCTTTACTCAGGCGCGCGCTGGAGCGCACCGGAATCCAAAGGTCCGGCAAATTCGCGGGTTGCAGCCCGATGAACTCTCTGGCCGCGACCCCGACCACCTTAAAAGGAATGCCTTCCAGCGCGACCGTCGTTCCCAACACGCGCGGGTCGCTGTGAAAATGCGCCTCCCAATAGCGCCAGCTCAGCACCGCAACCGGCTCTGCGCCGGGCAGGTCGTCCTGTTCGTCAAGCGTCCGGCCGAGCGGCGTGGAAACACCCAGCAAATGGAAGAACTCGCCGCTTACGAACTGGGCGGATGCGCGAACGATCTCGCCGCGGATGCGCGCCTGGAACTGATCCAGACCGGCCACGGCCGCCAGCCCGCTCACCGTCGCGGATCGGGAGCGGAGATACTCGAATGCCGGAAACGTGAAGGAGCATCCCGCATCGGCGGCGCCCAAGCCCTCCGCGTTGCAGCCGCCATCGCTGCTGTATCGTTTCCACTTGATGGACTTGTCGGCGCTCCATTGCAACATGACAAGCTGTTTGGGATCGCGCACCGGAAGACGGCGCAGATCCACGGCGTTCAGCACGCTGAAAATCGCCGTATTGGCTCCGATTCCCAGCGCCAGAGTGAAAACCGCCACCACCGTGAATCCGCGGTTCCGGCCCAGCGTCCGAAGCCCGTAGCGCAGGTCTTGGCCGAGCCTTTCGAATACCGTCCACCGCGACATTTCGCGAATTTCTTCTTGGATCAAAGTGGCGTTGCCGAACGCGCGCTGCGCCGCGTAACGCGCCTGGTCCGCGCTGAGGCCGCGGTCGCGCTGCTCTTCGGCTTCCAGTTCCAGGTGCGCGCGCAGTTCCCGCTCCAGGTCCCGCTCGCGGGATTTACGGTTCCACCAGGGCATGTCATTCCTCCTGGGCCGGCCACATGATACGGGCGATCGCGCCGGTCAGTCGCTTCCATTTCGACTCCTCGGCGACGAGCTGCTTTTTTCCGGCCGGAGTGAGGCGGTAGTATTTGAACTCGCGCTTCAGGTCCTTCCCGGCGAGCTCCCACCTGGCGGCGATCCAGCTTTTGCGTTCCAGCCGGTGCAGCGCGGGATAGAGCGATCCGTGCTCGACCTGGAGCAAGTCGTCCGTGGTCCGTTGGATGTGCTTCGCGATTTGATGCCCGTGGGCGGGGCCAAACAGCAGCGTGCGCAGGATCAACATGTCCAGTGTCCCCTGCAGCAGTTCGAGTCGGCTCGAGGGTTCTTTTGGCATAGCTTTGGTAGATATTCTACCTCGATTTCCGGACCGTGGGTAGAGGGTCTACTGAGGTAGCGGCAGAGGCGTCAGCTCCGCCGCCGGTTCAACGCCTGCCACGCCAGCGACCCCGCCACCGGCAAGGCCGCCGCCAGCAGGAACGCCGCCTGGTAGCGATGCTGGTCGAACAGTCCGCCGAATACCGGCATCGCGAGCGCCACCAGCAGGGACCACGCTCCCGCGCCCAGCCCCGCCAGGAATCCGTAGTTGCGCGGCGAGTAGATCCGCGTCGCGTAAGCCATCGACGCCATCAACTGGCCGCCCGCCACGAACATCGCCAGGAACATCACCAGCAGCGCCGGCCCCGCGGAATGCAGGCGCGCCGTGGCGCCCAGCGGCAGGCCGAGCAGCAACAGCAACACCACCAGCCGCCGCATGCCGCCCAGCGATTCCCCGTGCGCCGCGAAACGGTCGATCGTCCAGCCCCAGAAGAAATAGCCGATTTCCCACCCCAGCGGCGGAATCCACAACGCCCAGCCGATCTGCGACTGCGTCCTCCCGAGCGCCTGGCTCAGATACAGCGACGCGCCGTACAGCACAAATCCAAGCGGCGCTCCGCCCAAGGCGTAGAGCAGCGCGAAACTCCAGATGCGCGGATCGCTCAGGCGGATAGCGGCGGAAGCCGCGGCCGCCGGCGCCCCAGCCGCCGCCGCCGGGGCTTGCCGGATTTCCGCCCGCCGGCTCATCCACAGCCACCACCCCAGCCAGGCCAGTCCCGCGAATCCGGTGAACCAGAACGCTCCGCGCCATCCGTACCGCAGCGCGATGGGCGTGATGAGAATGGGGGTGATCACCGCTCCCAGCGATCCGCCGCTATACGCCACAGCGACGCCGCGCAGCCGCCGCTCGACGGGAAGGGTTTGCGTCACCGTCCGCAGCGCGGCCGGGAACGTGGCGCCCTCGCCGAAGCCCAGCATGGTGCGCGCGGCCACCAGCGCCGCGAGTCCCCGGACGAAGGCGTGCGAGACCGAGGCCAGGGTCCACAGGGCGAAGGCCACCGTCATGCCCAGGCGCAATCCGAAGCGGTCCAGCAGCCGGCCCCACACCGGGTTCCCCAGCATGTAGGCGATGGAGAACGCCGAAATGGCGAATCCGTACTGGCGATCGGTGAGATGGATGTCTTTGAGGATGGTCGGGGCGAGCAGCGCCAGCGTGTTGCGGTCGACGTAGCTGATCAGCGACACCAGCGTCATGGAGAACGCCGGGCTCCAGCGTGAGAGAAAGGAGCGCACGAAGTGTGCATGATAGCAGGATGGGCCGGGCGTTTCCCTGGCGCCGCCCTCGACCAGGCCGTCGGCTGTCTGCGCACCAGGCGCAAATTGAGAACGCGGGCGCGGACGCGCGCCGCATTTGGATGCGAAGTGGTTCGGCGTCACGATCGCGGCCGATGCCGGCCGGGAGCGACCGCCAAAACGCCGGGTCAAGGATGCACTTCCCCGAAAGGCCGGCTCCGGGGCCAGCGAAACGGACCGGCATTGAGCAAGGTATTGATCCTTGCCATGGCAAGGATAGCGGGGGACTGGAAGCGCGTATGGCCAAGGTCACATCCAAGTATCAGGTCACTCTGCCCAAGAAAATCGCGGAGCAGTACCGCATTCGTCCTGGCGACGACATAGACCGGGTGCCGGCCGGCGAAGTGATCCGTGTGATCCCTCCAGGCAAACAAGCGCCATCCCAGGACCGGGAGTCACAGCTCCGTTTGTTCGATCAGGCAACCCTGCGCCACCGCAAGCGCCCATCGGCGCCTGTTGCCGGGCGGCCTCGCGACCGCGGATGGACCAGAGACGACCTCTACAGGCGTGGCCGCTCTGGTTGATACCAACGTCCTGGTCTATCGCTTCGATACCCGCTTTCCCGGGAAGCGGAAGATTGCCACGGAACTTCTCCGGCGCGGCATCGTCGAAGATTCCGTGCGCGTGCCGCGTCAAGCCGTCGTCGAGTTCGTCGCGGCGGTGACACGCCCCATTCGCGGGCGGCGCGTTATTCTCAAACTATCCGACGCCCGGCGCGAAGCGCCACATTCGTGGAAGGCCGCGTCACGAGGCCGCTCGTTTGTTGGACGGAAGGGCTGCTGGCGACAGGAATCCCTGGCGGGCCCGGCTCCGCCCTGTTTCCGAGTGGGGCGATGCGGGCGGAGCAGTCGGCCCTGGGATGCTCCAATCAACGAGACTACACTGCCAAGTGGCTCTCGATGAGGACGGCCGCTTTCCGGAAAGGCTGTCTCAAGTTAGCCGCTGGCGCGGCGGACGCTTCGCGTGGGCATGGCTCGAAGCTGCTTCCACTTCAGGACGCTATTGTCCTGGGCGGCCGTTCCTTGTAGTATCGTCTCGTGCTGCGCCAATCCTCACCAACAGCACGGTGGAATCCCCAAGAAACGCGGTACGGAAGCACCAAAACACTATTTAAAATCCATACCAATCGCGTCCGCCGCAACCGCCAGCGGCTCCCTCGAAACGTCTCTATCGAAAACGCCTAGTTTCACTAAACCGCGCCTTTTTGTATGGGGCGTTTCCGATAGAGTTCTAACGTCTTTTGTGCTTCAACACATCGACGGTTAGGAACAAAGCGGAGCCTTGTGGTGTCTACGTCGTTGTGCGTCGGATCGACTTAATAAGCGCGATTGCCCGAAATGCCGCCGTTCCCTTCGCTCTTCTTGCGATCACGGCATTAGGCGGATTCGGCCGGCAAACTCCGCCGCGATTTGAGGTCGCTTCGGTCAAGCTGTCGCAGAATAGGAACTTCCTGGGAGTCGACGCTCGACCTTGGGGCCGCCTGATGGCTAACGGCCCTCTCGCATTGCTGATGGCGAACGCATATGGCGTGAAGCACTTTCAGATCCTGGGAGGTCCCAAGTGGATCAATTACGACCTCTACAGTATCGAGGCGAAGACCGAGGGGCGCCTTAGCAGAGCGGGAATGATGCAGGCGCTCCAGGCGCTCCTCGAGGACAGATTCAAACTGAGTGTCGACCGCCAAACGAGAGAATTCCGCGTCTACGTGCTTACCGTCGGAAAGAGCGGCATGAAACGCGAGGTGTTGAGCGCTGGGGGATGCCCGGCGCGCGATGCAAGCACAAACCCCGGCCCGCCCCAACCGGGTCGGCGCCCCTGCGGGGGCGTCACGGTTATGGGCTTGGGGGAAAGAGTGCGGCTGGAGGGGCGAGAGGCGACGGTCGAGCAGCTTCTAGAGCGCCTGTCGAATTTCGTGGACCGTCCCATTATCGACAGAACCGGCTACCTCGGGACTCTGGATTTTACGCTGGAATTCGCTCCGGAATGGAACGTCGCCGGACCTTTCGCGCTAGCCGTGGCCCCCCATCCCATGCCTGGCGAAGCGCCAGCCTCGGACGAGAATGCCACTGCGTCGCTTGCGAGCGCCTTTGGGGAGCAGATGGGGCTCACGCTCGGATCGGGCAAAGGTCCGGTGCCCGTCATTATGATTCGCCATGTGGAAAGACCCAGCGGAAACTAATCGCTTGCTGGTGGAGACTTCAGTCATTCAGGTGCACACCCCCGCTGCTCGGCGGGCAGGCGGCCGAACCCTAAGTCTTGGGCTTGCGGCAACGGCGCCGGGCTGCGATGGTGGCCGTGAACTCCTAGCTAGAACTGTATCGGAAACTCAACCTCCGGCGATCCGCGGGCCACTTGGCCGCGTCACGCCCTAATGTGGCCAATCTGAGCCAATTCTCCTGGCCTTGGCCCCTGCCGGCGTTGGGCGGCCCTGTGCAATGGCGAACAGGCAGGTTGCCAACACCTGGCATGAGGCCCGACTCGCGGTAGCATTATCGGACCCTTCTGCGTGAGGTAAGCTGGGCCGGCGGATTGGCCACCTCAGATCCACCCAAGAGAAGTAACAGAAGCCACTGAAATAGAAACACTTCACCTGCCACGGGACCAATTCCTGGCATTGGCCGCTTAACGTTCACAACAGAATCGCGTTCACTTATCCGGCCAATGTGAGCCTATTTTTCGGATTCGGCATCCTCGCTGAGTTTTTGAAACCGGGAGCGGACACGCACAAGTCGGCGGAGCAGCAGTTGAAGGGGCTTGGCGCCAGTGGAAGGGTTCTGCTGGCGATAAAGGTCCAGCACACGCACCGCGGCGGAGAGCCGTTGGACGACGGCCGCAGCATCGGCGGCATCCACATCGGGAACAGCGGCGGAAGAGGGCAGGGGGATGCGGTGACGGGGATGCTGCCTGGCCAGGTGGAACTCGCGTTGCAGGTCCTGCTGGGTGATCTCGACATACCGTAACGTCATATTGGCGGTGCGATGGCCGAGCAATTTCATCAGCGCGGGCACACTGATGCCAGCCCGCAACATGGTTGTGGCAAAGGTGTGCCGCATCTGGTGCGGAACGATATGGGGCACGATTCCGGCATCGGTAGCCGCTCGGGTAAAGTAAGCGCGAAGCTGAGCACACAACTCCGCATGACCTTTGCGGCGGGGAAGCAAGAATTCGGGTGGCGCCGCGGGCTCCAGCGTACGGAAAAATCGCAAGCGCGCGACGACCTCGCGCACCTGTTCGTCGACAGGCACCAGGCGGTCATTGTGCAGTTTGCCCACCGGCACATGGAGCGCCCATTGCTCGCCGCCCAAATGGCGCAGGCAATTCACGGCCAAGTCGGCGGTTTCGCCGATGCGCGTGCCGGTCCATCGCGTCAACAACAGGGCATTGGACAGCCAGTCATTGCGCCGGCGCAATTCGGTGATGAGCCGGACATCGTCTTCGGGCGTGAGGGGCCGCGGCAGCAACTGGTCGGGGCGCGGAATATCCTGGCTCAAGATTAAGCCGGGGCGGGGCGGAAAGGCGTGATCGGCGAGTAAGTCAAGGAGCTTACGCAAACAGAGCAAGCAAGCGCCCCGCGTAATCTTGGCCCACGGCTTACCAGAGCGGTTGCCGCGTCCAGACCAGAGATATTCGAACCAGCCGAGCATATGCGGATCGCGCCGCAGTTGGTCGGGACGGCGGACCTCCGGGAAGGATTGGTGGAGATAACGGAAGAACGAGCGAACGGTGTCGTTGTAACGTCTCACCGTGGAGGCATTCAGAGTCGTGGCCAGGAGCGATACGCGAGCGTCCAGACCCGATACCAAAAGGTCGGGCGGCCTTCTCATGACAGTTTGGGCGGCTCCGGTTTGGCGATGCGGGCGACGGCGCGCGCGTACTGGTCGAACACATCCTGTGAGCTCAAATGAATGTAGCGCATGGTGGTTTGAATATGACTGTGGCCCATCAGGCGCTGCAGGGCGGGCAGACTGATGCCGCCGCGCAACATTTCCCCGGCGAAGGTGTGGCGGAATCGATGGGCGTTGGCCAGCTTGACCCCGGTGGCGGCGCGATGATGGCGAAACAGAGAGCGCAGGCCGGCGGGAGTCATGGCTGTGCCGCGGGCGCGGCCTTTCAGCGAAACGAAAAGCTGTGGTGCGTTGGTCAGCGGGCGCTCGGTTTGCAGATAGCACTGCACCAGCCGCATGGTTTCCGGCGGCAACGGCATCCAACGAATGCGCGATCCTTTGCCGTGCACGCGCACCTGCGCCTGACTCAATTCCAGGTCCTCCAGGGTGAGCGCCAGCACTTCGCGCGAGCGCAAACCGTTCAGCAGCATGAACCCGACAATCGCCAGATCGCGTGCGCTGCCGAAACTACCCCAGAAGCACTCGACCTGCTCCACGGTTAAAGGTTGAATTACGCGCTCAGGCACTTTGATCTTCAAGTCCGTCGAGGCCACTGCCACCATGCGCCCGTAGCCCAGCGGAGAGCGGCGATACCAGGTGCGCTGCATGAAGTACAGGGGATGAGGCATCTCCTGCTGGAAGTGAAAGCGGAACCACCGCCGCAGCAGCGAACAACGGCTATTGATACACTCCGGATTGGGTTTGGGATGTTCGTCGAGTTGGGCACGCACGTAGTCCACCAGGGTGGATGGGAGGAACCGATCGGCCCGAACCTCGTGGATTTCCACCCCAGTCTGGCGGCTCCACCAGCGAACGAAATGCAGCAGGGTGAGGGAGTAGGCGCGCAAAGTCAACTCTGCCAGGCCGCGTACGCGCTGCGCATCCAGGAAGCGGTTGGCCCATTCCAGTTCGCGTCCGGTTTCGTCGACAATGCGAAAGGGCGCCTGGCTGGCCGGAAGGCGGGGGTGGTGGATCACCTGAAAGGTCACGGCCGGGCGCGCTCCAGCCAGCGCTGAAAGTCTGGTGCGGAGGCGCCGCCGGCAAACAGCGCCGCCGGATCGGATGAGGCGGGCAACGCCACCCGCAACGCCTCCACTCCCGCTCGCCGCAGCCGGCCACAAAGACGGCGGGCTGCGCTTGGGCCACTGTCATTGCCATCGGAGTCGAAGCAGACATACACCGTGCGGCTGGGGCTGCCGGAAAGTTGAGCCCACTGTACCGGATTGAGATGCGATCCCAAAGCCGCCACGGTTTGGGGAAAGCCGGCCTGCCACAATGCGGCCAAATCGAATAAACCCTCGACCACAATCAGACTGGAAAATGCCTGCGCCTGCGTCCACCCATAGAGTCCGCCTTTGGGTCGCGGCAGAAAACGATGTCGCCACAGGCCGTCATCGATCGCGCGTCCATACAAACTGTCGGCGTGTTCCAGGGGAAAGGTAAGACAGCGAAAGAAGCGATCCCGGCGGCGGCCATCGATCAATCCCGCCGCAAATAGGACAGAGCCACGATAGCCCAGCCGAAACAGATGACCTCGCAAACACGCCCCTGGCGCATAGCCGATGCGCATTTGCTCGAGCACCCATGCCTGGCAGATTCCTCGCTGCCGCAGATATACCAGCGCGTCGGCCGAACGCGCCAGTTGCTGCTGATAGAACGTGTAGGTCGCTTCCAGCAGCCCGGCCGAATCGGTTCGCGATCCGGCGTGGTTCCATGCGCTGCCCTCCAGCCAGCGCCGCAACTGCCCTATGCCTCCGCCACGGCCGCAAGCATGACAATAGAAGACCTGTTTACGGCGGTTGACGTAGAAGGAAGGCCTGGTTTCGCGGTGCAGAGGACATAGTCCGGCGACTTCTTCCCGGCCGCTGTCGCGTGCCGGCTTCCAGCCGCGTTCGATGAGGTATTCGAGAAGGGAAAGCGGAGTTCCGGTGCAGGCATTCATAGTGGGTTGGGCTCCGGAATCAGAATACGGGCAGCGGCACGCCAATCCCAGGCAAGCAGGGTGGATGGCGCATGGAGAAAGATCACCAGACTCTCGATCCGCCGCCAAAACCAGCGGCGCAAGGTGGACGGATCGGCGATGCGATCCGGATCTTGGCAATCCGGCGCAGATTGTTCGATGGGTAGGCCGTCGGCGACGCGCTGCAGCGCTTCTTGGCGGGCCGGCAAATTATACCGGCAGCGCGGGATGCACCAGGCAGGCAGCACCGTCAAGGTCTGCTTGCACCGATTGCATTTTCCACGTCTCACCCGGATGCGGTCATGACTCCGATCCAGTGCCGACCGCTGTCTTCGTCCATGACCGACCACAGCCATCTGCCGGCAACGGGGACATTGGCGAGGCAGCCAGTCGCTGGCCTGCTGCCCGCGGTTGCATTCCTCCTCGGAACATGGGATAACAACGATCACAGTTGGCGCGAAGGCGCTCCTGGAGTGTACCCGCCAAGGCACACTACTCCTGGACGTCGCCTTCGCTCCTATGTATCAGATTCCAAACTGAAAGAGAATCACAGGCCTGCCTTCAGCGGATTGGCCGGTTTTTATTCACAATTATCTTCACATACATAACAAACCACTTACCCCCAATTTGGCCCGAGTCTCGCACCCCCATGTACTACCCTGGTGTTCGAGGACCATGTCATCCCTTCGACGCACTCTCGCTTCTCGCGCCAACGGAGCTCTCTCCCGCGGCCCCGTTACCCCGCACGCGAAACGGCGCTCCTCTCGAAACTCCATCCGCCACGGCCTCCTGGCCCGATGCGTGGCCCTGGAAATCGAGTGCCCCAAGACCTTCGCGGCCCTCCTGTCCGGCCACATCGACCACCTCCAGCCCGCCGATGGCCTGGAACTCGGCATCATCGAGGAGATTGCCGCGTCCCATTGGCGCCTGCGCCGCGCCTGGGCCGTCGAAACCCGCCTCCTCGATCGACAAATCGTCGCCCAGTCCTCCGAAGTCGACCTCGACCGCCTCGCGGACGCCTTCTCCGGCCTCGCCGGCGGCCCCGCCATCGCCCTCATCCGCCGCTACCAAGCCCGCCTTCACCTGATGTATCAGCGCTCCCTCCACAACCTCCTCCTTCTGCCCCTCGCCAGTTCGCCAAACCCCGTTTTACCAAACGAAAGAGCTATGACCGCGCCGCTTTTGGGCGGCGGGTCACCCCCCGAGATGAAAATGGGCAAGAGCTTGGCTAAGATAAACGCGGCGGGCAGGCTGGTCGGAATGGGTAATGGCTTAGTCC
>Ga0326728_10013609_pt1 | contig 17599 bp, 12 predicted proteins | sample MB3enrmetagenome_FD_207602 | JGI IMG/M metagenome (GOLD analysis project Ga0326728, IMG submission 207602) | Lab enriched peat soil microbial communities from McLean, Ithaca, NY, United States - MB31MN | ecosystem: Environmental > Terrestrial > Soil > Wetlands > Peat | place: USA: New York... | reverse complement strand
GGGCCGCTGATCGGCGAGAAAGCTCTGGCCGGCGCTCTCAACCAGATTGAGGACGCGGTAAAACGCGGAGCGGTCGTTCGCTGCGGCGGCGGGCGAACCGGCGATAAGGAAGGATTCTTTCTGGAGCCGACGGTGCTGGACGGCGTGGACGCAGGCGCATTGTGCATGCACGAGGAGACCTTCGCGCCGATTGCCCCGGTGTGCGCGTTTGCGACGGAAGCGGAAGCCATTGCGCTCGCCAATCAGTCTCCATTTGGATTGAGCGCGTATGTGATGACGCGCGACGCCGCCCGCATCTTCCGCTGCGCCGAGGCCATCGAGGCCGGCACTATCGGAGTGAACGACGGCGCGCCGACCACCAGCCAGGCCCCTTTTGGCGGCGTCAAGATGAGCGGCTGGGGGCGGGAATTAGGAAGCGAGGGACTGGACGCATTCCTCGAAACCAAACACGTATCCATCGGGGGCATGTAGCGCCGCCAAGGGAAAATCACTGAGAAGGGATGAAAAATGATTCACTTTCTTGTACACGATGCCAAGGACGATGTCGGCGTCGCGGTCGTCGATATCGAATCCGGGACTGATTGCTCCGGAAAGATTCTGTCAAACAACGCGCCGCTGAAGGCTACGGCGGCAGAGCCGATTCCCCTCGGCCACAAGATCGCTCTCCGCGATTTTGCCGTGGGCGATTCGGTAACCAAGTATGACGTGGTCATCGGCAAGGTCGTCAAGCCGATCAAGGCCGGCCAGTTGGTGCACGTTCATAACCTGAAGACGAGAAGGTGGGCTTGAGATGGGACTGAGAAGAATTTCCGCATACCGTAGAGAGAACGGACGCGTTGGCGTTCGCAACCATGTCGTGATCCTGTCGGTTGACGATATTTCAAACGCCGCCTGCGAGGCGGTCGCCAGCCACATCAAGGGCACGATGGCACTTCCCCACGCCTATGGCCGGCTGCAATTCGGCGAGGACCTGGAACTGTTCTTCAGGACCATGATCGGAATCGGGAGCAATCCCAACGTGGCGGCCGCGGTGGTGATCGGAATCGAGCCGGGATGGACGAACCGTATTGTCGACGGCATCGCGAAGACCGGCAAGCCGGTTGCGGATTTTTCCATCGAGGGCAAGGGAGACATTCGCACCATCGCGGACGCCAGCTACAAAGCCAAGGAATTTGTGCAGTGGGCGACGGAGCTGCAAAGGACGGAGTGCGACTTCCACGAGTTGTACATCAGCGTGAAGTGCGGCGAGTCCGATACCACGACCGGCCTGGTGAGCTGCCCCACTGTGGGCAACGTGATCGACAAGCACTGCGCGGATAAAGGCACCGCCTCGTTCGGCGAGACCACGGAGCTGACCGCACATTGTCGCGGCCAAGGCGGTGAACGAAGCGGTGCGCAAGCAGTTCATGGCCGCATTCGACGACTACCAGAACCTGATTATGACTGAGAAGATCGACGATCTCTCAGAATCGCAGCCGACCAAGGGCAATATCGCGGGCGGGCTGACGACCATTGAAGAGAAGGCTCTGGGCAACGTTGAAAAGCTCGGCAAGAAGACCAAGTTCGTTGGCTGCCTGAAGCCGGCCGAGATGCCGACGGGGCCGGGACTGTGGTTCATGGACACCTCCAGCGCCGCGGCCGAGGCGGTTACGCTGTGGGCCGCTTCAGGAGCTGTAATCCATCTGTTCCCAACCGGGCAGGGCAACGTGATCGGCAATCCGATTGAGCCGGTGATCAAGCTGTCGGGCAATCCGAAGACGGTGAAGACGATGAGCGAGCACATCGATTTGGATGTCTCGCCGATTCTGCAGGGCACCATGACTCTGGACCAGGGTGGTGAGGCGTTGCTGGATGTGATCGCCCGCACCGCCAACGGCCGGCTGACCGCGGCGGAAGCACTCGGGCACAGGGAATTCGTGCTCACCAAACTCTACCGGAGCGCATAAAGCGGCACTTGGCAACCCGGCGCAGGAAAGAAAGTGGCATCGTGAAGCGATACTCGAAAGAACAGTTGGAAGCGCTGACAATGAGTCTCTCTCACGCCGCGGGGATGGCCGCGGACGATGCGCTTTTGTTTGCGGATGCATTGGTCGATGCGGATCTTCATGGAGTTTCAACGCATGGAGTTTCACGGCTGAGCATCTACCTGCGCCGGATCGAACTTGGACTGATCGATCCCCGGGCGACGTTGCGGGTGGAACGCCAAAGGGCTGGAACCCTGGCGCTGGACGCGGCCAACGGGGTTGGCCATGTGCAGGCGGTGAAGGCGCTCGATATGCTGATCCCGATGGCAAAACAGAACGGCATTGCAGCTGCCACCATCAGGAACTCACAGCATTTCGGCGCGCTTTCCTACTACTGCAACCGTGCGGCCAGGCACGATTGCATACTGCTGGCCACAACCAACTGCGAACCTGCGATGTCGCCGGCGGGAGGATCGGACGCATTCTTCGGGACCAATCCGATTGCCGCTTCCTTTCCGACTGGCAAAGGATTCACGATCAAGATCGATCTTTCCACATCGGCGATTGCGCGCGGCAACATCATCGCTGCCGCGAAGAAGAACGAGCCCATTCCATTGGGGTGGGCTCTGGACCCGGACGGCGAGCCGACCACGGATGCTCAAAAAGCATTGCTGGGAACGGTGCTCACCATGGCCGGACACAAGGGCTACGCGCTGGCCTTGATGGTTGAACTATTCAGCGGAGTTTTGTCCGGCGCAGCCATTGGATCTGAAATCGGATCGATGTACAAGAATCTTGACCGCAAGCAGGATGTGGGGCATTTCTTCTGCCTCCTCGACATCGATGCGTTCATGGACCGCGCGGAGTTCATTGGCCGGATCGATGCGACCATCGATCGCCTGAAAGCGGGAAAGAAGCTCACCGGCGTGAATGAGATTCTGATTCCCGGCGAGCGCTCGGCTCGAAAGGCTGAAGAGAACGGCCGGCTTGGAATTCCCGTCGCTCCGGAAACAATGAAAGAACTCGAAGAATGGTGTACCCGCTTGAACGTCGCGTTTCCATTTCATGAGGAGCAAGTAACGCAATGATCGATATTCTTATCTCGGAAAACATCTCGGGGGCTTTTGTCGACGCACTGAGTACGCGGTTTCAGGTTTCGCGCCAGCCGAAGCTGTGGGAGGATCAGGCGGCGCTTCTGAAAGCCGTGGAAACGGCGCGCGTTCTGCTGGTCCGCAATAACACGCAGGTCACCTCTGAAGTGCTGCGGGCCGGAAAGAACCTGATCGCCGTGGGCCGCGCAGGCGTGGGCCTCGACAACATCGACATGGAAAGCGCGAGCGAGTTGGGGATCGTGGTCACCTTTACGCCTGACCAGAATTCCATCAGCGCGGCCGAGTTGACGATGGGCCTGATGCTGGCGCTCACGCGCGGCATTCCGCGTGCGACCGCGGATACCAGCGCAGGCGGATGGAATCGCCAGCAGTTTGTGGGGACGGAGCTTTACGGAAAGACGCTGGGCATCATCGGCGCCGGAAAGATCGGTTTCCTGGTCGGGGCGCGGGCCAGGGCTTTCGGCATGAACATTCTCGCTTACGATCCCTTTGTAAGCGCGGACAACGTGATGCTAACCGAGTTGCGCGCCGAGCTGGTGGAACTGGACGATCTGCTCTCCCGGTCGGATGTGGTCTCCTGCCATGTGCCCGGATCGCCGAAGACAGATGGCCTGATTAATCGGGAGCGGTTGAGCAAGATGAAGCCGACAGCCTACTTCGTAAACACCGCGCGCGGACAGGTGGTGGTGGAAGAGGACCTGATCGATGCGCTCAAGGCGGGCAAGATTGCCGGCGCGGCGCTGGATGTGCGCGCGCCAGAGCCGCCCAAGGACAGTCCGCTGAACCGGATGCCGAATGTGATCCTGACTCCGCATATTGCGGCCTTTACAAAAGAGGCGCAGAACCGGGTGACGCGGGCAGTTTGCGGCGATATTGCGCGCCTGCTTGACGGCAAGCCCGCCACCAATGCCGCAACCAGATTCAGAGCGCCCCGCAATCGAGCGTGAACGAACGCGCTCGGCGGCGGCCTTTTTGTCTGCCGTTTTTTCCAAGAGTAATTGGCGCGGGCTTATCTGGAGACCGGACGATCTTGTCTGCGCAGAAACGCGCGGAAGGCGTTAGGAGAAGCAATCTGCAGCAGGCGCCGTTTGCGTGTTGCCGGCGACATTTTTTTTGCCAGCAGCTCGCGGCGCAGCTCTCCGAGGTGGTCGACCCAGGCGCCCCATTCAGAACCGAATTGCTGTTCCAGTTCGCGGCGGAGGCGGGAGGCGAGCGCGGGGCTCGATCCGCCGGTGGAGATTGCGATTTGCAACTGGCCCCGGCGGACGATGGCGGGATAGAAAAAGTCGCAGTGGTCAGGATCGTCTGCGGCATTGCACAAGATGCCCCTGATTTTAGAGGCCTGGAAGACGGCTTCGTTGATCCGGGAAGAACTGGTTGCCGCAATCACCAGGAACGCGCCTTCTACATCCTGCTCACGGAATGCGCGCCGGCGCCAGATGAGCGCGCCGGTCCGCACTTGATTTCGGATACGCTGGACTGCGCGCGGACTCACGACCACCAATTCCGCCCCCAGGCCGAGCAATCCCGCGATCTTGTCTGCCGCCACGTTTCCGGCTCCCACCACCACACACTTTCGTCCCTGGAGGTTGACCAGCATGGGAAAGAACGCGGAATGGCTATTCACGGCAGAGTCCTCAGTGGATCGAAATGGCGCGAGCGTTAGCTTTCAAGAGGCGGGCTGGCCGCGACGTAATCTCAGTGGGCGGATAAACTCCGAGCCCGGATGACAGTGTTTCGGCGGTCATGGCCGCGGGCTATGATGGCCGTCACAGCGCGCGCAGGGGCGTGCCGTTGAGTATCTTTCATAATCGATTGATGGCATCGAAAACATCTCCTGCACTCGCGGGAATGGAGAAGGGCTGTTACCTTCGCGCGTTCGGCCCAAACGAAGTGCTGAGGCCGGCCAGGCAACGGCTCACATAGGAAGGCCAACGATGGGGTTGTTCAAAGAAGTCAAGAAACCGGTCATCAGGCAGGCCTCCTCGAGCGGAGCGGAGGCTGGTTCCACTCGCCCCCGTTATGCGGTCAAGACCGCGCCGTGCATTCATAGTTGCCCCAGCGGCACAGATGTTCGCGGATGGCTGCTCGCCCTGGCCCAGCACGAGGCGTACGGACGCACCCCCGCGCAGGCCTTCGAGTTTGCCTGGCGCAAAATCCTGGAACACAATCCGTTTCCCGCCGTCTGCGGACGCGTCTGCCAGCATCCCTGCGAGCTAAGCTGCAACCGCAAAGCCAAAGAAGGACCGGTAGCAGTCAACCATATCGAGCAGCTGGTGGGCGACTTTGCGATTGCGCGGGGACTGCGGACCCAACTCGCAAGCCCTCGCAAGGCTGACGCTCAGAGAGTTGCAATTGTCGGCGCTGGTCCGGCAGGGCTCTCTGCCGCTTATCACCTGGCGCTGGCGGGCTGCGCGGTCACGGTAATCGACGCCGCGCCGCAGCCAGGCGGCATGATGCGCTATCGCATTCCGCGCAGCATGATTCCCGCTGCGATTCTCGACGCGGAGATTGAGAACATACTCCAGCTGGGGATCGAGCTGCGGACTGAATGCGTGGTGGGCCGCGACATCTCGATGGAGCAGTTCCGGCGCGACTATCGGGCTGTCTTTTTTGCGGACGGGCTGCAGAAGGCGGCACAGTTGGAACTGCGCGCGGGCCAAGATGGTGAAGCGGCTACCGTTGGCGATTTGCCCGCGAACTTGCCCATGATTCCCGAGACCGCGCCGGCTGAGGCCGAGCCGCGCGTGCTCAATACCGTGAGCGTGGCAATCGCTCAGGGCCGCGCGGTTGCGGAGACGATTGCCGCTTTTCTCGAGGGCCGCGCAGTCCGGCAGTCTTCGTCAGCGCCGGTGATTCGCGCCGATCATGTGAAGTTGGATTGGTACGCTGCCATGCCGCGTTCCAGCTCAGAAGCTGCTCAGATGACTGAAGCTGAGGCCATAGCAGAGGCGGCTCGCTGCATGTCTTGCGGCATGTGCATGGACTGCGAAACCTGCTGGATGTACTGCAGCAAGAATTGTTTCAGCAAGCTGCCGAAAGGCGAACACTACAGAATCAAACTCGATCTCTGTAACGGCTGCGGGAAATGCGCCGAGGCATGCCCGTGCGGATATATCGAGATGAACTAGAGCGACTCACCTATTGGTGTAGAGGGCTGCAATGAGCGGAGGGAGCAGGGGCCTTTAGGCCCCTTAATGCAGTGGCTCAAATGTGGGGCCTTTAGGCCCGGGCCTTACTCTCTGCAACCCGCCCAGCCCTGACGAAGAGCCCGTGGCTAAAGCCAGTTACATTTCGTGCCTGCCCTCAGGGGCCTAAAGGCCCCTGCTCCCTCCGCCTAACCGCTTGCGAAGCCCCTATACACCATCGAGAGAACTGCTCTAGCACGGTTCCGCGGCCCTTTGGTGCTATAAATTCCCGACAACACTAGCGGTCCAGGAGCACGGCTGAGGGCCAGCCATCTTTCCAGGCAATTGTGGAGAGCTGCAGGGAGGACTTGCCGGTGACGTGGTCGTAGGCGTGGAAGACGATCAGGTCGGGTTCATGATGGCGGAGCAGAATCGACTCGCCACCGGGGCCCAGCCATTGCCCGTTTGCCGAGAGCAGCGTGGTGCCGCCGCCCTGGAGCATCGGAACTCCGTCGCGGTCGAGATATGGTCCGGTGATGGACCTGGCGCGTCCGACGACGGTGCGGTAAGTGCTCTTCACGCCCCTGCAGCAGAGATCGAATGAAGCGAAGAGATAGTAATAGCCTCCGCGATGAACGACGAAGGGCGCTTCAATGGCTTGCCAGTTTCCCGGAAGGCCGGGAGGGTTTGGCTCCGGATTGGCCGGCCGGGCCCGGCTGGCCAGCGAATAGCTGGTGGTGTCGGCCGACGACAGCTTGCCGGTGGAGGAATCGAGCGAACGCATCTTGATGCCCGACCAGAAACTGCCGAACGCGAGCCATGCGCGATGCGCGGCGTCTTCAGCGTAATTCGGATCGATGGCATTGTAGTCGTCGGCCGCCGTGGACTCCAGCACCAGGCCCTCATCGCGCCAGCCATACTGAGGGCTGTTGGGGTCGAGCGTCAGCGCCGTGGCCAGGGCGATGCCGGAGGTGTTCTTGCCGAAGAGCGAGTAGGCGTAATAGAGGCGGTACTTTCCCGCGGCGTAGGAGATATCCGGCGCCCACAGTTCTTTTGTGCCGGGGCTGCGTTGCTGAATCCATGCCGGGATGGAATCGAATACCTGACCGCAAAGCCGCCAGTGGGTCAGATCGTTGGAGCAGCGGATGGCCATCTGGCCGCCGCCTGGTGTTCTGCCGGTTGTGAATACGTAGTAGGTTCCGCCGGCGCGAATCATGGAGGGATCGTGCGCGCCGGCGATGTCCTCTTCGAGCTTGAATGCCTGGGGATTCCGGGCCGCTTGCGCAGCTCCGCTCCACAAGACAATTGCGAACGCGAACATCAGAGGCCAGACCGGTCGATTCATCTTAATGTTTCCCAGGTGCGTCGGTACGACTTTGGGAGTGACAGAAAGACTACCACTTCAGATGCATCAACGATGTGGCCTGGCGGGGCAAACTAGTGGCAATCGTCACCTTGCCATTGCTTACGTCGAGCCATTCGGGAGAGGTCAGAAGCTCCAGTTGTCCCGCCTCCTTCAAGCGCGCATACTGCTCCGGCGTGGGCGACTGAGGAGAGCCCATCGCCTTCCACACGGTGTATGAATTGCTGTGTGTGTCGTCGATGCGATAGTGCTCCAGCAACACCTTTTTTACTCCCACCGGAATCCCCGCAATCGTCACCTGCACATCCGCGGTCGGCGCGGGCAAATCGTCGTCATGGTAGTTCCACAGCAAGACCGCCGCTTCATGCGCCGCCCTGGTCGCCATGGCGTCTATGTCGGGCGCCTGCCTCACTCCATTCTTCATCATGTCGTCGAGCGGTATCTGTCCAGTGCTGCCGGTCATCACGCGCTGGCCCGACATCAACCCGGCCATGCGAAATACATTCAGCACCGGCTTGTCGATCCCGTTTGTAGCCAGGGTGCGAAAGCCTTCGAAGTAATCCTTGTTCTCGAACTCGAAGGACCAGGACAACATCGCGGCCAGGTTCACCTTCGACCGGTCCTGCAGGTCGAATAGCGCTTTGATCATCACTGCCGTATAAGTGCCGTAGAGCGGCGAGTTTCTGTAGGAGTTGGCGGGATTCGTCTTCATCGAGCAAGCGGCGCATCCCTCCGGATCGGCCTCGCTCAGAATGATGGGAAGATGGGCGAACTTCGGATACTTCGCGACCAACTTGAAGCCGGCGTCGCTCGCGTCAAGCTCATTGACGATTCCCATCCGCACATGGCCATCCACAAATGACGGCCGGCCCTTGGGGTGGAAGGAGATGAAATCAAGCGGGACCGGCTTGCCGTTTGCCAGGCTCTTGTCGTTGAGGCAATGTTTCAGGAACATATCCAGAAAAGTGCCGGCCCTCTGATTGTTCGGTCCGGTGGTTGCCGGTCCGCCTACCATGGCATTGGGGAGCGCGGCTCGAACTCCGGCTACCGCGTAGTCATAGAGCTTGAGGTAATCCGCGGCAGGGGCGTGCCAATAGCCGCCGTCCGGCTCATTCCAGACTTCGAAGTACCACTTACTAACTTCCTCCCTGCCGTAGCGCTCGACAAGGTGCTCGGTGTACTTCCGTATCAACTCGCCCCACATCTTGTAATCCTTAGGCGGATTGTTTACAGATCCTCCCGGAGTCGGCTTGGGATAATGAAGCTGATACTCGGTTATTCCGGGCACCGCCGCGGCAAGGTCTTTGGGCATGAAGCCCAGCTCGACGAACGGCCGCACACCGGCCCTCTTGTACTCATCGAAGGTCTGGTCGGTAATGGTGAAGTCATATACCGGCTTGCCGTTCGCGTCCAGCGAAAATACATTCGAGGAGCTCCACTTGAGCTCCGCCACTCCGTTGCCTGAAGTCAGCAGATGATGGGCGCGGATATACACCGGCACTGGACTTAGATCGTGTAACTCGGGGAGTAACTGCATACCATACTTCATGGTGGTGAAGTTCGACTCGTCGTAGCCAAACCAGGCGTAGATGGTCGTGTAAGTTCCGATCGGCTTCGACAATTCCACATTCACGCTTACCGGCGTTTGAGCCAGGCACGCGATGGTGAATATGGCAGAGCTTAAAATGCATGCAAACCTGCGCATTCTCACGATGATATCTCCCTGGAGCCGAGTGTATGGCTGTCGCGCCGGGTTATCGCAGGCGAAAGCCAACCCTCCTGTTTCTGATTCGTTAGTCGATTTCCGGGTGTGCGAGCACAAATCATTCTATCTCTGCGCGGCAGTGTAATCGCCAATCGCCGCGCGCGTGGTTAGTTCGGTGGGCGGCCATTGCCCTGCTGTTGTCAACTGGAAGCTGCCTTTGGCACGGATATCGCTTGAGGAACTGCCGACCATGACGTCGAACGTTGCCGGGTTCACCACAAATTCGTGCTTGTCTGTATTCCAGAACGCAAGTTGTTCCACAGGCAGTGAGAAGCTGACAGTCTTCTTTTCGCCGGGGTTCAGGCTGATGCGCTGAAATCCCTGTAACTGCTCTGCTGGCAGCTTTTCGCTGGAGTCATTGTCGTGCACGTACAATTGCACCACTTCATCGCCGGCACGGCTGCCGGAGTTCCGGACATCCACGTGGACCTCAACGCTCGAGTCACTCGCAATCTGCGCCGATGATATCCCGAAGTTAGTGTAGTCGAAGGTCGTGTAACTCAATCCATGGCCAAATACATACACCGGCTTTCTGTCGAGATACATGTATGTATAGCCCCTGGTAATGTCATATTGGGTCATGGGCAGCAGATCGCGATCGCTTGTGTACACGGTGTAGGGCAGTTTACCGCCCGGGTTGTAGTCGCCGAACAAAACGTCGGCGATCGCAGTCCCGCCTTCTTCGCCGGCCCAGAACATATCTACAACGGCTGAGAAACTCATGGGCCGCATCATTGGTTGCCCCCCGCCGTACGGCGGACCGAGCGACACCGGTCCTCCGTTGAGCAGAACGACCACCGTTTTGGGATTCACTTCCATGACGCTTTGCACCAGCCTCAACTGGACCGGAGGCAGGTTGAGGAAGTCGCGGTCTATCCCTTCGCGCTCCAACAGTTGATTGATGCCCACGAACAGAATGGCGACGTCGGCTTGTTTGGCCGCTGAAACCGCTTCCGCGAGGCTGGCATCGGGATTGTCGGTTTCCAGAATCCCGCTTCCGCGAGCATAAATTACCTTGGTCCCCGGTCCAACCTTTTCCTGAATGCCTTCGAGCGGCTTGACAAACTTCGAATACTGCCCGGTGTAATTAGGGCCGGTCTGCGCATAATCCGCGAACGGGCCAATGACCGCGATGGTCTTGACGGCGGTCTTATCCAGGGGCAGGAGACGATTGTCGTTGGCCAACAGCACAATCGATTCCCGCGCCGTGCGCAGCGCCAGTTGCCGGTGGGCCGGCGAGTCAATTACCTCGGGACCGAGTTTGCTGTAGGGAACCATCTCCGGCGGATCGAATTCTCCGAGCCTGAAGCGCACCGTCAGTACTCTGCGCAATGACTGGTCGATATCCTTTTCCGTGAGCAGACCTTCCGCCAGCGCCTTGGGAAGCGCAACGGCATAGGAGCCATCATCGAGGTCGCTGCCCGCGAGGATGGTTTTTGCCGCGGCTTCTTCGAGTGTCGGGTACTTCCTGTGTGCGGAAACAAGATTCTGCACCGCCCCGCTGTCGGGCACCACGAATCCCTGGAACCCCCATTGATCGCGCAGGACATCCATCAGCAGCATCTTGTTTTCGACGTTGGGCATGCCGTTGATGCCGTTGTAGGAGGACATGATGGACACCGCTTTCCCGGCCATGATGCCGGCCTTGAATTGCGGCATGTAGTAATCCTGCAACATGCGTTCGCTGACTTCGTCATTGCCTTGCTTGATGCGATCTCTCTCGTCGTCGTAAGCGGCAAAGTGTTTGAGCGTGGCGGCCAGTTCAAGATACCTGGGGTCGTTGCCCTGCGTTCCTTGCACGTAGGCGACTGTGATCCGCGACGCCAGCAGAGGATCCTCGCCGAATGTCTCCCAAATCCTGCCCCAGCGCGGGTCGCGGTCCATGTTGATGACCGGGGAGCGATAGACCAGGCCGTTGTGGGCAATTCTTTTGCCGTCCGCGGTGACCGTCACTGCCTGCCCGCGCATCAATTGTTCGGTGCTGCCGGGGACGACGTGCCAATAGTTGTAAACAGCCCTGCCCTCGTCGGCAATCGCTGCTGCCACATCGTGGATCAAGGGCGGATCCCAGGTTGCCGCCATGCTGATCGGTACGGGAAACATGGTGGTCGGCTGGCTCCATACAATCCCGTGCAAACTCTGGTTCCAGCCGTTCATTGCCGGAATTCTCAGCCGCTCGATGGCCGGGGCGGTGGTGCTCAGCAGCGAGGTCTTTTCAGCCGGAGTGAGCTGTTTTATCAGGTCGTCGACCCGCTTGTCGATGGGCTGAGAGGGATCGAGGTAAACAGATTGCGCGCTCATGCAAAGTGGCAGCGCAAGTATCACGGCCAACAAACCCGATGCAGCTCTCTTCATAGTTCTTTTCTCCTCAAATGAGTGCGATTGATCTTGCGGGCTGTGATCGAGGCATGATGAGATGTCCCATCCCTGCCGCTGGATTCAGTTACGGCAAGGATGGGACGTGAACTCTTATCTCAAGGGCTGCTAGAACACATATTTCAAGGCAAACTGCAACTGCCTCGGGGTGTTAGAGATGCTGGTTATCGATCCGTAAGCGGAGGCATCGATGTTGGTATTGCTGGGGCCCGAGAAGTCAGTCAGGTTGGGGACGTTGAACGCCTCGAAGCGGAACTGGAATTTCGAGCCTTCCGTGACGTTGAATTCCTTGGAGAGAGACGCATCAATTTCCTGGTGGTTAGGGGTGGTGCAAGTGTTTACGCCTGAATTGCCATAGGTGTAGGCAGCGGGCACTGCATAGTCGCTTGCGGTGAAGGCGTGAGTCAGTGAACCCGTACCGACGCATCCGCCTGCGGCTACTACATTCGGGTGGTCGGGGGTGACCCCAATGTTAAGTGGATCGGCGGAGGTGGTGGGGGTCCAGGGAACTCCACTGCGAAAGTTATTGATGGTCTGGAACTGCCAGCCCCCCAGGACGGCATTCACAGCCGGATTTGCCGTGCTCATAAAACGTTGACCGCGCCCAAAGGGCAGGCTGTATCCCAAGGCGACCGTCAGTATTTGCGGAATGTTGGAGGCGTCGACATACCTCGCCATGAAGCCGTCTCCTCCCATGTCAACTTGCTGGCCTTTGTCAATATTCTTTTCGAATGTGTACGAGACCGTGTACCAGAGTCCGGCAGACGTCCGTTTGTGGAGCGAGGCTTGGAAGGAGTGGTAGATGGAGGACGCGTTCTGTGTGTTGTAATTAATCGTTCCGAAGTTGGTATAGGGACGCCGGGCTTGAACGGCCCCTGAAGCAGGCGTGGGATCGTTGACGTTGAGCGTGCCCGGCAGATGTCTTCCCGAGGTGCCCACGTAATTCGCGTCAACAACCATTCCCGCAGGAAGCTGCCTCTCAACGCCAAAGCTCCAGTGCGCATTGCTTGCCATCTTCGCGAACTCGGGTAGCGGAGCCCAGGATACTGGCGTATTGGCCGGCGTCATACCGGCGCCAAATGCCTGACCCAGGAAGAAGTTCGCCGTGGTCTGCGTCGGGACAACGTTTTGCGTGGCATTGACGGTTTGGGTGAAATCGAAGGGAATGAAGTTGAAGTTTAAACGAAGGTTGGTGCTCTCAATCTGGTAGTACTGGCCTATGCCGCCGCGAATAACCGTCTTGTCTCCGAAAGGCCGCCAGGCGAACCCGAAGCGCGGCCCAAGCAGATCCCTGCTGATGTTGGTTACCGTGAGCGGGAGACCCGCGCTGCTCGTTGTCTGAATCAAACTTCCGAAAATCGAGACGCCCACAGCGGCGTCGGGTTGTGCGTTCAGATTCACCGAGTTTGTGCTGCTTGAGACGATGACAGGCTGGGCCTTGGTGGGATCAAACGTTGCCCCTTGTCCGAGATATGGAGTCAGCCAGGGCATGTATTGGTAGCGCAGGCCCGCGGTAATCGTCAGCTTTTCCGTTGCCCGCCAATCGTCCTGGGCATAAAATTCCCAGAAGGTTCCAGAGCCGCCCCAGAAGTTAGGATAATTACCACGTGTCGCGCTTGCGGGATACCCCAGCAACCAGTCGGCAAAACCGTCTCCGGTTCCGGAGGCGCCTTGATTTGAGGTCTCTACCCCTGTGAAACTGTAACTCCCGTCTGAGGTGCGCGAGTCGAAGAGCAAGCATTTGTTGTCTTCGATCATGGTTCCCACCTTGACAAGATGGCGTCCTCTTTCCCATGTAAGGTTGTCAACCCATTCATAGATAAATCTGTTCTGACCTTTGGGGCGGCCGTCGCCAAATTGCCCGGTCAAGTCTCCGCCAAGATAGTTCGTCAGGGCAAAAATTGGGAACGTCCCGGCTCCGGGACTTATGAGCCCAGCCAGGGTGGAGGAGACGATGCCCGCTGCCTGGTCCATTGCGACGCCCTGACCATTTAATAAGGCAAAGCCCCGATACTGCCCTGGAAGCTCGTTATAAAGCGCCTCGTTGACAATATGCGGTCCAATCGAACTGGTAAAGGATATTTCGAAGTCGGTAGCGGGCCCTTCAAGATATGCGGATGCCAAAGCCGGAAACGGAGAACTGTCGTTCTCTCGGTTCCGATCCGTGCTGTACCTGGCGAAGAGCCTATTGGTGTTGTGGATGACTTGATCCACGCGCAACATAAAGTTGTCGTAGCGAAAATAGTCGACAGGATTCGAAATGTAATCCAGCCCGTTTGCCGAATTGGGCGGCGGAATGAGTTTGTCGAAATAGGTTGCGACCGAGGAGATTTCTCCCGGAGGAATCTTGTTGTTTAGAAACTGGGTGCGGGCTCCGCCGGCCACCGTGGTGGTGGGATCGTAAATTTTATGCAGGCCTGATGCGCTGAAGTCGCCTCCCAGCTGCGCCTGGGTGGGAACGGGAACATTGGAAGTGAGACCCTGCACCTGCCTGTTGCCCTCATAACTTACGAAGAAAAAGGTCTTGTTTTTTCCGTTGTAAAGTTTGGGGACGGACAGCGGGCCGCCGATCGTCCCGCCGAACTGGTTGCGCTTAAGCTCAGGTTTCGTTAGAGCAAAAAAGCCCTGGGCGTCGGTGTCCTGGTTACGCACAAATTCGAAAAGGTCGCCGTGGAATTCGTTCCCTCCCGATTTCGTGGTGGTATTGAAGGCGGCGCCGACCCCCGTGTATTCAGCGGAATAAGGACTCGATTCAACGTTGTATTCCTGCGTAGCATCGATCGACGTCATGACCTGAGTTCCGCCTTCATGATGGGCGGTAATGTCGCCGCCATCGAGCAGGAAGTCCGATTCCTGTCCGTTGATTCCGTCGAACACGTTTCCATTCAAATTCTCGGGACGGACATTCTGCGTGTTCCCCGAAGCCGGCAGGGGAGCTACGCCGGGCGAGAGTTCGGCAAGTTGGGTAAACTGCCTGCCATTGAGGGGGAGACTTTCAACTTGCGTAGTATTGACGGCCATATCCAAGGACCCGGATTGTGTCTCCAGAATGGGACCTTCAGTGGTTACTTCCACCTTGGTATTTGCCGCGCCGATGCGCAGATTCAGGTCTACCTCTGCCGCTTGGCCAACGGTGAGTTCGATTCCGCTCCGAACAATGGTCTCGAATCCCGGTGCGCCCGCGGTCACCGAGTAAGTTCCCGGGTCGAGGGGAGTCACGGCATAATTGCCCGAAGCATCTGTCTTGACGACCCCAGAAAGATTCGTAGCGGAATTGGTAACAGTGACTGTTGCTCCAGGGACAGCGGCATGTTGCGGATCAAAGACCTGTCCCACAATGCGTCCTGCTTGAAGCTGTGCAAATGCTGTCGCGCCAGTCAGCAGACAGGCGCCGATTAGAGTCAGGGTATACACCGGTTTCTTCCACGCGTAGTCTTGCATTCAAAACCTCCTTAGTTTCCTTGCGCCGCTGACGCACTTTCCGAATTGGCGTGCGACAAAGCCATGAAGGACGAGTAGATTCTCGCGATGAGTCATCCGCACTGAATGTCACTGGCGGCTCCGCCGCAATTCAGAAGATGCCGCTAAGCGGCCAGCTGTTAATCGTTTCGGTTGTTCCGTGTGCCAGGGAAATGCTGGGGGAAAACGATTTCCACACCCAAGCGAGGGAATGCTAGCAGCGCAATTTTAGGGCTGTCAAGGAAAAAAATATGACCATCAGCTTGTCTGATGTTTGCCAAGCCGGACAGGCCTTGGAAGCCATAAAGTATTGAAAATAATAGAGCCTAGGTTTGCTCGCGGATTGAATCGCGGAAGCCGTACCCAGGACCCGCGCGGCTTTGCCGCGCTTCAGACCCCAACCCAGCACGCAAAGACCGCGTGTTGGGGACCCCGGATGACCACCCCAGCGCGCAAAGACCGCGTGCTGGGGACCCCGGATGACCACCCCAGCGCGCAAAGACCGCGTGCTGGGGACCCCGGACGGGTCATCACGGCGAAGGGAGGCAACTCCCCTAATTCTGTTTGCGCGTCATTCTGTTTGCGCGTCGAGCGCCACCATCTGTCGCGCGCCCGAGCTATAGGAGATGACAGCGCGCATCGGCTGGTTGGTATTGTTGATTCCCTGGTGCGGGACGTTGGCTGGAATCCGGATGATGTCGCCCGCGTGCATGACGATTGTCTTGTTTCCGACGACGCATTCAAACGATCCCGATAGAACGTAGAGCAGTTCCTCGCAGTTGGGATGTTTGTGCAGCGGATTTCGTTGTCCGGCATTGATCTGCACAATGCCGAAAGTCTGGGATGCGGCGGGATCCAACTCGGAATTCATCATCCATCGGATCCAGCCCCAGGGGTACTTGACCTCTTTGACGGAATCGAAGCTTTGCACCGAGAGTTGCATGACTTTTTGGGTGTCGTCAGTCGATGCGGCTGTCGACGCGGCCTGGGTGCGGCCGGCTTTGCAGGCCGCCAGCGAAAGGCAAACCAGAAGGGCCGCGGGGACCAGGAAACAGCTCCGCCATTTTGCATTGGCCTTGCCGGAATTCGAATTCAAGTTTCCTCCGTGATGGTCAGATGGTCAACGCTCCGGCATCCAAAGGACGACTTCATTCAGCTCTTCGCCGCGGCCTTGGGCGCCATCTCCTCGATAAAGGTCACAATCGCCGAGTGATCCAAATCGCCGCTGCCGCGATTCATGAGTGCGATGAGCATCTGCTGCACCAGGCTGGTGAGGGGCAGAGCCACTTTCTTCGATTCGGCGGTCAGCAGTGCATTGCGCAGATCCTTCTGGTGCAGACGGATGCGAAATCCGGGCTTGAAGTTGCGGGCGATGACCATGGGCGCCTTGGCGTTGAGCACCGCGCTTCCGGCCAGGCCGCCCTTGATGGCGTTGAAGACGACCTCGGAATCGACGCCGCAACGGTCGGCCAGAACCAGGGCCTCAGACATGGCGGCGATGTTGCACGCCACGATGATCTGGTTGGCGAGCTTGGTAACATTGCCCGCGCCCACACCACCGGTGAGAACAACGCTTGAACCCATCAGCTGCAGCAGTGGAAGGACTTTGTCGAAGATAGCCTGCTCGCTGCCGACCATGATGGCCAGCGTGCCGTCGATCGCCTTGGGCTCTCCGCCGCTTACCGGCGCATCGAGAAAGGCGACGCCCTTGCCGGCACAGGCCGCGGCCAGCTTTTGTGAGACCAGGGGACTGATGGAACTCATATCGACGAGGATGAGGCCCTTGTGCGCGCCTTCAAGAACGCCGCCGGGGCCAAGCACTGCCTGCTCTACTTCAGGGCCGTCAGGGAGCATGGTGATTACCACGTCGGTGCGCGCCGCAACATCCTTGCAGGAGACGCCGCGCTCGATCCCCTCTGAGACCACGGCATCGACAGAGGCCGCAACAACGTCGTACGCCACCAGCTCGTGCCCTGCCTTGCGCAGGTTGCGCAACATGGGCTTTCCCATAATGCCGAGACCAATGAATCCGATTTTTGACATTTATTTCTCCTTTTTCATTGCGCCCTGCTCGGTCAGCGCGTGGCGGCGCTGAACCATCTCAGGCCGTCTGTGGTCTTGCCTTCGGGACGATACTCGCAGCCCAGCCATCCCGAATAGCCGATCTCATCGAGCAGGCGGAAGAGATACTCATAACGAATCTCTCCTGTATCCGGCTCGTGGCGCTCCGGGCATCCGGCAATCTGAATGTGGCCGCACAGGGATGCGTAACGCCTGAGGCTGGTGGCCAGATCCCCTTCCATCACTTGCATATGATAGAGATCCATCTGCATTTTCAGGTTGGGCGCGCCCACGGCCTGGCAGATGGCGTGCGAATCTTTTTGCGTGGAGACGATGAAGCCGGGCATGTCGCGGGTGTTGATGGCTTCGAG
>Ga0326728_10013608_pt1 | contig 17599 bp, 19 predicted proteins | sample MB3enrmetagenome_FD_207602 | JGI IMG/M metagenome (GOLD analysis project Ga0326728, IMG submission 207602) | Lab enriched peat soil microbial communities from McLean, Ithaca, NY, United States - MB31MN | ecosystem: Environmental > Terrestrial > Soil > Wetlands > Peat | place: USA: New York... | reverse complement strand
GCGTCAGCAAAACCGGAGAGTAGAACTTCTCGTGTCCGGCGAAGCTATCGGCACCCCGGCCATCGTGACAACAGGGAGCTTGCAGTAGAGCAAGCGTACGCAACGATTCGATAATGGAGGCAACACCCATGAAACTAGTTGGAGTTATGACCACAGCGGTTCTGTCTATATCCCTCGTAGCCGCTGCTCCGATATATGCCCAAGAACAGCACGAGCAGCAGGAAGAACAAAAAGCCAAGCCTGCCCAGGACGAGAAAAAAGCGCAGCCGGAGAAGTCTGTAAAACAAGAGAAGAAACCAGCGGCGCAAGAAGAAAAGAACGCCAAACCGGAAGAGAAAAACGCAAAGCAAGAAGACAAGAACGCCAAGCCGGCGGAGAAGAACGCGCCGCAGCAAGAGCGCGCCGGTAATAACGGTGGCGGCCGCATTCCCGCGGACAAATTCAAGGCCAATTTTGGACAGCAACATACGTTTCGCGTCAGCCAAGGCGATTACAATAATCGCCGCTTCCAATACGGTGGCTATTCGTTCGGATTCGTCGACCCGTGGCCAAGCAACTGGCTTTACACACAAAACGTTTATGTTATCGAAATTGACGGTGTGTATTACCTGTGCAATGCGTCGTTTCCCGGCGTCAACCTTGTACTCAGCTTCACACTATAACGGTTGGCCCCGTGTCGCCTGAGGGCACAACCAACTTGACTGCTATCGGCGCGGGTCCAATGCTTGGGCTCGCGCCGTTTCTTTTCCGGCGACCGAAAGGCTATTCCACCAACAATCGAACTCGCAGGCTTAATCCTGCCATTCCCGAAAAGTGAGCAGTAGTGAACAGTCTTGGCAGTGCGTTTGTGGAATCTTTGTATCGACGCGTCGCCGTTCCATCCGCGCAGCCCGCAGCACCAAGCTACAACCGGGCAATCGAAGGATGATCTGGCAAGGTGATTCAAAATGCGCACAATCCGTTTTCTGTCGCTCGCACTTCTGATACTGGCCATGTCGGCCGCCTCGTTCGCGCAGTTCGGCGTGTCTATCACGATTGCTCCGCCCGCGCTGCCTGTGTACGAGCAGCCCATGGCCCCCGCCGACGGTTATTTATGGACGCCCGGCTACTGGGCTTATGGAGATGAAGGCTACTTCTGGGTGCCGGGCACGTGGGTGATGGCCCCCGAAGTTGGCTTTCTCTGGACCCCCGGTTATTGGGGCTGGGGCGGCAACGCCTTCGGCTGGAATGAAGGTTACTGGGGACCGCATGTCGGCTTCTACGGTGGCGTCAACTACGGCTTCGGCTACGGTGGTGTCGGCTATGAAGGCGGGCGTTGGGATAACGGACACTTTTTCTACAACCGCTCGGTGAGTAACGTGAACGTCACGAATATTCACAACGTTTACAACCAAACCGTAATCAACCAAACCACGGTGAACCGTGTCAGCTATAACGGCGGCGAGGGTGGAATTAACGCCCGCCCGACCGCTGCGGAAGAAACTGCGGCGCACGAGCAACACAGGTCGCCAACGACGATGCAAACCCAGCATGTGCATGCTGCCAGTACCAACCACGCGCTCTTGGCATCCGTGAACCACGGACGGCCGGCAATCGCTGCAACTGCCAAGCCCGCGGAGTTTAGCGGTCATGGAGTGGTGGCGGCCAAAGCGGCGGGAGCACCTTACAAGGCAGCAGAGAATAAAGCAGCGGCAACTCGCACGACTGAGAACAAGGCAGCAGCGAACAAGGAAGCTGCAACTCGCACGACTAAGAATAAGGCCGCCGAGACTAAGGCCACCGGGAACAAAGCAGCGGCAACTCGTACGAGTGAGAATAAAGCGGCTGTCAACAAGGAAGCTGCGACGCGTGCGAATGAGAACAAGGCAGTTGCAAATAAGGAAGCAGCAAGTCGCACCAGTGAGAACAAGGCGGCTGCGAACAAGGAAAAGGCAGCGGCAACCCGTACGAGTGAGAATAAAGCGGCTCGTCCGCAGCCGGCAGCTCGTCAACAGGCTGCACCTCGGACTGCGGCTCGTCCGCAGAGCGCACCTCGTTCGGCACCTGCAGCTCGCGCGCAGCCTGCGCCTCGTCAACAGACTGCGCCGCAACCTGCGAAAGAAGCTCCCCCTGCCGAAAAGCACCCTCATTAGCAGCGAATTGACTGCAAGGTGTTGCGTGAGGCCGCTTGAGGCATAAGAAAGTCGATTAACTCTTAAATTGGTGCGGGTCCACTTCGTGGGCTCGCGCCATTTTCTTTTGTGGTACGCAGCGATCGAAGCGTGTCTCGCGTTATGCAATTGCGGTCTACCTGCTGCCACCGCCCGCATATCCCGCAAGAGCACCTCCACCGTTTCGAAACCCTATTTTCCACATTGAGCAGTTTTGACCAGTAAGAAACAAGCGGAACGCCTATAAGGAAGGCTAGTTCTCCCTCAACGTTGTTTTCTGGTGCGGAAGCTGAGAATCGGGGACGCCGCGCTGGAATAAAGACAGATTCATCGCCGCCCTGTGGGGATGGTGATCAAACGTCGGTTGAGTGGAGGGGAAAAGGAGTGAAATATGCTTGGAACTATATTGATTGTGGTTTTGATCTTAGCGCTTTTTGGCGCACTACCACGTTGGCCACATAGCAGAAACTGGGGTTATTACCCGACTGGAGGATTGGGCCTTATCCTTTGTGTCGTTGTTCTTCTCCTGGTTCTCGGCCGCATTTGAACCATGCGCTAGCTGGCAATCACGCCCAGTTCTGCTTGCGTGAAAGCTCATGAGCTGGCCTTGTCGGCTGTTATCAAAAAGCAAGTTGAGAGTCTGGCGTGATGGAGATTGGGAATAGTGTATCGCCACAATATTTTAAGAACAGAGTTGAAAAAGGAGAAGAATGACGACGACAAATGAGCAAAATAAGTGTGCGCACCTGCCATGCCGGTGCTTAGTGCAATCTGGCGACAAATACTGCAGTCAAGCCTGTAAGGAAGCGGGATCCGAGGAGGTCGAGATTGCGTGCCAATGCGACCACGGGACTTGTCCACTTACCGCATGAAGGAACAGGGATCGTTTGATGCGCTGGTTGGATGTTACCCAGCGTAAATCTTGCCAACAAGGATCTGGACATGAAGATGCGCCGACTTATACTCTTGCTGTTGGTAATGGCGGCTCTGGCAGCCCTGCCGCTGCTGGCGAAGGCGCAGTCGCTGGTCGATTCGGGAGGCTCATCCAGCGCTGCTGACTTGTCAGTCAGTACGGCAATCCCGCAACCGGATTTGACCTACACGCGTCCGACGCAGGCGATCAAGCTCCGCAACTACGCCTTCGATGCGTTTGGCCCTTATCCCGTCGTCGGTGCTGGAATCGCCGCTGGCATTCATCAGGAATCCAACTCCCCCCCGGAATGGGGCCAAGGCGCGGAAGGCTATGGCAAGCGATTTGGCTCCGACTTCGGCATCGCAGCAATCACTATGACCACTCGCTATGGGCTCTCGGAGGCCTTCCACGAAGATGCGATGTATTACCGCTGTGAATGCAAAGGCGTATTTCCACGGCTGCGCCATGTCGTGATTTCCACCCTTACTGCGCGCCGCGGCGACGATGGCCATCGCGTCTTTTCCGTCCCTGCTCTCGTCGCTCCGTATGCCGGCACCATGACCGCCGTCTATGCGTGGTATCCGGGCCGCTACGATTACAAAGATGGATTCCGCATGGGTAACTACAGCTTACTGTGGTATGTGGGTGGAAACATCGCCCTTGAATTTTTCTACAGTGGGCCGCATTCTTTGCTTTCTCGCATGCACATGACAAGTCGACACGAAGCTCCACCCCAAGGTTCAAATCCGTGATCGACCACAGATCCAGCGCAGTCGCAGGCATGGACCCTTCACTTCCGGGGCTGCGGACCTCATTCATGTCTTCCACGGTAGATTCTGCCTGGGGCCTGATCGGCAAGTTTTTCGAGTGGTTCGGCGATCTGGGCATATTTTTCTGGCGAGTTGCGCGGGCTGCAGTGACACCGCCATTTGAATTCCGCGAACTATTCCGTCAACTCGACGAGATCGGATCAAAGTCCCTGCCGCTGGTCGCTTTGGCGGGCGCCGCCACCGGCGTTGTACTTTCTTTAGAAGCCCGTTACAGCCTGACGCGATTTGGGGCCAAGTCGCTTCTCCCTGCGGCTATCGTATTCTCCGTCATCCACGAGACCGGTCCGATCATAACTGGTCTGGTAGTAAGTGGCCGCGTGGGTGCTGGCATTGGCGCGGAGCTGGCGTCAATGAAAGTGACCGAGCAGATCGATGCCATCGAGGCGTCTGATGTAAACCCTTATCGGCTGCTGGCGGCGCCCCGCATCCTGGCTTGCATCCTCATGTTGCCATTGTTGACCCTCGCTGCCGACTTGTGCGGCCTGGTAATGGGCTGGGTTGCACAGGCGCTGGTTGAGCCACTCTCGTTGCGCCAGTTCATCAATATCGGGTTCAAAGGCGCCGATTTCAACGATTTCCTGCCACCCACGTTTAAGACCATGGTATTTGGCCTGATCATTGGGCTGATCGCATGTTTTCAGGGAATGCGGACACAGGGAGGCGCCGCGGGTGTGGGCCGCGCCGCCACGAGCTCGGTGGTCTTGTCCTCGTTGTTCGTGATCCTGGCCGATGTTGTGCTGGTGAAAATCATTATCATATTTTTCCCGTGACCATAGATTAGACAGCTCTCGAAAGCAAGGTATGGACACAATCGAACAAATTGCCGTGGAGCAAACAAAAGCCGAGGAATCCGGCGCCACGCCAGTTATCTCCGTTGAAGACTTGCATAAGTCTTTCGGAAGTCAAAATGTCTTGAACGGGGTCAGCCTGACTGTGACGCGCGGCGAGACCCTGGCGGTATTGGGGCGCAGTGGCACCGGTAAGAGCGTCTTGCTAAGGCTCATCATCGGCCTGGAGAAGCCCGACTCGGGATCGGTTTGCATCCACGGCCAAGACATCGGCGGCCTGACCCTCGATCAAATCGGCGAAATCAGGAAGAAAATGGGCTTCTTGTTTCAGCACGCTGCGCTTTACGATTCGCTGACCGTCGAGCAGAACGTCGCTTTTCCGCTGCGGCACCATAAGAAGGCGATGTCGAGGTCTGCGCAGCACGACCGAGTTAAGGCGCTACTTGTGGAAGTGGGCATGGAAGGCCAATTTGAGAAGATGCCTTCGGATATCTCCGGTGGCATGCAGAAACGAGTCGGGCTGGCCCGCGCACTGGCTTTGGAGCCGGATGTTCTGCTGCTCGACGAGCCCACCGCCGGTCTCGATCCCATCAGCGCAGCGGAGATCGATGATTTGGTTCTTAAACTTCAGACGGAACATCACATGGCATCCATCGTGGTGACTCACGATCTGCACAGCGCAAAAACAATTGCAGACCGGCTGGCCCTGCTCAATGAGGGCAATGTGGTGATCGAAGGCAGCTTTGAACAACTTCAGAAGAGTGACATCGAGTTTGTTAGGGAATTTCTAAGGCATTCGTAGGAGGGCATATGTCGAGAACGGCGCGGTTGGGAGCTTTCATCGTAGCGACATTGGCAATTTTAATTGCCGGTGTCTTCATCATCGGGAGCAAGCAGTATCTTTTCAGCTCGACATACCAGTTGAAGGCGCAATTTGACAATGTGGTGGGCCTGGATGCGGGAGCCGATGTGCGAGTGGGCGGGGTTCACAGTGGAACTGTGAGCAGTATCGTGTTGCCCCACACGCCGGGCGAAAAGGTCACGGTAGTCATGAATCTCGGCAAGTCGACGCACGAGATTATCAAGCAGGACTCCGTTGCCACCATCGAAACCGAGGGGTTGTTGGGCAACCAGTACCTGGCAATCTCGTTTGGATCCTCTGGGAAAGCCGACGTGCGGGATGGCGATACCATCGCGAGCCAGCCGCCACTCGAAATGTCGGACCTGCTCCAAAAGACAAGTGGCATTCTGGATAGCAGCCAGCAAGCCATTCAGAATGCTACGCGGGCGACGGCCAATCTAGACTCGATCAGCGCCAAGATCAATGGGGGTCAGGGAACCGCAGGAGCGCTGGTTAACGACAAACAGCTCTATAACAACCTCCAACAGACGACGAGCGCCATGCGTGACACGATGGTCCAAGCGGAAGCTGGGGTTACCGACTTCCAGGAAAATATGGAAGCCTTGAAGCATAACTTCTTCTTGCGCGGGTATTTCAAGAACCGCGGCTACGAAGATTCCGCCGAGCTGGCAAAGAATGAGATCGAACGGCTGCCGCAAGGCACAACGATAAAGGAGTTTACGTACTCGGCGAAGCAGCTTTTCGATAAGCAGGATTCCGCCAAGCTGAAGAACCAGAAGTTTCTAAACGCTGGTGGCGAGTTCCTGGCGAATAACCAGTTCGGCTTCGCGGTGATCGTAGCGTCCGCAGGCATGGAAGGCGATACCCAGAAAGACTTGGTGCTAACGGAAGCGCGGGCCATGGTTGTGCGCGAGTATCTGGTCGAGAATTTCGGATTCGACGATAGTCAACTCAAGACTCTGGGAATGGGTAAACAGGGGGATGCGAATTCCGGTGACGACTGGGGCACAGTGCAGATTTTCATTTATCCGGCCGGGACCGAGATACCGCCTGTTAAACAGACACAAGCAGGTATCTCGTCCAAGACAACCTCAGCCCACCCGGTCCAGGCTTCGGCGGCCGCAGCACTGAAGCCGCAACAGTAGCTGCCGTGGTCGGCGAAAACAGGGATGTGGGGCTTTGCCAGCGCCGTTGCGCCGCACGGGCGTTTAAAGCTAGTCCGTGGCTGTGCTTGGCCCCTTCAAACACGGCTTGCAGGTCTTCATTTACTAGGCCGCTATGGCTTCGGCTGTATGCAATGTGCAGTAAAGAGGATGCGTGCTTTCCAGGATGTCCTTCGCCTTGGCCACTTCTGCGGCCGTCCCGTGGGCAATCAGCAGGAATTGATCCGTCTTGAGCGCTGTTTCGTACTTCACGATGCTGTCCTTAGGAATTCCGATGCTGTAGAGGCCGGCTCCCAGAGCGCTCAACCCTCCGACAACCACCGCACCTTCCAATGCTCCCACGATCCACGCTACCAGCGGTCCAGCCACTAAGATTGGGCCAAGACCCGGAATCATGAAAAGCGCGGAACCGAATAGAAGTCCCCAGAAGCCTCCCCAGAATGCACCCATCTTGCCCCAATACTTCATGCGATCGCCGGTATTGTAGTAGCCCACCACCTGCTCATCCGTGTGGTAGCCCTTACCAACGATCGACAACTTGCGCATGTCGACTCCGCCACGCTGAAGCTCCTTAACCGCTTGATCCGCACCCGTATGCGTGTGATAAATCGCTACGACTGAATTTTCTTTGGACATTTTTCGTCTCCTCGGCGGTTTGCCGAAATTCTCGAACTACTGACCTAAGTTCCAACCCGAACTGTGACAGCGTAGGAACGGAAAAGCTGTTCGGTATTGCACACTACCGCCTTCTTTTACCAAACGCCTCTGCGGTTGCCGATCTGTGGCCAAAACGAAATGTGTCTGCTATTGAACAGAAATGCCATTCCACCGTATCTAAGATTTAGTCTCGGATAGTTAACTACGGTAGGAAGCTAGCGGAAAGCGGCGTCGACGATAAAACCCGATGCCGTTATAGCAGTCCGGTACGTGAATCGGCATACCCCCTCAGTCATCAAATTGACGAATGCAGCGCCAGCGTCGGCCGCGACGGAGCACTAACTCGAAGAAAAGGGCTTCCGAGTTCTGGCCGTGGCTGTGGGCGCGCCGACGCCGATGCGGCTTGCAGGACTCATCGCGTTGAGCGATCCACCACGCGCCGACGCGGACGAGCTTATTAAAGAACTGCATACTTTGGGCGTGCGTACCGTGATGGTGACAGGCGATGCGCCAGCAACGGCGACGATCATCGCGCGAGCGGTGGGACTCGATGGAGCGATTTGTCCACCCGGGCCAATCCCAGAGCGGGTGTGTTCCACAGTGATAGCCTTCCTAAGCGTGAGCGTGCTGTCCATCGCCAAAATACCATCCGTGTGCAGCAGGGACCTGCATAACGAGTTCGGAGCCAGTTTCGAGGTGTAAATTCGACGGGTGAGCTGCCATCGGATGATGACGAAGAGCGATAGCAAGAGTGATGGACGGTTCGCGCCAAGTCAGCGCGCACACCTCCCCCGCCGTTTTTCTTCAATTTCGTTGAAAGATGTCCAAAGCGCCGGTTCAGGCAGCCCGGTCGTACCGATGATGCAAATCGCCAAGTTTTGGCATCGACATGACTCTGCAATCGGCTTCGGAACTCTTCTCTGCCGCACGACCGGTTGGCGTTCCCTTCTCCAGCGCGAGATGCGTCCGGTCGTCGTGATAGTAGCGAACGTACTCGCTCATCAGACGTTTCTGATGCCGTTCGTTGAGTACGATCACATGGTCGAGCAAATCGCGGCGGCAACTTCCCACCCAGCGTTCAGCTAAACCATTCTGCCACGGACTGCGAAAAGAAGTTCTCTTCGGTTGAATCCCGAAGTTCTTGATTGCGCTGACGACTTCCGCATTGAAATTCGAGCCGCGATCAAAGATCAGATAGCCGGGAATCGAGTCATACGGAAACGCCTCGCGCAACTGTTGCGCAACCCACGCGCTGGTTGGATGCTTGGTCACATTGCAGAACATAATCCGCCGTCGATCATGCGCGATGACAAAAAAGCAGTAGAGAACTCCGAATGTCAGCGTCGGCACTGTGAAAAAATCCATCGCGGCAATGGCTTCGCGATGATTCTCCAGAAACGCCGCCCATCGCTTTGCCGGCTCATGATTTCTCGGGGCCTTTCTCATCCAGCGCAGCACGGTTCGTTCCGAGATATCGAAGCCCAACATCTGCAACTCACCATGAATACGCGGCGCGCCCCAGGTCGGATTCTCGGCAACCATGCGAAAGATGAGATCACGAATTTTCCGGTTAACGCACTTTCTGCCTGCGTGAGCTCGATGGCGCGACCCCAATCGCCGGAATTCTAACCTTGTGTAGCACTGACCAACTCCGTCCCTGGTCACCATCAGTGTTACACACCTCGTTCCTGTCGCGGTCTGGGTTGTCACAAACGAGGGTCCATTAAGGGTCAAATAAGCATATTTCAGAACGTTTTTGGTGGAACAGAGTGCCGTCTGTGCCGTTCAGTTTCAATAAGTTGCGCTTGGTTTAGAGATTGACACGGTAGAGGTCAGGAGTTCGAGTCTCCTCGTGCCTACCATTTATCTCATTGAATCTGCTGCGTGGTTTCCGGCAGTCCTTCCGCACGCTGTTTCCGTTCGTCACCATTGGTCACCATTCGCGCTAGATTTTCGACCGCCGCCCGCTGATGTTCGGGCACAGGCAGAGTGTAGATTTCGAGGGTGGTGGAGAGTTTCGTGTGTCCAAGCTGCGCTTGTGCATCCTTGATCGAACCGCCCGCCGCCTGTAAGAGCGTGGCGTGCGTCCGCCTGAGCGTGTGCCAACTGAGCCAGGGCGCGCCGAGCCCAACGGCTGAACCGCGTATGCACCACGCGAAAATCGCCAAAACGCTCGGGCAGATCGCGCCACGGAATCCCGGCCCGATAACGATAGAGTACCGCCTCCACAAACAACCGATTGTCTTGCGCCGGACGTCCCACCGAACCTCTTCGCCCCGGCAGCATCCCCTCAATCCGCTCCCACTGATCGTCCCGTAACCCGTAGCGCCGCACTCCCATCTTGCAAAACTATTAGATGCTGTTTCATAACCGGCCTCGGAAGACGTGGGTAATTCCCCTCAGGGGCTAAAGCCCAATGTTTGTGCGGACCGTAGCGGCACGGCTAAAGCCGTGCCCTACCCAAAACGAATTATGAAACAGCTTCTAGTCTCTATGCCGCCTGCCTATTACCAATTTGAGGACACGCCCTAGTCGAGCGCTTTGTGGAAGCGGAGGACAGCGATGGTGAGCAGACTGATTCCCAAAGCGGCCATCGCGACCATCTGGGGCCAAAGAATCTCCATGCCCACACCTTTCAGATAAGTGCCACGAAGCACGACCAGAAAATAGCGTAACGGGCTGAGGTAGGTGAGATATTGCAGCCACTGCGGCATGGTGCTGATGGGGAATCCGAAGCCAGAGAAGGTTATGGCGGGCATAATAAAGAAGAAGGCGGTCACCATCGCTTGTTGTTGGGTGGACGAGACGGTCGAGATCAACAGGCCCACGCCCAACATGCACAGCAGAAAAAGAACCGCGCCCGCGAACAACACCAGAATCTGACCACGAAATGGGACCTGGAACCACAGCGTTCCTACCGTGGCAATCAGCGAAACATCAAAGAGACCAATGAGGAAAAAGGGCAGCGTCTTTCCGAGAATAAACTCGGCCGGGCGGATGGGCGTCACCATGATTTGCTCTAGCGTGCCGATTTCGCGTTCGCGAACCACGGCAAAAGCCGTCAGAGTAACCACGAGCACGAGGGTAAGACTGCCGATGATTCCAGGCACGAAAAACCAGCGGCTCCTGAGGTCGGGGTTATACCACGGCCGTGGCTCGAGTTGCACCGAGGGGATTTCCTCCATCAATTGCGGCGAGATGCGGTAGATGCGGTCTTTCTGGTAGTCCTGGGCGAAGCCGAGTGCGATCTGCGTAATGTAGCCGGAGGCGATCAAGGCGGTGTTCGAATTAGTCGCATCGACGATCACTTGCAGGGGCGCGGTCTGTCCCTTACGCAGGTTCTGGGCGAAACCGGCATTGATCTCGAGACCGACGGTAGCCTTGCCTCGATCGATGAGGTCTCCGATCTGGCGGTAGTCCGTCAACTGGCGTTGCACGTCGAAATAAGGGCTGGAAGAAAAACGGGAGATCAGATCGCGGCTCTCCTGGCTGTGATCGAGATCGAGCACAACCGTTGGCAGGTGGTGAATCTCAAAAGTGGCGGCGTATCCGAAGACCAGCATTTGAATGATCGGCGGAGCGATCAACACGAAGCGTGTGCGCTTGTCGCGGAAGACCTGGATGAACTCTTTGATCAACATCTGCTTAAGGCGCGCCAGCATAGCTTCTCCTCTCCTTTACGCCAGCCACTTGTGGAACGCGCGGGTGGCAAGCACTGCCAGCACGAGTGTGAACACCGTTAGGGGAACCAGGTCGGCGTAGAGCAAAGCCGTAGGCGTCCCCTTGAGAAATATTTTTTTCAGTACGGAGACGTAGTAGCGCGCCGGCAGGATGCGAGTGATCCACTGGAGCACTATCGGCATTTGCTCGATCGAATATAAAAATCCCGACAGCAGGAAAGCGGGGAGGAAGGTGATGAGCAGTGCGGCTTGACTTGCCGCGAGCTGACTTCCGGCGATCACGGAGATGAAGAATCCGAGCGAAAGTACGACCACCAGGAACATGGCGGAACTGATAAGCAGAGTTAGAAAAGAGCCGCGGAAGGGAACTTGGAACCAGAAGATGGCGATCAAGGCGCAGACGATGACGTCGAACATACCGATGACGAAATAGGGCGCCAGCTTGCCCAGCATGATCTCCAGCGGAGTGACCGGAGTTGAAATCAACTGCTCCATGGTGCCGCGTTCCCATTCCCGCGCGATGGTGAGCGAGGTGAGGAACGCCCCGATCACGGACATCACCAGCGCCAGCACGCCAGGAACGATGAATGCGCTGCTCTCGAGATCCTCGTTATACCAGGTGCGGGTTGCAACACTGACCGAAGCCGGCTGGACAGATTGGCCATGGTTGCGAAGCCAGTCCAGTTGAATATCCGACGAGTAACCTTGGACCACCGCTTGGGCATAGCCGATGAGGACATTGGCAGTGTTGTCATCCGAGCCGTCGACGAGCGCTTGCACCTGGGTTGGAAGGCCGTTGCGCAGGCGCTCGGAGAAATCCCATGGGACAACGATCCCCATTTTGGCGTGGCCATCGTCGATCGAGCGAGCGAGCGCGGGATAGTCGTTCACAACCCGCACAACGTCGAAGTACGCGCTGGCTTGAAAACGCTTCAATAGGTCCTGACTCTGCTGGCTGCCGTCGCGGTCATACACATAAACGGGGAGTCCCTTGAGATCGAGATTGACGCCGTAACCAAACAGAAGCACCAGAACGACCGGCATGATCAAGACAATAATCAGACTGCGCGCGTCGCGAACGATCTGGATAACCTCTTTTCGAGCCACGGCCAGAAAGCGAGTGAAGCTCATGCTGTCCGCTCCTTTCCCGAATCGCGCGCGGTTGTAAGAGAGACGAAAACGTCTTCCAGGCTGGGATTTATCTTTTCTATATGGCCAACCTTGATGCTGTGATCCGCCAGATACTTCTGAACCTGCGGGATGGCAGCGGCAGCATCACGCACCACCAGGTGCAGAGCGTTCCCGAAAACCGCGGCGTCGATCACATCCGGAGCGGATTGCAGTACTTCCACTGCGCTGCCGAGCGGTTCGCACTCGACCAGCAGCAGTTCGCCTTTCATCGATTTTTGTTTCAGTTCTGAAGGCGTGCCCAGGGCGACTATTTTTCCGCGAAAGATCAGGGCAAGACGGTTGCAGTATTCCGCCTCTTCCATGTAATGCGTGGTCACGAAGACGGTGACGCCTTCCTCTGCCATGTGTTGAATCAAGTCCCAGAACTGACGCCGCGAGATGGGATCGACCCCGGAAGTGGGTTCATCGAGAAAGATGACGGGCGGTTTGTGCAGCACTGCGCAGCCCAGCGCGAGGCGTTGCTTCCATCCTCCGGGAAGCGTACCGGTAATCAGATTCTCCCGGCCTTTGAGGTTTGCCATCTCCAGCACCCATTCGATTCGCTCGCTGAGCTTGTCAGCAGGCACGCTATAGAGGCCGGCGAACAGGCGAATGTTCTCGATCACCTTGAGATCGTTGTAGAGCGAGAACTTCTGCGACATGTAACCGATGTTCTGGCGCACGGATTCGGGCTCGCGGCCAACGTCATATCCGGCAACCCGTGCACGGCCCGATGTTGGCGTCAGCAGACCGCAGAGCATGCGGATGGTAGTGGATTTGCCGGCGCCGTTCGGTCCTAGAAAGCCAAATACTTCGCCTTTGCGGATTTTGAGATTGATGCGATCGACGGCCACAAAATCACCAAACCGCTTGAGCAGGTTCTCGATTACGACAGAATTGTTGTCCTCAGGCATGGAGTGACGCTCCACTGCCACTGCCGACCGCATCGATGAAGAGATCTTCGATGGTGGGCGTGACCTGCTGAATCGTGTCGAATGGAATGTGCGCGTCCTTCAGCCGTGCCTCGAATTCGGGAATGCGGCGCGCCGCATCGTCCACCACGACGTGCAGCCCGTCACCGGTCAGCACCAGACTTGAAATCCCAGCCGCGTGCTCGAGTTGTTCACGCGATCCGCGTGGATCGGACGAGGTGACCGACAAGACGCCTTTGCCCAGCTTCGCCTTGAGATTCGTAGGCGTGTCGCAGAAGAGCAGCTTCCCCTGATGGAGCAGGGCGACGCGATGACAGCGCTCCGCTTCGTCGAGGTAGGCGGTGGAGGTGAGGATCGCTACACCCTCCGCGGCAAGTTCATAAAGGATGCGCCAGAAGTCACGCCGCGAAACGGGATCGACGCCCGTGGTCGGCTCATCCAGCAGGATCACCTTGGGCCGGTGAATGAGCGCGCAGACCAGACCTAGTTTTTGCTTCATGCCGCCGGACAGCTTCCCGGCGAGACGCTTGCGGAATTCGCTCATGCCGGCTGCCTGTAACAGTTGTGTGGAGCGTTCTTCGCGCTCAACCTTTTTCACTCCGAACAGGTCGCCGTAGAAGCGAATGTTTTCATCGACGGTCAGGTCTTCATAAAGTCCAAAGCGCTGCGGCATGTAGCTGAGGTGATGTTTAGCACCTTCAGGATCGCGAACCACGTCGAAGCCAGCGACACTGGCTGTCCCTTCATCGGGCGGCATGATGCCCGCGAGCATCCGCAGTGTCGTCGTTTTCCCGGCGCCATCGGGACCGACCAATCCAAAGATTTCGCTCGCGCGCACGTCAAAGCTCAAGCGATCGACCGCGCGTACGCCTGGGAAGCTCTTGGTAAATCCCCCGGTAACGATCGCGGATTGAGACTGCTCCGTCATTACTTCTCCCGCGTCGTTCCCGGCTGGCCTGTGTTGGCCCCGGCCAGATCGATGTGAGCGTCAGCGGGCATGCCGGGTTTAAGTTCGTGATTGGGATTGTCGATGTCGATCTTGATGCGATAGACGAGGGTGACGCGCTCTTTGTAGGTCTGAACGCTCTTGGGTGTGAACTCGGCAGTCGAAGAGATGAATGACACCCGTCCGCGGTACTGCTTCCCGGGGTAGGTATCGGTGGTGACGGTTGCGTCCTGGCCCCAGCGTATGCGGCCCAGATCGGTTTCGGCGATATACGCGCGCAGCCAGATGTGATCGAGGTCGGCGAGTGTGACCACCGGAGTGCCGGGAGCGACCACCTCTCCCAGTTCAGTTTGGCGCACTGTGATGACACCGGCAGAAGGCGCGCGGAGGGTGGTGTAGTCTAACGTGACTCGCGATAGCCCCAAGTTGGCGTTGGCTTCCCTGAGATTGGCGCGAGCGATTGCGATGTCTTCTTTGCGGCTGCCTTCGACGGCCTCGTTATAACGCTGCTGTACTGCCCGGAAAGTCGCCTCGGCACGCTTCAGCGCAGTTTCGGCGAGGTCGCGGTCCTGGGCGGAGACCTCATCTTTGCTGAAGAGGCGCTGGGCGCGGTCGTAGTCGAGTTTTTTCTCCTGCAAATCGGCTTGCGCATCGAGCGTGGTTTGGTGCGATGCCTTCACTTCCTGCTCACGCGTTCCAGCGAGCGTGAGCGCGAGGTTCGACTCGCGCACATGAACCGTGGCCTCGTCGATCCGGACCTTCTGCCTGTAATCGGCGTCATCCAGGCGCGCAAGCAATGCCCCTTGCTCAACCGACTGGCCTTCCTCGACCGGCAAGTCGACGACGCGCCCCTGTACTTTAAAGCTCACCAGGCTCTCGTGCGCTTCGATATTGCCCGAGAGCGTGATCCGATTTTCGGGCTCCGATTTTTTGGTCAGACGCGGATAAAAATACACGCCGGCAGCAATCACCACCGCCAGCAGGATCAGAATCGGTATAAGTCGCTTCATAGCTTCAACCCTCGCGGACATGAACATATAGTCGCAACATGGCTCACAGCCCGCCCCACAAATCGCCTACGGATTCCCCAGATACTTTCCAAAGTTGTTTTCCGTATCCCCCACCGCGCGAGCCAGCGCAAACTTCGCGTCGGAGTGGCTGGAGACGGCAAGAATGTAGTTCTCCTGTGCGCGGGCAAGTTCATCCTGGGCAGTGACCACTTCCACGTTATTGGTCGTGCCCGCCTGAAAACGATCCCGCGAGAGTTCGAGTTCACGCTGCGCCAGATCCTGCCCTTCCTTGGCGACCGCGACCTGTTCGGCTGCGGACTCGATATTCAGCAGCGCCTCTTGGATGTCCTCTTCAATGCCACGGCGCAAATCGGCGATTTGATCGTCGATGCGTTTGACGCGGCTGGCAAGCTCCTGCGCCTCGCCGCTGCGATCGCGATCAAAAATCGTAAAGTCGATCTGGCCTTGAATGATGCCTGTGCCCTGCACGCCTCCAATGCTGCGGCCAATCCCGCCATAATTCCCGTTGACGCTGACTTTCGGATAGTAGCGGGCGCGGCTGGCGCGTTGCTGTTCGACCAACCCTTGACGCTGCATAGCAAGCGACAAATAATCGGGGCGCATGAGGACTGCCGAGGGCACAAGACTCTCGGCCTGAGGCTGGATTAAGGGCTGATACTGGAGCGGCTCGGCAAGTTCTAAAGGCGCGCTCGGCCTCATGCCCAGGTTGCGCGCGAGGGCGAGTAGCGATTGTTTGTACTGGTTCTGCGCGACCAGCAGAGCCTGCTTGTCATTCGCGAACTGCACCTGCGAACGCAGCACGTCCACGCCCGTCGCGGTCCCAGCGTCATGCTTGTCTTTTGCAAGCTTGTACAAGACATCCGAGTCGGTCACCCGGGATTGGGCGGCATCCACGCGCGCCGCGGCAGACTGGGCATTGAGATAGAGGCTGGCAACGGCACGTATGATCAGATCGCGCGCATCCTGGTAATCCATTTTGCCGGCGTCAAGAGCGCGTTCGCTGGCCTTCCACCCGCGGTAACTCTGAAGATCGACGATGTTCTGCTCCGCATAGACGCGAAAATCGTAATTGGAAAACGGACCAACCACTGCGGGGACGCCAGGAAGCGAGATTCCGAAAGCGGCGAGGGAGCGGTTCTGGTAGTTGGCGTAGCTTTGCGCTCGCACCTGCGGAAGCAGCGCGGCCGATAAGCGGCGCAAGCGGGTGCCTTTGGCTTCCTCGACCCGGGTGTCGGCGACGAGCACGTTGAGGTTGGCCCGCAGCGCCTTCTGAATCGCATCGCGTAACGTGAGGCGGTAAGGCGTTGGTTCCTGGGCTGCGCCGATTCCACCGCAGATCAGGCTTGCCAGCCCGAGAATGACGACAGTACGGAAATCGCATTTCATCGCTTTTACTCTTAGCTTTTGTTCTTAGCTTCTATTCTTAATCGGAGATGACGATTGCCCTCCAAAAATGTTCAAAGCTTTCTTCGATCCAGGTTGCGAGCGCAGGCTGGCCCTGCAGCGACCAGAGCAGAAGTGTTCCCATGAATGCCTGCTGGAGCTGAAGCGCAACCTTCTTTTTTTTCAAGCGAGGGTCGATCTCTCCGCGCTTTTGCCCGGCAGCCACAATCTGGGCGATCATCTTGCGGCCTTCCGACATGTTGCGATCGACGAGGCCACGAACACCCTCGCTTGCCAGAAAAGACGAGATCAAGGCACGAGCGAGGTCGGGACTGCGCCCGGGTTCTTCGGCGACGCGAAGGGACAGACGGTGCAACACCGAGTAAATGGTCTGCTTGCCAGATTCAGTGAGCGTCACGGCTTCTCTTACCTTGCCCAGCTGAATTTCAGCCATCACACCCAGCACGTGATCTTTGCTCTCAAAATAGTTAAAGAAAGTGCCCTTGCCGACATCCGCGGCTTCGGTGATGTCTTCCACCGTGACATTGGGAAACCCGCGCTCGGCAAAAAGCTGAAGCGCGCAACGAAACAGGCGCACACGAGTCTCGGCGGCGCGGCGCTGGCGCCGTCGCATGCCTTGCAGGTGAGGAAGGTTTTCGGCAGCGAGAGCTTCTATGAGAGCGGCAGAGTGATATTTACGACTGTTAGCCATTATAGACCAATAACCATAAACGACTATCAGTCGTAATTATTGCGCTGGGACGGCAATTTGTCAAATTCAAATGGCAGACGTTTTCATAACTCCACTCGGGTATGCCTAGACAGATAACTCTTGAATGGCCAGCCAACCGGAAACGGGCTTCGAGCCCATAAGTCTGAAAGACCATACTGAGCGCGCGGCTAAAAGTCCGCCGGTATGGCGCATCGGAAAACATCAAAACGCTCCAAGGCTAGAACTATGCTTCGACTAGGGGGTGTTCACACTAATACTTGGCAGCCGGGGCGAATTGCGGCAGAGTGGCAATATGTCCATGCAACTCAGCGAGCAACAATACCAGCGCATCCGGCACGCGCTGCCCACGCCGCGTGGCAAC